>Ga0256867_10000156_pt1 | contig 24889 bp, 25 predicted proteins | sample RVTome_15_FD_185939 | JGI IMG/M metagenome (GOLD analysis project Ga0256867, IMG submission 185939) | Soil microbial communities from uranium-contaminated site in the Upper Colorado River Basin, Wyoming, United States - RVT150D86 (HiSeq) ... | reverse complement strand
GTATGACTCCCGTGGCCGCCGGCGGTAGAGGAGAGGGGAAGGCGGCGCGGCCGGCGTCCTTCATCCCTGAGACGCCCCGCGCGGCCCCACGTCATGGGCGTCCGTCATCCTTGAGGCGCCGACGCTTTTGACGCCGCCTTCCCCATCGAATTACACGTCCGTCATTCGCCGGAGTCAAGCACCTGGCCCGGCGGTTCGTCCGGCGTGTCCGGGGTCGTCGGCTAGAATGCTCGTCGAGGAGGGAAGGCTTGGGGAGATCGCTCGTCCTCAACGCGAGCTACGAGCCGCTCGCGGTGGTCGCCGCGAGGCGGGCGGTCGTGCTCGTCCTCAAGGAGAAGGCCGAGATCCTGGAGTCGAACGGGATGGTGTTCCGGTCGCAGTGGCTGGAGGTTCCGGCACCCTCCGTGGTCCGCCTCACCTACTTCGTCCGGGTCCCGTTCCGGGCCCGGGCCTCCCTGACCCGCCGGGCCGTGTTCGCCCGTGACGAGTGGACCTGCCAGTACTGCGGTAGCCACGCCGAGAACGTCGATCACGTGATCCCCAGGTCTCGAGGCGGCACCCACACGTGGGAGAACGTGGTGGCCTCGTGCCGGCGATGCAACGCCCGCAAGGAGAACCGGATGCACGCCGAGGTCGGGCTCCGGCTCCGGCGGAAGCCGTTCGCACCACGGGACGGCCTTCGGCTGTCCCTGGGCCGACTCGAGCCCGAGTGGGAGCCCTACCTGGTCCGGGGCAACGGCCACAGGAACGGGCACCGCACCTGAACTAGCTCATATCCGGCCAAACCCGGTCACCCCACCAGGCTCCCGTTTCACATCGGTTAACTTTCATCACTGTAATTCGCTGTAGCACCTTGACCGGGTGGAGTCCTGGTGGCATAAAGGTGGAGCTTCAGCGGAGGGGGAGGAGAGGGCCGGTGGCGGAGCTCCTTGGCGAGCACCATTACCAGATGGACCCCAAGGGCCGGATCAGCCTACCCGGGAAGTTCCGGGAGGCGTTCAAGGCCGGGGTCCACCTGACACTCGGTCAGGAGGGCTGCCTGTACGCGTTCCCCCCAGAGGAATGGGACCGGGAGAAGGCCAGGATCGAGGACCGGGCGCTGGCGGACCAGCCGACCCGCGGCTACAACCGCGTGTTCTTCGGGAACGCCGAGCACGTGGACCTCGACGGCCAGGGGCGGCTGGTCGTCCCGCGCCGGCTCCGGGAGAAGGTCCGGCTCACCAGGGACGTAGCGGTGGTGGGCGTCTCGGACCGCCTGGAGATCTGGCCCGAGGAGGAGTGGTCCCGGTACGCCGAGTCGCTGGAGAGCTCGTACCAGTCCGGGTCCCTCACCCCGCGACACGGGTGAGGGAGGAGAGGAGGGGAAGCCATGACGCTGCCGCGGGAGATCGCGCAGAGCCTGTACCTGATGCTGCTGTTCGCCCTGACCTCGGGGACGGTCCTGGGGATGGGGCTGCTGGCGGTCTGGATGCTTGGCTGAGTCGCCGCACGAGCCGGTCCTGGTGACGGAGGTGGTGGAGCTCTTGTCCGGCGCTGAGACCGTGGTCGACCTGACGGTCGGGGCGGGAGGTCATGCCCGTGCCCTCCTCGACGCCGGCGTGGGCCGGGTGGTCGGGGTCGATCGCGACGAGCGAGCCCTGGAGGAGGCCCGGTCCCGGCTGGCCGGCCTGGGGGCCCGGTTCCGGGCCGTCCGGGGCCGGTTCTCGGAGGTGCTCGAGGTCGCGGAGGAGGCCGGCGTTCGGGAGGCCGGCGGCGTCCTCTACGACCTCGGGGTGTCCTCCCTGCATCTGGACCGGCCGGAACGCGGGTTCTCCTACCGCGCCGATGGCCCCCTCGACATGCGCATGGGAGAGGGTGACCTCACCGCCGCCGACGTGGTCAACTCCTACCCCGAGCACGAGCTGGTGCGCGTGATCCGCGAGTACGGCGAGGAACGGTTCGCCGGCCGGATCGCCCGGGCGATCATCAGGGCTCGGGAGCGCGCGCCGCTCGAGGCGACCCGCGAGCTGGCCGCGGTGGTCGCGGCCGCCGTGCCCAGCCGTCGCGGGGGCCCTCATCCGGCTCGCCGCACGTTCCAAGCGATCCGGATCGAGGTCAACGGGGAGCTCGAGGAGCTGGCCGCCTCCCTTCCCCGGGCGGTCCAGCTCCTCGCCCCCGTCGGACGCCTGGTAGCCATCTCGTACCACTCCCTGGAGGACCGGATGGTCAAGAGGTTCCTCCGTGATGAGGAGGGGCTCGAGATCCTGACGAAGAAGCCGGTCCGGCCGTCGAGGGCCGAGGCCGAGCGGAACCCTCGGGCTCGGAGCGCGAAGCTTCGGGCGGCCGAGCGGAGGGCGGCATAGTGGCCGTCCCGGCACGACGCGCCGAGGCCCTTCCTCGGCCACGGCCGCGCCGGCAGGCCGCCGTTCGACGGCTGCCCCTACGTAGAGGCCGACGGATCCCGTTCGTGCTGGTGGTCGGGCTCGTGGTGGCGGCGATGCTCATCGTGCTGGCCAGCGCCCAGGCGATCGTGGCCCAGGGAGCCTTCCAGCTTTCGGATCTGTCCGATCGGGCTCAGCAGCTCGAGGCGGAGTCCGATCGCCTCCGGCTCCGGGTGGCCCGCCTGTCGACGCCCGACCGCATCGCGGCCGCCGGCCGACGGGCGGGTCTGGCCGCGCCGACCCAGGTCGAGATCCTCGGGGACGCGACGCCGTGAGACGGCCGCCGGGGGCCCGGGTGATCGGGCTGTTCGCGGTCATGGCGCTTTCCCTCTCCGCTCTGGCCGTCCGGCTGGTGCTCCTCCAGGTGCGCGACGGCGCCACGTACGAGGCCCTGGCGATGGAGCAGCGCGTCCGTCGCATAGCACTCCCGGCGGAGCGCGGCACGATCTTCGATCGCTCGATGCACGAGCTGGCCTTGTCGCTCCCAGCGAAGGCGGTCTTCGCTGACCCGGCGCTGGTCCAGGATCCCGCCGGAACGGCCGCGCGGCTCGCGGAGATCCTTGAGGTTCGGACGGGCGCCCTACGAGGGTCCTTGACCGCCGAGTCCCGCTTCGAGTACCTGGCTCGCGGGGTCGACCTGGCGGTGGCGAACCGGGTGGCCCGGCTCGACCTCCCCGGGATCGGGTTCATCGACGAGCCGAAGCGCACGTACCCCGGCGGCGCGCTGGCCGCTCAGGTGCTCGGCTTCGTCGGGGTGGATGGTGCCGGTCTTGCGGGCCTGGAGCTCCAGTGGGACAGGGTGCTGGCGGGGCGGGCCGGACGGATGCTGGTGGAGCAGGACCCCGATGGCCTGTCCATCCCCCAGGGTCGCCTCGAGTTGGAGGAGCCCCGACGGGGGCGGGATCTGGTGCTGACGGTCGACAAGGACCTCCAGTACTTCACGGAGCGGGCCCTGGCCGGTGCGGTGGAGGAGAACGGGGCCCTGGGCGGCACGGTGATCGTCCTGGACCCGTCGACGGGCGACGTGCTGGCGATGGCCACGAACCCCGCGTTCGATGCGAACGCCTTCACCGACGCGCCGGCCTTCGTGACCCGGAACCGGGGGGTGACCGACGTGTACGAGCCCGGGTCGGTCAACAAGGTGATCACGGCCGCGGCTGCCCTGGAGGAGGGTGTGATGGGGATCCGGGAGCGGCTCTGGGTGCCTCCCCGCTACCTGGTGGGCGACAAGGTCTTCACCGAGGCCCACCCGCGCCCCGCCATGTCCATGACGCTGACGGACATCATCGCCAAGTCCAGCAACATCGGGACGATCATGACGGCCCAGCGGCTGGGCCGGGAGCGGCTGGACGACTACCTCCGCGACTTCGGCTTCGGCGTTGAGACCGGGATCCGGTTCCCGGGCGAGTCCGACGGCATTCTGATGCCGGAGGAGGAGTGGTGGACGACTTCCATGGGGACGATCCCGATCGGGCAGGGGATCGCGGTGACGCCCCTCCAGATGGCCTCGGTGTACGCGACCGTGGCCAACGACGGGGTCCGGGTGGCCCCCCGACTGGTCCGGGGCACCGTCGAGGGGGGCGACGTCCGGGAGCAGGATCCGCTGGTGCGCGAGCGGGTGGTGTCGACGCGGACGGCGCGGCTGGTCACCAGGATGCTGGCAGAGGCCGTGGCCTCGGGGACGGGCCAGGAGGCCCAGCTTCCAGGGTACTGGGTGGCCGGCAAGACGGGGACCGCCCGCAAGCCGCTCCAGGACGCGCTCGGCTACAGCGACGAGTACGTGGCGTCGTTCATCGGCTTCGCACCGGCACGTGACCCCGCTGTGGTGGTCGCGGCCATCATCGACGAGCCGGACACGGTGTACGGGGGGGTGGCCGCCGCCCCGTTGTTCCGGGAGGTGGCGGGGTTCGCGCTGGCCCACCTGCGGGTGCCGACTGCCCAGCCGCCGCCCCGGCTGCCGTCGCTGGTGCGGGGATGAGAGGCGCCGCCCAGGCGCTAGAATCCCTGGCACCGGGGCCCGACGGACGGGCCTCGGACACCATCCCTGAGATGCCGGCGGAGTTCCCCCCGCTCCTGGAACTGTTCGAACGGGCCCCACGTGCCGAGGTCGTGGGGGATCCTCGCGTTCCCATCGCCGGCATCGCCTACCGTTCGGCCGAGATCCGACCCGGGTGGCTCTTCTTCTGCGTGCCGGGGTCCACGGTGGACGGACACGTGTTCGCCCCCCAGGCCGTGGAGACCGGCGCCGTGGCGGTGGTTGCCGAGCGACGCCTGGACCTTCCCCACGGCGTGACCCAGGTGGTGGTGCCCTCGGTCCGGGAGGCCATGGGCCCGATCGCCGCGGCCTTCTACGGTCACCCGGCCGACGCCATGAAGGTGGTCGGGATCACGGGAACGAATGGGAAGACCACCACGACGTACCTCCTGGAACGGGTATTTGGGGAGGCGGGCATGGCCCCGGGCGTGATCGGCACCACGGGCGTCCGGGTGGACGGCAGGCCGGAGGCGTTCGACCGGACCACCCCGGAGGCCCCGGACCTTCACCGACTCCTGGCCGATATGCGCGACCGTGGGATCGGCGCGGTGGCCATGGAGGTGTCCTCGCACGGGCTCGACCAGCATCGCGTCCTCGGCATGCGCTTCGACTGTGCGGTGTTCACGAACCTGTCCCAGGACCACCTCGACTATCACGGGACGCTGGATGCCTACTTCCGGGCCAAGGCGATGCTGTTCACCCCCGCCATGGCCGCCCGCGCCGCGGTGAACAACGACTCACCCGAGGGACGTTCGCTCATCCGGGGTGACCTCCCCACCGTCACCTATGGGCTCGGCCAGGGGGCCGACCTGCGGGCCACAGACGTGGCGCTGTCCGCGGAGGGTCTGTCGTTCCGGGTCGAGGGGCTGGAGGTTCGCTCCCGGCTGCGGGGGGCTTTCAACGTGCACAACTGTCTGGCCGCGCTGGCCGCGGCCCGACAGGTGGGGATCGACGACGACTCGGCGGTAGAGGGCATCGGGGCGGTGTCGGGCGTCCCCGGCCGGATGGAGCCGGTCGAGGCAGGCCACCCGTTCCAGGTGGTGGTCGACTACGCCCACACGCCGGATTCGCTCGACAATGTGCTGCGGACCGCTCGCCCATTGGCCGGGGGGAACAGGCTCATCGCGGTGTTCGGTTGCGGAGGGGATCGCGACCGCGGCAAGCGCCCGCTGATGGGGGAGGCGGCCACACGTCTGGCCGACCTCTCCATGATCACCAGCGACAACCCGCGGTCCGAGGACCCCGAGGCGATCATCGCCGAGATCGTCCCCGGCGCCGAGCGCGGGGGTGGGGCGTTCGAGGTTGAGCCGGACCGCCGCCGGGCGATCCGCCGGGCGATCCGGGCCGCCGGCCCGGGCGACGTCGTGGTGATCGCCGGCAAGGGCCACGAGACCGGACAGGAGTTCGCCACCCGCACCATCCCCTTCGACGACCGCGTCGTTGCCCGGGAGGAGCTGGACGCGCTCCGGGAGGGGGCCCGATGAGGAGGGAGCTCTCCTCCGTGGCCGGGGCCACCGGCGGCCGTCTCGACGGCGGCGACGTCACCGTGAGCGGCGCGGCGTCCGACAACCGATCGGTCCGGCCCGGCGACCTCTTCGTGGCCGTCCCCGGGGAGCGAGTCGACGGCCATGACCACGTGGACGCGGCGTTCCGGGCCGGGGCCGCCGGAGCGCTGGTGTCCTCGGATACGCGGTTCGGCGGGCCGGTGGTCCGGGTGGCCGACACGCGGCAGGCCCTTCTGCGGCTGGCCGCCGACGAGCGGGCCGGCTCCGAGGCCGAGGTGGTCGGCATCACGGGGTCCACTGGAAAGACGTCCGTGAAGGACCTCACCGCCGCGGTGCTGGCCACCAGGTACCGGGTGCACGCCAGCCCCCGGTCGTTCAACACGGAGATCGGGGTGCCGCTCACGTTCTTGAACGCTCCACATGACGCCGAGGTGGTGGTGTGCGAGATGGGCAGCCGGGGTCCGGGCCACATCGCCAGGCTTTGCGGGGTGGCCCATCCGGGCGTCGGCGTGGTCACGAACGTGGGCCCTGCGCACCTAGAGATGTTCGGCTCGGTCGACGCCGTGGCCGACGCCAAGGCGGAGCTCGTGGAGGCCCTTCCCAGGAGCGGCACGGCCGTCCTGAACGCGGACGACCCCAGGGCCTCGGCGTTCGACACCCGGACCCGGGCGGGGGTCCTGCGGTTCGGCACCGGCTCGGAGGCCGATGTCCGCGGGGAGGAGCTCAGGCTCGACCCGTCGGGGATGGCCTCGTTCACGCTCCGGACCCCCGGCGGAAGCGAGCGCGTCGAGCTCGCGGTCCCCGGCGAGCACATGGCCTGGAACGCTCTGGCCGCCGCGGCCGCCGGGGTGGCGCTCGACCTCACCGCGGGGGAGTGCGCCACCGGTCTGAAGGAGGCCCGGGTGTCGTCGTGGCGCATGGAGATCACCGAGGGGCCGGACGGGATCCGCGTCATCAACGACGCCTACAACGCGAACCCGACATCGATGGCAGCGGCCCTCAAGGCCGCCCGGTGGATCGCCGGCCGGCAGGGGTGCGTGGCAGTGCTGGGGCCGATGGCGGAGCTGGGAGCATCCTCTGACGAGGAGCACGAGCGCGTGGGCGAACTGGCCGCGCGCCTGGGTATCGATCACCTCGTGGTGGTGGGGGAGGAGGCTGGGCTGATCGCGGTGGGCGCCGTCCGGGCGGGCGTGGAGCCCGACCGCGTGGTCCGGTGCGACACTCCCGAGGAGGCGGCTGCCGCGGCTCGACGGGCGGCCCGGCCCGGCGACGTCGTGCTGGTGAAGGGGTCCCGCGTTGCCGGGCTCGAGCGGGTGGCGGAGGCGATCCGGTGACCAGCGTCCTGCTGGCCGCCACGGTGGGGCTGTTCGGGACCCTGCTGTTCACGCCGGTGGCCATCCGCCTGTTCCGGGTGCTGGGATGGGGCCAGCGGGTCCGGGAGGCCGGACCGCACTACCCCCAGCACCAGGAGAAGATGGGGACGCCCACGATGGGCGGCCTGGTGATCATGGGGGCGTTGGGCTTCGCCTATCTGCTCACCGCGTTGATCCGGGGACGGATCACGGTGACCGGGCTCCTGGTGTTGGGCGCCGCGGTGGCCCTGGCCGTCATCGGTTTCACCGACGACCTCCTGAAGGTCCGGCGCCAGCGCTCCCTGGGGCTCGGGAAGGCCGCCAAGCTGGCCGGCCAGGCCGCGGTGGCCGTGCTGTTCGGCCTGGGGCTGGTCCGGCTGGCCGGGGCGTCCACCGAGCTCTCGTTCATCCGCAACACCGGCGTCGACCTCGGCGCGCTGTTCTTCCTGTGGGTGTTCCTCATGCTCGCCGCGTCCTCTAACGGTGTGAACCTGACCGACGGGCTCGATGGTCTGGCGTCGGGGTCCTCGGCGATGGTCTTCGCCGCGTACGTCATCGTGGCTTTCTGGCAATTCCGGCACACGTGCGCGGCGCTTCCCGTGGACAGCTGCTATCAGGTCGATCTGCAGACCTCGCTCGACCTGGCGATCCTGGCCGCGGCCGCGTTGGGAGCCATCGCCGGCTTCCTATGGTGGAACGCGGCCCCGGCCAAGATCTTCATGGGGGACACGGGTTCGCTGGCGCTGGGGGGGCTGATGGCGGCCCTGGCCATAGCCACGCAGACCCAGCTGCTGCTGGTGATCCTGGGCGGAATCTTCGTCCTGGAGACGGCCTCGGTGATCCTCCAGGTGGTTTCGTTCCGAGTCTTCCAGCGCCGGCTCTTCCGGATGGCCCCGATCCATCACCACTTCGAGGTCCTCGGCTGGCACGAGTTCACGGTCATCGTGCGGTTCTGGATCGTGGCCGGGCTGGCCGTGATCTTCGGGCTGGGGACGTTCTACGCCGACTTCCTGACCAGGGGCGGGGTGACGTGAGCCTCGACGTGCGCGGCGAGCAGGTCGTGGTGGTCGGCCTCGGCGCGAGCGGGGTGGCGGCCGCCCGTGTCCTCCTCGACGAGGGGGCCTCGGTGCGGGTGACCGAGGTGAAGCCCCGGTCGGACCTGGAGGCCTCGGCGGCGGAGGCGGAGGCCGCGGGGGCCGAGGTCCTGACCGGTGGCCACGACCCGGGGCACCTCGACGGCGCGACCTTCATAGTGACCAGCCCCGGTGTCCCGGAGCATTCGGACGTGATCCGGTGGGCCGCCGCCCGGGACCTGCCGGTGTGGAGCGAGCTGGAGCTGGGCGCCCGGCTGGCCACGGCCCCGTACGTGGCGATCACCGGCACGAACGGGAAGACCACCACCACAGAGATGGTGGCTGAGGCCATGCGCCGTGATGGGCTCGACGCGATCGCGTGCGGCAACATCGGACACCCGTTCTCGCTCGCCGCCGCGGAGGATCACCAGGCCCTGGCGGTGGAGGCCTCCTCGTTCCAGCTGCGGTACCACGAGTCGTTCCACCCCCGGGTGTCGGTCCTGTTGAACCTGGCCCCCGATCACCTGGATTGGCACCGGTCGCTGGAGAACTACCGGGAGTCGAAGCGACGCATCTACGCCCTTCAGGTCAACGGCGACACCCATGTCGGCAACCGCGATGACGCGCACGCCGCCGCGGTGTCGAGGGAGGCCCCTTGCGACTTGGCCTGGTTCCGGCTGGGGGAGCCCGGCGAGGGCGAGGTCGGCTACGAGGGCGGAGGGCTTGTGGCGCGGCTGGACGGACGCCGGGAGCTGGGGGCGCCGGCAGCCGGCGCCTCCTCGCTCCGGGCCGACGCCGCCGCCGCGGCCGCCGCGGCGATCTCCTTCGGCCTCGATCCGGCCGCGGTGGGCGAGGCGGTGACGGCGTTCGGCCCCCTCGCGCACCGGGGAACGGTCGTGGCCGAGGTGGACGGGGTGCGGTTCGTCGACGACTCGAAGGCCAGCAACCCCCACGCGGCCCTGGCCGCTCTCGATGGGCTCCGCGGGGCCGTGCTCGTGGCGGGGGGCCGGAGCAAGGGCGTCGACCTCAGCCCGCTGGTGGCGGCCACCCCCGCCCTGGCCGGCGTGGTGGCCATCGGAGAGGCGGCGGGGGAGCTCGTGGCTGTGTTCGATGGTCGGGTGCCGGTCCGCACCGCCGGCTCGATGGAGGAAGCAGTGACCGAGGCGATGTCCATGGCCCGTCCGGGGAGCGCGGTTGTCCTGGCGCCGGCCTGCGCCAGCTGGGACATGTTCCGGGACTACCGGGACCGAGGCGAGCGGTTCGCCGCCGCGGCCCGGACCCTGGCCGAGGGTGCGGAGGCCCGTCGTGCCTAGCGCCACCCGCTCGCGCCAGGCTCGACCCCGCCCCGCCCACCTCAGCCTCGTTTCCCAGGCTGGTGGCCCGGCGGCTCGCCCTCGGCCGACGGGCGGGAAGACCGACCTGACGGTGGCCACCCTTCTCCTGGCCACGGCCTCGCTGGTCGTGTTGGGACTGGTGATGGTGCTGTCGGCCTCGTCCGTCCGGGCCTACGAGGACTATGGGACGAGCTTCCTGTTCTTCGGACGTCAGCTCGCCTACGCGGCGATGGGCACGGCCGCGTTTCTGCTCACCGCGAGGATGCGGCACGCGGCCTGGCGGCGGCTGTGCGTGCCGCTCCTGGCGATCAGCGCCGCGCTGCTCGTGATCGTCCTGATCCCGGGGATGGGCACGGTCGCCGGGGGTTCGGCGCGGTGGCTCGAGCTCGGTCCGGTGACCATCCAGCCCTCCGAGCCGGCGAAGATCGCCGTGATCGCGTTCGCCGCGGCCCTCCTGTCGCGCCGGTGGCGCCGCATCGGCGACCTCCGGGAGCTGCTGCTTCCGCTGGCGCCGGTTATCGGGTTCATCGGCGGCCTGATCCTCCTTCAACCGGACATGGGAACCGCAGTGATCCTGGTGTCCTCGGTGTTCATCCTGCTGTTCGCGGCCGGCGCCCGCCTGAAGCACCTCGCCGTAGGGGGAGCCGGCCTGGCCACCGTGGGCGTCGGGCTGATGTACATCGAGGGATACCGGTGGGCCCGGGTCCTGTCCTTCGTCAACCCGTGGAACGATCCCCAGGGGAGCGGTTACCAGACGATCCAGTCGATCATCGCCCTGGCATCGGGGGGCCCGATCGGCGTGGGCCTGGGCGCCAGCCGTCAGAAGTGGTCGTATGTGCCGAACGCCCACACTGATTTCATCTTCGCGATCATCGGGGAGGAGCTGGGCCTCGTCGGCAGCCTCGCGGTGCTGGCGCTTTTCGCCGCGCTCCTGTACGCGGGGGTCAGGATCGCGCTCCGGGCGCCCGACGCGTTCGGCCGGTTCCTGGCCGTGGGCATCACCGGCTGGTTCGGGGTCCAGGCCGTGGTGAACCTCGGCGCGGTCACCGGATTGCTCCCGATCACGGGGGTCCCCCTTCCGTTCGTCTCGTTCGGCGGCTCGTCGCTGGTCGTGTCGATGGCCGCGGTGGGCATCCTCGTCTCGGTGGCTCGCGGCGCCCGCCGGGCTCGCCGGGGCTGACCGTGCGGGTGGTGATCGGCACCGGCGGGACCGCCGGGCACGTCTTCCCCGCCGTGGCCACAGCAGCCCGGCTACGGGACCGGCTCGACGCCGACGTGGTGTTCCTCGGCCGGGCGCAGGGGCAGGAGGCCGAGCTGGTGCCGGCGGCCGGGTTCCGGCTTGAGACCGTGGAGGCGGTGCCTTTCCGCCGAGCGCTCTCCCTGGCCACCCTCCGGGCGCCCCTGGCGGCCCTGCGTGCCGCCGCGGCCTGTCGCCCGCTGGTGCGCGATGCGGATGTGGTCCTGGGGATGGGGGGGTATGTGAGCGTACCGGTCTCGCTGGCGGCGCGCCGCGAACGCGTCCCGCTGGTGCTTCACGAACAGAACGCGCTGCCGGGGTTGGCCAACCGACTGGCGGCCCGGTGGGCCCGGGTGGTGGCGCTCTCGTTCCTTGAAGCGGGGCGGAGGCTGCCCCGGCGGGTCCGTACCTCCCTCACCGGGAACCCCGTGCGGGAGGCGGTCCTCCGGGTCCGTGAGGACCGCGATGCGCTGGCCGACGAGGCCCGGGCGGTACTGGGCCTCGAGGCCGGCCGCCAGACCGTGGTGATCCTGGGGGGCAGCCAGGGCGCGCTCCGGCTCAACCACGCCGGCGTGGAGCTGTGCCGCATCCTGGCGGATCGTTCGGACCTCCAGGTCCTGCTGATCTCGGGGCCCCCCCACCACGACGCGGTACGTGCGCATATTCCGCCCACGCGTGGCCTGCTCGTTCGGTCCGCCCCCTTCGTGGAGCGGATGGAGCTCGTTTACGCGGTGGCCGACATGACCGTAGCCCGCGCCGGTGCCGGCACGGTGGCCGAGCTGACCGTGTGCGGGGTGCCGGCGATCCTGGTGCCGTACCCGTACGCGACCGGACGGCACCAGGAGGCCAACGCCCGAGCCGTAGAGCGGGCCGGCGGGGCCATGGTCATCCTCGACGACGCCGCGTCGGGCGGCGCGGTTGCGGAGCGGCTGGAGCCGCTGCTGGACGACCCGGCCGGTCTCGAGTCGATGGCGCGGTTGAGCCTGCGGTTCGGCCGCCCGGACGCGGCCGACGCCCTGGCCGACCTGGCTGCGTCGGAGGCGGGGAGTGCACAGTGAAGGAGTACGTCCCGCCTCCGGAGAGCATCCCCACCCTGGACGTGCCGGACCTCTCCGAGATCCACCGGGTCCACCTGGTGGGGGTCGGCGGCGCCGGCATGAGCGGGCTGGCCCGGCTGTTCCTGGCCCGGGGGGTGACGGTCTCGGGCTCGGACCTGAAGGAATCGACCCAGCTCGGCGAGCTGCGAACGTTGGGGGCGGACGTCGCCGCGGGCCACGACGCCGCCAACCTCGCCGAGCCGGATGCCGTGGTCGTCTCCACCGCGATCGGGCCAGCGAACCCGGAGGTCGAGGAGGCCCGACGGCGGGGGATCCCGGTGCTGGCCCGGGCTCAGGTGCTGGCCGCCATGATGCGAGAACGCCGGGGCATCGCCGTGGCCGGGACCCACGGGAAGACCACCACGACGTCGATGCTCGCGGTGATCCTGGAACGAGCCGGCCTCGATCCGACCTACGTCGTCGGCGGAGATCTCAACGAGAGCGGGAGCAACGCGCGCTCCGGCACGGGCGGGGTGTTCCTGGCCGAGGCCGACGAGTCAGACGGATCGTTTCTCCTCCTCGAGCCGGATGTGGCCGTGGTGACGAACGTGGAGGAGGATCACCTCGACTTCTATGCCGACGGCAGTGAGATCGAGGCCGCGTTCACGGCTTTCTGCCGGCGCGCGGGGCTGGTCGTGGCCTGCGTCGACGACCCGGGGGCCGTGCGCGTGGTCGAGGCGTCGGGTGTCACAACAGTGTGGTATGGGGAATCCGCCACGGCCGACGTGGTGATGGAGGAAGCCGCCGTCCGGAAGGGCGGCGGTTCCTGTCGCATCCGGGTGGAGCCGGCCCCCGGAGTCGACCCATGGGCCGGCCGGCTGGATCTCCCCGTGCCCGGCCGGCAGCACCTGCTGAACGCGGCGGGGGCGGTGGCCGTGGCCACACGGATCGGGATCCCGGCCGCCATGGCCGTGGCCGCTCTGGAGGGGTTCCGCGGCGTGCGGCGCCGGTGGGATCTGCGGGGACGTGCCCGGGGGGCGGCGTTCGTGGACGACTACGCGCACCACCCCACGGAGATCTCGGTCACGCTCCGGACCGCCCGCTCCGACGGCGCCGACCGGATCGTGGCTGTGTTCCAGCCCCATCGTTTCTCGCGGACGTCCTCCCTGTGGCGGGCGCTGGGGGAGAGCCTGGTCGGCGCGGACGTCGTGGTGGTGACCGACGTGTTCGGCGCGGGTGAGCGCCCGGTCCCAGGCGTCACCGGCAAGCTCGTGGTGGACGGCCTGGTGGAGGCCGCGCCCGGGAAGCGGGTCGTGTACCTGCCTCGCCGATCGGACGTGGCCCCCTTCCTGGCTCGGGAGGTGCGCCCCGGCGACCTGGTCCTCACGCTCGGCGCGGGGGACATCACGATGGTCGGGGCCGAGACGCTCGCGCTCCTAGGTGCCGACCGTGGCGAGTGAGGTCGGGGACCTCCGCGAGGCCGAACGGATCCTAGGGGCGGCTCTGGGGGCCAGGGCCGTGGTCGGTTTCCCTCTGGCGCCGCTCACCTCCTTCCGCCTGGGCGGGCCGGCGGCCCTGTACGTCGAGGCGCAGTCGCCGGAGGATCTCGTGGCCGTGGCCAGGGCGGTGCGCGGCTCGGGCGTGCCTTTCGTGGTCATCGGCAAGGGGTCGAACGTCCTCGTGTCCGACGAAGGGTTCCCCGGGGTCGTCCTGCGGCTCGGCCGATCGTTCCGGTGGGCCGCCCGCGACGAAGAGCGGCTGGCCGCCGGCGGGGCCATGCCGCTGCCGGCTCTGGCCGGGGTGGCCCTGACGCACTCGCTGGCCGGCCTGGAGTTCGGCGTGGCCATCCCCGCGTCGCTGGGGGGTTCGGTACGCATGAACGCCGGCGCGCACGGCCGGTCCCTGGACGAGGTGGTGGAGCGGGTCGAAGTCTTCGAGCTGGACAGCGAGCGGACCCGGGACGTCCCCGCCGATCGGGCCGGATTCCGGTACAGGGGCTCGGAGCTCCCGGAGCGCGGGGTGGTGGTCAGCGCCACGGTCCGCCTCCGCCCCGGTGATCCGAGCGAGATCCGACGTCTGATGGACGGAGCTCGTGAGTGGCGCCGGGCCACCCAGCCGCTGGCCGAGCCGAACTGCGGGAGCGTGTTCAAGAACCCGCCCGAGGACCATGCCGCCAGGCTGATCGAGGCCGTCGGGGGCAAGGATATGGCAGTGGGCGGGGCCAGGGTCTCCGAGAAGCACGCGAACTTCATCGTGGCCGGCCCGGGCTCCACGGCCCGTGACGTGCACCGGCTGATGTCGGATCTCCGGGATCGCGTGCGCGACCGTTTCGGCGTGGACCTCGAGCCGGAGGTCCACGTTATCGGGACGGTGGGGTGAGCGAGCGACTCCAGACCGCGCTCTTCCGCCGCAATCCGGTAGGCGCCGCGGCGCTGACGCTCGTGGGGCTCGGCCTCGGCGTGTGGGCGATGGTGAACTCCCCTATCTTCGCCATCGAACGAATCCGGGTCGAGGGCGCCCGCGAGCTGACCGCGGACGAGGTCCGGGCGCTGGCCACCGTAGAGCCCGGAACGAACCTCCTCCGCCTGTCCCTCGAGGAGGTCGCCGCTGCGCTGGAGAGCAGTCCCTGGGTGCGGCACGCTGTCGCCGATCGTTCGCTGCCGACGACGCTGGTGCTCCGCATCGAGGAGCGCCGGGCCGTCGGTTGGATCGAGGATCCGTCGGGGCCAGTAGTAGTGGCCGACGACGGCACGGTGGTCGAACGGGCCGGACCGGCGCCCCGGGATCTTCCCGGCCTGGGGACGGCCCCCGAGCCCCTGGAGCCGGGGGAGCGGCTCGGCGGCGTCGTCTCCCTCCGGATGGCCTCATCGATGGGCGAGGGGCTCCTAGCCTCCGTGGCCTCCGTGGCCGAGGTTGAGGGGGAGCTGGTCCTGGACCTCCGGAGCGGCGGCGAGGTCCGGTACGGGGCCGCCGATCACCTGAGGGAGAAGAACCGGGCCCTGGCCGAGATGCTGGCCTGGGCGCGGGAGCGGGAGGTGGGGGTGGAGTACATCGACGTCCGGATCCCCAGCGCTCCCGCGCTCCGACCGACGGGTTGACAGCCTCCGCCCCGACTGGTAGCGTACCCGACCTGTAGATGAGGTTTACATAACAATTAAGGTCCAGTTGAGGTTGAGGGATGGCGTTTCCGCAGGTCGCGGACCCCCCGGGCGCCGAAACGAGCACACGGAGGCGACGAGCATGATGCAGGCTCCGCAGAACTACCTGGCGGTCATCAAGGTCGTCGGGATCGGGGGCGGGGGCGTCAACGCGGTCAACCGGATGATCGAGGCCGGCCTCAAGGGCGTCGAGTTCGTGGCGGTGAACACCGACGCCCAGGCGCTCCTCATGTCCGAGGCCGACGTCAAGCTGGACATCGGACGGGAGACCACCCGAGGCCTGGGCTCGGGCTCCGACCCGGAGATCGGCAGTCGCGCCTCCGAGGAACATCGGGCCGAGATCGAGGAGATCCTGAAGGGCGCGGACATGGTGTTCGTCACCGCCGGTGAGGGCGGCGGAACCGGCACAGGGGGTGCGCCCGTGGTGGCCGGCGTGGCCCGCGAGCTGGGTGCCCTCACCATCGGCGTGGTCACCCGGCCGTTCTCGTTCGAGGGCCGGCGGCGGGCCACCCAGGCCGAGTCCGGGATCCAGGAGCTCAAGGAGGCCGTGGACACACTGATCATCGTGCCGAACGACCGCCTCCTGCAGATCTCCGACGACCAGACCTCGATGCTCGACGCGTTCCGCATGGCGGACCAGGTGCTGTATCAGGGCGTGGAGGGCATCACGGCCCTGATCACCACCCCGGGTCTGATCAACCTCGACTTCGCCGACGTCCGCACCGTGCTCCACGACGCCGGTTCCGCTCTCATGGGCGTGGGCGGGGGCACCGGCGAGAACCGGGCCGAGGAGGCCGCCCGCGCGGCTATCTCCTCCCCGCTGCTGGAGGCCTCGATCGAGGGCGCCAAGGGCCTGCTGCTGTCGGTCGGCGGCGGGTCGGACCTGACGCTGTACGAGGTCCACCGGGCCGCCGAGGCGATCACCCGAGCCGCCCACCCCGACGCGAACATCATCTTCGGGGCGGTGATCGACGACGCCCTGGGGGAGGAAGTCAGGGTCACCGTGATCGCCGCCGGGTTCGACCGGGAGATGGGCTCGGAGTTCCGGCCGCCGCTCCTGGCCCAGCGCCCGCGGAAGGCGGAGGACGAGACGGAGGGAGAGGAGGACATCCCGGTCCCCTCGCTGCTCAAGGACGCGGAGGGAGAGGACGACCTGTTCCAGCCGGCACCCACGCCGGCGGGGGCTCGCTCGTTCGACGACCGCGAGGACGACCTGGACATCCCCGACTTCCTTAAATAGCGGGGCGAGGGCCCCGCGTGAAGATGTGGGGGCGGGGAGGGCCCGAACGAGGCGCCCTTCCCCCGCCTTGACGGTAGGTTCTCCCCGTCCCCACCCATGCTGTGGAGCGACGACGCCTGGCTGGCGAGATGGACGTGCTGGTGGCCCCGGGGCTGGAGCGCCGGGGCGTGCTGGCGGCTTTCCCCGAACGAGCCGGCGGCGATAGCGAACCGCCGTTCCACGCGCTGAACATGGGGTTCCGGACCGGCGACGACCTCGAGCGGGTCCGGGCCAACCGGTTCCGGGCCGTGGCTGCGCTGGATGTACCGTCGTTCGCCGTGGCCAGGCAGGTGCACGGGACCGAACGGGAGCTGGTCCCGGGGTCGGCCGCCGGCGCCGGCTTCGACGACCCGGACACGGCGCTCGGCCCGGCGGACGTCCTGGTCACGGCCGAGCGGGACCTGCCCCTCGCCGTGCTCGTGGCGGACTGCCTTCCGATCGTGCTGGCTTCGGACGACCTACTCGTGATGGTTCACGCCGGGTGGCGGGGGCTGGCGTCGGGGATCCTGGCCCGGGCCGCGTCCCAGTTCCGGGATCGCGCCGCGGTGTCCGCCGTCATGGGCCCGGCCGTCGGCCCGTGCCACTACCAGGTCGGTCCCGAGGTCGTGGCCGCGGTGGAGGCTGGATCCCCCGGCGGCGCGGCGGTGGAGCGCCACGACGGATCGGTCGCCCTCGACCTTCGGCGAACCGCAGTGCGGGGTCTGGCCGTGGAGGGGATAAGGGGGGTGGAAGCCGCCGAGGTCTGCACGGCGTGCGAGCCGGAGCGCTTCTACTCGCACCGGCGGGACGGACGAACCGGACGGCACGCCATGGTGGCGATGCGGACGTGAACCGTGAGCCGAAAGATAACGAGAGACGGGTGTTGTCGCCTCCTGTCAACGAGGGTGATAGACTCCGGGACCTGGAGCGCTCGGTGGCGCTGGTCCGGGACCGGGTGGCTCAGGCGGCCCGACGGTCGGGCCGACGGGACGATGAGGTCCGGGTGATCGGGGTCACCAAGGGCGTGGCCGGGGAAGTCGTGGCGGCGGCGGTCCGGGCCGGGCTCGGCGAGTTCGGGGAGAACTACGTGCAGGAGCTGGAGACGAAGCGGCCGCGAGCCCCCGATGCGATCTGGCACTTCGTCGGCCGCCTCCAGCGGAACAAGGCCCACCGCGTCCTCCGGGCGGTCGAGGTGGTGCACACCCTGGAGCCGGGGGCGGCCGCCGACCGCCTGGCCAGGCTGGCGGAGGAGCGACCGGTGGACTGCTTGGTCGAGGTGGACTTCACCGGGCGGCGCGTGGGCGTTGGTCCGCAGGAAGCGGAGGGTTTCGCCGAGCGGATGGCCGAGAGCCGCGGGATCCGGGTCCGGGGGCTGATGACGGTGGCCCCTCAGGGCGAGGATCCACGGAGGGCCTTCGCCGCGCTCCGGGAGCTTCGGGACCGCCTTCGGGGACGGCTGGAGGACGCGGGGGAGCTCTCGATGGGGATGTCAGCCGATCTCGAGGCGGCGGTCGAGGAAGGCGCTACGATGGTGCGGGTCGGGACGGCGATCTTCGGCCCTCGCGAGGTCTAGGTCCCAAGGAGGTAACACCGTGGCAGGCGTCTGGCGGAAGACGATGAAGTACCTGGGCCTCGTCGACGACGACGAGTTCGAGGCGATCGAGCGTGACGGGCAGGACCTGGACGACCGGATGCTGGCCCGGCCCCGGGTCGAGGAGAGTCCGCTCCGCCGGTTCGGCAGGGGTGAGCACGGCCCTGCTCCGATGCACGATGCCCCGGAGGCGATCATCCGGACGATCCCCAAGACCCAGCCGAGCGCCGGCGCGATCCACCGCGCGGAGCCGAAGCGGTTCAACGAGGCCCGGGAGCTGGGGGAGCGGTTCAAGGACGGAGTCCCCGTGATCATGAACCTCCAGGGAACAGAGGACTCGATCGCTCGGCGGCTCGTGGACTTCGCCTCCGGCCTTGTGTTCGCACAGAACGGCAAGATCGAGCTCGTGGCGCAGCGCGTCTACCTGCTCACGCCCGCCGACGTCGAGGTCTCGGCCGAGGAGCGCGAGCGCATCAAGGAAGGCGGCTTCTACAACCAGTTCTGACGGCCGCCATCGAATAGACTCCCCGCTCGACCAGCGAAGGGACCAGCGTGAGCACGGTGGTTCGGGTCGTCTGCATCGTCCTGACGATCTACTGGGTGATCCTGTTCGCCCGGATCATCATGTCGTGGTTCCGGCCGCCGATCTCCGGGATCGGCCGGACGGCGTGGGATATCGTCCACGACATCACGGAGCCGGTCCTCGGACTTGTAAGGGGCCTCCTTCCCCCCGTTAGGATGGGGATGATGGGTCTGGATCTGTCTCCCATCGTCGTTTTCATCGCGCTGGGGGTGATCCAGGCGGCCCTGGGATGCGCGAGCGGGTTCTGACGCGAGGAGGCGAGCTGGTGGCGAGGAAGAAGAAGCGGAAGGAGCAAGAGGTGGAGGCCGGCTTCGGCGAGGCTCCGGCCCCCGCCCGGGACGACGAGCGAGAGCGCCTCACGCCCGTTGACATCCAGGAGAAGGTGTTCCGTCTGGCGTTCCGCGGGTACAGCGAGCGGGACGTGGACGAGTTCCTCGACCGGATCACCGAGGAACTGGCGGGCCTTCACGAAGAGAACAAGCGGCTCCGGGAGCAGCTCGCGGAGGGCGGCGGAACCGTGGGGGGTCTCGAGGAAGCCCAGCGGCAGGCCGAGGCGATCGTCCGTCAGGCTCGGGAGCACTCGGCGCGGCTGGTCGAGGACGCGGAGGCCCGGGCCGCCACGGGCGGCGCGATGCTCGCTTCGGCCGGGATGCCGACCTCGTTCCTACTTCAGGAGCGGCAGTTCCTGCAGCAGATGGCCGGGCTGATCCAGGACCACGCTCGTCGCCTGAAGGAGGAGGCTCGACAGGGCAGGTCGGCCTCGCCGGAGCCGTCCCAGGAGGAACCGGCCGAGCCCGGGGCCGCCCCGCCCCCGCCTCCATCTCCGCGCCAGGAGCCCTCAGCGCCGGCTTCGGGGACCGGAGAGGTCCCCTCCGCGGACACCTCGGGCTCCACCTTGCGGCCCACGCCCGAGCCGGGATCGGACCAGCCGATCGACCTGCCCCAGGCGCCGGAGGAGGCCACCGCGCCGTGGACCCAGGTGGATCCGGCCGGTGAGCCGGATCCCGGCGAGGACCAGGACCGCGACCCCCTGCTGTCCGCGTGGGAGAGCGCGTTCACGGCCGGAGAGGGGGCCGAGCACCCGGGTGAGAACGCCGCCCTGTACCCGTCCGAGGTCCGGAACCGCAAGGACGACGAAGGCGAGCCGTCTCTCCGGGAGCTGTTCTGGGGGGACGAGGGCTAGGGACCTGGGGAGCGCGTGTTCGCGATCTCCTGGCTGTTCCTGGCGCTCGCCGTGGTCACGCTCCTCCTGGGCCTGTCGCGGGAGGGGCTCCTCCTCATCTACGTCTCCATCGCCTCCAGCGTGGCCGCCATGGTGTTCCTGCTGGCCGGGGTCCTGCGCAGCCCCGGCCCCGACGTCCCGCCCTGAGGCTCAGGCTCGCCGCACCGCGACCCGGACCTGGTGGCTGTCGATCTCCCGCGGCTCCGCCTCCGGGACCGGGCCGACCTCGATCCGCACCGCGAGCACCTCGCCGGCGATCCACGAGTGGTGGGTCTCGACCGCCTCCGCCACCGGCGCGTCGGCCTCGATGCCCAGCTCGATCCGGTCCGTGACATGGAGCCCGGCTTCCTTCCGTGCGTCCTGCACCAGGCGAACCACCTCACGGGCCAGCCCCTCACCTGCCAGCTCGGGCGTGATCTCGAGGTCCAGGGCCACCGTGACGCCACCACCGGAGGCCGTCCCCCAGCCGCCGGTGGCCTCCTGCGATAGGTCCACGTCCTCAGGAGCGAGCGCCACCGGGCCCGAGGCGGTATCGATATTCACCGGCCGGCCCGCGGCGAGGACGGCCGCCAGCGACCCGTCGTCTCCCTCCAACGCCGCGGCCACCTCCTTCACCCGGGATCCGAGCCTGGGGCCCAGCACCCGGTAGCTCGGCCGGGCCTGCCATCCGCCGAGCGCCGGCGCGGCTTCGGCGAGCTCGATCGCCTTCACGTTGAGCTCCTCGGCCACGTCCGGGAGCAGCGGCTCCAGCCCCGAGGGGTCGCCCGGCAGATGGACCACGGCCCTGGCCAGGGGCTGGCGGACACGGACGCGGGCGTCTGTCCGGGCCGTGCGGCCGAGCGTCACGATGTGCCTGGCCGTGGCCATTGCGGCCTCCAGGGGCTCGTCGCGGACGGCCGGGTCGGGCTCCGGGTAGTCGGCCAGGTGGACGGACTCGGGCGCCCCCTCCGTCCCGCCGGTGAGGTTCCGCCACACGGCCTCGGCCACGAAGGGGGTCACCGGCGCCAGCAGGCGCGCCACCGTAGTCAGGCATTCGTACAGAGTGCGGTGCGCCGCTACGGCGTCCTTCGCCGGCCCTTCGCCTCCGGCGTTCCAGAAGCGGGGCCTGGCCCGTCGGACGTACCAGTTCGACATGTCGTCCACCAGCCCCGCGATGGCCCGAGCCGCCGCGGTGGCGTCGTAGTCGTCGAGCCCCCGGCGGGCGGCCTCCACCGTGGCCTGGAGGCGGGACAGGATCCACCGGTCGAGCGGCGGCCGGGCGGCGGGCGGGACGTCCTGGCCGGCGGGGTCGAGGTCGTTCGCGTTCGCGTAGAGGACCAGGAAGGAGAACGTGTTCCAAAGCGTCAGCAGCACCCGGCGGACGCCGTCCTCGATCGCCTCCATGGACACCCGACGCGCGGACCACGGTGACCCGGAGGCGACGAAGAACCACCGAAGGGCATCCGCCCCGTACCGGTCCATGACCTCCATGGGCTCGATCACGTTGCCCAGACGCTTCGACATCTTCCGGCCGTCCCGGTCGAGGAGCAGACCGAGGACCACGCAGTTCCGATAGGAGGTCTGGTCGAACAGCAGGGTCGACTCGGCCATCAGCGAGTAGAACCAGCCGCGGGTCTGGTCGGTACCCTCGGAGATGAAGTCCGCAGGGAAGGAACGTTCCCTCTCCTCGACGCCCCGCCCGAGCTGGGGGTGGTAGCCCCACTGGGCGTAGGGCATCGCTCCGGAGTCGTACCAGGTGTCGATGACCTCGGGGACCCGGCGGGCCTCCTGGCCGCATCCGGGGCAGGGCAGCGTCACCTCGTCGATGGCCGGTCGATGAGGGTCCACGCCGGACACGTCGCGGCCTGCCAGGGTCGAGAGCTCGGCGAGGGAGCCGACCGCGGTGACGTGCCGCCGGGGGCATCGCCAGATCGGGAGGGGTGTCCCCCAGTACCTCTCGCGGGACAACGCCCAGTCCACATTGTTCTCCAGCCAGTCGCCGTACCGGCCGTGCTTGATGTGGTCCGGGTACCAGTTGACGGACTCGTTGATCTCCAGCAGCCGCTCCTTGCGGGCGGTGGTCCGGATGTACCAGGACGTGCGGGCCATGTAAAGGAGCGGCGTGTCGCAGCGCCAGCACAGCGGGTAAGTGTGCTCGTAGGTCTCGTGCTTCAGGAGAAGGCCGCGAGACTCGAGGTCGGCGATGATCTCCGGGTCGGCGTCCTTGACGAACTTCCCCCGGACGAACTCGACGGGCGTCTCGTCGGTGAACCGGCCGGCGTCGTCGATGGGGCGATACGTCGGCCACCCCTCCCGCCGGCCCATCTCAAGGTCCTCGGCGCCGAAGCCGGGGGCCACGTGGATGATGCCCGTGCCCTCCTCCATGGAGACGAAATCGCCGGCGGCGATCACCCGGTGACTGTTCCCGTCCACGTTCTCGTACAGCGGCTCGTAGCGGGCCCCGCCGTCACCGGAGAGCCGGCGCCCCGGGAACCGCTCGGCCGGCTCGTCGTGCTCGCCCAGGACCGCGTCGGCTCTTGACTCGGCCAGGATCACGTCGCCGTCCGGGCCGGGGATCCGGACGTACGTCTCGTCCGGGTCCACGGCCAGCCCGAGGTTCGAGGGCAGGGTCCACGGGGTCGTGGTCCAGGCCACCAGCGACGAGCCGACCAGCGATGGGTCCGGCGCCTCCACGATCCTGAACTTCGCGAACACGCTGGGGTCTGTGACCGTGGCGTACCCGAGGGCCACCTCGTGGTCCGACAGCGCGGTGCCGCACCGGGGGCAGTACGCCACGGACTTGTCGGCCTCGAACAGCAGGCCCCCGCGGTGGAGCTCCTTGAGCGACCACCACACGCTCTCGATGTACTCGGTCTCCATCGTCCAGTAGGCCTGGGAGAGGTCGATCCAGAACCCCAGGCGCTCGGTCATCCGCTCCCAGTCCTCGACGTACCGGGTCACGGACTCCCGGCATCGCCGGTTGAACTCGGCGATCCCGAAAGCCTCTATTTCGCGCTTCGTCTTCGTGCCGATCTCCTTCTCCACCTCGAGCTCCACGGGGAGCCCGTGGCAGTCCCAGCCGGCCTTCCGGGCCACCAAATGACCGGTCATGGTCCGGTACCTGGGATAGAGATCCTTGAACGTCCGGGATTCGGCGTGGTGGATCCCGGGACGGCCGTTGGCGGTGGGGGGGCCCTCGTAGAACACCCATGCCGGTCCGCCTTCCCGACCCTCGACGCTGCGCTCGAAGACGCGAGCCTCCTTCCAGAACGCCAGCACCTCCCGCTCCAGCGCTGGAAGATCCACGTTCGGGTCGACCGGCTCGAACCTCGCCACCGTCCACCTCCTCCCAAGCGAAATGCCCCGCCCCCACGTGGGGACGAGGCATGGGCCCCGCGGTACCACCCCTGTTGGCGGCGCCTCCCGGCGCCCCCCGCTCACGGCCGTTCCGGCCTCCGCTGTAACGGGCGGACCCGTCCGCGCCTCCCGCGCGCCCCCCGGGGACGCCGCTCGGGGCGGAGGCTCGGGGATGATGTCCGTAGGGACCTCGCCGCCGGGCTCGCACCGTCCCCGGCTCGCTGGGGCGGGGTGACCCCTCCGGTCCGTTCCCGTCCTCGCCTGTGAGCGCATTGTAGCGGGTGCTCGGGGGGGATGGAGGCGTCCGGTTCGCCCCGATTAGGATGGTGCGTTGCCGGGAAAGGGAACGCGTGCTACGGTGCGCGCCGCGATGCCCACGAAGAGATCCCTGTTCACGAAGAAGGAGCTCGCCGAGCTGCGTAAGCGGCTCGAAGAGGAGCGCGATGTCCTGCGCCAGCAGGCGGAGGAGATCGAGGAGTCGACGTTCCGGAACCCGCAGTCGGAGCTCTCGGGCGAGGTCGCCTTCGACGAGGAATACGCGGACGCCGGCACGGCCACCTTCGAGCGGGAGCGCGACCTGTCACTCTCCAACAACATCAAGGACCTGACCGAGAAGATCGAGCACGCCCTGGAGCGGATCGAGCACGGGAGCTACGGGCTGTGCGAGCGCTGCGGGAAGCCGATCGAGAAGGCCCGGATCAAGGCCCTGCCCTACGCCACGCTCTGCATCAAGGACAAGAAGGCTGAGGAGCGAGCCGGCTGAGGGCTCGGCGAGCCCTGATCCTCTACGGGACTGCGGCAGCCGCGTACGCGCTCGATCGAGTCACCAAGGTCCTGGCCGAGAACCTCCTTCAGGGACGCGAGCCGGTCGAGCTGATCCCTGCCGTGCTCCAGCTCCGGTTCACCACGAACCCGGGCGGGGCCTTCGGGCTGTTCGGAAGCCTCCCCGCGCTCTTCGTGGCGATCAGCGTGCTGGTGGTCGTGGCGGTGCTGTTCGCCTCGCGCGACCTTCCCTCGGTCGCGTCGGCCCTGGGCCTGGGGCTGGTCCTGGCGGGCGGCCTGGGGAACCTCACTGACCGGGCCATCCGGGGGCCGGGCTTCTCAGGCGAGGTGGTGGATTTCATCGACTTCCACGTGTGGCCGGTGTTCAACCTGGCCGACACCGCCCTTGTGGTGGGCGCCGCCGTGCTGTTGATCTCGGGGATCCGGCGGGACCGGGCCGCTCGGCGGCACCCGTCGACCCCGTGAGCTTCGTCGCCGAGGCCACGCCGGGGCGGCTCGACTCGGTCTTGGCGAACCTATCCGGGACGCCTCGGGCCGACGTCCAGCGAGCCATCGCTCGCGGCGCGGTGCTCGTCGACGGGGTCTCCAGGCCGAAGTCGTTCCGCCTCCGGGGCGGGGAGCGGATCGAGGCCGACCTGGAGGAACGAGTCGAGGTCGGGCCGGAGCCGGGCGGGGTCCCGGTCCGGTACCAGGACGACCACCTCGCGGTGGTGGCGAAGCCGGCCGGGATGGTGACCCACCCCACGGCGTCAAGGCGGTCGGGGACGCTAGTGAACCGGCTCCTCGGCATGGGCATGCCGCTCTCCGAGGCCGGAGGGACGGACCGCCCCGGTATCGTTCACCGGCTGGACGCCGGCACGTCCGGGCTCCTGGTGGTGGCCAAGGAAGACGAGACCCATCGGCGGCTCACGGCGATGCTCGCTGCCCGTGAGGTCGGGCGCGAGTACCTGGCCCTGGTCAGGGGC
>Ga0256867_10000155_pt1 | contig 24935 bp, 21 predicted proteins | sample RVTome_15_FD_185939 | JGI IMG/M metagenome (GOLD analysis project Ga0256867, IMG submission 185939) | Soil microbial communities from uranium-contaminated site in the Upper Colorado River Basin, Wyoming, United States - RVT150D86 (HiSeq) ... | reverse complement strand
GCCGCCCCGGCCGGCGAGGAGAGGCCGGCCGAAAGCGACGAGCCGCTCCTGAGTGGACCAGAGCAAAAGGCGGAGCCCGAGTCGGGGGCCGAACAGCCGCAGGCCGAGGAACCCGCCCAGCAACAGACCGCCGAGGAACCGGCCGAACAGCCGCAGGCCGAGGAACCGGCCGAACAGCCGCAGGCCGAAGAGCAGGCTCCCGAGAAACCGGCCCAGGAACAGACCGGGCGGCCGGAGCAGGCGCCCGCGGCCCAGCAGGCCGAGCAGCCGTCCGGCGACGGCACTCCGGTCACCCTGCCTGCGCTCGGTGAGAGCGTCACGGAAGGCACTGTCACCCGTTGGCTCAAGCAGGTGGGCGACACCGTCGAAGTCGACGAGCCGCTGCTGGAGATATCCACCGACAAGGTCGACACCGAGATCCCCTCGCCGGTGGCGGGCACTGTTCTGGACATCAAAGTCGCCGAAGACGAGACGGTCGAGGTCGGCGCGGAGTTGGCCATCATCGGAGCGTCGGGCGCGTCGGCGGCGGCCGACAAGCCGGCCCAGCCGTCCGAGCCGGAGGCGCAGCCGGAACAGGTCGAGGCGGAGACGCCCCTGGAAGAGGAGGCACAGCAGCGCGCGGCCGCCGAGGCGCAGTCGGCCGAGCACGCCGAGGCCAAACAGGAGCAGCAGCCGGCGCCGGATCAAGCGACACCTGCGCCCGAGGCGCCTTCGCAGCAGGCACCGGCCGCCAAGCCGGCACCAGCCGCAGCGCCATCCGGCGACGGTGCTCCGTACGTGACACCGCTGGTCCGCAAGCTCGCCGCCGAGCACAGCGTGGACCTGTCCACGATCACCGGTACCGGCGTGGGAGGCCGGATCCGCAAGCAGGACGTCCTCGCCGCCGCGGAGGCCGCCAAGCAGCCGGCCACGCCCGCCGCCGAACCCGCAGCGGCGCCCGCCGCAGCCGCACCGGCACTCGAGCCCAGCCCGCTGCGCGGCAAGTCCGAGAAGCTCAGCCGCATTCGTAAGATCATCGCCCAGCGGGTGCACGAGTCGCTGCAGAACACCGCACAGCTGACCACGGTGGTGGAGGTCGACGTCACGGCGATCGCCATGCTCCGCGAACGGACCAAGCGGTCGTTCGAACAGCGTGAAGGCGTCAAGCTGTCGTTCCTGCCGTTCTTTGCCAAGGCGGCCATTGAGGCGCTCAAGGCTCATCCGAAGCTCAACGCCACCATCGACGTGGAGGCAGGCGAGGTCACCTACCACGACACCGAGAACCTCGCCGTGGCGGTCGACACCGAACGCGGCCTCATGGTGCCGGTGATCCACAACGCCGGCGACCTCAACATCGCCGGGCTGGCCAAGCGCATCGCCGATCTCGCTCAGCGCACGCGCGACAACAAGCTCAAGCCGGACGAGGTGTCGGGCGGGACGTTCACCCTGACCAACACCGGCAGCCGCGGCGCGCTGTTCGACACGCCGATCTTCTTCGAGCCGCAGGTGGCGATCCTGGGTACCGGCACGGTGGTCAAGCGGCCGGTCGTGGTCAACACCGATCTCGGTGAGACGATCGCGATCCGGCACATGATGTACCTCGCGCTCAGCTACGACCACCGGCTGATCGACGGCGCCGACGCGGCCCGGTTCCTCACCGCCATCAAACAACGACTCGAAACCGGGCAGTTCGAAGCTGATCTGGCCGGCTGACGTCGGGCAATATAGCGGGCATGCGCGTTGCGATCACAGGTTCCAGTGGACTGATCGGCACCGCGCTGTGCGGGTCGCTCGTCGCCGACGGGCATCAGGTCGTCCGGCTCGTCCGGCGCGACCCGGCGGCTCCGGACGAGGTCCATTGGAACCCCTCGCGGGGCCTGGTCGACATCGCCGACCTCGAGGGCATCGACGCAGCGGTCAACCTGGCCGGCGCTCCCGTCGGCGCACGCCGCTGGACCTCGGCATACAAGAAGAAGATCCTGGCGAGCCGCACGAACGCCACGCACGTGCTCGCAACGGCGCTGGCCAAACTCGACCACCGGCCGCGCGTCCTGGTGTCCGCGTCCGGAATCGTCTTCTATGGGCTCCGCCACGGTCGCGAGTTCCTCGACGAGGACGAGTTGCCGGGCGCCAGCTTCCTGGCCTGGGTAAGCGCGCAGTGGGAGGCGGCGGCCGAGCCGGCGGCGTCCGCCGACATAGCGGTGTGCCATCCGCGACTTGGCATGGTCATCTCGCGCAGGGGCGGCGCGCTCGCTCGTATGCTGCCGTGGTTCCGCGCAGGCCTCGGCGGGCCACTCGGCGGTGGCGACCAGTACTGGAGCACGGTTTCACTGGTCGACACGGTGCGGGCGCTGCGGTTCCTCATGGAAACGCCCGGGTGCACCGGGCCCTACAACGTGACCGCACCGGCGCCGGTGACCAACGCCGAGTTCGCCCGTGTGCTGGCCTACACGCTGCGCCGGCCGATGCTGCTGCCAGTGCCGCCGTTCGCACTCCGCGCCCGCTTCGGGGAGTTCGCCGAGGACCTGTTGGCGAGTTACCGCGCGGTGCCACGACGGCTACTCGAGGCGGGCTTCACCTTCGACCACCCCGACACCCGGTCGATCGTCTCGGCCGGGCTCCATTGACCCCGGTTCTGGTGCTACAGGACGTCGGTCGACTGACGCCGGTACGGGAGCTCAGCTGAACCTGTACCCGGACGCGTCGGCGGCGACGACCAATTCGGCGCGCCACGTGCCCTCACCGACACCCTCGAGCTGCTCGACCACTTCACCGTCCTCGTCGACCAGGTCGTAGGCCGTGATCCGGTCGGTGATCTCGAGCACGACCGGCAGCTCACCTTCCTCGGAGACGAGCTCGACGTTCACGACCTCGAAGCGCAGGCCCACCGGGCGCACGCCAGCCTCCTGGTAGTCCTGGATCAGTTCGTAGTCGGCGGCCAAATGCTGGCTGGTCGGCGCGAAGAGATCGCACAGCAGCTCCGGATCGAGTTCGGTGAACGCCGTGGCCCGCAGGGTGAACAGCCCTTCCACCACTGGCGTCCAGTCGGTCACCGGCGGTGGTTGTTCTGTGGGCGCCGGCTGAAGCCCGCCACACAGGTCCTGCGGCTCCTCGGTGCCGCTCGGGGATGTCACCCGGCCGGCACCTGGCAGCATGCTGACGTCCTCACCGCGCAACTGGTTCCACACGCCGTACGCACCCAGCCCGACCACCGGCAACGCCACGAGCAGCGCAAGACCGACCAGCAGGACGTCCTTGCGGCTCCGCGGCCGACGCGGCTCCTTGGCAGCGGGCTGCGTGGGCTCTGTGCCGGGCTGCGTGGGCTCGACGGCAGGCTCTGGTTTTTGACGGCCTCGCTTGCGTGCCTTGCGGCCCCCGTGGCGTCCCACCGTGACGCCTTCGTCCTCCGCTTCGTCAGTGGCGGCGATCTCGGTGAATTCGCCGGTGTTCGCGATGAGACCCACCGGCTCCGGGTCGGCCAGAGCGAACATGGCGTTCGACAGCGACGCGGCGTCCGGCCGGCGCTCGGGTTCGGGGTGCAAGGCGCGCGCGAGGGCTCCATGGGTCGCCGGCGCGATGCCCGGCAGCGTGAGGGGCTTGCCGGGCAAGTATCCGGTCAAAGCGAGCACCGCCGTCGCAGCCATCCCGTATACGTCAGAGGCCGGGACCGGCCACTGGCCGGCTTCCACCTCCGGAGCGGTGAGCCCGAGCACCCGGACGGGAGCCTGGCCGGTCAGCCGGGCGACGCCCAGGTCGGACATCATCGGGCGGCCGTCGGCCGAGAACAGGATGTTGGCCGGCAGCACTTCGCCGTGCACGACGCCACGGCGGTGGATCTCTGACAGCGCGTCGGCGAGCGGCGCGCAGATGGTGACGACCTCACCTGGTTCCAGCACCTGCCGCGCCGCGATCAGATCGCCTAGGTTGCCGCCGTCCGCATACGCCATCACCAGAGCCAAGCCGCCGTCGATCTCGATCACGCCGTAGACGGGTAACAGGTGCGGATGATCGACAGTGGTGAGCGCAAGAGCCTCTTGCTGTGCCTCCGCCCGCTGCGATGGCGACGGGATCGTCAGCAGCTTGACCGCGACTATTTCCCCTGAGCTCTCCTCACGTGCCACCCAGACCGAGCCGTGACTGCCGATGCCGAGCCGCTGCTCGAGCAGGTAGCCCGGCACGAAAGGAGAGTCCACGTGCGTATCGTTGCAAACGCGGCCGGGCGGTGGTGCGCTGCCCGGTCATTTCGATTCGGCCTCGCATACTCTGGACAGCATGAATCCACCCGAGGTGATCCATTACGACGGGTTCGTCCCCTACCGGGCCGGCTGGGACGAGCAGCGGCGCCTGCACGCCCGGCGCACCGCGGGCGAGATCGGCGACACGGTCATGCTGCTACAGCACGAACCGGTGTACACCGCGGGCAAGCGCACCGAGCCGCACGAGCGTCCGCTCCCCGCCGTCGGCGCCCCGACGATCGACGTCGACCGTGGTGGCAAGATCACTTGGCACGGGCCTGGACAGTTGGTCGGCTACCCGATCGTCGAGCTGCCCGATCCGGTCGACGTCGTAGCGTACGTGCGGCGGGTCGAGCAGATGCTCATCGACACCTGTGCGGAGCTGGGCCTGCAGACCCAGCGGATCGCGGGTCGTAGCGGGGTGTGGGTCGGGGCCGACGAGAGAGGGCCGGCGCGGAAGGTGGCGGCCATCGGAATCCGGGTAGCTCAGGGCGTGACGATGCACGGCTTCGCCCTCAACTGCGACGCGGATCTGGACTGGTACTCGCGCATCATCCCGTGCGGTATCGCCGACGCCGGAGTCACGTCGCTGACGGCCGAGCTGGGCCGGACGATCACTGTGGCCGAGGTCTCACCCGTGGTCGAACGCCACCTGCCCACCATTCTCGCGACGGAACGTAGTCTGGTTGCGTGAGCGTCGCACCTGAAGGTCGTCGGCTGCTGCGCCTGGAGGTGCGCAACAGCCAGACGCCGATCGAAAAGAAGCCGTCCTGGATCAAGACCACGGCCCGGATGGGGCCGGAGTACCGTGAGCTTCAGTCGCTGGTGAAACGCGAAGGCTTACACACGGTCTGTCAGGAAGCCGGCTGCCCGAACATCTTCGAGTGCTGGGAAGATCGCGAGGCCACCTTCCTCATCGGTGGTGACCACTGCACCCGGCGGTGCGACTTCTGCCTGATCGACACCGGCAAACCCGACCCGCTCGACCGCGACGAGCCGCGCCGGGTGGCCGAGTCCGTGCAGGCGATGGGGCTGCGGTACGCAACCGTCACCGGTGTCACGCGGGACGATCTTGACGACGAGGGCGCCTGGCTGTACGCCGAGACCGTGCGCGCGATCCATGCCCTGAACCCCGGCACCGGCGTCGAGATCCTCACCCCCGACTTCTCCGGCAAGGCCGAACTGCTGCAGCAGGTCTTCGACGCCGATCCCGAGGTGTTCGCCCACAATGTCGAGACCGTGCCGCGGATCTTCCGCCGAATCAGGCCGGCCTTCAGCTACGAGCGCTCGCTCGAGGTCCTCACGATGGGCCGCAACGCCGGGATGATCACCAAGTCGAACCTCATCCTCGGCATGGGTGAGACCCGCGAGGAGATCTCCCAGGCACTTGTCGACCTGCACTCGGCCGGCTGTGATCTGATCACCATCACCCAGTACCTGCGGCCGTCCCCGCGGCACCACCCGGTCGAGCGCTGGGTCAAGCCCGAGGAGTTCGTCGAGCTTCGCGAGGAGGCCGAGCAGATCGGCTTCGCCGGTGTGATGTCCGGGCCGCTCGTGCGCTCGTCGTACCGGGCCGGCCGGCTGTATCGGCAGGCGATGGAGGCGCGGGCCGCTGCGGCGGCCGTCCAGTGATCGAGCTCCGCACGCCGGCCGAAATCGAGGCCATGCGGCCGGCCGGACGCTTCGTCGCTCGGGTGCTCACCGCCGTCGCCGAGGCCGCTGACGTAGGCGTCAACCTGCTCGACCTGGATTCGCTCGCCCAGGAGATGATCCGCGAGCGCGGCGCGTCCTCGTGCTACGTCGACTATCACCCGACGTTCGGCGCGTACCCGTTCGGGAAGGTCCTGTGCACCTCGGTCAATGACGCCGTCCTGCACGGCCGCCCGTACGACTACCGGCTCCGAGACGGCGACCTGCTTTCGATCGACTTCGCCGCATCGGTCGACGGGTGGGTGGCCGACAGCGCGGTCAGCCTGGTCGTCGGAACGCCCCCGGACGAGGATCTGCGGCTTATCGAAGTGACCGAGACCGCGCTGGCCGCGGCCGTCAAAATGGCCGTCGCCGGAAACCGGATGGGCGATATCTCGGCCGCCATCGGAGACGTGGCACGGGCGGCCGGTTATGAGCCCAACACCCAGTTCGGCGGGCACGGCGTGGGTCGCACGATGCACGGCGACCCTCCGGTGTCGAACGACGGCCGGCCCGGCCGGGGCCTGCCGCTGCGCGCCGGGCTGGTGATCGCGATCGAGCCGTGGCTGCTGGCCGGCTCGCAGGCGATCTTCACCGACCACGACGGTTGGACCCTGCGCAGCGTCGACGGTTCGCGCGGGGCGCACAGCGAGCACACCGTGGCGATCACCGAGGACGGCCCGCTGGTGTTGACCGAGCGCGGCGATTTCGGCGGCACAGGGGCGGGCAACTAACCTGTCGGGCATGGCACGCAAGGACGCGCAGCAGGAGTCTGCCGAGAAGAAGCCCGGCCGCATCGCTCAGATCAAGAGCACGTACCGGATGGCCAGGCGGAGTGACCGCTGGATCGGTTGGGTCACCCTGGCTGCGATCCTCGTGACGCTCGGCGTGTTCGTCGCCCTCGGTTTCATCCTCGACCGGCGCATCCTCTACCCGGTGATGGGCCTGCCGATGGCCCTGCTGGTCGGTGCGCTGATCTTCGGACGCCGGGCCGAGCGGGCCGCCTACGCCCAGATCGAGGGCCAGCCGGGCGCTGCCATGGCCGCGCTGGGAACGCTGCGGCGTGGCTGGGACACCACTCCGGTGGTAGCCACCAACAAGCATCAGGACGTCGTGCACCGCGCCGTCGGCAAGCCGGGCATCATCCTCGTCGGCGAAGGAACCTCGCACCAGCGCGTGACAAACCTGCTCAACCAGGAGAAGCGCCGCCACGCCCGGGTCTCCCCCGAGACACCGATTCACGAGATCATCGTCGGGCGCGGCGAGGACGAGATCCCCCTGCCGAAGCTCGCCCGGCAGGTCCGCAAGCTACCGCGGCAGCTCCGCGGCGCCGAGATCACCGAGTTGCGCTCGCGGCTGCGGGCACTCGGCACGCAGCCGGTCCCGATGCCCAAGGGCCCACTGCCCAAGGGCCTGAAGATCCCGCGCGGCGGCACGCCCCAACAACGCTGAGCCGCCGGTCGATCACGTTCAGCATGCCTGTGGGTGCCGTACCAGGCGCGTGCGGGTGGTAGAGCACCGATACGCCTGCTGGGCGGCCCACCCGTGGAGATCGTTTCAGGTTGCTGACCGGGGCCCGTTCACGCATGCAGTTCCCGCGATCAGGTCATGCAGGCCGCGCCGGTCCGGTGTGAAGATCAATGGCGGGATCACCAGGGCGATCAAGGCGGTACGGATGAACCCGATCCAGGGGCCGACCCGCCGCCGGTCGAGCCGAATGACCCGCAACCGCAGCAGCCACTGCCCGAGGCTGGCGCCCGTGAACGAGGTGAACAGCCACACCAGCACGAACCAGCACAGCAGCGGCAGCCACACCAAGCCGCGTTCCCGATCCCAGACGGCCGCGCCGACGAACAGGAAGGCGATGGCGTTGCCGATGGCCCAGTCGACGAGCAGCGCGACGAACCGCCGCCCCCACCCGGCCGGCGAACCCGGCCCCTCTGCGGGAAGGTCGTGTCGAGCCGTCGGCGCCTGGCTTCCGTCCCCGCTGGTCACCGCGTCAGGCTACTGTGTCGACTAGGTGAAATTTGCACTGCCGTGACGTAACACGGGCGAAACACTCGGGACACAGCCGAGAAACCGCGTGCTCTTACGGTCCATTGCAAGCGAGTAGCTAGACACCGGACCGCTCGGCACCACCGGGCCTAGGAGGCTGAATGTTCACCAACGGCGACGAGCTGCTGAAGTTCGTCAAGGACGAGGGCGTCGAGTTCATCGACGTCCGATTCTGTGACCTTCCGGGCATCATGCAGCACTTCACCGTTCCGGCAGGGACGTTCACTGCTGACACCCTCGCCGAAGGGCTGATGTTCGACGGGTCGTCGATCCGCGGCTTCCAGGCGATCCACGAGTCGGACATGAAGCTCATCGCCGACCCGACGAGCGCCTACCTCGACATCTTCCGCCAGCACAAGACGCTGGTCATCAACTTCTTCATCGTCGATCCGTTCACCGACGAGCCGTACTCCCGCGACCCGCGCAACATCGCGGCCAAGGCCGAGGCCTACCTGAAGAGCACCGGCATCGGCGACACCGCGTACTTCGGCCCGGAGGCGGAGTTCTACGTCTTCGACGATGTCCGGTTCGAGACGAACCAGAGGTCCGGTTACTACTACATCGACTCGGTCGAAGCCGCCTGGAACACCGGCCGCGCGGAAGAGGGCGGCAACCTCGGCTACAAGCCCCGCTACAAGCAGGGCTACTTCCCGGTCCCGCCGATGGACCACCTGACCGACCTGCGCTCGGAGATGCTCAAGAACCTGATGGCATCCGGCATCGAGGTCGAAATGCAGCACCACGAGGTCGGCACCGCCGGCCAGGCCGAGATCGACATCAGGTTCGACACGCTGCTCACGCAGGCCGACAACCTGATGAAGTACAAGTACATCGTCAAGAACACGGCGCGGGCGGCCGGTCGTTCGGTCACCTTCATGCCCAAGCCGATCTTCGGCGACAACGGCTCGGGCATGCACTGCCACCAGAGCGTCTGGAAGGACGGCCAGCCGCTGTTCTACGACGAGCTGGGTTACGCCGGGCTGTCGGACACCGCTCGCTGGTATATCGGCGGGCTGCTGCGCCACGCGCCCGCTCTGCTGGCGTTCACCAACCCGACCGTCAACTCGTACCACCGGTTGGTGCCGGGCTTCGAGGCACCGATCAACCTCGTCTACAGCCAGCGCAACCGCTCGGCCTGTGTGCGGATCCCGATCACCGGCACCAACCCGAAGGCCAAGCGCATCGAGTTCCGGATCCCGGACCCTTCCTGCAACCCCTACATCGCATTCTCGGCGATGCTGATGGCCGGCCTGGACGGCATCCAGAACAAGATCGAGCCGCCGGAGCCGATCGACAAGGACCTGTACGAACTGCCGCCCGAGGAGCACGCGCAGGTTCAGCAGGTGCCGACGTCCCTTCCGGAGGTCCTGAGCGCGCTGGAGGCCGACCACGACTTCCTGCTCGCGGGAAATGTGTTCACCCAGGACCTGATCGAGACGTGGATCGGTTGGAAGCGCGAGAACGAGGTGCTGCCGATCCAGCACCGGCCGCACCCCCACGAGTTCGAGCTCTACTACGACATCTAGTCCGACACAACCGAGGGCCTGGTTCGCAACTGGAGCGGGCCTCGGGCTGTTTCCGGTGCGTCTCTCCCCTCCCCTCACCGCGAGCGACAAGACTGAGCTCATGGATCTTGAGTTCGCCGGCACGGTCATCGAGTGGCGCGGGCCGTCGCCGTACTACTTCGTCGCGGTTCCTGGCGACGATGCCGCCGACATCAACGAGGTCGCCGCGATGGCCACGTACGGCTGGGGAGTCATCCCGGTCAAGGCTCGCATCGGCGACATCACCTTCGAGACGTCGCTGTTCCCGAAGGACGGCGGCTACCTGCTGCCGCTCAAGGACGCCGTGCGCAAGCCGCAGGGCATCTCGGCCGGCGATGAGGTGACTGTCGAGATAACGATCCGCTTCCAGCAATAGGCGACGTGAACAGTTGCCAGCACAAGATCGAGTGGTCACGACACGCGGAGGCGTCGGGGGTGACTTCGGCGTGTTGTGACCACTCGATCTTCGAACGGGTCGCTAGCCGCGCGGCCCGGTGACGAAAACCGAGAGTGCTGCCCTTAGCCCGGGTAGCCGGGCGGTCAGGCCACCGCGGTGACCCGACCCTGCGCGACGGCGTGCGTGCCCTCCGGTCCGGTGATCTCACACCGGCAGACGGCGTGGCGCCCGCTGGACACAACAGTGGTGGCCTCGGCCCGCAAGGGCCCGGTACGGGCGGGGCGCAGCAGCTCGATCGTGAAGCCCGAACTGCGCAGGCTCGGGCCGAGCAGACTTCCGCCGCAGAACGAGAGTGCGTTGTCGGCCAAATAGGCGAGCACGCCGCCGTGGGCGACGCCGTGCTGCTGACGGAGGTCGTCGGTAAGGTCCAACTCGAGCGTGGCGAGCCCCGGCTCGAGTTGGACCAGGCGGGCTCCGAGCAGTCGACTGAACGGTTGGCTGGCGAGGATGGCCCGGCCGTCCTCGAGGGTGATCTGCGGTGCGGCTTCCATGGACGTCTCCTGACCTGGGGGAAGTGGGCCGGGCTCAGGCCCCACGGCGATCCGACTGGGTCTCGAGGTAGTTGATGAGCCGGTCCCACATCCGCGCCTGGTCGCGCACGAGCATCTGCGGCACGATGTGGCTGGCTCCGATCATGATGAGGTAGATCATCGTCGCTCGAGATACTCGCGCGCGACCTGGGCGTGGCTGGCCCAGATCCGGACCTGGGGCTCGAGGGCGTCGTGTGTCTCGTCCGCCACGACCGCCATGGTGAGCGCGCGAAGCTTTTGGGCGCCGTCGGTCGTCGGGAGAGCCTCGACCAGGTCGGGGAGCGCCTCGCGGATTCGCGATGGTCATGGTGGCGACCGGCGTGTGGGGGGCTGCTCGTCCCGGTCTCGGGGTTCTGGCTCTTCTTCCCCATCGCCTGCCTGGCCTGGCGCAAACACCGCACTCGCTCAAATGCGCGAACGTGCGTCGTGACGGCGGCGGTCACCCGCGCCGCTCGCCGGGTGAGCGGCTGAGCAGCAGAGCGCTGGCGTTGATCTTTACCTCTTCTCGGCTGCGGCCGGGGTGGTCGGCGGCAAGGAAGTGGCTGCCGATGGCCATGCAGAAGGCGAGCAGGCTGCGGGCCTCGACCTCATCGGGGTCGGAGCAGACCGTGCTGATGCCCTCTCGGAGCAACTGCATGCGCCGGTTGTCCACCCGGCGCAGTCGCTCGGCGACTTTCTGGTCGCGGCGGGCCCAGTCGCGGATGGCCAGGTCGATGGGGAGCAGTCGATCGCTGGAGAAGGTAAGTTGCCCGGCCAGCCGGACCTGCTCCAGCAAGTCGCCGGTCTCCTGTTTGATCCGCTCGAGGACGTGATCGATACTCTCCTGCTCCCAGGCGTCCAGCATCGCGGTCAGCAGAGCCTGTCGATCGCTGAAGTAGCCGTAGAACCCGCCCTTGGTCACGCCGAGCGACTTGGCCAGCGCCTCAATGCGCACCGCATCCACGCCGCCGTCCGCCAGCGCGCGCAGCCCCTCTTCGACCCACATCTCTCGCGGTGTACGCAGGGCACCCACAGTAGGCCTCCCCGTCCTCTCAAAACCTGGTTGTACGGTGCCGCACAATAGGTGTACTGTCCAGTTATACGCAATCGTATAACGAGAAATGGAGACGCCATGCGATGCCAATCCGTGGCAATCAGTATCTTGGCGGGCCGGCGATGTCGGTGAAGCTTCCGAACGGCGAGCACACCGGCCGTCCGTGGCGGATTCACGAGCTCACGCCCGACTTCCAGGTCGAGGACGTGTGGGCGTTCAGCACACCCGGCGCCGGGCCGGACGACTTTCCTGCCATGCTCTCGGCGCTACGGGCGGCCGGCGGGCTGGACAAGAACACTCCGCTGGTCCGATTCCTGTTCGCCGTGCGCTGGAAGCTCGGAGCGGTGTTCGGCTGGGACGAGCCCGAGCAGGGCCTCGCGAGTCGGGTCGAGTCGCTGTGCGATCGGCTGCCTCGTGACCTGCGGCAGGACGTGGCCGGGACCGCGGTGCCCAACACCCCGTTCACCATGGTGTACGAGCTGCCGGACGAGTGTGCCCTCGAGCTGGCCAACAAAACCGCCCACGACATCTGTCACCTGGGTTGGGTGCCGACGAACAACGGCGAGTACGAGCTGCGGATGGCTGCCCTGGTCAAGACCAACGGTCCATTCGGACGCCTCTACATGGCCGCGATCAAGCCCTTCCGGTACCTGATCGTGTACCCGGCCCTGACCCGGCAGTGGGAACGCGCGTGGCGCGACCGGATCGACCTGATCGGCTCGACGAAGGATGAGCTCTGATGATTTCGCGGAAACCCTGACAGGCCGATCCGAATTGGGTCGCGCGTCCCCGAGGCGCGGCGGTGACCGAACTCGTGGTTGCCAGGCAGCAGGGCAAGATGCCGGTCGTCCGGCCGTCCGCAGTTGTACGACTATGGTGTCTTCGTGCCTGGCGCCCGCTCTGTCGTGACGATCACGACATCTATCGATTGGACCCGCTTGCGGCAGCAGTCGTCCCAAGACCTTCGGACGAGGCTCGCCGCCGCGGCTCGGTGCGCATGACGACAGTGACGCGAGGGTCACTGCTTCTCGCCTATCTCGCGTTCATCAGTCTCGGCCTACCCGACAGCCTCCTGGGTGTCGGCTGGCCGTCGGTCAGTGCCGACCTCGGCGTACCCCTCGACGCCGTCGGACTCCTTCTCATCGCGGGCACCGTCGGCTACGTGATCTCCAGCGTGCTGGCCGGCTTCACCCTGGCACGGCTCGGAGTCGGTCGGCTGCTCGCAGGCAGCACGGCGCTGGTGGCGCTGAGCGTCGCCGGGTACGCCGGTGCGCCGGTCCTGGCTGTTCTCGTCGGCTTGGCACTCCTCGTCGGCCTCGGCTCGGGAGCCATCGACTCGGGCCTCAACGCGTACGCCGCCGCCGCGTTCGGGCCTCGGCACATGAACTGGATGCACGCATTCTTCGGGATCGGCATGGCCATCGGGCCGCTCGTCATGACCACCGTGCTCGCAGCCGACCTGTCCTGGCGTTGGGGGTACGGCATCGTCGCGGCCGCGCAAGCGCTTCTGGCGGTGACGTTCGCACTAACGGCCCGCGGCTGGGCGGCGCACAGACCACTGGTTGTCGACGACTTGCCGACTCCCCCGCAGGTCCCGATCCGACAGACGCTAGCGATTCCGGCCGTGTGGTACGGAGCGCTGGCCTTCGCGCTCTACGTCGCCGTGGAGATCTCCGTAGGCCTCTGGGCATACGTGTTCCTCACCCAGAGCCGCGGGCTGGACAGCACCTTGGCCGGGGTGTGCGTATCCGCCTATTGGATCAGCCTCTTCGTCGGTCGCGTCGTCCAGGGAATCATCGCCGAACGGGTAGGCAGCCACCGCGTCCTGCACGTCAGCTTGGCCGCCATCGTGGCCGGCGCCGTGCTCGTGGCGATTCCCGCACAGGCCTGGGCCGCCGTAACCGGCCTGCTCGTCATCGGATTCGCCGCCGCTCCGGTCTTTCCTCTCCTTACACTCACCACCGCTGAACGAGTCGGAACACCTCACGCCGATCGGACCGTCGGCGTCCAGATGGGTGCCGCGGGCCTCGGCGGCGCCGTCCTGCCCGGTGCTGTCGGCGTCCTCCTCCAACGCGTAGGTACGCAGGCGCTGGGACCGGCTCTAATCACGTTGTCGGTTGCATTGCTCGTTGTGTACGTAGTGACCATGGCTCGCGCTCGTGAGCAAGGCTCAACAGTCTTCTAGTGGTTGTGATCGAACGTATGTTCGGCTAACATGTCTGCATGGCAGTTCTACCGCATGACACCGTGCGCGGCCTCGACGACGCCGGGGAGTTCGGCCAGCCCGGTGCCGCGGAGCAGTATGCGGTGCTGCTCGGCCCGGCCGGTGAGCCGCTGGTCGTCGACCCGGTGGCGGTGGCGCAGCGGCTTGAGTCGATGGTCACGACCAGTGGCGAGCCGCTTTTCCCGCATGTCGATGCCCGATTCGTCGCGGAGGATGAACGCTACATCGAGTGGCTGCGGACGGCCGCGTGGCAGACCTTGCCTCCTGGGCCCGACCTCGCCTACGAATTGACCCAAGAGTCGTTAGGCGATCTACCGACTGGCGGGGTCGTAGAGGTTGCCCAAGCACATGCCCGGCTCATCGCGCATCACGAGGCCTTGCTGTCCGAAGCGCTTGCCGAGCTCGCCTCACGGCCGGAGTACATCAAGTGCAGCGGCCAGCACGAGCACGACGCCGCGAAGGTGGCGGCTTCGGAGGTGTCCCTGGCGTTGTCCTGGACACCTGCACACGCTGACGCGCGCGTCCGCGACGCGGTGGCACTCGTCGCCGGGCTTCCCGCCACACTCGACGCACTCCGCGAGGGCAGGATCGACGCCTACCAGGCGCGGGTCCTCTGTGACGAGACCGCGCCGCTGGACGACCAGCCCGACGAGCGGGCCGCGGTCGAGCAAGTCGCACTCCGGGCTGCCGAGGGTAAGACCGGGCCGGCCTTACGGGCATACATCAGGCGTGAAGTGTTGCGCCGCAAGCCCGAGCTCGCCGAGCAACGCCGCCAGCAGTCCCGCCGATCGCGCCGAGCCGACAAGCCCGTCCTTGAGTGCCACGGCATGGGCTCCATGCAGTTGTACGGACCTATCGAAGATCTGGCCGCGTTGTTCACCGCACTCGATGCTGCGGCTCGAGCCCGTCGCGACGTCTCCGCGAAAGCGGCAGCGGCCGCTGCTGTGCGTCCGGACGCCGACGTGCCGCTGGAGGCACTGCGCTTCGACGTGCTGGCCGCAACTGCATGGGCCGCACTCAACGCGGGACATCTGGGCTGTTGCGCTCAAGGCTGCTCAAGCGCCGCTCAGCGGCTCGGCACCCGGCACGGCCGGAAAGCAACGGTGAATGTCACGGTGCCGTTCACAACCTTGCTGGGCATCGACGACGAGCCCGGGGTTCTACACGGATACGGCCTGATCCACCCCGCGGCGGCGCGCCGGATCGCGGCCGAAGGCAGCTGGCGCCGGATTCTGACCGACCCGGCCACTGGCGCCGTGCTCGACTACGGCATCACGCGATACGCCCCGGCACAGCATCTGGCCGAGCACGTGATCACGCGTGACGTGACATGCCGGTTCCCGACCTGCAACTGGACTGCCGAAGCATGCGATCTCGATCACACTGTTCCGTTCAAGTCGGACGGAACGGGCGGCGGCGCGACGTCACATGCCAACCTAGGCGCATTCCATGATCGACATCATTACGACAAGACTCATCACGGGTTCGGAGTCCGCCAGCCATCACCCGGAGAGTTCGTGATCAACACTCCGGCGGGGCTGGTCTATCACGTGGACCCCGAGATCGTCGGCCCGGTTACCGGCCGGCACGTCGACGAGCCCGGCTCGCGTCCTCCGCCGGACGATGATCAGTCGAAGGAGAACGACGAATCGATTGATGACATCGACCAACCGGACGATCCGCCCTTCTAAATGCCGGCGTAACACACCCTGATCGCCCGCGACCTCATATCTCGACGCACGATGGGGACAGCACGGTGACGCCGCCGGGTGAGACGGCGCCACCGGTGTCCCCCTGGGGAGGCTTCGAGTGTCCAGGTGCCTTGCCCGCCCCGCCCGTGGTGGGCAAGGCACCTGAGTCTGCGGTGGCTAGGTCAGCTGCTCAGTCCCACTTGTTGCTGTCCGAGACGCTGTCCCACTTGTTGCTGTCCGAGACGCTGTCCCACTTATTGCTGTAAGTCACGTCGCCGCTTGCCGAAGCTACGCCGGCTCCTGCCCATCCGACAGCCGCCGCGACGATGATCGCCGCCAGCGCTGTACGGCGCCGGTTGAGGGTCATAGCTGATCCTTCCAGTCGCGGATGCCGATCTCGTGACAGATTTCAGCTACCGGCTATTCGTTCACTCTCGATCCACTATCCGGCGTACGGTCCGCCCGGCGCGGCGTTCAGCATTCCGGAGGCGGCTCTCGAACTGTGCAGTGCGCTCCAACCACAATGCCGCATTCGCCGCTGTGAAGACGGAGCGCCCTTGATCGACGAGTTCGGCGGCCACCGCCAAATCGCCGGCCTGGATGGCCACCTCTGCCTGAGCCAGCAACACCCGGCCCAAGCTCAGCCGGTCACCAGAGTTGTCCGCCACGGCTCTCGCATCACGAAGCGCGCTTTCCGCACTTGCCCACTCGTCGCGCGCAAGGTGGACCAGTCCCATACCAAGGTGAGCGTAGGTCGTGCCGACCGGATCGCCGAGTTCCGCCGCAGCTCTGCGTACCGCGGCGAACTCCGATTCGGCCTCGCTGAACCTTTCCTGGGCCAGGTAGAGATATCCCAGCCGATGCCGAACCTGGGCCTCTGCCCTGGTTGCGCCGATCGCCAGGCTGGCTGACAGTGCATCGTCAAGCAATTTGGCGGCAGCGGCATGGTCTCCACGGTCCAGATGTACCTGCGCCATGCCCTCAAGGACATGGACTTCGCCGATGCGATCACTGGCCGCCTGCAGATCAGCTCGCGCGTGCTGGTACGTCGCCAGGGCAGCGTCAAGATGACCTTCGATGCGGTCAATGAAGGCCAGACTCCTTAGTGTTAGGCCACGTCCGTGCACGTCACCAATCTCGTCGAAGTAGCCGAGCGCGGTCTCGTCTTCTCGCCGCCCGTCCAAAATTCGATCTTCGAAGATGGCTAGCTCGCCGCTGGAGTACCACATTGCTGCCTCCCCACGCCGATCGCCAGCGGTACGACAGACCTCGAGTGCGATGGCGTGTGTTCGGGCCCATGAGTCGGTATAGCCACGCGCCTCGAAAAGGGTGACAGACGTAATGGCCAGGTCCCAGCAGAGGTCGGCTTGACCGAGCTGGGCGGCGAGCTCCACTGCGGTCACCAAGTTGGCGTGTTCGGCAGCGAACCAGTCCATCGGTTTGACCATCAGCTCGTTCACGACCCGACTCGGGAGCGGCCATAGATCGCAGTCGGCGTGCAGGACGCTGTAGTCGCCGCCATACGAGCGCGAGTGGGCCTCTGTGGCCATGAACAACCACGCTCGCAGCAGCCGGGTCTGGGCCTCGACCCGCTCTTCCAACGGCACTTCACGGGCGAGCATCTCCTGGGCGAAAATCCGCACCAGCTCGTGAAGGCGGTACCGCGGCTGCCTGCCCACCGTGGCCTCGATCACGACGAGTGATGCCTCGCTGAGTTCCTGCAGGGTGTCGGCGCCGGCATCGACGTCGGTCTCCAGCAGCGGAGCGGCCACCCACTCGGAGAAGTCGGTGGCACCGAGCATGCTCAACAGCAGCAACAGGCGCTGGGCCGGTTTGGTGAGTTCCCGGTACGAGAACGCGATACTGGCCCGGACGCCTACGCCCTCGAGCGCCAACTCGTCCAGCAGTCGCTGTTCATCACTCAGCCTGTCCAGCATCCGGTCGATCGTCCAGTGCGGGCGCACTGACAGCTTCGACGCGGCGATCCGCAACGCCAGCGGCAATCGGGCACACGCCTCGGCCAGGCGTGTCGCGGCGTGCGGTTCGGAATGGACGCGTTCAGGACCGATCACCCGCGACAGCATCGTCAGGCTCGCATCGAGGTCCAACACGTCGAGCTCGATCCGCCGCGCGCCGGGCACACCTGCCAGTGCCCGCCTGCTCGTCGCGATCACCGCACAGCCCGCTTCGCCGGGTACAAGTGGCTCGATCTGGTCTACCGTCACGACATCGTCCAGCACGACCAGGATCCGGGATCCGGACAGCCTGCTGCGGTACTCCGCCGACAGCTCGCCGAGCCCTTCGGGCAATGCGGTCGGGCTGACACCAAGCGATCGCAGGAACTCCTCGAGCACCTGCTTCGGACGCACCGGACGCCCGTCGACACCGCGTAGGCGGGCGTAGAGCTGCCCTTCGGGGAACGACTCGCGGACCTGGTGTGCGACATGCAATGCCAGTGCCGTCTTGCCGATGCCGCCGGCACCGCTGATGATGATCACTTCGACGCTTTGACCCTGTGCAGCCGAAGCGTCTGTCAGCCGGGCGCAGAGTTCACCGGCGATGTCGTCGCGTCCCACGAAGTCCGACACCGCAGCGGGCAGCTGCCGGGGAACCGGATGCATGACGCTCGCGGCGTCGGACTTGTTCAGGGCGGGGTCATTGGTGAGGATCGCCCGTTCGAGAGCGGCAAGCTGCTCTCCCGGGTCGAGCCCGTACTCTTCGGTCAGGACGCGGTGCGCCTCCCGGTAGGCGGCCAGCGCCTCCGCCTGGCGGCCGGCCCGGTACAGCGCGAGCATCAGGTGCGCGTGCAGTCCCTCTCTCAACGGGTATGCCCTGACCAGTTCCTTCAGCTCGCCGATCACCTCGTGGTGGCGTCCCAGCCGCAGCTCGAGGTCCAGGCATTCCTCGAGTACACCCAGCCGCTGCTCGTCAAGACGTAGCACGGCCGCCTCCACCACGCGGCTGTGCACTCCGGCCGCGGCCGAACCTCGCCACATCTCGAGCGCGTCCCTGAGCATCTTCACGGCTCCCGCGATTTCTCCGCGCCGGACGGCTTCCCGGCCAGCCGCCACGGCGTGGTCGAACCGCAGCATGTCCATCGACGAGCCCGGCACCTCGATCGCGTAACCGGCCGGGTAACTCACGATCAGCTCTGCGTCGGTCCATTCGGCGAACCGCCGGCGCAACTGCCACACTGCCATCTGGATCTGTGCGCGCGCTGTCGCAGGCGGATCCTCCCCCCATACAGCCTCTATGAGCCGTTCGACGGGAACGACCCGGTTTGCTTCGAGCAGCAGTGTCGTCAGGACGATCTGCTGCCGTGGCCCCCCGACATGCCGCGGCTCACCGCTCACCAGCACTCTGAGCGGCCCGAGCAGTCGGAAGTCGAGGTCGGTCAATGCCGGCCTCGAGAACGAGGAGACGTCTGGGCTCTCACGAGCCGTTATCGGTCGTCAACCGGCACGTGACATTGGACGTGGGGGAGATGATCAACAGGAGGCTGACGATCTCGTCCGGATGGAAGACCCGGAAGTCCATGTGCACGCTTGACTGGAACGGCGTCACGCCCAGGCTTCCGTAATAGCGGTCCAGCTCGACCTCGAGCCGGTATTTGCCGCGCCGCTCCCCCGGTTCCGGCCAGGTCACCCTACCGGAGAGGTCTGTGAGCTGGGAGCGCAGCTTGATCTCCTTGTCGTCCCCGTCGCGCCGAAGGGTGACCGGAATGCCCTCCGCAGGGCGCCCGATCATGGCGTCCACAACATCCAGCGATACGATCATGATGCTCCTGGGTCTTGAGAATTGGTCCCCACCTAGGCAAGCATCATGAACACGCACGCTATCGGTCTGCTCTTCGACCACTACCACCGGGTATGGCCCCGGTGTTCGCCCCAGTTTGTTCGCGAGGCGACCTCTGGTCAAGGGCACGCGGTCACGTTTGGAAGAAGATCCGTTCGACCACGGCGCGCGCCCGCCGTGCCCGGCGGCGGTAGTCGTCGAGGAATGTCGCCACTGTCCCAGGGCCGTACCCGACCACTCGCGACAGGGCCGCCAGAGTACGCACGTCCGTTGGCAGCACATCCGACGGCCGGCCGCTGACCAGCACGAGCGCGTTCCTGACCGAGCTTGCCATGTTCCACGCCTCGACAAGAACGTCACGGTCGGGTGGAGCCAGCAGCTCAGCGTCTACCGCCGCGTCGAGGGCCTGCCTGGTCTTGGTGGTTCGAAGCTCCGGCACGGCATGCCCGTGCCGGAGCTGGATGAGCTGCGCCGTCCACTCCACATCGGCCAACCCGCCGGGCCCCAGCTTCAGGTGCATCGACTTGTCGACCCCTCTCGGCAGCCGCTCGGACTCCACGCGTGCCTTGATTCGGCGGATCTCCCGCACCTGCGCGTCGCTCAGGCCGGCGCGCGGCCAGCGCAACGGGTCGACCAGCTTCATGAAGCGTTCGGCGAGCAGTGGGTCGCCGCAGCACGGCGCGGCACGCAGCAGGGCCTGCAGCTCCCACACCTCTCCCCAGCGGGCGTAGTACGCAGCGTACGAAGCCAGCGTCCGAACAAGTGGCCCCTGGCGGCCCTCCGGCCGAAGATTGGGGTCGATCTCGAGCGCCGGTTCCGGGGACGGGACGGCCAGCAGCCGGCGCATCTCGTTGGCAACGGCGAGGGCGGACTCGGCGGCCTCCTGCTCGTCGGCGCCGTCCAGCGGGTCGTGCACGAAGAGCACGTCGGCATCCGAGGCGTATCCCATCTCGCGGCCGCCCAGTCGCCCCATGGCAATGACGCTCAGGCGGGTGACGAGTGGCTCCCGGCGTTCGAGCTCCACCGCCCTAACGGCCGTATCCAGAGCACCGGCGAGGGTCGCCTCTGCGACGGCGGTCAATGCCTCTCCGACGGCTTCGGTCGGCAACCGCCCGACCAGATCCGCGGTCGCGATCCGGAACAGCTCGCGTCGCCGCATGGCGCGTACTCCGCCGATGGCGGCGACCGGGTCGTCATGCCGGCGGAGGCCGGCGAGTGCCTCAGCCTCCAGCGGCTCGCGCGGACGCGGGGTGAGTTCGGCGTCATCACCGAAGATCTTCACCGCCTCGGGCGCCCGGAGCAGCAGTTCGGTGGCATAGCGGCCGGACGAAAGGACTCGAGCCATTCGCTCGGCGGCGGCCCGCTCGTCCCGCAGCAGGCGCAAGTACCAGTGGGTGTCGCCGAGCGCGTCGCTGACCTTTCGGAATCCGGCCAGGCCGGCGTCGGGTTCCGGTCCGTCCGCGAACCAGCCCAGCAGCACGGGCAGCAGCGTCCGCTGGATGGCCGCCCGGCGCGACACCCCGCGGGTCAACGCCTCCAAGTGGCGCAGCGCCCCCGCCGGGTCCAGGTACCCGAGCGCCTCGAGCCGCTGCCGGGCGGCTTCGGGCGTCAGCCGCGCCTCGTCGCCCGGCAACCGGGCCACGGCGGTCAGCAGCGGCCGGTAGAACAGCTTCTCGTGCAGCCGCTGCACCTCCATGGCGTGCCGGCGCCAGGTCGTGGTCAGCTCGTCCGCGTGTCGCAGCCCGATCGCCCGGGCGAGGCGGCGTAGCTGGGCCGGCTGGCTCGGCACCACGTGCGTTCGCCGCAGCCGTTGCAGCTGGATGCGGTGCTCGAGCGCGCGCAGGAACCGGTAGGCCTCATCGAGGACGGCGCCGTCGGCCCTCCCGACGTAACCGCCCGCGATCAGCGCATCGAGCGCCTCGAGTGTGTTCGGCGACCGCAGCGACTCGTCGGTGCGCCCGTGGACGAGTTGGAGCAGTTGCACGGCGAACTCCACGTCACGCAGGCCGCCCGGGCCCAGCTTGAGCTGTCGCTCGGCCTCCGTCGGGCGGACGTGGTCGGTGACTCTGCGCCGCATAGCACGAACGTCCTCGACGAAGCCGTCGCGGTCCGCCGCTCTCCACACAAGTGGGCCGACAGCTGCCAGGTACTCGTCGGCGAGCTCCCGGTCGCCTGCGGCGTAACGCGCCTTGAGCAGCGCCTGAAACTCCCATGTCTTGGCCCAGCTCTGGTAGTACGCCGCGTGGCTCGCGACAGTGCGGACCAGCGGGCCGGACTTGCCTTCGGGCCGCAATGCCGCGTCGACCGGCCAGATCGCCCCTTCGGCCGTGTACTCGGAGCAAAGCCGCATCATCGTGGTGGCCAGGGTGGTCGCGGTCTTCAACGCGGCGGGTTCGTTCCCGCCGGCCACCGGTTCGGCGACGAAAATGACGTCGACGTCCGACACGTAGTTGAGCTCGGCTCCACCCGTCTTGCCCATGCCGATCACCGTCAACCGGCAAGGCTCGGCGTCCGGTGGCAGGTCTCGCGCGGCAAGCTCGAGCGCAGTATCGAGCGTGGCGGCGGCCAGGCCGGCCAACTCGGCCGACACCGGCGCCATGTCCAGGACGTCGGTCAGGTCAAGGGCGGCGAGTTGCAGCAGCCGGCGCCGGTACTCCACCCGCAGCTCGTCGGCATCGCCGGCGCGGCCGAGCGCGGCCCGCACCTCACTATGGTCCGCACGCTCGGCCAGATCCGGACGCCGCAGGTCGGGCCATTGATCGGGATGCCGTACCAGGTGATCTGCGAGCGGAGCGCTGAACCCCACCACCGCCAGCAGGCGGGCCCGGAACTGATCGTCGTCCCGCAGCGCTGCTGCTAAGTCCCGGGCGTCGGGAGCCGCACCGAGCAGGCGTGCGACCGAGGCGAGCGCAAGATCGGGATCGGCCGCACTGCTCACCGACTGGAGGAACTCCTCGTCGCCGGCCAACGCTGCGAGTTCGGGACGGCCGAGCTCGCGCTCTGCCGCCGCTGCGTCGGCGAAGCCGGCGCGAGCGAGCCATGCCTTCCTGCTCGACGCCCGCGCTGCTCGGTCGACCACGGCTCTGAACCTAACGGATCAGGCCAGCGCGGTACCGAGGGTCCACCCGATCTGCAACTGCTTGCGCATCAGGGGGCGCGTTCGGGTGAGCTGGCCACACGCTTGGCAAACCTTTCGGCCAACGCGCGACCCGCGGCGGCGAGCTGGCCGTCGCGCCGCTTGAACTCGGCCGTCACGGTTTCGACGTCCACCTCCGGGTGTTCACGGGCCCAGCCGGTGAACGTCGGGAGGCTGACCTCGGGATGGAACTGGACGCCCCACGCGGCCGCGCCGACCCGGAACGCCTGATGCGGGTACATCTCGCTGCGCCCGAGCCAGGTCGAGTCCGGCGGCAGCTCGACCACCGCGTCGGCGTGCATGCTCGGCCCGGGAAAGGGATCGGCCATGCCGGCGACCAGCGGGTCCAATGCAGCTTCCAGCCGCCACATCACGTCGATGACGCCCGACTCACGGCCGGCAGCGGCGGCCACTTCGACGCGTCCGCCACAGGCGACTGCCAACAGCTGCGCGCCGAGGCAGATGCCCAGGGTCGGGACGCCGTCGGCGGCCGATCGGGCCAGGAGGTCGCGGACGGCCGGTAACCACGGCGCCACACCGTCGTCGTAGGCGGACATCTGACCGCCCAGGACGATGAGCCCATCGCGGACGTCCGCAGGGACGCTGTCTCCGGCATGCGGGCGCACGATCTCAGTGTCCACACCGCGCAGCCAGCCGCCGAACCGGTCCAGCGGGCAGCCCGGCTCGTGCTCGATCACGACGACACGCCGACGTTCGTCCCTTTCTTGCATGATCGGCGCGGTGCTACAGGACGGGAAGCATGCGGTTGCGCTCGTAACTGCTGACCTGGCGGCGGTAGTCGTCCCACTCTGCTCGCTTGTTGCGCAGGAAGAACTCGAAGACGTGCTCTCCGAGCGTCTCAGCGACCAGCTCCGAGCGTTCCATCACCCGGATCGCCTCGGCCAGCGAGGACGGCAGCGGGTCGATGCCGAGCGCCGAGCGCTCCAGCTCGGTGAGTGCCCAGACGTCGTCCTCGGCCCCGGGTGGCAGCTCGTACCCCTCTTCGATGCCCTTCAAGCCGGCCGCGAGCATGACGGCGAACGCCAGGTACGGGTTGCAGGCCGAGTCCAGCGCCCGGTACTCCGCCCGCGTCGACTGGCCCTTGCCCGGTTTGTACATCGGCACGCGGACCAGGGCGGACCTGTTGTTGTGCCCCCAGCAGATGTAGGCCGGCGCCTCGCCGCCTCCCATCAGCCGCTTGAACGAGTTGACCCACTGACAGGTGATCGCCGTGATCTCGGGTGCGTGCGTCAGCAGTCCGGCGATGAACGACCGGCCGGTCTTCGAGAGCTGGTACTGCGCCCCGGCCTCGTGGAAGACGTTGGTGTCGCCTTCGAACAGTGACAGGTGGGTGTGCATGCCCGAGCCGGGCCACTGGGTGAACGGCTTGGGCATGAACGTCGCGTATATGCCCTGGGTGAGCGCCACCTCCTTGATGACCAGGCGGAACGTCATGATGTTGTCGGCGGTCGTGAGCGCGTCGGCGTACCGCAGGTCGATCTCCTGCTGTCCGGGCGCGCCTTCGTGGTGGCTGAACTCGACCGAGATGCCCATGTCCTCGAGCATCGTGATCGCGTCGCGCCGGAAGTCGTGCGCGATGCCGTGCGGGGTGTGGTCGAAGAACCCGCTGGCATCGACCGGCTCCGGCTCCTCCCCGGCTTGCGGGCGGTCCTTGAACAGAAAGAACTCGATCTCGGGGTGCGTGTAGAACGTGAAGCCCTTCTCGGCGGCCTTGCCGAGGGTGCGCTTCAGGACGTATCGGGGGTCGGCGAACGACGGCGAACCGTCCGGCATCAAGATGTCGCAGAACATCCGAGCCGTCCCGCTGGTGTCCCCTCGCCAGGGCAGGATCTGGAATGTCGTGGGGTCGGGTTTGGCGAGCATGTCGGCTTCATAGACCCGCGCGAAGCCCTCGATCGCCGAGCCATCGAATCCGATGCCCTCGGCGAAGGCGGCCTCGAGCTCGGCGGGTGCGACGGCGACGGACTTGAGGTAGCCGAGCACGTCGGTGAACCACAGCCGCACGAACCGGATGTCTCGCTCCTCGAGGGTGCGGAGCACGAACTCCTGCTGCTTATCCACGCCACGAGTGTTGCAGGCTTTGCGTTACGACGGTGTAACGCCCTCATCTAGAGGGGCTCCCAGGGCCGCCAGAGCCGCCGCGCCACTGGCCGCGTCGTCGCCGCCCACCAGCGCCAAGGTCCGGGCCGCCTGGTAGGGGCAATCCGCCCTCTCGAAGGCAGTGGCGACGGCTCGGATGCCGTCCGGATTACCGCGGATCAGGGCCTCGGCGCGATCGGCGATCGCCTGCGCGATCGGATTGCCCTCGGCAACGTCGGCGGCCTTGGTGAGTAGTCCGCCGGCCCGGCGGTCTCCACACAGCACGGCGGCTTCGGCTTTGAGCGCCGAATACCACTGCACCCACATCCCGTTGACCCACCGGCGGAGCGTCTCGGGCTCGGCCTCCAGCCGTTGGAGCGCCTCGGCCGGCTGATCACGGTGCAACAACACGATCGCGTCGAAGACCGCGCCATACCCGGCCAACCGAGACGGCTCGACCCCAAGCT
>Ga0256867_10000152_pt1 | contig 25231 bp, 22 predicted proteins | sample RVTome_15_FD_185939 | JGI IMG/M metagenome (GOLD analysis project Ga0256867, IMG submission 185939) | Soil microbial communities from uranium-contaminated site in the Upper Colorado River Basin, Wyoming, United States - RVT150D86 (HiSeq) ... | reverse complement strand
CGCAAGGGCGCCGCGCACACAGCGACCTCAAACCGGGATGACGATCTCCTCGTCCTCATGCCGCGCGAACGCGGTGCCCGACGTGAGCGCCGCGGTCTCTCCCTCCTCGTCGATCAGCCGGATGCGCATCGCCTCGTCCGTCACGGTCACCAGCAGAAAGTGATGCACGCTGTTGTGGCAGCAGGAGTGATCCGCCATCCGCACGCCCTTCTTGAGCTTGTTCAGCTTGCCCGCGGCGCCGGTCAGCAGGTAATGCAGCCGTCCTTCGCGATGGTGCTGGAAGTTGTGCTCGTGCCCGGAGAGCCAGACCTGCGGGTGCGGTGTCGCGGCCGCGAAGCGTCGCGCCAGGTCTTGAATCATCGGGTTGTTCTTGTGCCTGGGACCGAGCGAGAAAGGCGGATGATGCCCGAAGGGCACCCGCCACCGCGGAGCCGCCTCGGCGAGCAGTGCGTCGAGAAACTCGCGGTGCGGCGTCGAGAGGAGCGGCGGTTTGCGCTTCCCGCGGGTCAGCTCGAACACCCGCTCCAGGCCGTCCTGCCGGTCGGTGAAGGAGGTGTCGATGGCGATGAACTCCGCGTCGCGTCCGAAGCGAAGCCGGTAGAACAGGGTGTCGAGCACGTCGTCGCCCAGTCCCCACGACCGGGCATGCTCCGGGAAGCGCTCATCCAGAAAGAGGTTGTCGACCAGTTGTGCCAGGTCGTCGTCCTCCTCGGAATTCTCCGAGTCGTGATTGCCCAGGCAGGGAAACACCGGCACGCGGGTGATCACCTCACGGTACGGCAGGAAGTAGCTCCCGAACCAGTCATCGTCCTCGTCACCGGTCATCCGCATGCGGCCGGCCACGGTGCGAAAGCCGGTCTCGAGCTTGCCGAGAAAACCTGAAGACCTCGTTTTCATGTAGATGTTGTCGCCCGTGGTCAGGACGAAGCGGATGCGCGCGGGGTCGATCCGGTCGGCCAGCGCCTGCCCGATTCTCCGCTGCGCCGCGTCTCCGGTGCCGGGGTCGCCGATGACCGCGAAGCTGAACTCGCCGGACGGCTCGTCCGGCGCGGGAAACGTGGTGAAGCTCTGCCGGCCCGGCAGGGCCTGCGGCGTGGCCAGCCCGTCGTTCTCGTCCTTCATGCGGATCGCGCACGGCTCCGCGGCCCAGCGCCGGCCCGCGACCTCGACCTGGTAGTGATAGTGCGTGCCGGGCAGCAGGTCGCGAATCCAGGCGAAGGTCACCTCGCCCGGATCGCGCCATGGGCCCCAGGTTATCTCGCGCGTCCCGGTGCCGACCCTGACCCGCGCCGGCCCGAAGGGGGTGGTGGTGCGGCCGATCGAGCCATGGGTCCGGACGCCTCCGGGGATGCGGTCCGGCTTCTTCAGGTCGTCGTCATCGAGCAGCTTGAAGCGGAACGACCCGGCCGGGTCGCCGTCCCGTGATTGCCGTTTCTCCAGATAGAACGCGCCCCAGGCGATCAGTGCGGACCTGTGATCCAGGTGCGGGACGTACAGGAACTCTTCCCGATGAACGGCCATGGCTCTAATTATACGGAGCCCGCTTGCACCGTGATCCCGCCGGGGTAGCTTCTCGGGGTTCGCGTTCGGGAAACTCCTGGCCAAGGTGGACCGCATGACACGATCGGCACCGCGCCTCCTGCTCGCGCTCCTCGGCGCGCCCTTCGTGACCCAGGGCGCTTCGGGCCAGGGCCTGCCCATCGCCACCCCGGACTCGGTCGATCTCACCGCGAGCGGGCTCGCGCGGGTCGATTCCGCCATGAACGCCTACGTCGCGAGCGGCAAGGTACCGGGCATCGTGGTGGCCGTGGCGCGCAACGGGCGGCTCGCGCATTGGAAAGCTTTCGGCGTCCGCAGCATCGAGCACAAGGACCCGATGGAGCGGGACGACCTCTTCCGCATCTACTCGATGACCAAGCCGGTCACCACCGCGGCGATGCTGCTGCTGGTGGAAGCGGGAAGGGTGACCCTGGACGATCCGGTGGCGAAGTTCCTGCCCGCCTTTGCCGGCGTCAAAGTCTGGTCCCCTGCCGGTCCGGTCGCTCCCCGGCGCGCGATGACGATTCGCGACCTGCTGCAGCACACCTCGGGGCTCACCTACGGCATCTTCGGCGAAACCCCGGTGGATTCGGCCTATCGCAAGGCCGGCCTGATGGAGCCCCGGTGGACCCTGACCGAGCTGGTGGATCAGCTGGCGACGCTGCCGCTCGTGGGCCATCCGGGGGAAGTGTGGAACTACGGCTTCAGCATCGATGTAGCCGGGCGGATCATCGAGGTCGTGTCGGGGATGCCGCTGGATCGCTTCATGGCCGAGCGGATCTTCGGTCCGCTCGGAATGAAGGACACCTACTTCGAGGTGCCGGCGGAGAAGCGCGCGCGGTTGACCGGATACTACGGCATCACGAACGGCCCTCCGGCCCTGCTCGATTCGCCCGACTCGGGGAGCTACACGCGCCGCCCGATGCTCCTCTCCGGCGGTGGAGGCCTGGTGTCGTCCGCTCCGGATTACCTGCGCTTCGCCCAGATGATCCTGAACGGCGGGGAGCTGGACGGCGTGCGTCTGCTCCGGCGTGAAACGGTGACCCGGATGCTCAGCAATCAGCTGCCGGCGTCGCTCATCCCGCTGAAGGTGGGCGAGATCGTGATCCCCGGCACCGGATTCGGCCTGGGATTCAGCATAGTGGTCGATCCGCCGATCCCCGGCATCGCCGATCGCGGCCGGGCCGCCTGGGCCGGATACGCCAACACGTACTTCTGGATCGACCCGAGCCGGCGCATGATCGCGATGGTGCTGGCCCAGACATTTCCGTTCGGGGCGCCACCGCTCGAGCTCGATTTCCGCCGGCTGGTGTACCAGGCACTCCAGCCCTAGGTCGGCGGTATGCTCCTCTTCCTGAGCGACCTGCACTTCACCGACGAGACCACCGCCGTCAACGTCAACGCCGAGGCGTTCGAGCTGATGACCGCCTTCGCGGTCGACACGATCGAGCGGCGCGGCGTCAAGGAAGTCCACGTCATCCTCCTCGGCGACATTCTCGACGTCGTCCGCACCGCGTACTGGCAGTCCTGCCCCAAAGCCGAGCGGCCCTGGAATGGCACGCTTAACCCGCGAACCGGCATGAACACCCACCCGGGTGTCGCCGCGCACTTCGTCGCGGTGCTCGCCGTCATCCTCGAGAGCCCCGCGTTCACGCACTTCGTCCGTTCGCTGGGGCTGCTGCGAGACAAGGCCGCCGCCCGGGGGATACCCTTCCGCGTCTCCTATGTGCTCGGCAACCACGACCGCGCGCTGATCAACTTCCCTCCGCTGATCGAGCAGGTGCGGGCCGCGATCCCGGAGGTCGGCGCGCCGGCATTCGCCTTCACGAGCGCGGACTACAGCGTCCTGGCACGGCACGGGCACGAATGGGACGAGCACTGCCATGGCCAGGGGTTCCGGAACAAGGTGCTGGTCAGGAAGGAGGAGGTCGGCCGCTTCTCCCCCGAAGCGTATGAGGTGATGGCCATCGGCGAGGTCGTCACCGCCGAGCTCATGGGTGGGTTGATCGTCGACGCGAGAGTCGGCGGGGCCGGGCCGGCGCTCATCCAGGAGCTCAAGGACGTGAACAACTTGCGCCCGATGACCTCCGTTTTCGCGTGGCTGGAATGGCTCGGGACCACGCTGGGTTCCGGGGACCGGGAGATCCTCCTGCGCGCCCTCGACAAGGCGCTCGAAGGCGTGCTCCAATCCACCCTGGCGCGGGAGTGGGACCGGCTGACCACCGATCTTCTGGTGCGGGGGGATCTCGTGGACCGGCTCCAGCAGGTGCGGGGCCTGGTGATGGGGACGACCTTCGAGACGTTCCGGAAGCGGATGAGCACCGTCGAGAAGCTCCTGGAGGTCGTGGCGCTGTTCTCCAAGGACAAGGACAAGGTCTTCGAGGGAGCCAGGCAGGAAGAGGTGTTCCGGGGCCCGATCGCCGACGGCAGCATCCAGTACGTCATCTACGGCCACACCCACAAGGCGCGCAACGATTACCTGTCCGGCCGGCCCGACGGGCGGGTGCGGATGTACCTGAACACCGGCACGTATCTGCCCCTGATCGCCCGGTCGGATGACTTCAAGACCTTCGGCCGCTCGACCCAGATGACGATGACCTATCTCTTCCGGGGTGACGAAGACACCGAGCGCAAGCAGCCCGGGACTGTCTCGGTCGATGTCTGGTACGGCACCCGGCGGAAGCTGTACGTGTGACGCCGGCCACACCCGCGGTCGACGCGCACGTGCACGTGGCGTTCCTGGGGCCGGACCAGGAGCCGCCGCCCCCGCCGCCGGATGTACCGGTCTTCATGGAGCCGGGCCCCGAGCGCGGGGCGGTCTCCCCCTGGATGCGGCGCCAGCTCTCCTTCAAGATCTTCCTGCTCTACAACAAGATCCCCGCAAGCCAGGTGAACGACGCGTTCTTGCGGAGGAAGGCCCTCGAGATCTTCCGTGACTCGATGCTGGACCATATCGTGGCCCTCGCGCTCGACCCGGTCTACACCCGCGCGGGCGAGCGGCGCCCCGATCTCTCGAACATGTGGGTCGCCAACGAGTTCGTCCTCGATCTTGCGGCGGAGTACCAGGAGCTTCTCCCTCCAGCCGAGCGAGGCCGGCGGAGCATCCTCTTCGGCGCCTCGGTGCATCCGTACGCCCCCAATTTCAAGGACCGGGTGCGGTGGTGTGTGGAGCGGGGCGCGGTGCTGCTCAAGTGGATACCGTCGGCGCAGCAGATCAACCTGGCCGACCCGCGCGTGGGCGACGCGCTCGAGTTTCTTGCGACCGCGCGGAGGGGCAAGCCGCTGCCGCTGCTGCTGCACGTGGGCTCCGAGCTGGTCATCATCACCACTGACCCGCACACCACCTCGTACGACTTCGTCTCCTGGAGCCGGTGGGATCGCTTCTGGAACGCGCTCCGCCCGCGCGCGGCGCGGTGGGCGGTGCCTGATCTGCCGGGCGTCCACAGCGAGCTCCTCCGAGGGCTCGAGGCGGGCGCGACCATCATCTTCGCGCATCTGGGGCTTCCGTACTTCGCGCCCACCTTTCTTGGCCGGCTCGCCGAGCATTCGGATTTCGACGCGGTGCGGCAGTACCTGGAGCGGTATCCGGGGCGAGGCGGAATCGCCGGGAAGTGCTTTGCCGACCTGAGCGCCTGTGTCACGCCGTTTCGAAAGGGCTACTTCGGCCGCATCGCGCGGCTGCCGGCCGGCTCCCTGCTCGCGGGGAGCGATTTTCCCGTGCCGGTCTTCGCGCTCTCGGCGGACCTCGCGGAGCACTGGAAGGACTTCAAGGCGATGATGCGCGGAGACCTCTCACGGGTCGTGGTGCCGCAGGGCAATCTGCTGGACGTGAACTGGCGCGAGCTGCAGCACGCGTTTCCGGGGCATGCGATGTTCACCAACTTCAGCCAGTTGCGGTGAGTGGGCCCGAGCGGTGCCACGTGTGAGCGCATCCGGCACTTCATTCCCTGTTCATCCTTCCCTCATCGTGCCGGCGCTATGCTGGCGACAGACGTCGTCGGCACCCGGCGGCGGTCCGGCACATCTGGGAGGGACTATGTCCAAGCGTTTGAGGGTACTCGTCGGACTCGTGGTCGCCTCGGCGGCCGGCGCTCCGGGTCAGGCTCAGGAGCACCAGCGCCAGGCGGCCCCGATCGGGGCCATGGGCGGGGGCATGACGTGCAGGGGGCGCGATTCCACCACGACGGCTCAGTTGCGCGTGATTCACGAGATGGTCGTCAATCACGATCGGATCTCGCGCACCGTCACCAATCTTCCCGACGGCGTCAGCACGCTGACGGAGTCCGACGATCCGCGGCTCGCCGGGTTCATCCGCGAGCACGTCGTGACCATGGACCAGCGGGTACGGAAGGGAGACGACCCCGGTCTGCCGATGGAGTCGCCGGCACTGCGCGCGATCTTCCGCGACAGGAACAAGATTCGCACCGGCATCGAATCGACCGTGAAGGGCATCGTCGTGGTGCAGACGTCGAGCGACCCGGCGACTGTGGCCGCGCTTCAGCAGCATGCCGCCGAAGTGAGCGACATGGCGGCTCGCGGGATGCCCGCGATGCGCGACGCGATGATGAAGCACGGCGGCGGGATGCTGCTGCCGGGCATGTGCGCAGAGATGCAGCGGCGGCCGGCCGATGCCTCCCCGCCCCGGTAGCGTATCTTGAGTGAATGCGTGCCGCCGGCCGCCGCGCCTACACCGGATGGGAACGACGCTGGCGGCTGGCCCTCACTCTGCTCCTCGCGGTATACGGCTGGCAGCTGGCCAGGACGCCGGGCCAGTATCGCTGGCTCGACAGCCTCGACCTGGCAATCCACGAGGCCGGTCACCTCCTCTTCGCCTTCGGCGGTGAGTTCCTCGCCATCCTCGGCGGTACCCTCCTCCAGCTCCTCATCCCGGCCGCGTTCATCGTGGCGCTCCGGCGTCAGCGCGATCCCCATGGCGCCACCGTGCCGCTCTGGTGGCTCGGGCAGAACTGCCTGAACATCGCGGCCTATATCAAGGACGCCCGCGCGCAGGAGCTGCCGCTCGTTGGCGGCGGAGAGCACGACTGGGCGATCCTCCTGGAACGGCTGGGCCTGCTCGCGCGGGATATCGCCATCGGCCGGGCGGTGGCCGCCGCCGGACTGGTACTCTTCCTCGTGGCGACCATCCTGGGCTGGAAGGCTCTGTCCGCCGACTCAGCGCATCGCGTCGAGCAGAGCGCGGGCCAGGGGGAGGAGTAGGGGCTTCGCTGGCCGGTGCAACCCTCCGGCACTATCTTGCGTCACATGATAGTCACCCCGGACGCGACCATGACCCCTGCCCCGCTCAGCCCGCCCGTGTACTACATCCTCCTCGCCCTGGGCGGTGAGGTCCTGCACGGCTACGGCATCATGCAGCGATTCGAGGACCTTCTGGCCGGAGAGGACCGCCTGCTTCCGGGCACCCTGTACGCCACCCTGGCCAGAATGGTCGACGCCGGCCTGATCGAGGAGGCGCTGGCCCCCCGGGGCGACGAGAGCGCCGGGCCCCCGCGCCGGCACTACCGGGTCACCGCCCGCGGCCGCGCCGCGGCGGAAGCCGAGACGGAGCGGATGCGCCGGCTGGTGGCGGTGGCCAGGCGGCGTGCCTGGCTGCCGGGCGTGGCGCGATGACCGGCATTGCCGGCCGGGTGGCGACGTGGCTCTTCCGGCTGAGCGCGCGCGCGTTCCCGCCGGAGTTCCGGCGCCGGTATGGCGACGACCTCGCCGGCATCTTCCAGGATGCCTTCCAGACCCGGGCGCAGAGGGGCGTGTTGGCCGCGGCCGGGTTCACGCTGCGCGCCTGCGGCGATGGGCTCATCGCGGGGCTCGAAGAGCGCTGGCGAGTCCGCGGTCGCGTGGCGGCACAACCGATATTCCGGGAGACGGCAATGGGCAATTTCTGGCAGGATCTGCGCTTGACCGCGCGAACGCTTTTCCACAACCCGGGCTTCACCGCGGTCGCGGTGCTCACGATCGGGCTGGCCATCGGGGCCAACGCGTCGATCTACAGCGTGGTGGACGCGGTGCTGCTCCGCCCCCTGCCGTTCCGGGAACCGGAGCAGCTCGTCTCGATCTCGGAGACGCGGCTCGACCGCGGCTGGACCCAAGCGTCGTTCACCCGCGCCAACTTCTGGGACCTCCACGACCAGAACCGCACTTTCACGGGCGTGGCCGCGATGGAGTTCAGCTCGATCAACCTGACCGGCTCGGGGTTCCCCGAGCGGCTGCAGCTCGCGCGGGTGTCTGCGGAGTTCTGGAACGTGTTAGGGGTGACGGCCCTGGTGGGCCGGACCTTCGTTGAGGGGGAGGACGCGCCCGGCGCGCCGCGGGCGGTGCTGCTGGGCCACGGGTTCTGGCGCACCCGGTTCGCCGGGGACCGCGGCGTGGTCGGCCGCGAGGTGGTTCTCGACGGCCAGTCCTATCCGATCATCGGCGTGTTGCCCCGGGGCGAGCCGTGGCTCGACGCGGCGGACGTGTTCATGACCATGGAGCGGACCCCGGATCCGGACCGGGGGAGCTTCGAGCTCTCGGTGATCGGCCGGCGGAAGCCCGGCGTCGACTCTGCCGCCGCCCAGGCAGACCTGGACGCGCTGTCGCGACAGCTCGCCGAACGATTCCCCGCGGACGACCGGGGCATGGGCATGGTGATGCAGTCCTCGAGCACCTGGGTCGCCGGCGACACGATCCGTCGGGCGCTCTGGGTCCTGATGGGCGCGGTCGGATTCCTGCTGCTCATCGCCTGCGTCAACCTCGCCAACCTCTTCCTCGCCAAGGCGACCGGAAAGACCCGGGAGCGCGCGCTGCGCGCCGCCCTGGGCGCGAGCCGGGGCCGGCTGGTGCACCAATCGCTCACCGAGTCGCTGACGGTGTGCGGGTTAGGAGGGATCGCCGGCCTCGCCCTCGCGTTCGGCGCGATCCGGCTCCTCAAGCTCTGGAGCCCCGACGGCATCCCGCGGCTCGGCGAGATCGGCATCAACGGCTGGGTGCTCGGCTTTACCGCGGGCCTCACTCTGCTCACCGCCTTCCTGGCCGGCATCGTGCCCGCCTGGCACGTCGGGCACGGCCATCTCGCCACGACGCTGCGCGAGGGCGAGCGCAACGTGGGCGGCGGGCGTTTCATGGCACGGCTGCGCGCGGCGCTCGTCGCCGTGGAGGTGGCCGCGTCGCTCGCGCTGCTGATCGGCGCCGGCCTCCTGCTCCGAAGCTTCCAGGCCGTGCTCGGGCAGGATCGTGGATTCGAGACGGAGGGGCGGGTGTTCGCCGAGGTGGCGCTCCCGTCCAGCTACGACGGCGACCGCACAACCGCGTTCATCGGCCAGCTGATCGAGCGCCTGCGCACGACCGGGGACGTGGCGGCGATCGCGGCCGTGTCCCTGAGGCCGCTGAGGGGCGTGGGCCCCGGGATGGGATTCGCCGCGGCGGATAAACCGGAGCCTGCGGAAGTGCCCTGGGCCAGCTGGCGCATCGTTACCAAGGACTACTTCAAGACGCTCGGCGTGCCGCTTGTCGCCGGCCGGGACTTCACCGAGCAGGACCAGATCGCCAAGCCCTGGCGCGTCATCATCAGCAAGCGCATCGCCGACCGGCTCTGGCCCGGGGAGAGTCCCGTGGGCCGGACGCTGATTCTCTGGAAGGGACAGAGCAACGACCCCGCCGAGGTGATCGGGGTGGCGGCCGACATGCGCGACTGGAGCCTGTCGGACGACCCGTCTCTGGCGGTCTATCTGCCCTATTACGGTATCCGAATATCGCCCGTGCAATTCGTCATGCACACCCGCGCGGACCCCACCGCGATGGCGCGGACGCTCCGTGAGGGGCTGCGCGAGCTCGACCCGAGCCTGCCGCTGTCCCGGGTGGAAAGCATGACGACGCTGATCGGCGATTCCGTGGCGTCGCGGCGCTTTATCATGACGCTGCTCGCGGGCTTCGCCGGCGTGGCGCTGCTGCTGGCGCTCGCGGGCATTTACGGCGTGCTCGCCTACGCGGTCTCGCGCCGCGTGTCGGAGATCGGCGTGCGGCTCGCGCTCGGCGCGACGCCGCGGGACGTGCTCCGCCTCATCGTGGCCCAGGGCATGAAGCCGGTGGTCCTCGGCGTCGCGGCCGGCGTCGTGGCGGCGGTGTTTCTGACCAGGGTCATGACTACCCTCCTCTACGGCGTGTCCGCCACCGACGTTCTCACCTATGCCACGGTCGCGGGCACTCTCGGGGCGGCGGCGCTGGTGTCCTGCTGGATTCCCGCCCGTCAGGCGATTCGAATGGATGTGGTGGCGTCTCTCCGGCGGGAGTGACCTTCGGGGGATGGACGGCATTGTTGCGCGGCGGGTTCCCGCGGACGTAGGTTTTCGTCGGGCCGTGGCCCGCCGCCGGCTCGTGTCCGCTCCTCCAGAAGGCCCCCATGTCACGCTTCGCCCTCGTCCCCCTGCTTGCCCTCGTGCTGGCCGGTACCGGCCCGACCGCCGCGCCGGACCGCGCGACCATCAACGACAACCGAACCCCCGCCGGGACGCTGGCGGACGGCGTGCTCACCATCCGTCTCGAGATCCGCGAAGCCGAGTGGCATCCCGACGGCGACGGCGACCCGGGGCTGCCGGTGCACGCGTTCGGGGAGGCCGGGAAGCCGTCTTCCATTCCGGGGCCGCTGATCCGGGTGCCGGAAGGCACGATGATTCATGCCTTCGTTCATAACACGCTCTCCGACCGCACGATGACCGTGCGCGGACTCTCGACCCGCGGCACCGCCGGACCGGGCGCGGACACGATTCAGGTGGCGCCCGGCGCCACCCGTGAGCTGCGGTTCCCAGCCGGACCGGCCGGGACCTACTACTACTGGGCGTCGAGCCGCCCCGGGGGTCTGGGCAACCGGATGCCGGTCGATGGGGAGCTGAGCGGTGCCTTCGTGATCGAGCCGCGCGGGGCACCAGCCAACCCGGATCGCATCTTCCTCATCTCCCTCTGGAACCGGGCGCCGCTTCAGGGCGGGCTGGTCACGCGGCAGGCCGTCCTCCGGTTCACCATCAACGGCAAGGCGTGGCCCCACACCGAGCGACTGGCCTGGTCGGTGGGCGACACGGCACGATTCCGGGTGATCAACGCCAGCGCCGCCGTGCACCCGATGCACCTCCACGGGTTCTATTTCAACGTGGAGAGCCGGGGCGACGGGCGGCGCGACACGATTCATGACCCCGGCCGTGCTCCTCATCTGGTGGTGACCGAGCGTCTTGGGCCGGGACGGACGATGGCCGCCTCCTGGATCCCCGAGCGCCCAGGGTACTGGATGTTCCACTGCCACGACAACTTTCACACGCTGAGGAACGCGCCGCTCGACGGCACCCCGCTCCCCCCGGAGCACCGGGTCCACACGAAGAACCACGCGATGGAAATGATGGGCGGTCTGGTGATGGCGATCGAGATTCGCCCGAACGGATCCGCGCCGGCACCGGAACCCTCAGCCCCGCGCAGTCTCCGCCTGATCGCGCGGGCGGACTCGGGAGGCAGCGACGACGAGCCCGCCTACGGCTATGTGCTGCAGGATGGTGCGCGCACCCTGCCGGCGGAGGGACCCCTGCTCCCGGGTCCCGTCATCCTGCTCAAGCGCGGCGAGCCGGTGCGCATCACGGTCGCGAACGAGCTGGCGGAGCGTACGTCGGTGCACTGGCACGGAATCGAGCTGGACAGCTACGCCGACGGCATCGCGGACTTCTCGGGGCACCCGGGCCGGATCGCGCCGTCGATCGCCCCGGGCGACTCGTTCGAAGCCCGGTTCACGCCGCCACGCTCCGGCACGTTCATGTACCATCCGCATGCCGACGAGGTTCGTCAGCAGCAGGCTGGACTTTCCGGCGCACTCCTGGTGGTCGACGATCCCGCGGCGTTCGATCCCTCGCGTGACCTCGTATTCCTCATCACGGTCCCTCGGCGGGCCGTCGACGCGGCGACGACGGTGCTCCTCAACGGCTCATCGGGTCCCGCCCCGCTCGAGCTCCAGGTCGGTCAGCGCTACCGGTTTCGCCTGATCAACGTGCACACGTTCCGCCCCAGCATGGTCGCCCGGCTGCTGCGTGACAGCACGCCGGAAGCCTGGCGCGCCGTCGCCAAGGACGGTATGGATCTGCCGGCGGAGCGCGCGCTGACCACCCCGGCGGTCCAGCAGCTCGGCAACGGGGAGACATTCGATTTCGAGTACATCCCCCGCGAGGCGGGTGCCCTCCGCTTTCTCGTAACGACCGGGACCGGCGTGCCGTTGGTCTCGATGCCGGTCCGGGTGCGGTAGCCGGAAACAACGGACCACGGCAGAGCGTAGTGGCGCGCGGGGAAGGTGCGCCCGCCGGAATGCGAGCGTAGCTTATGGCGGCGGGCGGCTAGGACCCTAAACCTCCTGGTGGCGCGATGAATCTCGAAATGCTCAGGATGATCTTCCTCAACACCGCGGCCGCCGTCGTCCCGTTTCTCCTCGGGGGCCTCGTCCTCATCGCGGCGGTGTCCTACAGCCCCCTCGGCCGGCTCTGGATCGGATACCTCCGGCAGCGGAAACGGGACAGCGAGGCCCTCGAGGCCATGCTCGAGGAAACTGCCGGGCTGCGCACCGTGCTCGGGGAGGTCGTTGAGCGGCTCGACGCGACGGAGCGTCGCCTCGCTCTCGGCGCGCTGCCTATGCAGCCGCCGAGCCGGTCGGCGATTCCCACCGAGATCCGGACGCCCAGCTGACCGCGAGCGAACCCATGAGCGAGTCGCTCCTCGAACGCGTCGTCGCGGCAATCGGCCACCAGTACGCGATCGAGGGGGAGATCGGACGCGGCGGGATGTCCGTCGTCTACCGCGCCCGTGACCTTCGGCTCGACCGCCCGGTCGCGATCAAAGTGCTTCCCCCCGAGCTGGCCTACGATCCCTCGATCCGCACCCGGTTCACCCGCGAGGCCCAGACCTCGGCGCAGCTCGCGCACGGCCACATCGTGCCGATCCACGATGTCGGCGAGAAGGACGGGATCGCGTATTTCGTGATGGCGCTGGTCACGGGCGGGAATCTCGCCTCGCTCCTCGCCGGCGAGCCGCGCCAGCACCTCGACGAGGTGCGCCGGCTGGTGGCCGAGGTCGCCGATGCGCTCGAGTACGCCCACCTGCGCGGGGTGATTCACCGCGACATCAAGCCCGACAACATCCTGCTCGACGGGAACAGCGGGCGGGCGATGGTCACCGACTTCGGCATCGCACGGGCCATCGAGGCTGGCACCCGGCTCACCATCACCGGCAACGCGGTGGGCACGCCGACCTACATGTCGCCCGAGCAGGCCAAGGGCGAGCGCGACGTCGACGGCCGGAGCGACATCTACTCGCTCGGCGTGTTAGGGTACCAGATGCTCACCGGACGGGTGCCGTTCACCGCCGGCAACACGATGGCGCTCCTGCTCAAGCACGTGACCGAGCGGCCCCGGCCGATCGCGGAGCTCCGGCCGGATACACCCCGCGCGCTGAGCGAAGCAATCCAGCGCGCGCTCGCCAAGTCGCCGGAAGACCGCTGGCCGACGGCGGGGGCCCTCCGCGACGCGCTGCTGTCGAACGGGAGCGGGCCGGCGTGGCGGGCGCACCGGGAGCCGGTGCGGTACGTGTCGCCGCGCCCGGCCGGACGCCGGGACCGAACGCCGCGGAGCGGCTCCCCGATGGCGCAGGCGCCCGCGGGGGTGCCCGCGCCGCGCCCTCCGCTGGGCGTCATCTTCGAGCCGGAGCACCTGGTGGGGCTGACGCCCGCGCAGCGCGAGGACCTGCGCCTGTGGCACGGCCGCATCCCGCTGATCGACCGGGTCAAGGCGATGCGCGGCCAGGCTGTGTTCCTGACCGGGATGTGGTTTGCCGGGTTCCTGGGTTTCGTCCTCGGCGCGAGCGAAGGCGACGCCGTTCCGTTCGTGCTCTCGCCGGTGGTGCCGTTCATCATGAGCTTCAAGTTCTGGCGGCGGGGCAAGTCGCTGCGGGAGAGCGGGCTCAAGCTGCGCCGGGTGCTGTTCATGCCGCGTGCCAAATGGGTGCTCCCCAAGCCTCCCGAGACCACGGACCAGCGACTCCAGCGCCTGGCCCCGCGTGAAGTGCTCGACGGCGCGCACGGCAAGGCAATCCGTCACGCGGCCGAGCAACGGGACGCGATTCTCGACATCGTGGCCATGCTGCCGGAACCGGATCGGAAGCTCCTGCCCGACCTCGAGCCGACCGTCCACGCGCTGGTCGAGCGCGTGGCGCAGCTTGCGATGACCCTGCACCAGCTCGAGCAGAGTTCGGACCTGCCGGAGGCCGAGGAGCTCGACGCCCGCATCGCCGAGTTGACGCACGAGGCCGAATCGCCCGAGGGAGAGCGCAGGCTGGCCTTGCTTCAGCGCCAGCGCGCCACGCTTGAGAGCCTGGTGCAGCGCCAGATCGAGCTCGCCCGTCAGCTCGAGAACGCGGGACTGGCGCTCGACAACCTCCGCTTCGATCTCATCAAACTGCGCTCGTCCGGGCTCCAGTCTGCCCTCGCGGACGTCACCAGCGCCACGCAGGAGGCGCGGGCCCTCTCGCGCGATCTCGGCGCGGTGCTGGACGCGGCCGAGGAAGTGCGCGCCCTCTAGCGCGGGCACGATTCCACCATGGGGAGGCGGGATGAGACGAGGGGCGACACCTCCCGGTGAGCATCCGCAGGCTCCGGCCCCGCACCGCAAGAAGGTGCCGGCGGCCAGTGTCTTCATCCCGCTTCTGCTGCTGGCGGGCACCGGGCATGCCCAGGGCACGCACGCGGTCGCCTTCACCTTCGATGACCTTCCCGCCGTCCGTTTCTCCTCCGTGGCCGAAGCCGAAGCCATCACCGTCAAGCTGCTGGGCCACCTCCGCGCGCTCGGCATTCCGGCCATCGGCTTCGTCAACGAGGGCAAGCTGCATGCGGCACCAGAGGTGTCGGGTCAGCTCACCGCCCTGCTCGAGGCCTGGCTCGATGCGGGGTTCGAGCTCGGGAATCACACGTACTCCCACATGCGCCTCTTCAACAATCCGCTCGAGCAGGTACAGGCCGATGTGCTCCGTGGCGAACGTCAGACGAGGCGGCTCCTCACGGCACGGGGACTGAGGCCGCGGTATTTCCGGCACCCCACGCTCAACACCGGCCCGGATCTCGAGACCAAAGAGGCGTTCGAGCGATTCCTGACCGTCCACGGCTACCTCGTCGCGCCGGTCACGATCGACAACGACGAATACCTCTACGCCCTGGCCTACGACCGCACCCGCGCGCGCGGCGACAGCGGAGTGGTCGGCCGGCTCCGCGCGGACTACGTGCGTTACATGGAGGAGACGTTCCGCTTCTACGAGGCGCTCTCCGATTCCCTGCTGGGCCGCCAGCCCGCCCAGGTCCTGCTGCTGCACGCCAACGCCCTCAATGCCGACGTCCTTCCCGCGCTCGCGGCGATGGCGGCCGGGCGCGGGTATCGGTTCGTTTCTCTGGAGGAAGCGCTGCGGGATCCCGCCTACGGCCTCCCGGACCGGTATGTCGGGTCGCGCGGGCCCTCGTGGCTGGTGCGGTGGGCATTAACCCGCGGCCGCCGGCCCGCCGAGCCACCCGGCATCCCGGCGTGGGTGCGGGACGCCGTTACCGCTCCATCACCACCTTCCCGCCCAGCATCACCCAGCTCACCCGCTCCGTGGCCGTGATGTCGCGCAGCGGATCGCCGGGCACCGCCACCAGATCGGCGAGCCGGGCCGCCTCGATCACCCCGCGGTCCTTCTTCCCCAGCAGGTCCGCGGCATAGAGCGTGGCGGAACGCAGGGCTTCCAGCGGCACCATGCCCTGCTTCACGTACACCGCGAACTCCTTGGCGTTCTCCCCGTGGGGGAACACGCCCGCGTCGGTGCCGAACGCGATCTTGACGCCCGCCGCGATGGCGCGCTTGAGGCTCTCCCGCGCGATGGGAAGGATCGTCTCCGCCTTGGCGCGCACCAGCGGCGGCAGGACGGCCAGGTTGATCCGGTCCACGAGGTACGTGGTCGGCACCAGATACGTGCCGTGCTCCTTCATCAGGGCGATGGCCTCCTCGTCGAGCTCGGACCCGTGATCGATCGACGCCACGCCGGCGCGCACCGCGGCCTTGATGCCGTCCGCGCCGTGCGCGTGGGCCGCCACCTTCACGCCGTGGCGCGCGGCCTCGTCCACCATCGCCTTGAGCTCCTCGTAGCTGTACTGCTGCGCCCCCACCGGCCCCTCGTGCGAGAGCACGCCGGCGGTCGCGCAGGTCTTGATCACCTCCGCGCCATGCTTGATCTGGTACCGCACCGCCTGCACCACCTCCCACGGCCCGTCGGCGACGCCGTCCTTGGGCCCCAGCTCCAGCACGCCGGGCGCAAAGCCGGTCACGTCACAGTGCCCCCCGGTGACGCCGAGCGCCTTGCGCGAGGGGACCACGCGGGGGCCCACGATCGTGCCCTTGGTGACGGCCCTGCCGAGGGCAACGGTGACGTCTCCGCCGAAATCGCGCACGGTCGTGAACCCGGCCTGCACCGTCTTGCGGGCGAAGCCCACGGCGTTGAACGCGTAATCGGACTCGACGAGACGCACCTCGTCGGTGAACGACGACGCCGAGATCTCGAGCATCAGGTGGGTGTGCATGTCAATGAAGCCGGGGAGGAGCGTCACGTCGCCCAGGTCGATGGTACGGTGGCCGCTCGGCAGGGTGGCGGGGTTCACGGCGGCGATCTTGTCGCCCTGCACCACGACGACCGCATTGGTGAGCATCCGGCCGCCGGTGACGTCGAGCATGCGGGCGGCACGGAGTACGATGGGCTGGGCGTCCTGCGCCAGCGTCACGGCGGGAGCGAAGGCGAGGCCGGCGGCGAGCAGCAGTCGAGTGCGCATGAGTTCCGGGGGTGAGTGTGAGTGACCAATGTAGCCCGGCGGAACCACCGCGCTAGATTTCGGGGACCGGAGGTGAACGATGTCACTCAGACCCGTCAAGCGCATCATCGAGTCCGTGCCGACCATGGAGGGCGCGGGCGTCAAGCTCCGCCGGGCATTCGGCTTCGGCGACACGACCCAGTTCGATCCGTTCCTGCTGTTCGACGATTTCCGCAACGAGCGCCCCGCGGACTACCTCAAGGGCTTCCCCTGGCATCCGCACCGCGGCATCGAGACCATCACCTACGTGCTGGCCGGCACCGTCGACCACGGCGACAGCCTGGGCAACCAGGGGTCGCTCGGCGCCGGCGACGTGCAGTGGATGACCGCCGGTCGCGGCATTCTCCATCAGGAAATGCCCCGCGGCGATGACGCGGGCCGGATGCACGGCTTCCAGCTCTGGGCCAACCTGCCGTCATCGCTCAAGATGACGGACCCGCGTTACCAGGACATCGCCGGCAGGGACGTCCCCGCCGTGGTGGACGACGACGGCACCGTGGTGCGGGTCATCATCGGCGACTTCTGGGGCAAGCGCGGACCCGTGGACGGAATCGCCGCCGACCCGCGGTACCTCGATGTGTGGGTGCCGCCGCTCAAGCGGAAGACCCTGCCGTTCGAGACCGGCCGCCAGGGATTCGCCTACGTGTTCGAGGGGAGCGGCGCCTTCCGGGGCGCCTCGGAGCCGTTGGGCGTGTTAACGGAACGCGGCACCCCGGACGTCGAGGCCTACGCGCGGGAAACCGCGGGGAACCGGTCGCTGGTTCAGTTCGACCGGGGCGACGAGGTGGCGGTGGAGGCGGGCCCGGAGGGCATCCGCTTCCTGCTCGTCTCGGGCAAGCCGATCGAGGAGCCGATCGCGTGGTACGGGCCGATCGTGATGAACACGAAGGACGAGCTCCGGCAGGCGATCCGGGATCTCGATGAGGGAACCTTCATCACACCGAAGTAGAGCGATGGCGGGGCGGCCCGCCGAACCCGACGGGAGCCTGTGCCCGAAAAGCGCCCCGCCGACGTCCCCTGCAGTGCGAAACGGGACCGGGTTTTGTCGCTCGGGCCCTGTTGGTCATTGGTCCCACACGAGGAGGCATCGGTGCGAACTGCGAAGAGGATCATGGGTCTGGCACTCCTGCTGGCGTCGGGGACGATGGCGCTGTCGGGCTGCGCCACGAAGACGCAGACCGGCGCGGCGGTCGGCGCCGCGGGCGGTGCGGTGGCGGGCGGCGTCATCGGCAAGGTGGCAGGCTCCACCGCCAAAGGCGCCATCATCGGCGCGGTCGTGGGCGGCGCGGCGGGTGCCATCATCGGCCACCAGATGGACAAGCAGGCCAAGGAGCTGGAGCAGAACATCAAGGGCGCCAAGGTCGAGCGGGTCGGCGAAGGCATCCAGGTTACCTTTGAGTCGGGCCTGCTCTACGACTTCGACTCCGACGTGGTGAAGCCCGACGCCCGGACCAACCTGCGCGAGCTGGCCCTGAGCCTCGACAAGTATCCGGACTCCGACCTCGTCATCATCGGCCACACCGACCAGGTCGGCTCGTCGGAGTACAACCAGGGCCTTTCGGAGCGGCGTGCGTCGGCCGCCGCGAGGTACCTCGTATCGGAGGGCGTGAGCGGATCCCGGGTCGGCACCCGCGGCCTGGGCGAGACCGAGCCCGTGCAGAGCAACGATACCGAAGCGGGACGCGCCGCCAACCGCCGGGTCGAGGTCGCGATCTTCGCGAGCAAGGAATACCGGGAAAAGGTGGCCAGAACGGGGGAGCCATGAAGACGTTCGCCATGCTGGGAGTCCTGGTGTTCGCCGCCTGCCCGGGCACGAAGGACATCAAAGAGCTGCTCGACGATCCGGGCCAGTACGAGGGCAAGACGGTGCGGATCGCGGGTGAGGTCACCCAGTCGGCGGGCGCGCTGGGGTACGGCGGGTACCAGGTGAAGGACGGCACCGGCACGCTCACGGTCGTGGTGGACGGCGGCGGCTCCACGCCGCGGGTCGGAGCCAGGGTGGGAGTGGAGGGCACGTTCCGGTCCGCGTTCACGTTCGGCGGCCGGACCGCAGCCGTGTTAATGGAAAAGGGCCACAAGGTTCAATGACGAGGCGAGCAGCGCGGCGCACCGGCTGATCCCGGCCGGGGGCGCCGCCTCCTGCAAGGCCGCGAACCCACCACCGCCTACCGGTGACCAGGCTTTCCGTGCCCGCCGCTGTTCTCTCCAAGTCGCGCTTCGTCACCGGCTGGCAGTGCGAGAAGCTCCTCTGGTGGACCGTCCACGAGCCGGAGGCACCCGAGCTCCAGCCGGACAAAGTGCTTCAGGACCTGTTCGATCAGGGCCGGCAGGTAGGCGAGCTGGCCCGCGCGCGGTTCCCCGGCGGCGTTCTCATCGATCATCCGTACACTGCCTTCGCGGATCGCCTGGCCTCCACCCGGACCGCGATCGAGGCCGGAGCCCCCGCGATCTTCGAGGCGTGCTTCGAGGATGGCGGCGTGTTCGTCGCCGTCGATGTGCTGCTGCGCGGGGACGCCGGCTGGACGATCCTCGAGGTCAAATCGGGCTCGTCCGTGAAGCCGGAGCACATTCCCGACGCGGCGATCCAGACCTGGGTGCTGCGGAACGCCGGGCTCACGGTGACGCGGGTCGAGATCCTGCACCTGAACAAGGAATACCGGCACCCGGACCGGGGTGATCTCTTCGCGCGCGAGGACATCACGGAGCTGGTCGGGGCGTTTCTGCCGCAGGTGCCCGCGCTGGCGCGGGAGCTGCGCCGGGTGCTCGACCGCGCACTCCCGGACAAGGCGCTTGGCGCCCACTGCTACGAGCCCCGCGAATGCGCCTTGCACGCACGCTGCTGGCCCGCCGACCCGCACCACATTCGCCACCTGTACAACGTGGGCGCCAGGAAGACCATCTCGTACATGGCTGCGGGAGTGCACTCCTTCCTGGACCTGCCTCCAGGCGCGAAGCTGCCGTTTGCCGCGCAGCGCCAGCTCCAGGCCATCAAGGAGCAGCGCCTCGTGGTGGAGCCGACGCTCGCCGAAGCCATCGCCCCCTTCGAGAGCCCCCTCGGGTACCTCGATTTCGAGACGGTAGGGCGCGCGGTGCCGGTCTGGGACGGGCTGGCCCCCTGGGGTGCCGCGGTGGCGCAGTTCAGTTACCACGAGGAGCAGGCGGACGGCTCACACCGCCACGTGGGCTGGCTGGCCGAAGGGCCGGGCGACCCGCGGCGCGAACTGGCTGAAGCCATGCTCGAGGCCACGGCCGGTGCCAGGCGGATCGTCACGTACTCCGCGTACGAGAAGACCCGGATCACCGAGCTCAAGCGGCTCGTGCCCGAGCGGGCGGGTGCGCTCGACGAGCTGCTGGCCAAGCTCGTGGACCTGCTGCCTGTGGTGCGGAACAACGTTTACCACCCGGATTTCCGGGGCAGCTTCAGCCTCAAGTACGTGCTCTCCCCGCTGGTGCCCGAGCTCAGCTACAGCGATCTCGTGATCGTCGATGGGCGGCTGGCCAGCGTGGAGATCGCCCGGCTGCTGTTCGTCGCCCACAAGATTCCGGTGGCGGAACGCGACCGGCTGCGCCAGGACCTGCTGGACTACTGTGAGCGCGATACCTGGGCCACGGTGCGGCTCATGGCCCGCCTGCGTCAATTAGCGGCTGAAGGTGCTTGAAGAATCCAAGTCCCGCGAGCACCCCGATCAGAAGACGCCGTCGAGCAGCGTGATGCGGAACCCGGGCACCCAGCGCGGACCGCGCGGGCCGGCAGCTGGGATCGCCGCGGGAAGGGGGACCGGAGTGTTGACGCGGAGACGATCACGCAGGGTCACCAGCGCGAGGCCGTCGGAGGGCGCGTCATCGGGATCCCGCTGGTGGCGGGTCGCCAACGCTCCCACCATCAGCCCGAGCGCCGAGGTGGCGGCCGGAATGCCGAACGTGAGACTCTCGTCGTCGGTGCTGGCCAGCAGGTCGATGCCGAACCCCACGAGTCCTCCCGCGAGTCCGGCGGCCGTGGTGAGCCGGACCTGGGCCGGGCTCGGCCGCCACGCCTTCGCCGCGGGGAGCGCGAGGAGGAGCGCCGCATTCCCGCCCACCAGCATCGTGGCAAAGTTGTCGTCGTCCGTCACATGGGCCACTTGTCCCAGCGCCAGCCCGAACCACGTGCCCCACCACGCCGAATGCGACACCAACGTGGATGTGCCGGCGGCCACGGGGCGGGACGCGATGGCGTGACCGATGCCGATGCCCGCCAATCCACCGACCGCCATGGCCGCCCACGGGGCCGTATCCGACTCGTCGCGGAAGCAGCCGAATTCGTTGCAGGTCTCTTCCTCGCCGATGTTCAGGACCTGCTGCAGCGCCAATCCCTGCCAGGTTCCCCACGCCGTGGCTAAGGCCGCGATCCCGGCCTGCCCGGGCATGGTGATCTTCGACCGGGCGAAGGCGCGGGATCCGAAATACCCGAGCGGCGCGCCGATGAGCAGCCCGACGCCGTACGGCTCCGAGCCGCCGGCACCGAGCGCCGCCGGGATGGCCGCGCCGAGGAAGCCGCCGTAGAGCGTCTGGAAAAGGATGTAGCCCGTGCGGCCGGCGCCGCCGCTGACCGGAACCGACGGGAGGGTGAGGAGGAGCGAATCGGCCGTCCGCGCCGACGGTGTGGAGGCGTACCTGGTGCGAATGAGCCGGAGCAGCTCGCGGGCGGCGGTCTCGCGCCCCTCACGTTGCAGCGCCCGCGCGGCATCGAGCACGATGGCCGCGCTGTCGGACCGGGTCTGCGCGGCCAGCGGGGCGGCCACGCACAAGCCGGCGATCAGGACACCGGAGAGACGCACGGGGGCCAGCCCGATGGCCTTTCGGCTAGCCGCCGCCGAGCTTTTTCCTGGCGAACGGTCGGCTGAACGCGGCCGGCGGATTGTGGCCCCTGGCCAGGTCGTAGGCTTTCTGGTACAGGGCCTTTGCCTGTTCCGCCTTCCCCTGCTTCTCGTAGGTCATTGCGAGAAGCACGTGCTGGAAGGGGTCGTCGTCGTTCCCTTCCATGGCGAGTGACCTGGTGAGCTCGGCCTCGGCTTTGGCGAGGTCGTTGGCGTAGAGCGCCACGTACCCGACGAGATAGGGAAAGAATCGCTCCTGCTGGCGCGCCATAGCCGAGTCGCTGTCCAGCGCCCGGCGCGCTTCGATCACTTGCCGCTCAGCCTCTGCCTTGTCCCCCCGCCGCGCCGAAATTCGCGCCATCGCATGCGCCGTGCGGTAGTCCCAGAGGCTCTTCGGGTGGGTCCTGGGCTCCGGCTCCTTGTTGCCGAGCGCCGCGCCCCTCTTGTACATCCGTTCCGCCTCGTCGAGGTTGCCGGCGTCAATGCAGACCCGTGCCGCCTCGTTGGCCATCTCGCCCTGCTGGTAGAACGCGTTCTTCGGCTCCTCGCGCTCGCGGGTGACCCAGTACGCAATCACCATCTCCTCGTACCTGATCGCGCCGGCACAGTCGCCGGTGAACCCATGCGACATGGCCATCCGGCGCAGCGCAGCCGCCCGGTCCGCCGGCGTCGACGCCGAGTCGATGAGCTGCTGGAACCGGGCACGTGCCTCGGCGTGCTTTCCGTCGCTGTCGAGGCGGGATGCTTCGCGGATGGCCTGACGGAAGGGCGACGGCGTCGCGCCCCCGCCCTGGGCTTCCAGGGGAGCCGAGACGAGCGACACGAGCGCAACGGCCACGAGGTTTCGGTTCATATGCCTCTCTCCCGTAGTAACCAGTGATCTCGAGCGTGAGGTCCAGACCGCGCTGATCCGGCCCCATCCCGCAGGTCGGTGGACTCTAACGTACCCGGACTTCACCCCGGAGCAATGTCATCGGCCCGAACCGCGGGCTGCCGAGGTTCCCGGCCTCGACCCCGAACGAGCCCTCCAGCCGGTAGGGCAGCGGAGCCCCGGTGATCGCTGAACGGATTACGCTCGCGAGCCTCGGGACGTTGTCGAAGCGGATCGAGATGTCGAAAGGGATGATCGTGTCCTGATTCGCGGCCAGTGGCAGGCCCAGGGGAAAATCGGCGGCGAGGGCCTCGGCGTCGGCGATATGGACCGCGCCCACGACATCCCTGAGCGTCACCCCGAAGCTGTTGGGGTTCTCGATGCGGGCCCAGAGCCGGAGCGCCGCGCCGGTCAGGCCGGTGATCCGCAGCTCCGCCGGCCGGTCCGCCGGGTCGGAGATCCTGAGCGGGATGACGCCCAGCGTCTGAAGGGCAGCGCACCCGGACAGGATGATCCCGGTTGCCGCCACGCTAAGACCACGCATGAAGATCAAGACGCCGTTCCTCGCTCGATCTGCACCCCGCGACGCCGCCCCGAGCTCAGCGGAGGGCCTGGATGACCGGCAGCTTCGCGGCCCGCCGCGCGGGAAAGAACCCGCCCAGCACGCCCATGATCACCGCGAACATGATGCCGGCGAGCATCAGCGCGGGCGTCACCATGAAGCTGAAGGCGATCTCGGAGAAACTCGCCCAGTTGGTGGTGCTGGTGACGATCCCGTTGATCGGCAGCGCGAGGAGGCAGCCGATCAATCCGCCCGCGAAGGCGATGATGGCGGATTCGGCCAGGAAGCTCGCCAGCACGCTTCTCGGCGGGAATCCGAGCGTGAGGAGGACCGCGATCTCGGGCGTGCGCGCCGAGACGGCGGCGTACATGGTGTTCACCGCGCCGAAGATGGCGCCGACCGCCATGATCGACGTGATGAGGATCGCGAGGATGCGGAGGATGGCGCCGAGCAGCTGGGACTGGGAGGCGTAGAACTCCGACTCGCGATGCACGTCCACCGTGATCTGGCGATTGTCTTCCAGCGCGCGCTTGACCTCGTCGAAGCCGCGCGGGTCGGCCATCCTGAAGGTGAGGGAATTGAACACGTCACGCTTGAACACCGGCAGCACCTGCTCGTTCTCCGCCCAGATCTCCGACTCGAACGAGGAGCCGCCCGCCCCGAAGTGACAGACCACGTTCCACTCGCGCCCGCCGAACCGGATGGTCTCGCCCAGGTTCGTATCGGGCATGCGTCCCGCGAGCTTGCGGCCGATGCACACTTCGGCGCGCCCGGTCTCCGGCTTCCGCCCCGCGAGCAGCTGGATGTTGGTGCGCACTTCCCACGCCGCCTCGCTGATGCCGCGCACCACGACGTTGGCGAGGGCGTTGGTATCGCTCGCGAGCCGGGGCAACGGCACGATCATGTAGGCCTCGGGGCTCACCAGGGCCCGGCCGCCCGCCCCCTTGGCCACGTGAGGAGAGGAGGCGATCAGCGAGGCCGCGGGCCGCTCGATTCCGCTGTTGATTTCGGCATCGGCGCTGCGGCGCAGCACGATCACGTTCTGATCCGACCCGGTGCGCACCAGGGCGGCCTGGAACCCGTTCGCGAGGGCCAGCATGCCGATGAATACGGCGACCACGAGGCCCACGCCGAGCGCGGTGAGCGCGGTCGACACCGGCCGGCGCAGCATACTACGGACGTTATAGAGAATCGGGATCTTCATTCGACGGTCCGGAGCGCCTGCACCACGGGGAGCCGCGCGGCGCGGAGGGCGGGCATGATGCCGCTGGCGAGCATCAGCACCAGGGCGATGGCGGCCCCGAGCAGCAGTGTGCTGGTGGTGACGTCGAAGCCGGGGAGGAAGCCCATCGCGTTGAAGTTGCTGGCCTTGTAGAGCAGCTTCGCCGCCCCGAGGCCCAGCACCGCACCGGTCACCGTAATCAGCCCGGCTTCGAGCATGGTGAGCACGAAGAGCCGGCCGTCGGTGAAGCCGATGGTCTTGAGGACGGCGATCTCGCTGGTGCGCTCCCGGGCGCTCATCATCATCGCGTTGGCCGTCACCAGGAGAATCGCGAACACCACCGCCATGCCGATCGTGTTCATCAGCAAGCTCACGTTCCCCCACATCGTCGCGAAGCTCGCGTTGAACGCCTGCTCGGTACCGGTCTTGGTCGGCGCGCTCGAGCTGCGGAACATGTCATCCACGGCTCTGGCTACCGTGGCCGCGTTGCCGGGATTGTCGATCTGGAGGATATACCACCCGGCGTCGCCCCGGCGCCCGCTCCGTTCGTCGAGGAGATCCCAGTGAAACATCAGCGCGTCGTCGCTGATGGCCGGATCGGTCGGGGTATACACCCCCCGGATCGTGAGGGTCCAGTCGCCCGGGTAGCCGGTGCCGATGAGGGTGACGTTCTGCCCCACCCTCCATCCGAAAACGTCGAGCAGCCGGGCCCCGATGAGCGCGCCGGAACGGTCGCGGAGAAAGGCCTCTTTCTGGTCCGCGGGCACCGACATTTCGGGGTACATCGCGAGATACGAATCCGCGTCGACCGCGAAGTTGGCGAAAAAGCGCTTGCCGTCGCCGTAGCGGCCGCCGAACCAGTTGGCCCAGGTGACCTTGTCCACGCCGGGGATCGCCTGGAGCCGGTTGGCGTAGCTCACCGGCAGGAACACCATGAACCCGCTGGCGCTCATGCTCACCAGCCGGTTCGCGCCGCCGAACTCGCCCGTTCTCTGAAGGGTGGTGACCACGGTGCGGAGCGAGGCGAAGAGGAACATCGCCAGGGCCACGCTCAGCATGGTGAGGATAGTTCGCCGCTTGTGCCGCCCCAGGTTGGCCAGCAGCAACGGGAAGAATTTCATGAGAGGGCCTCCTCACGCTCCAGCAGCGTGCCTTTGTCCAGATGGAGGACCCGCTTGGCGCGTTCCGCGGCGTGCGCGTCGTGCGTCACGACGAGAATGGTCTTGCCGAATTCCTCGTTGAGCCGGGTGAGGAGATTCAGCACTTCCTGGGAGCTCTTGGCGTCGAG
>Ga0256867_10000151_pt1 | contig 25249 bp, 26 predicted proteins | sample RVTome_15_FD_185939 | JGI IMG/M metagenome (GOLD analysis project Ga0256867, IMG submission 185939) | Soil microbial communities from uranium-contaminated site in the Upper Colorado River Basin, Wyoming, United States - RVT150D86 (HiSeq) ... | reverse complement strand
CAATTCGCCGCATACTCGATGAGTGCCGCACGATCGCGGTTGTGGGTCTTTCATCTGATCCTTCACGTCCTTCAAACAGTGTTTCGGGATACATGATACGCAACGGTTACAAAGTGATCCCTGTGAATCCGAACGAAACTTCCGTATTTGGGGAAACGTCTTATCCGGATCTCTTCGCGGTACCAGAAAAGATCGATCTGGTGGATGTTTTCAGACGCCCGGATGTGGCAGGCAAGGCCGCAGATGAAGCGGTCGCGGTCGGCGCAAAAGCAGTGTGGCTCCAGGAAGGCGTTATCGATCGAGATGCTGCTCAGCGTGCGCTCGACGCGGGCTTGCTTGTTGTGATGGATCGCTGCTGGTTGAAAGAGCACATAAGAACCAGAAAATGACAGGATGACCGAATCGGGTGGTACCCTGATTTGATTTCCTCTCTGTGCAACCTCTGTGTTCTCTGTGCCTCTGTGGTGAATTGCTTACGAAAAAGGTCCACCACAGGACACAGAGAACACAGAGATTGTACAGAGAGGTCACTGCCCACAATTGACAAGACATGCATTGCGATTAAGACTCTGAGCGGATTCCTTTTTTTAGTTTTTCTAATCCTGAAAATTCTGATAATCCTGTCAAGATATGATTGGAATTCGGGCTGTAGTCATCACAGTAAGCGACGCGTGCTCAAGAGGTGAGCGACGTGACGAGTCAGGCGCCGCGCTGGCGCAACTCCTTACTCAACTTGGCGCAGAGATTGTTGAAACCAAAATCCTTTCGGACGATCTCGATCCACTGGCCCAGTCGCTCAGTGAGTATGCCGAGCGAAGTGATGTGAATCTGATCATCACGACCGGAGGGACGGGTTTAGGTCCTCGCGACAACACTCCCGAAGCAACTCAGCGAGTAATAGAACGTGAAGCGCCCGGAATTGCCGAGGCCATTCGCGCAGAGTCACTCAAAGCGACGTCGATGGCGATGCTTTCCAGGGGCGTTTGCGGCGTTTGCTCAGGCACGTTGATCGTAAATCTTCCTGGCTCACCTAAGGCAGTAAAGGAAAGCCTCGCTGTTATCGCGCCGGTGCTTCCACATGCACTGGATCTGCTGGCCGGGAGGACAGCACATGGTTGAGCCACGAATTTTGAACGGATGAACACGGATCGGAACCCTTTTTGTATTCTTTTTTTATCTGTGTGATCCGTGTTCATCTGTGGCAGTATCGTCGCAGTTTGACTTTGCACTGGAACGCATTCTCAAAAAGATCCAGCCTGCGTTCAGCTTCCGTCAACTCGTTTTCACACTCCAAAGCACTCGTCGCCTGAATGTGAAAAACATTCCGGACGCGCTTACAGAGCAAATCCTTCACCCGATTGTCATGTCTACGATCCATCGCATCTGCAACTCGCAGAATCCCGGCGAGTCGCGAAACAGTTAGCTGGTCTGCAGGACTCAACGCTGCATAGTGAGGGTGCTGGTCCTTCGGAAGGGAGCCCTTGTGATAACGCGCGATGTTGGCGATCAGAGCGCGTTCGCTTTCAGAGAAACCCGTCAACTCTGAATTCTCGATCAGGTAGAACGAATGCTTGTGATGCGACTCGTGTGCGATGTGATAACCAACGTCGTGCAGAAGAGCTGCGGCGGAAAGCAGCAACCTTTGATGCCGCGTGAGATTTGCACTCGCTGAAAGTGCGTCAAAGATCGCCAACGCAAGTCGAGCGACCTGATGCGAGTGTGCCTCTTCATATCCGAAACGTTTTCCGACAGCATGCACGCTGCGAAGTTTTTGATCGGCAATGTCAGGCATTGTCGGACGTGACTGGGCTTCCCAGTCGCGCAAGCGATCGATGATGACTCCTTCACGCAAAGACCACTCACAAGTTGATAGCGACTTGATCCCGAGCGCGCGCATCGTACCTTCCAGCACCAGACCACCGGCGACAATTATCTCAGCGCGTTGAACTGTCAAACGGGCTGCGTCTCTGCGTTCGGCGATAGTCATCGCCGAGAGCGAGTTGTTGAACTGTGTAAGCTCCCGCAAACCAATCTCAGCTTCCACTGGTTGGACCGTCTGGTCACTGGCCGATCGCAGACGTAGCGCTTTCCCGATTGCCAAAATCGTCCCGGAAGTGCCCGTAACGTTATTCCATTCGCAATCGTGTAATTCGCGCGCCGGGCGTTCGAGAGCCGCGCGAATCTCCGATTGCAGATCAGCCAAAGCCTTTTTTCCTGGAGGATCAGAGGTTAAAAAGCGGTCCGTCAAACCGACGGCGCCGAGCTTGATCGATAACAAATTAACTGGTAGACCGTCGCGAAAGATCGAAAACTCCGTGGAACCACCTCCGATATCGATGTTCAGCGTCGATTCTCCCCTGGTGCTGCAACCGTGCGATGCGGCTAAGCCAATTAGACGTGCTTCCTCAACGCCGGAAAGTATTTCTACTTTGACGCCGGTCTTTTGTTCGATGGCCCTGATGAAATTGGCGGAGTTGTTGGCTTCACGAACCGCAGCAGTTGCTGTAGCGACAATCCTTTCAGCGCCACGCGCTTCGGCAATTGATCGCAGACGTCGAATACAGTCTGTCGCCCGCAATATGGCAGCGCGACCAAGGTAGCCTTTCAATAGTGTTTCATGGCCCAGTCTGACAACTTCTCTTTCGCGCGCGAGCACTGCAAAAGAATCGCTTGCGGCAGCGTCCACCACAATGAGTTTGATTGAATTGGAGCCGATGTCTATGGCCGCAAACTTCAAGAGAGGGCCTCTTTATTGAGGTCTACCACGTTTCCCGAGGACTTGGCAGGAGCTGGTTTATCTCGTAACGGTTGTAACAGGCTGACTCTATCTTCTGAAGTCCTTGCAGGTTCATCGATGAGTCTAGCAACCGCGCGGCGCAGATCTGACGCCACGCTGCGAACCGATCGCGAAGCATTAACGACGTGAAACCCGTACTCCGAGCTCATTCGATCGAAAACTTTCAGCATCCGCTTTTGGTATTCGATAAAGCTGTCGTAAAAATCTTCTCCAAGGTGCAGGTCCATCCCTGATTCCCAGTAGTCAAATCCACCACCGGAACTAAGCACGCGTTCGACAAGTTGTTGAGGCGATGAGATGCGTAAGTAGAACACCGCATCAGGGACGAGCGCCATTCTGTAAATTGATCGAATCCATGCCGAGTCGATCCCGCGCACCTCTGCCCGAGCCATTGCAGAGTAGATGTAACGATCCGTGAGTACCACAAAGCCCGAACGCAACGCGGGTAACATCTCGTTCTCGAGTCGATCGATGAAGTCGGTAGCGTAGAACAGTTGCATCGTCAGGCGGCCCAACGTGTGTCCGGTCTTTGCTTCTTTGATCCCACGACCAGCCAGCACAGATCGCGTCATGCCGGTGTCGAGCACAGCGTGTCCGCGCGACTCGAGCCACGTGCGCAGCAGAGCGATGTGTGTGGACCTTCCTACACCGTCAGTGCCTTCGACGACGATCAGTTTGCCGCTGTATGCTTCCTGTTCGACGCCCGGTAGAGGCGTTCCGTAAGATTGCTTCTGATTAATGGGATTTTGTCCGCCTCTTCTTTAGGTATTGGGTGATCAGCAGCCGCATCTCGCGCTGTTGCCGTTCGATGGAGCGGCTTGCGTCAATCACAGTCAGTCCAAACTCCGAAACCATCCGGTCATACTCTTCAAGAATCTTTCCCTGGAAGATCGCGAAACTTTCTTCGGGTTCATCAGACCAGCCCACGTCCATGCCTGCCTCGTAGTATTTTAGACTTGGCCTGCCGGAAACAATGCGATCGATTGCTACATCCAGTGGCGCTCGAAAAAAGAAAGCTACGGTAGGCTTCACGGCAAATGAGTAAACGTCTCTTACCCAGGCACGATCGCAGCCACGCGCGACATCGCGAGCGAAAGCGGTATAGATATATCGATCGGCAAGGACGATTGCTCCTGCCTTGAGCGGCGGAATAATGTCGCGCTCGGTCCGATCCGCAAAATCTGTAGCATGAAGCAATGAGAACGTTGCCGGAGTGAAGAGATGGCGCTTCTTAGCGCGTCTTGTCGTATCCTTGACGAGCGGCGAGGAGTTCCACTCGGAAAAAAAGACGGGATAACCTTCAGCTTTCAACCATTGATAAAGCAGGGCCAGTTGTGTTGACTTGCCACTGCCGTCGGTTCCCTCGACGACAAAGAGTTTACCGGGAAACTGGTGTTGTCCATAGGAAATCATCGGTGCTGTTTCAGCGAGGGCATTTGTTCTTTTTGTGCATCTTTGTGGCTATAGGCGCTTATGAGAACCTTGTACCTCTTACGACATGCCAAATCAAGTTGGAACGACGCATCTTTGCGCGACTTTGATAGACCACTCAAGGATCGCGGCAGAAAAGCTGCGCAGCGAATTGGCAAGCGCCTGGCTGCCGAAAAGTTGAGGGTCCCTTTGGTGATTTCGTCACCGGCTTTGAGGACACGCGAAACGGCTGAGCTGGTCTTGAAGAGTTCGGCTCTGCGTGTCGAAGAGCGTTTCGATGAACGCATTTACGAAGCTTCTCTCCGAGACCTGTTGCAGGTTGTCGCAGAAATTCCGGACGAGAAGCAGGTCGTTATTTTAATCGGACACAATCCCGGTTTTGAGGAACTTCTGGCGTTTTTGACCGGCGAAGGTCGACGTATGCCGACTTGTGCTTTGGCCAAGATCAGGTTTGATGTGAGTTGGAAGGACATAAAAGCAGGTAAGGGAAGTCTTGAGTGGTTTATAACGCCGAAGGAGTTACCAGAGGATTGAAAACACGTTATCGATCACTCACAAATTCTCCATAGGCTGTTATCTTCTGAGCCTGCAAGTGGTTGGTCAGCATCTGATAGAAGCACTTCAAACACACACCCTTCGCCTCTTCCTCCTTGTCGTCGCGAATCTTTGACCCGCACCAGATACATTGGATCAGGAAGGTCTTCTCTTTTTCTCTCTGTCTTCGATTCATCGCTCGTTTCCTTATTCAAAATTGGTTTTTTCGACGCAACCATACACAGCGGAAGTTACGACCTCATATCCACGAAGTTAAATCCCTCTTAAGTGTGCTTTTTGCGCCTTCTTGTGGCTTGGTATTTTAGGAAGTCCATTCGCTCGCCGAGCCGCGCCTATCCAATCCATATCACGCCCGAGAAGATCAGAGCGAATAGAGTTAAGGCGTTTGAAAAGGCAGCGGCTGTTTTTTCGGGTGAAGTAGTTATGCTTGACCGGTTCACCGTCAGATTTAGAGACGGCTTTGCACAAGGAGTCGAGATGCCACGGGCTTGTCCCGTGGAGGCTCACGCTTGACGCTACAGATCGCGTGAAAACAACCTCTGGATGCCACGGCCTTGCGCCGTGGAGGTTCACGCTCGACGCTATAGCAGCTAGCGTCCTGTCTCTAAAGTTCGCTGACAAAAGCGGAGCGGGGCATTAGCCCGACCGTCAGGGAGGGCTCTGCTTTTTACGCCGCTAAACCAATGAGCCCTCCCTAACGGTCGGGCTAATGCCCCGATAATCAATTCAGCGAACTTTGGAGACACCACACTAGCGTGACACTCCACGGGTCAAGCCCGTGGCATCTCTCGAACGAGTTGGGTCCTTTCTCTAGCGGCAAGCGCGAAACTCCACGGGACGAGCCCGTGGCATCTTTTCGACTTTTTGTGCAAAGCCTTTTAGAGTCGAGAAAATCCGGAAAGGCCCAGTGGTTGACCTATTGGCGTCTCATTCGTTCAGCCCGCGCTCAGGCGCAATTCAGTTCATCGGCAAAATAAAACTTTTCTCTATCCCCTCAGTTAACACTTTGGTAACATCGCCCGCAACGACGCCGCCCCTTTTGGCGTCATGAAGCCTGAACCGACGCACGCCACAAACGACTACGCCGGTGATTATCTGGGAGGGACGATTCAATGCACCCCAGAACCCGCAGGAACTATTTTTCTCTCAAGAGCCTACAGGTGTGTGTGGTGCTGGTCGCTTGTGCCTTTCCAATCTTCGCTTCAAACACTGACAACGTTGTGGTTCGGAAGAACGTCTCGAAACCAAATCGCGAAGAACTCGCGCGCCGTTTACGGGCCATTACGGGTTGGAACGATTTGGCTTTCGACGTTGATGGTGCATTGAAGATCGGAAATGCCGGCGCGCGCGGCGGCTCTAAAAGCGCCCGCGATCTTCTCAGCAAAACTTTCGACGGCAAGCGTGTGATTCTGTTTGAAGATGCGAGTTCGCGAAAGGACGTAGTTTTTTGTCGCGTCGTTTTGGGGAAACTTGACCGCGCGCCTCATTCAGAGGTTCATGTTGTATTAATCGACTTTGCTGATTTTCGGCAGGTGACTGGCGACAAACAGGCGCGAGCCGCTTTTGATGTAGGTTGGGCCGTGCTTCACGAAATGGACCACGTCGTCGAAGATTCAGAAGATCCGAAGGGGGATGTCCCGGGAGACTGTGAAGGACATATTAATCGAATGCGGCGTGAACTGGGCCTACCCGTCAGAAATAGCTACTTCTTCAGTCTTTTACCGATCAAGAATGACAGCAATCTCATCAGCAGGTTTGTTCGTCTGGGCTTCGATCAGGAAAACGGAAAACGCTACTGGTTGATCTGGGATGCCGCTGTTGTTGGTGGGTTGACAGGATTTTCAGAATTTACAGGATTGTTTAATCAGAAGAAGTGAATTTTGGGAACTCCGCCGGCTTGTCTTTCAAGCGCGCAGCGTGAGCTTCTGCCGACATCTTTTGAAGCGTTGTATGAACGTCTAAGACGATGTTCTTCAACGCATGAAGTTCCTGGGGCGTCTTGTTCTCACCCAAAATTGCGGCAGCTATCTCGCTGCTGAGTTCGTTAGAAATCGCCATAACTCAATGGGGTCTCTGGAAATGCCGAGGCTGTTTTTGAAGAGTCGCTATCCTATGTTTCAGGTGTTACGTCCATGTTAATTCCAGGTTAATTAAGCTCGTAAAACAAACTCTATTCCTCGCCGCCGCCCACTTAACAAACATTTAAGGCGATATTCACTGGTCCTTAACCTGCGATCAGTAGCGTGGCCATCTGTAACTGAAAACAACCGCGCTCAACTTATCGACAGGAGAACCAGTATGAACTCGAACGCCATTGTGCGCTCCCGCTGTGTTTTTTCAATTCTGCTCACATTCACATTGTTTTGTATTTTTCAGTCAACAATCATCGCGCAGACCGGCACCGCCGGCACGCTTACAGGGGTTGTCAGAGATCCTAACGGTGCTCATTTGCCCGGCGTGAGCGTGGTTGTTCGTAACCTGGGTACAGGGGCGACGAGAAGTGCTACTAGCGGCGACGACGGCCATTGGACCATGCCTGCTCTGCCAATTGGAACCTACGAGGTTTCTTACGAGATCACCGGCTTCAAAAAGCTTATCCGCGATCGAGTCGAGGTCGAAGCGAGTGTACCTCGTACTTTGGAAGACAAACTTGAAGTTGGAGAGATCGGCGCAGTAATCAACATCACGGACGGCGCCGCGCTTATCACACCCGAGACCTCTGCCGTCGCCCGGCAACTCTCCTCCGAGCAGCTCGTTGAGGTCCCAACATCGACACGAAGCTTCACTCAACTGTTATCAACTGAAGCCGGAGTGAATACAGAACTCTCGCCGGTTCTAACGAATGGCAATGGCAACCAGTCGCCCTCGGTGAACGGTACGCGTACTACGAGCACGAGTCTGTTCTTTAACGGCGTGGACGCAACGAACATCACAACTAATGAAGGATCCTTAAATGACAACATCGCGCCCGCTCCGGAGACACTGCAGGAAGTGAAATTGCAGACCAGTCTCTACGACGCCTCAACCGGTCGATCAGGTGGCGGTAATTTCCAACTGGTTACCAAAACGGGTGCTAACAGCCTCAGTGGCAGCGTTTACTACTATCTGCAGAATGAAAAGCTTAATGCTAACGATTTCTTCTTCAATAAAGAAGGAATCGACAGGCCAAAGGCGCGACGGAATGAGGGAGGTTTCACTGTTGGTGGCCCAATAGTCAAAGACAGATTTTTCTTCTTCGGAGGTTACCAATACACGAACGCAATCACCGGTTTTGTACCGACAGCACGAAGCACGTCGGTGATGCCACTTGCTTTGACGTTACTCGGCGCGGACCGTTCTGCTCTGTCGATTGCAAATGCATTCAATCAGGCACGCGATCAGTTTCGAATCTCCCAAAATCTTCCTGCTGTGTGTGCTGGAAATCCTGTGCCTGCCGGGTGCTTGACCGCTGCTGATATCTCTCCTGTGGCCGTTAATTTACTGAATCTGCGAAATCCTGCCACGGGTGATTTCATTTGGGCAGCGCCTCGTGCAAACGGGCGCATAATCGGCTTCGACCGGGCCAACAGAAGCGGCGGGTTGATCGCGACGCGCACTTTTCAGTTTGGCACTGCGCCAGTTACGACACGTGCGCTCTTCGAAGACAATCCGCTCGTGCAGCAATTAAACGTTCGCCCTTCCGAGTTTGAGCAGAATCAGTTCACCACTCGTCTCGACGGCCGTCTCACCAGGAACAATACGTTGTCAGGCACATTCTTCTTCAGCAATTTTCCCGCACTGGATTCATTCCCCGATCCGTCGAGTTTGATCTCGCCGTTTGTGCTGCGCCGCGCGGACCGCAACCGCACCCTTGCGATTTCAGACCAGCACGTCTTTAGCCCAACGATTATTAACGAAGTCGTCTTTGGCTACTTTTCTTTGAACAATACGCGCGCTTTGGACGAGCCGTTTCTGTCACAGGAGTTGACGAGTGAAGCCGTCGGCATCGCCAATCCGGCGCTGTTGTTCGACGATAGCCCCGGCACGCGCCGCCTCGGCCACTTCGTCGGCCGGCCCGGCACAAATCTTTCCCAGTTCTCCTTTGGTGGACCAAACGACTCGTTCAATCAGAGGAAGCAAAAAACATTCAGCTTGGCTGACAACTTCACCTGGATCCGGGACAAGCATACATTCAGGTTTGGCGGAGACTTCAAGCGTCATCAGTACGACTCGAGTTTGCCGGAGGAACAGGCGACCGAGTTCGAGAAGTTCGACAGCATCACGCAAATCCTGACGGGCAACGCCACGGAGGCCGACACGCAATTCGGAATCACTGAAAAGAGCTTCCGCTTCAGCGACTACAGCGGGTATATCGCTGACGACTGGAAAGTCTCTCAGAGGTTGACGCTGAATCTTGGGCTTCGATACGAGTTGTTCATGTGGCCGACCGAAAAGCAGGGCCGCATCGGTAATTTCGATTTCGAGGGCTTCGAGCCGTGCTTCACACAGTCCGGCGGATCTCTCTCGGTGTGCGACAGTCCTTCGCCGGGATTTATAGTTCCATCGAACGTTCAGAATACGGGACTGGCAAACGTGGATGGCGCCATCGCCGTAACGGCTCGCGCCAGCAACAACCACACACTCCGCGGTCAGGACAGAAACAACTTCGCACCTCGTATAGGCTTCGCTTATTCACCCCTGGCCACTAATCGCACGGTCATTCGCGGTGGCTATGGCGTTTTCTACGATCGCCCGTCAGCCGCGTTCATCAACACAATCTTTAGTAATTATCCGTTCCTGCGTGAACTCGAAATCACCGTTCCATCCGGCAACGTTCCGTTTGCAAACGCATTCTCGCAACAACCAACCACTCTCCCACTTAGCTCATGGTTGCCGTTTCGCATCGTACGCGGTTCGGGAACCGGGGGCAGCTATGTGGTTCGTGATAATACGGGTGTGACGCGTGACCCACGACTCAATGTGACGGTCCCAGGCAATATCGCCGAGACATTTGAGTTTCGCGCAATCGACCGCGACTTGAAAACGCCTAATGTCCATCAGTTCAACCTGGGAGTTCAATACGAACTAACGAAGAACCTGATGTTTGAAGCACGCTACGTTCATACAAGAGGACAAAACCTGCTTCAGGCGCTTGCTTTCAATCAGGGGTTTGATTTGAACGATCCTTCGACGCCCGATCACATCTTTGAAAGGTTCAATCAGGCTTATGTTGCTGCGGGGGCACCCAATGGACCACTGAACGCCGGATCTACCGCCAGGGAGCGCGGTGTGGGTAAAGCCTTCGGCTTTGCGAATCCTTTCCGGATCGGCCAGGCAGCCACTTGTTCGGGAGGAGTGCTTGGAGGAGTCGCCGGTTCACCACTCGATCTGAATCTCGCAAATCCGATTACCTGCTCCGGAAGTTCACTTGGCGGCGGGCAGATCATCAATTTTGAGGCGCGAGCTCCCATTCTGGGCTTTAACGTGCCTGAAGCACTGATCCTCCGTTCAAACGGAGAATCGACATACCATGGGGCACAGTTTGGACTCACGCAGCGCCTCTCACGTGGATTGCACTTTAACGCTTCATACACGTGGGCCAAGTCGATCGATACCAGTTCGACGGATCCGGGAAGTACTGCCGGCTCCGGTAAACCTGACGTTCCTAATACCGGTTTCGTGGTCCAGGGTGACTTGCGTAATCTGGAAGCGAATCGCGCTGTCTCTGACTTTGACCGTACGCATCGTTTTAGTCTGAGCTTTGTTTACCAACTTCCGAGTTTCAGTTCGAGCAACAAGCTCTTCACCGGGTGGCAACTGTCAGGTTTTTTCCAGGCCCAAACGGGAACGCCTTACAGCATATTCTCGCCGGAACCGGAAATGGGGGCTGCTCCTCAATACCTCGATTTAGTGCGCGGATCCGGCGGACTATACCGGCTGGGGTTTGGCAGACCATCTCTGTGCGGTACTTTGGATGAACTGCGACAGGGAGGGTCTGATATCACCGAGGATGCATTTAATCGCGATGTCCTTTGCACCGGATTAGGTCAAAGCGGAAGTCTGGGACGAAATGTCCTTCGTGCTCCGTCGCAATCACGGTTCGACTTCGGAATCGTTAAGAGCACAAAGATCACGGAGACAACGAGCTTCGAGTTCGGTTGGGACATATTCAACGTATTCAACCGTGCAAACTTCGCAACTCCTGACTTCGAGCTGGGAAGTCCGGACTTCGGACGCATAACAAGCACCGTGGGTGGGCCGAGAGTGATGCAGTTCAAAGCGAAGTTGAAATTCTGATCTCAAGGGGCGGTCTCCCGCAAAGGCGGCCAACAGAACCGAGCGCGGTAGCGCCGGGTCGATGTGGGAATGACGGGGCTTTGGGAACAGAGTCGACCCGGCGCTACCGCGCTCGGTTCTGTTGGCCACCTTTGCGGGAGACTGGCCGAGGGAGGTGAAGATTCATGTCGTTGAAGGAGATGTCGATTACTGAGCTCAGAACAGAAAACCAATTACCGGATGACATCTACGACGACGGTTATCTTCGGGTCGAGCACCGAAACTACTACGTCGCATGTGACGGTGTCCCGTTAAAGTTACCTCGCACCGAGTTTTTAATCTTTTCTCGCTTCACGCGAACGCCTAACCGCTTCGTGACCGCAGAGGACCTTTGGCGTTCAGTATGGGGCAGCAACAAGCCACTAAACTCTGAGAGCCTGCACGTTTATATCTACCGTCTCCGCTCAAAGCTCGCCGATTTCGGACTGCAGATCGAAACGATGGTCAATGTTGGATACAGGCTCATAACCCGCCGCGTACCGTGAACGAGGCAAGGCCCTGGTCCCAGCTCTGTTAACAGAGAGTTCAGTCGGAGTTTAGGTGAATGTAACACGCGGCTCCTAGGATTCCGGGACGTAAACCAAAAAAGTTAGGAGAGGCTCATGGCGCCTGCTGCGAAAATGGCTTTGGTGGCGATTGCGGTTTGCACGCTGTTAGGTTTTGCGTGCAGCGGCGGAAGGACCGACGGTCCGGGATCGGGTGAATCCACCGTAATCAAGGTCGACGGATCTAGCACGGTTTTTCCCATTACTGAGGCAGTTGCCGAGGAGTTCCAGAGAGAAAAGCAAGGTCGGGTCAACGTCACCGTGGGAATCTCCGGTACCGGCGGCGGATTCAAGAAGTTCGTCCGCGGCGAGATAGACGTGACGGACGCTTCGCGTCCTATCATGGCTGAAGAGATGGCCCAGGCGAAAGCGAACGGTATTGAGTACATCGAACTGCCTATCGCTTTCGATGCACTGACCGTGGTGGTGAATCCACAGAATACGTGGGCCACCTCAATGACCGTGGTGGAATTGAAGAAGATCTGGGAACCCGAAGCCCAGGGCAAGATCACTCACTGGAACCAGATCCGATCTGAATGGCCCAACGAAAAGATCGCACTCTTCGGCGCAGGCGCTGATTCCGGCACTTTTGATTACTTTACTGAGGCTATCGTAGGAAAGCCCAAAGCCAGCCGCGGCGATTACACCGCAAGCGAAGACGATAATGTCCTGGTGCAGGGAGTTGAAGGGAACAAATATGCACTGGGATATATCCCCTACGCCTATTTTGCGCCACACAGCACAAGGATGAAGGCAGTGGGGATCGAGTGGGAAAAGAACAAGGTCCAGGGTGCGGTCATGCCAAGTCCGGAGAACGTCCTGGCGGGTACCTATAATCCGCTGTCGCGTCCGCTGTTCATCTATGTCAGCCGCAAGTCTGTGGATAATTCGGCGGTCAAGGATTTTGTTGAGTTCTACTTGAAGAACGTCAGTACGCTCGCAAGGGAAGTCAAATACCTGCCACTTCCTGACACCGCCTACCAGATGGCCACGGAGCGATTTCGCACAATGCAAACGGGAACAGGTTTTGGCGGTATTCCCGAAGTTGGGTTACCGGTTGAAGAGATTCTCAAGAGACCCCCAAAAACTTAGCCACCAATTAACACGGATTACACGGATCAGAACTGATTAATCAGTGAAACCTTGTAAATCCGTGGTTATCTCAAGGGGACAAACTTCGTAGCGTTTATGCAAGACATTCCAATCCTTGAACACCCAGGCGTTCCTTCGGCTGGGTTAGCCAGAGCCAGGCGCTTATCAAGATTGAAAGAGCGCGTTATCGAAGCGCTGTTGTTCCTCGCTGCTTTTTCTTCAGTGGCAATCACGGTTGGAATAGTCGGAACTCTCATTGTCGAGTCGACGACATTTTTCGCGCACGTTTCATTTTGGGATTTCATAACAGACACGCTCTGGACGCCGCTCTTTGCCTCGCCTCACTTCGGCATCATGCCGCTGGTCACAGGAACTCTCGTCACAACTGCTGTCGCCCTCGCCGTCGCTTTACCCGTCGGCACTGTTGTCGCCATCTACTTGAGTGAATTCGCCCCGTCTACAGTTCGTGAAATTATCAAACCTGCACTGGAACTTCTTAGCGCAGTACCGACCGTTGTTTATGGCTACTTTGCACTACAGTTCATGTCGCCGCTGTTGCAGAAGCTCATCCCGGGTCTACCGACATTCAATATGCTGAGCGCCGGCGTTGTGATGGGAATCATGATCATTCCCTACGTCAGCTCTCTCAGTGAAGACGCGATGCGCGCTGTGCCGATGGCGTTGCGTGAAGGTGCTTACGCCCTGGGAGCCAACCGCATCATTACAGCACTGAAAGTAGTTTACCCGTCGGCGCTGTCCGGCATCGTGGCCTCATACATACTGGCTATTTCGCGCGCAATTGGCGAAACGATGATTGTGGCAATTGCAGCCGGGATGCAGCCCAACCTGACGCTCGATCCGCGCGAGCCTGCCGCGACAATTACGGCATTCATCGTTCAAGTCAGTCTCGGTGATTTGCCTCATGGCAGCATCGGGTATCAGTCAATTTTCGCGGCCGGGATCACTCTTTTCATTATGACTCTGGCCTTCAATATTATCGGTTATGTGCTGCGAAAGCGTTTCAGAGAGGCTTACTAGGTGAGCGACTTCAAGCAGATCATCGCCAAACGGAAACGTCAGGACTTCATCTTTAATGTCCTCGGCATCATCTGCACACTGGTGGGAATTGTCACGCTTGGGGCGCTGTTGGTTGATTTGCTTATGGACGGCGCGGCCAGACTCGACTGGACTTTCCTGACTTCGTTTCCATCCCGGTTCGCCGAAAGAGCCGGAATTCTTTCGTCGTGGGTAGGTACTCTGCTCATAATGATCGTTACGGCATTTACGGCAGTCCCGCTCGGCGTGGCGGCGGGTGTTTACCTCGAGGAGTATGCGCGCAAGAACTGGTTGACCAACTTGATCGAGATAAACATCGCCAATCTCGCGGGCGTGCCTTCGATCATTTACGGCTTGATGGCGTTGGGTCTGCTTGTTTACAAGTTTCGGTTGGGCCAGAGTGTTTTGACAGGGGGCCTGACACTGGCTTTCTTGATCCTACCGATCGTCATTGTCGCTACAAGAGAGGCATTGCGCACGATTCCTCAAGGCATTCGTGAATCTGCTTATGCCCTTGGCTCCACCAAATGGCAGGTAGTGAGACATCATCTCTTGCCCTACTCCATAGGTGGAACCCTGACTGGAATCATCATCGCACTGTCGCGGGCAATAGGAGAAACCGCTCCATTGATTACCATTGGAGCACTGACCTTTATAGCCTTCCTGCCGGCGCCGCCCGTTCAGCAGTATCCACCTTTTATATCGTTTGACTGGCTCTGGTCACCTTTTTCGGTTCTGCCGATTCAAATGTTCAACTGGGTATCGCGACCAGATCAGGACTTCGTCGTTAATGCGGCCGGTGCAGGATTGGTGCTGATCGTAGTTACGTTGTCGCTCAACGCCATTGCGATCGTTATACGTTACAGAGTGCGAAAGCGAATCAAGTGGTAACAGTTCTGAGAATGCATCCAGAGTTGGAAGAGAGTCGGCTGCGGCAGCAAATGACATCAACAAATGACGAGCGTGGCCCCGCAGTCAGACTTAGAGTGCAGGCCGTCGTGGAAGAAAGGGCGGACAGTGAGATCGCACCCAAGGCCGAGGTTAGTGGATTGAACTTTTTTTATGGAAGGTTGCAGGCACTCAAGGACATCAACCTGACCTTTCCTGCCAACCAAGTCGGCGCTGTTATTGGTCCATCGGGCTGCGGCAAATCGACACTTCTGCGCTGCTTCAATCGCATACACGACCTCTATCCCGAGACTCGTTATGAAGGAAAGATCATTCTTTATCCGAGCGGCATTAACCTTATTGGGCCGGAAACAGATCCGTTAGAGATGCGCATGCGAATGAGCATGGTTTTTCAAAAACCAAATGCCTTCCCAAAATCGGTATTTGAAAATGTGGCGTTCGGGCTGAGGCTGAGGGGCGTGAAAGGCAAGGAACTAGAGGAGCAGGTGGAACAATCTCTTCGTCTGGCCGCCTTGTGGGATGAAGTAAAAGACCGACTAAAGCAATCTGCTTACACTTTATCAGGTGGTCAGCAACAGCGGCTTTGTATTGCTCGCGCCCTCGCTACCGATCCGGAAATGCTCCTTTTCGACGAGCCTACATCGGCCCTGGATCCTATAGCCACCGCCAAGATTGAAGATCTTATTTTTGAATTGAAGAGTAAGGTGACCGTAATAATTGTGACCCATAATATGCAGCAAGCTGCTCGTGTGTCGGATTATACAGCGTTCATGTATCTCGGAGAGCTTATTGAGGTTTGTCCGACCAAGCAGATGTTTGAGAATCCAACTAACAAGCTCACCGAGGATTACATCACCGGCCACTTTGGTTAGACTTAACTGAACATGTCAGCGCCCGTTTCAGAATTGAGGTTCAGGGATCCGGCACTATCGGGATTTTCGCGCACCGGTCGTGAGGCTGTACTACCCTCGACGAAGATCAGCGTACGAGAGCTAAACTTTTACTACGGCAGCCAACAAGCTCTGTTCGATATTTCGATAGACATTCAGGAGAGAGTCGTAACCGCCTTTATCGGTCCGTCAGGTTGTGGGAAGTCAACCTTCATTCGAACGCTTAATCGCATGAACGATATCATTCCGGGGACTCGCGTGGGTGGCCAGGTGCTGATTGACGATCACGACATTTATGCGCCGGGAACAGATGTCGTTGAGTTGCGCCGCAAAGTCGGTATGGTTTTTCAGAAATCAAATCCGTTTCCCAAATCAGTCTTCGACAACGTTGCTTACGGTTTGAGAATCAACCGACTGACGAGCAGTAGTTCCGAATTGGCCGGACGCGTCGAACAGGCGCTGAAGGATGCTGCCTTGTGGAACGAAGTTAAAGATCGACTGAAGACTTCTGCGTTGAATTTGTCAGGAGGACAGCAGCAGCGTTTGTGCATTGCGCGAGCACTTGCGATTCGTCCTGAGGTACTATTGATGGACGAACCAGCTTCGGCACTCGATCCAATTGCAACCTCTAAGATTGAAGAGTTGATTTTTGACTTGAAAGAGCAGTACACGATCGTAATTGTCACGCACAACATGCAGCAGGCCGCGCGTGTGTCTGATACTACGGCCTTTTTTCTCCTTGGAAAGTTGATCGAGGTAAACGCGACTGAGAAGATGTTCACCGCCCCCAATGAGAAGTTGACTGAAGACTACATCACCGGAAGGTTTGGATGAGCTCAAAATCGACAATCGGCATTTGGCAATTGGCAATCTGAATATGGACACCCACCGTCATCTGGACGACGAATTAAGCTCACTGCGCGACCGCGTTCTCTTGCTTGGGGGCGAGGCTGAACAAGCGCTCGATCGTGCGATGTATGCGTTGACCGAGCGCGATAGCGACGTCGCTCGGCAAGTACTCGAGCACGACGATCAGGTCGATCATCTCGAAGTAGAGATCGATCGCCAGTGCATCGACATAATCGCGCTGCGCCAGCCGGCCGCCCGAGATCTCCGTTTTGTGATCTCGGTAGCAAAAATGGCGCCGGTTCTGGAGCGCATCGCGGACCATGCGTGCAATATTGCCCGCGCGGCGATCGATCTAAACAACGAGCCCGAGCTCAAGTCACTGCTCGACTTAAGTAGCATGGCAGAGCATGCGCTGAAGATGTTGCGCGCTTCGCTCGACGCCTTCACGTCAAATGACGCAATCACCGCTCGTGAAATCATCAAGAGTGATACCGAGATCAACGATCTCTACAACCATACATTCCACCGTCTGATTGAACTGATGGTGACTGAACCGGCAACCGCAACTCGAGATGCGCGGCTCTTGTTCGTGGCAAAGCATCTCGAGCGAATTGGCGATTACGTGACTGACATCTGCGAACTAACCGTCTACATGGCTGAGGCTGCGTTTATCAAGCACAGTAACTAGTTATGACTCGCCCTATTCTGATTATCGAGGATGACGCCGACATCTCCGAGAGTTTGAAGTACAACTTTGAGCGTGAAGGATTGGTTGCCGTAACCGCTCCCACAGGAGAAGCAGGGCTGACTGCTGCTTTGAACGAACGCGAACCGCCGCGACTCATAATCCTCGATCTCATGTTGCCGGGAATGAGTGGAATCGAGTTGTGCCGCAGGCTGCGGAGAGAGCCGGTTACCAGGCGCACACCGATCATAATGCTTACCGCAAAGGCTTCAGAATCGGATCGTGTAACCGGCCTGGACCTCGGTGCGGACGACTACATTACAAAACCATTTTCAGTGCGAGAACTTTTGGCTCGTGTGCGGGCCGTGATGCGTCGTGCAGACGAGACGATGGGCAAGACCTATGAGGACGATCATCTGCTCATCGACTTCGACGACATCCGCGTGGCCTGCGACGGCGTGAAGATAAAACTCACCAACAAGGAATTTACGCTGCTCTCGGTTTTGGCAAGAAGCGCCGATCGCGTAGTCACCCGACAGCAGTTGCTGGATAGTGTCTGGGGTTACAGTTACTATGGCGATGCGCGCACGCTTGACGTGCACATTCGCCGCTTGCGGCAGAAACTCGATAAATGCGGCGATTGCATTGAGACGGTGGTTGGGGTTGGTTATCGTTTTGTAGGTTGCACAAGCCAGGCGGCAGCGCGTAGTCAGCCGGAGCAGGGGCAGGAGTCAGGAGCAGGATGAACCACGCAAACCCTGCTACTGTTTCCTGCTCCTGCTCGTTCACCACAGAGAACACAGAGGTTGCACAGAGAATTCCAACTTCCAGTGGTTAAGCGACAGTCTCTTCTGATAGCCGCGTGCATTGTTCTCACAGCCCTGGCCCTGGTTGTTCCGTCGTTCAACGCGCGCCTGGTCTTAGGCAGCCTTTTGATTCTGGCTGCCATCACGTGGGCACTGTCGGCACTCACGAGTCGCGAATCCTCAAACGCCAAAAGCTCGTCTGATGAGCGGCTCAATCAGAGTCAGTCACCGGAAAGTCTTGCAGTCAGTTCGCTGTTGCAGGCGACGATGAGCGGCATGCGCGAAGGTCTGTTGGTTGTCGACAAAGACATGCGCGTCGTAGCTTCGAATCCCGCAGCCCACAAGTTATTCAATCCTTCCGTGCCTGCTCTTCAATCGCAGCGATTGACTGAACTGACTCGCAATCCGGCAATCTATAGTGCGTTTCTGGATGGTCTAAAAGGGATTGAACGCAGCGGCGTCAAAGTCGAAACTCATGGACCAGAGCGACAAGTCTTCGATCTTCGTGTCGTTCCTATCGGCAGTGCAAATGGAAAGAGGGCGCAGGGAGCGCTCGGAGTCTTTTTTGACATCACTCGAACAGAACGGCTGGAGCTTGTGAGACAGGAATTTCTTTCCAATGTCTCACATGAACTGCGCACGCCGCTCACGGCGATTATCGCGTTTGTGGAAACTTTGGAAACGGGCGCGATGGAAGATCCGGAGAGCCGCCAGCGCTTCCTTTCAATCATTCGCAAGAACGCTTCGCGTATGCACGGTCTCATCGATGACATTCTGGAGCTGACGGCGATCGAAGGAGGTAACGTACAACTCAGGGCGGCGCCAGTTGATTTACATCCGCTGGTCAATGATGTGTGTTCATCGTTGGCGGCGAAAGCTGAGGCACAGAACGTTACTCTCAAAAATAACGTTTCGCCTGACGTGATGGTTCATGCAGACGCTCGGCGGCTCGAGCAGATGCTCACAAACCTGATCGATAACGGGATCAAGTTCAGTCGTGAGAATGGAACCGTTACGATCTCGCACGAACCGGGTGGGCGCGACAGAATTTTGGTGCAGGACAATGGAGACGGTATTCCGGCCCAGCATCTGGAGCGGCTATTCGAACGCTTTTATCGAGTTGACCGCGCTAGATCGAGAGACATGGGTGGCACCGGGCTGGGATTGGCGATCGTGAAGCATCTGGCTTTGCTGCATGGTGGCGAAGTGACCGTTGCATCCGAATTGGGCAAAGGGACTACGTTCACTATTCACCTCCCGACGGGTTTTACAGGGGCGGCAGGCCGAGGCCGCCCCTCTTAAGTAGGGTAAGGTACTGGTTCATTTTGGTTGTTTCTCTGCGCTAGCTCTGTGTCCTCTGCGTCTCTGCGGTTATATTGCCCGCGTAAGACAAAACCGCAGAGACGCTGAGGACGCAGAGCTAGCGCAGAGGTTTGATACTGACCACTACCAGAGGGTAAAACAATGTTGTCAACCGGCCCTCAGGTTTGCCATAATGTCCCCGAGGTTTTGCCTCGATCTCATCCCCGACAGCCCCAAAAGGCCTCAGAACACCGCGGTTTCAGCGCGGTGCCCCAGCTACTCACCAGTGATCTTTAACTGACAGACTAGCGTCTGGGGAGATCAAATATGCGAATCCGAATCCGGCGATTCCTTCGTGCCTTTTGGACGTTTTTAGGGAACCTTTGCAGCGCTTTTTTGAAAGCTGCTGTAACCGGCGTGGTTCTCGGGGCATTTGTGGTTTCGATCATGCACTACATGGGCGTCCCAGTGCCCAGCGCCGACGACTTGCTTAGGGGCGTGTCCAGACTGGCGAAGGTTCTATCCTAAAGGAAAATATTGAGCACAGATTTGAGTAAGGCCGACACACTCCGCCTCGGAAAGAATCACTAATCAAGCAGATCAAGCCTGATCAGTGTCGATCCGTGTAATCCGTGGCCGGACTTCCTAGAACGAAAATACCACCTGCTGCTGCACGCGATAAGTGGTAGGCGCAAAGTCGCCCACCGGAACGAAGAAGTTCGGAAACTGTCCGCTGCGTCGCAGTGAATTCTGCACGAAGAACAAACTCTGGAAAGTCACCTTTCGAGTGATCCCATATTCGAAACGAAAATGATTTGTTCTGATGTTGACGCCGGTGCCAGTCCCTAGATCGTCATCAGTCAATTGCGAGATCAAAGCATTCGCTCCCTTGATCGTAAAGACATAAAGAAAAGCCGCGTCACCGCGTTTGGTTATTCGTCCTACCTGGAGCGCTGCCAACATCGCATCTCGTTCATTCAAACCGGTCGCGACGTTGCGCGCGAGCTGAACATTGAATGTAACCGGGAAAGCATGGTCACCACGCCTGAAACCTGCATAGTTCAGCCGGTACGTAAGCCGGAGAACCTGAAAACCCGGCGCAGTGTATCGTGCCCCACCCGGAGTAGTAGTCGCGTTTCCGGTTCCCGGAAGAGGTCCTGAGAGCGCGATGCCTAGCCCGGGTTGCACGAGTAAGACCAACCCCTCGGTCGTCGAGCCAAGCTGAATGTGATTTGGATGGCGATAGAGTTGAATGTCTGCGCCGACCTGGCTGTTCCACCTTTTGTTGAAGGTTTGGTTAGCCAGCAGTCCCTGGTGGAAGAGAGTTGCTGATCTTCCGGTTGTCCCGACGATATCGCCTGCGCGAGCAAGTGGGCTATTAGCTGTGATTACCGCCACGTTCGGAGTCGACAGAATGTATTGTCCAGCGCGCAGCTCGAGACTGGAGAGGTAAGCGCTATTTGGTTTGAAGCCGGCCACGTATCGTTCGTTGAAGCCGTTGAACCGAACGTCGTCGTCAAATAGAAACCTGGAGTTGTCGGCAAAGACGTTCTGCACGCGGCCGGCCTGAAGCTGAACGGATTTTGTAGGTCGATATTCAATCCATGCTTCGCTTAGTGAAAACGGAGCGCGAGCTGTGAGGGAGGTGAAGTCCTGGTTAGTCGAGATCGGATTGTTAAGCGATCCGGTTGCAAGCTGGGCGTGAAAGCTTAGATTCGGATAGATGTCTGTGTCGAGGTTTAGCCTGAAACGATATCTGGCTCGCGCGTTCTGAACGTGATCGAGTGGTGGATCAGGTGGCTCGGTTGCGCTTCTGAAAGTTCCATCGAATCTTATGCGAAAGTCACCGCTCAAGCGAACCGGACCGATTCTCATTACCCGATCTTCGACTTTGTCGAGCCGCTGTTCGACGGTTGGCGCTTGAGTTCCCGATTCACTGTCTTTCAATGTTGCGGCTGCGGAGGCTGATGGCGTCGACAGTTTTTCGAGCAAGGCTTTAATTGTTAACTGTTGTTCTTCGAGCGTTTTCTGCAACTGGTCCAATTTAGCGTTTTGACGTTCTAACTCGCTTTCCAAAACGCGGACACGTTCAGCGACATTCGTTTCTGTCGTATCGGAAGGAGTCTTAAGGGAAGACCGCACCATTTCTTGTGCAGATGCCGGAATAAGACCCAGCAAGAGAAATGCGAGCAATAGAATCAGGCGATTGCCAATCGAAGGCGTCATGTTTCAGGTCCTCGCGGAGTGTCGATATTTAGTTTTGAATTGCTCGAGACATCGCAGCATATGTCCGCAATCTTAAATCGAGCTTGCTGTGGCGTTACATTGACGTGAACAGTTCCTGGTCAAAGCGCTAAGCCCCCAAAGGTAGTGTCCTGATTTCAGCTCTTCTCTGCGCAACCTCTGTGTCCTCCGTGTCTCTGTGGTGAATTTAACTCGAAAACAGCTACCACAGAGACACGGAGGACACAGAGGTTGCACAGAGAATTCCAAAATTCGGGAGGCTACGCTCCAAAAGAGGGTCGTTGACAATGATCTTGAGGGCCGCTTACTATTTTGTCGTTCATAAACGTCTCCGCGCTCTTCCTGCACAAGGAAACGATGCTTCTTCAGGCAGTAACGACGACAACAGAAACTGTTGGCAGCCCCATAACCGCCTACTGGCCGGTAATGATCTTTTTCGGCGTGGCTGTGATCTTCCCGGTCCTGCCTATTGTTCTCGGCAGATTCCTGAGGCCGATCAAATACGAAAAGGCCAAGATGCGGCCTTACGAGTGTGGCATCGATCCGACCACTGAAGCACACGAGCGCTTTACGGTGCGCTATTATATAGTCGCGATGTTATTTCTGATTTTTGACGTTGAAACAATCTTTCTTCTGCCCTGGGCAATTATCTTCATGGGCGACGACTTCTCCTTTACGAAGTTTGCGCTGATCGAAATGTTTGTCTTCATCGGGATCCTGGTAGTGGGCTACTATTACGCCTGGCGCAAAGGCGCGCTCGAGTGGGCGTGAAAGGATTGCCAATTGCCAATTGCCAATCGGAAATGATCTATGGCTGAACACGAAGAGGGCTTTGTCTTAACCACCGTCGATTCGATCATGAATTCGCTTCGACGCACGGTGGGCGCAAAAACTGTCGACTTTGCGGCGCCGGTTGTTAACTGGGCGCGCAAGTCGGCGCTTTGGCCCATGACCTTCGGCCTGGCGTGTTGTGCCATCGAGATGATTGCTACCGGTGCGGGCAGATTCGATATCGATCGCTTTGGCGCCGGCGTCTTTCGTCCAAGCCCAAGGCAAAGCGATCTGATCATCATCGCCGGGACCGTCACTCTAAAAATGGGCCCTGTTGTTCGCCGTGTCTACGAACAGATGCCGGAACCCAAATGGGCAATTGCGATGGGTGCATGTGCCTCAACCGGCGGACCATTTGACTCATATTCCACGATGCAGGGTGTCGATCGGTGCATCCCCGTGGATGTCTACATTCCCGGTTGTCCTCCACGGCCAGAGGCACTTCTGTACGGCTTGATGCGCCTGCAAGACATAATCATGCGCGAGGCTCCTTCGGCTTATATATTCGAATCGGATGGATCGGTCCATCGCAGACGACATTTCGAAGGGGAGGGAGTTGGAGATTCCCCCGATGATGTCGCCGCTATAACAGACGTCTTGCACAACTGAGCTCAATTGAAACCTCCCGGCTCGCTTCATTCCGTCATTCTTGGAATGCCGAGAGCTTTGTACCCACCTCCAGGATCGAAAGGAAGATCTAAATGTTCACCTCAATAACTGAAACAGAGATCGATGAGCAGGTACCTAAGAGTTCTCCCCCATGGGTTTGGGTGGGTTTTCTGTTTGCCGGCGCCTTTTTTGTAATCGAAGTTTTGTTTGTGATTTTGGACCTGGATGAGACGCAAATAGACGCCTTCCTGATGGTTATTTTAATCGGTGGATGGATCTACTGGTTGATCTGTATTCATCGCATTCACAAGATACTCAATGAGCTGACACAGAACCGTTACTCTTACACGCCGGGCGAGGCTGCCGGTAGGCACGTCATTCCGTTCTATAACCTGTATTGGATCGTCAAATGGCCGGCTGAGCTCTCTAATTATCTCAACCGTAAAGGACGCGTGAGCATCATTTCGGGTTATGTGATCGGGACAATGTTATTATTAGCAGTGCTCCTACGCCTTGTTGATGGAGCGATTGGGATGGCCTTTCTTTTTGGAGTGACGATGTACGTCTCATCCAAGTTGAAGGCACACGTCAAGGCCGTGAAGGGAGTAACGCCTGATCAACTGCCACCACTGCCTGACCCCAGAATTTTTAGCCGGCCGATTGAAAGTTCTACCAGCCCGGCCCAGGAAAACGCTGAAAGTTCTCGAGCCGGATAATGTTATCGGAGTTTGGAGGGTGAAAATGAAATATCTTCTTCGCAACAAATTGCGGACCGTTCTGATCTTAACTTTGGTTTTAGGGCTGACGGAGATTGGCTTTGCTCAGACAAAGCCGGCTGCCAAGCGGCGAACGACAACGAGAAGAGTAGCTCCGCTAGTGCCTGTTGGCACTGATCTGAAGGTAAGACTAAACAATACGCTATCGAGTAAAGATTCGCGTGTCGGCGATCGATTCACTGCGACTGTGATCGATCCCAGCCGCTTCGACGAAGCCAGGGTCTACGGTCACATCAGTTCGTTACAGAGGTCAGGCAAAGTCAAAGGTCGGACCAGCATGAACCTGGCCTTTGACAGGATTGAGTTGCGTGACGGACGCAAGGGAGTGCTGCACGGTTACGTGACCAGGGTTTACGGCGATGATTCGGGCCGGGCCGACAACGAGGGCGGAGTCGAATCTGGAAGCAGGACCAATCAAACCGTCAAACGCGCCGGGATTGGCGCGACGGTCGGTGCGATTGTAGGTGGCCTTGCCGGAGGCGGTAAAGGTGCTGCGATAGGATTGATCGTCGGTGGAGCAGGCGGCGCCGGATCTTTGGCGGTGCAAGGCAGCAAGGAGTTGAAGATCGAATCAGGCACTGAGATGCTTGTGCACGTCACGCGTTAATTAATTAACAGCGAGCAGGAGCAGACAGCAGGAGCAGGTTACTAAAATATCCTGCCCCTGCTATCTGCTCCTGCTCCCGTTTTCCCACTTCGAAATCCTCACAAACGGGAAGAAACCCTCTCCCAACTCCGTCTAAACGACTGATAGCTTGATTAGCGGGGGAGCGAATGGAGCGGCGCGCGGCAATGGCTGACCAGCTTATTGATGGACGGGTTATCGAAGCCTGCCAACAGGGCGACCGCGCAGCTTTTCAACTCCTGTTTGAAACTTACAAAGACAAGGTCTTCTCCATCGCGGTTTACTCCTCCGGCGGCGATCGAGCGGTGGCGGATGACGTTACACAACAGATATTTTTGAAGTTGTTTACGGCGATTCGTCAGTTTCGAGGTGACTCAGAATTTACGACCTGGCTTTACCGGCTCGTCGTCAATGCCTGTATTGACGAAAGGCGCCGGCGGATGAGGTTGCTGCCATGGGGAGAGACTGTGGCGATGAGAAATTCGAGCGATAAGAAACCTCAGGAGAAACAGTACGCTCGGCTCGAAGTTGCAGAAGCGGTACAAGCGGCAATCGCCGAACTCAAGCCAAAGTTTCGTTTGCCGATCCTTTTGAAGTACATCGAAGGTTTGTCATACGAGGAGATTGCGAATGTGATGGGCTGTTCCAAGGGCACCGTGGCTTCGCGTCTTAACCGCGGTCATAGTCAATTGGCGAAGCGATTGTCACACTTGAATAACCCGGCAGCATGGGGTGACTAGTGGCCTGGTCCAAGGTTTAGAGTTTTACGGAGAGTCATTGAATGTTTTCTAGACATGTAACAAAAGATATTTCAGCTTATTGTCATGGAGAACTCTCGAGCGAAGATTCGAAGCAATTTGCTGAACACATTATTTCGTGCGTCAGGTGTCGAACTAGATTTGAAGAGGTCAAGCTGGGTATCAAACTCGCCG
>Ga0256867_10000150_pt1 | contig 25457 bp, 29 predicted proteins | sample RVTome_15_FD_185939 | JGI IMG/M metagenome (GOLD analysis project Ga0256867, IMG submission 185939) | Soil microbial communities from uranium-contaminated site in the Upper Colorado River Basin, Wyoming, United States - RVT150D86 (HiSeq) ... | reverse complement strand
TCGAGCCTGGTCAACGTCTCGCCAGAGGAGTACTGATTGCAGATCGCCGTCATCGTCGACCAGCGGAGCAGCCTGTGCTGATCCGTTGGCCCGAGCTCCGCCTCTTCGCCGTTGAACATTCGGGATAGAACTGGCTTGGTCATCCCTTGGAGCTCACTCATCCAGCCGTTGTTGCACTGCACGCAGACGATCTTGCGCGCCACAACCGAGAAGCCGCGAAGCTCGCGCTCACGAGGGTTCGCTGACGGGGTCGGCCTCCCCGGCGGCGTGAGGTCCTTCAATAGCCATCGCTTCCGCCCGGCCTTCGCGCCGATCTGATTCCTAATCCAGGTGGGGAGGACATCCTCGTCCGAGTTGGCGGGTCGGCCACAGTTCCAGATGCACTGATCCGAGGTCGCCATCAGTGGGTACGTGGCACGCATTCCCCCAAACATTCCCCCATCCCGTCGGGGAGCCGCGGGAACGAGCGTGACGACGCCCGCTGGGTTGAGCTATCGCCGCAGGTCAGAGTACCTGGACGCCACGAGACCTCACTCGGCGTGACGAGGTGGAATGGGCTCATAACCCAGAGGGCACAGGTTCATATCCTGTCCCCGCGGCGAAGCAGGTTCCGCAAGGTCAACGAGGGTCCCGGCCAGAGCCGGGACCTCGTTGCGTTCGCGCTCGTTCGGGTGTCATCTCACCACCTCGAATCGCAGGTGGGTCGCTCCCGGGGTGTCGACAGTGCTCGTCCTCTTCAGTTCGATCCGCCGCCCATCGAGATCGAAGAGTCGGGTGCCGTCGCCGAACAGGACGGGGATGAGGTGGATCTGGATCTCGTCCAGCAGTCCCGCCTTCAGGTACTCCGCGATGATGTTCGCTCCGCCCCAGATGCCGACGTCCTCGTCGCCGGCGGCGGCACGGGCCAGTTTCAGTGCGGCCTCGATCCCCTCGGTCACGAAGGTGTAGGTCGTGCCGCCCTGCATGGGCAGAGGCTCCCGCGCCTCGTGCGTCACGATGAACACCGGCATCCCGAACGGGGGAGGGTCGCCCCACGGCTCGAACCCGACGTCGAACATCCGCTTCCCTATTAGGACCGCCCCGGTCGATGCATAGATCTCATCGACGATCTCGTCATCGGTCTCGGTCTTCTCGTCGAACCTCCAATCGTGGAGGCGATCCCCATCGTCCCCCATCCCGTTGCCGACGCGCACGTTCGGACCGGCGATGAACCCGTCGAGCGACATCGAGATCTCGCACGTGACCTTGCCCATCTGATTCCTCCCAGTCCTTCGCGAACGGTTCGACGATGCCCGTCTCCGAGTTCCCCAAACCGCCGGTCGTGGTCTCCCTGACTCCCCTCCTCGTGGAACCTGCGAGCGATCCGGTCGAGGCCGGTAGGGTGCCGAAGGACCGGAAGGAGCCTCAACGGATCGCCGGAGAGAGGCTGCCGAGGAAGGGGAGGGGCGATGCAGAGATCCCGCAAGCCGCAGAGCGCGAGAAGACCGCCTGAACCGACGGATACCCATGCCGACATCGACGATTGGATCCGGCGCGTGATGCCGGACCTGCATCCCATCGTGAGCCAGCTCGATACGGACTTCCGCGAGACGATCCCCGGGCTTCAGTACGCGATCAAGTGGAAGAAGGCGTACTACGGGCTGCCCGAGCTCGGGTGGATCATCGAGATGGTCGCCTACGACGTCTCCGTGAACGTCGTCTTCTTCGGTGGCGCGGAGTTCGACCCGCCGCCGCCGCTCGGCGACACCGATCGGACGCGCTACGTCAAGCTCACGACCCTGGAGGAGGCGCAGAGCCCGGAGGTCCACTCGTGGATCGAGCAAGCGGGGCGTGTACCGGGGTGGAGTTGAAGGCGCACGGTCACCCACGGCGGGCGAACAGGGCTAGGATGTGGCGTCGTACATCCGAGTCAAGGGGGAAGGCGTGGCCAGGCACAACGTGGTTGAACAGCTCTCGCGCGTCCCTCTGTTCTCCGGGTGCTCCCGCAGGGACCTGCAGACGATCGCTCGCGTGGTGAAGGACATCGATCATGGTGCCGGCACGGTGATCGCTCGTGAAGGCGAGCCGGGCATCGGCCTGTTCGTGATCGTGGAGGGTACGGCCGACGTCACGATCGGCGGCGTGAAGAAAGCCTCCCTGGGGCCCGGAGACTTCTTCGGCGAGATCGCGTTGCTCGACGGCGGTCCCCGAACCGCCACCGTCACCGCGACCTCCGACATCCAGATGCTGGGCCTCACGGAGTGGGTGTTCCGCGGCCTGATGCAGCAGCATGCCTCGATCGCGGTCAAGACGCTGCAGCAGATGGCGACCCGGCTTCGCAACGCCACCAAGGCCGCCGTCGCCTGACGACGCCCTCACGGGCGATCGCCGACCCGATGAGCGGGGAACCACCGCCTCGGATCGTCGCCCTCGCGGAGAGACGGGCGTCCGCGCGTGCACGCAAGGACTTCGCGACGGCCGACACCCTCCGCGAGGAGCTCGAGGATTCCGGCTGGAGTGTGGTCGACGAGCGCGGCGGGGCATGGCGACTGGAACCGGTGGCTGAGCCCGAGCCGGCGGGGGCCATCCGGCCCGCCGACGTCCGGTCGGTGCTCGAGGATCCGCCGACCGATGACGTCAGCGTCCACTGGGTGGTCGAGGGCTGGCCCGGCGACGTGGTCCGCGCGATCGGGTCGTTCAGGGAGCATCGGGGAGACCGGCGGGTCCGCTACGTCGTGGCGGACGTGACCGGCACCGCGCCCGAGACGTTCGGGGTCGGCGAACGTGACGACGTAGAGATGGTCGCCCTCGAGGGCGGCACCGGCTGGGGTGCGGCGCTCAATGCGGGGGTCCGTCACGCGACGGGCCGGATCGTGCTGCTGATGGACGGGTCGATCGAAGTTGCCGGCGACGTGATCGGCCCCCTGGAACGAGCTCTCGACGATCCCGACGTCGGCATCGTCGGCCCCTTCGGACTCGTCACGCACGACCTGCGGGAGTTCGAGGGCGCGGCCGGCCCGGGACCGTGCGACGCGATCGAGGGGTACTGCATGGCGATGCGGCGCGATGTGCTGGTCGACGTGGAGGGGGTTGACGAGCGGTTCCGCTGGTACCGGACCGCCGACGTCGAGCTGTCGTTCCGGGTGAAGGACCGGGGGTTGCGCACCGAGGTCGTTCCCGTGCCGGTGATCAGGCACGAGCATCGCATGTGGTTCGAGACCGAGCCCGCCGAGCGTGCGAGATGGTCGAAGCGGAACTTCTATCGGTTCCTCGATCGGTGGCGCGACCGATGGGACCTGGTGCTGGACCCCCGGCCGCCGGCCGGGCGTTAGGTCTCGGTCAGTCGACCGTGGGCATCGGCGGCGCGGGAGGCATCGCGATCTGTGGCGTTCGCGACGGCTCGGGTTCGGGCTCCTTGGCCACGGCTGCGGCGGCCGCGGATTCCCGCTCCCTCTCCTCCTCGTGTTCCCGTAGCTCCTCGGCGTTGGGGATGGGCTTCGTGCCGCCCGTGTAGGCCTCGAGGTCCTCGCCGTCGATCGTCTCCGTCACCAACAGCAAGGCCGCGAGCCGGTCGAGCATGTCGCGGTGCGCGGTGAGGATGCGCTCCGCCTGGTCGTGCGCGTCGTTCAGCAGGCGGTTGACCTCCTCGTCGATCTTCTCGGCGGTGGCGCCGGAGATCTTCGGGCCCGTGAAGAACGCGTTGGGGTCGTCCTGGCCGAGCGAGAGCGGGCCGACCTTGTCGCTCATGCCGTACTGGGCGACCATCGCGCGAGCGATCTGCGTGGCCTTCTCGAGGTCGTTCTGCGCGCCGGTCGAGATCTCGCCGTACACGAGCTCCTCGGCCACGCGCCCGCCCATCGCGTAGGCGAGGGTGTCGTGCAGCTCCGGTTCCGTCGCGAGGAACCGGTCCTCGAGCGGCCGGGTCATCGTGAGGCCGAGCGCGGCCGTGCCGCGAGGGATGATCGTGATGCGGTGCACCGGGTCGATGTTCTCTGAGTAGTGCGCGACGAGGGCGTGGCCCATCTCGTGCGAGGCCACGCGCGCCTTCTCCTTCTCGCTCATCACGCGCGACTTGCGCTCCAGGCCCATGGACGCTCGGTCGATCGCCTCCTCGAGCTCGTCCATCGTCACGGCGTTCTTCTCACGGCGCGCCGCGAGCAGCGCCGCCTCGTTCACGACGTTCTCGAGGTCGGCTCCGGTGAACCCGGGCGTGCGAGCCGCGATCGTGCGCATCTCGACGGTGGGGGAGAGCGCCACGCCGCGGGCGTGTACGCGCAGGATCTCCTCGCGGCCCTTCAGGTCGGGCCGGTCGACGACGACCTGCCGGTCGAACCGGCCGGGCCGCACGAGCGCCGGGTCGAGCACGTCGGGCCGGTTCGTAGCGGCCATGATGATGACGCCCTTCGACGCGTCGAAGCCGTCCATCTCGACCAGCAGCTGGTTCAGCGTCTGCTCGCGCTCGTCGTGCGCGCCCAGGCCGGCGCCGCTCACGCCGCCGCGGCCCTTGCCGATCGTGTCGATCTCGTCGAGGAACACCAGGGCCGGCGCCTTCTCCTTCGCCTGCTGGAACAGCTCGCGCACGCGTGCGGCACCGAGTCCGACGAACATCTCGACGAACTCCGAGCCGCTCATGAAGAAGAACGGCACGTTCGCCTCGCCGGCGACCGCCCTGGCGAGCAGCGTCTTCCCGCAGCCCGGAGGGCCGAGCAGCAGCACGCCCTTGGGTATGCGGCCGCCCAGCCGCTGGTACTTCTTCGGGTTCGAGAGGAACTCGACGATCTCGCGGAGCTCGTCCTTGGCCTCGTCGACGCCGGCGACGTCGGCGAACGTCGTCTTCATCTCCTTGCGGTCGTAGATCTTGACCTTGTTCTTGCCCATGTTCAGCGCGCCGGACGCCCCCGCGCCCATGCGTCGGAACACGAACCAGTAGATGCCGATCATGATCAGCGCGAACGGCAGGATGTTGATCAGCAGCGAGAGGAACACGCTGGGCTGCTCGAACTCGAAGTTGACGTCGTGTTCCTGCAGGAACGTCGCCAGGTCCTGGGTCTGGAAGTTCGGTGCGAGCGTGGTCGAGAACTCCTGCACGCCGTCGCCGCTCGAGATGGCCCCGGTGATCGACGAGTCCGAGATCTTCACCGTGGTGTCGGGATCCAGGCGATCTTCCTCGACCGCCGAGATGAACTCGTTGTAGGTGATCGACTCCCGCTGGGTGCCGGAGAGCAGGTTATTGAAGACCAGCAGGGCCACCAGCAGGATCGGAACGATCAGCCACGGTGCGAACCGCGGCCTCGGAGCGGCGGGGCCGCCGTCGCCGCTGCCGCGGCGTGAGAAGGGAGATCGGTCGTCGTCGTCCGGCATCGTGCCTCTATCCTCCCATCGTCGCCGAGATATGCCAGGCTCCCCGACCGAGGGGTGCCGAGCGCCACGACTCTTCCACACACCTCTTCGGCACCGTCGACTCCCGACTGGATGCGCGATACTGCCGCCGATGGCTCAGACCGCCGCCGCCGAAGATCCAGCCCTGCGGGAGCGCTTCGAGCGTGACGTGCTGCCGTTGCTGCCCAGCCTGTATGCGGCCGCGCTCCGCATGACGCGGAACCCCGCCGACGCCGAGGACGTGGTACAGGACACGTATCTGCGTGCCTTCCGGGGGTTCGCCGGCTTCCAGGAAGGCACGAATCTGAAGGCCTGGCTCTACCGGATCCTTACGAACAGCTACATCAACACCTACCGCAAGAAGCAGCGCGAACCGCAGACCGTCGAGGGCCCCGACGACATCGACGAGTGGTACCTGTACGACCGCCTCGGGGGTCGCAACGTCGAGCTCTCCGCCGAGACCGAGGTCCTCGATCGCATCCCCGACGAGGCGGTGAAGGGAGCGCTGGAGTCGCTCCCTGAGAACTTCCGCCTGCCGGTGCTGTTGGCCGACGTGGAAGGTTTCAGCTACAAGGAGATCGCGGAGATCATGGAGACCCCGATCGGCACGGTGATGTCGCGGCTGCATCGGGGAAGGAAAGCTCTGCAGAAGGCGTTGTGGGACACGGCGAAGGAACGAGGACTGGTCGACGATGACGACGCCTGACTGCGGGCCGAACTGCGAAGAGACGCTCCGAGAGATCGAGTCGTTCCTCGACGGCGAGGCCGACGTGTCGGTTCAGGAGAAGATCTCCGTGCATCTCTCCGACTGCAACCCGTGCATGGAGCGGGCCGAGTTCCGGCGCCACGTGAAGATCATGGTCCGTTCGAAGTGCACGGGCGACGCCGTCCCTCCTGCGCTCGAGCAGCGGATCCGTGCGCTCCTCGAGGAACCGCCGGCCGTATCCTGACGCGACGATGCAGGACCTGGGCACGATCCTCGGAGTCTGGGCGCATCCCGATGACGACATCTACCTCTCCTCGGGTCTGATGGCCGTGGCGGCCGGCGCGGGGAGCCGGGTCGTCGACGTGACCGCCACGCGGGGGGAGGGTGGTTCGTTGGACGAAGAACGCTGGCCGCCGGCGACGATGGCGGGCGTGCGCTCCGCCGAGATGCGCCGGAGTCTCGACATCCTCGGCGTCGAGGAGCACCGATTCCTCGAGGGGCTCGTCGACGTCGACATGCAGACGCCGCTCGACGGATCGGGCGCCTCGCAGGTGCTCGACGTCGTGCGCGATGTGCAACCCGACACCGTGCTCACGTTCGGGCCCGACGGCATGACCGGGCACGAGGGACACAAGAGCGTGTCCGCCTGGGTCGAGGCGGCGTTCGAGGAGGCCGCGAAGCCGGGCGCCCGGCTCTTCCACGCCACCACGACCCCGGAATGGGCCGAGACCTGGCTGCCGAGGCTCGAGCCGTTCGGCATCTTCCTGCCCGGCACCCCGCCCGTGGTCGCCCGCGACCAGGTCGCGATCGACTTCATCCTGCCCGACGACGTGCTCGACCTGAAGTTCCGTGCGATCCAGGCGCACGAGAGTCAGGTCGAGGGCCTGGTCGCGGTCTTCGGCGACCGTATGCGGGAATGGATGGCCGTCGAGTACTTCCGTCTCGAAGCGGAGAAGCGCGGGTGATGGCCGAACGGCCCGAGCCGGTCCGCGACCTCGACTGGGAGCCGGTTCGGGCGCGCGCGTTCGTCGACGGGGTCGCCGACATCTACGAGGAGCTGCTGTCGAAGCTGCCGTCGTTGCCCGTAATCGTCGACGAGGGCGCCGACGACGTGCGACGGGGCGTCGCCATCGACGTGCCCGACGAGCCGATGGATCAGGAGGAGCTGATCGGCTATCTCCGGCGCATGACGTTCGAGCACTCGGCGTTCCCCGGGCACCCTCGGTTCTACGCGTACGTGTCGGGCGCCGGCACCGTGCCCGGCGCCGCGGCCGACCTGCTCGCATCGGGGATCAACATGAACCCCGGAGGGTGGCGCCTGGGTCCCTCGGCGACCGAGATCGAGATGGCGCTCACGCGGTGGTTCGCGTGCGAGATGTTCGGGATGCCTCGGGGCTCGGGGGGCGCCCTCACGTCGGGGGGCGCCATGGCCAACATGATCGCGCTGAAGATCGCACGGGATGCCCGCGCGGGATGGGACGTGCGAGCCGAAGGGGTCTCTGCGGGGCCGCCGCTCGGCTTCTACCTGTCGACGGAGACGCACGTGGTCTCCGATCGGGGCCTGGACATGTTGGGCGTCGGCGCCGACACCGTGCGGCACGTGCCGGTCGACGGATCGTTCCGGATGCGCTTGGACGAGCTCCGCGAGGCCGTGCGGCGCGACCGGAACGCCGGAGTCCGCCCGGTCGCGGTCGTCGCGAACGCCGGCACCGTCTCGACCGGCGCCGTCGACGACCTGGCGGCGATCGCCGACGTCTGTCGCGACGAGGGGCTGTGGCTGCACGTGGACGCCGCCTACGGCGGTCCCGCCGTCCTCGCCGACGACCTCCGCCCTCTGTTCGAGGGCATCGACCGGGCCGATTCCATCGCGTTCGATCCGCACAAGTGGCTGTACACGCCCCTGTCGGGCGGATGCGTGCTCGTCCGCGACATCGACCTGATGCGCCGGTCCTTCGACCCCGAGTACGTCTCGTACATCGTCAAGGACGAGGAGCACACGGACTGGGGCATCGACCTCGGTCGCCACTCGCCGAACTTCAGCCGGGGCTTCTGGGCGCTCCGGGTCTGGGTCTCGCTGCTCGCGCACGGCCGCCACGCCTATGCGAGACGGATCTCGCACGACGCGGCGCTCGCTCGGTACCTGGGCGCGCTGGTCGAGGAGCGCGACGACTTCGAGCTCATGACGCCGGTGGGGCTGTCGATCACGTGCTTCCGATTCGTGCCCGAGGGCCTGTCCGATGGGCGAGGCCGTGATGAGTATCTCGATGCGCTGAACCAGCGGATCATGACCGAGATCCAGCTCGGCGGCCGAGCGTTCTGCTCCAACGCCGTACTCGAGGGTCGGTTCTGCCTTCGGTCGTGCATCGTCAACTATCGAACGGAGGCCGGCGACGTCGAGGCGCTCCTGGAGATCGCCGCCGATGCGGGACGCAGGCTCGACGGGGAGCTTCGCCCGGAGGAACGTCGTTGACGTCGTGGGCGCTGCTCGGTTCGGGGGAGTTCGAGCCCTGGTCCGAGGCCGCGGACCGATTCCTGCTCGAGACGAGCACCGGCGACGGCAGGGTGGTGATCGTGCCGACGGCGTCCTCGCTCGAGGGTGACGACGTCTTCGACGGATGGGGAACCAAGGGGCTCGAACACTTCGCGTCACTCGGGGTGCCGGCCGAGGTGCTGCCGGTGCGTTCGCGGGAGGACGCCGGGCGTGCCGACCTGGCGGGGCGGCTCGAAGGGGCGTCGATCGTCTACCTCTCAGGCGGGAACCCATCCCATCTGTCCGGGGTGTTGCGGGACACGGTCGTCTGGGCCGCGGTGGTCGGGGGCCTCGCTCGTGGCATGGGATACGCTGGATGCAGCGCGGGGGTCGCCTGCCTCACGGAGACCACCTACGACAGCGACAGCGACGACCTGGACTCGATCTTCCAGCCGGGGTTGGGTCTCGTGCGCCGAACCCTGTTCGGCCCGCACTGGGACATCGTCGACACCTGGGTTCCTGGGGCCTCCCGATCCATCGTCTCGTCGGTCGCCCCCGGCAACGTGTTCGTCGGCATCGACGAAGAGACCGCGATGTTGGGCGACGGCCGAGGCTGGCGGGTGACCGGCCGCGGCGCGGTGCACGTCCGCACCGACGGTTCGTTCGTCCGCCATGGAGACGGCGCCAGGTTCGAGCTCCCGCTGACGATCGACGTCTGAGGCTCGTGGGCGAGGAGCACGTGCTCCCCGTAGTGTTCCCGCATGGCTTCCCAGCTCACCCGCACCTCGCCGATCGAGGTACGCGCCCCGGCGATCGTGCGGGGCCTCGAGCGCGCCTATCCCGACGCACACGTGGCCCTCGACTTCAGCAACCCGCTGGAGTGCCTGATCGCGACGATCCTCTCGGCCCAATGCACCGACGAGAAGGTGAACGAGGTCACGGCGACGCTCTTCCGGAAGTATCGTTCCGCCGCCGATTACCTGGCGGCGCCCGAGGACGAACTGAAGGAGGACATCCGACCCACGGGATTCTTCAACCAGAAGGCGGCGTCGATCCGGGCAGCGTGCGAGCGGATCGTCGACGCGTACGGGGGCGAGGTGCCCGACACGATGGAGGACCTGATCACCCTGCGCGGCGTTGCCCGCAAGACCGCGAACATCGTGCTCGGCAACTCCTTCGGGAAGGTGGAAGGCATCGCTGTCGACACCCACGTGCGACGGCTCGCGAACCGGCTCGGGTTCAGCGGGCAGTCGGACCCCGACAAGATCGAGCAGGACCTGATGCGCCTGATCCCGAAGAAGAAGTGGTTCTCGTTCAGCTACCAGCTGATCGATCACGGACGGGCGATCTGCCGGGCGAAGAGGCCACTGTGTACGGAGTGCCCGGTGGAGCCGCTGTGTCCGGCGAGCCAGGCGTGAGCGGCGGCGCTCAGCCGACGACCGCGAGATCGTCCGAAGCCACGGCGGTGGCTGCCACGCGCCGTCGGGCACGCCGGATCTCGCGACGTTCCTCCTCGCCGAGGCCGCCCCACACGCCCGCGTCCTGGCACGTGTCGAGGGCCCAGACCAGGCATTCGGCCCGAACCGGGCACCGTCGGCAGACCTCGATCGCCCTGGCCGTCTGCTCGGCGGCCGGGGCCGCGCTGCCGATAGGGAAGAACAGCTCCGGATCCTCGTCGATGCAGCGAGCCTGCTCGAGCCACCACATCTCGGCTGGATCGTGCTTGAATCGGGGTTCAATCATGGATCAACCTTTTCACGTTCATGGGCGACGACCCCATGTGGCGGGGAGCCTAATGTCTGAACGGGCATTCAGTCAAGGTCGTTGACGGGGTGAGCGTCTTCCGTCGGAAGCGGCTTCCCGCCGACCTCGTGGACCCCTACGAGGCGTTCGAGGCGGTCCTCGGCGAGATCGAACCCGCCAAGGAAGCGCTGGCCGAGGTGATGCCGACGACGAGGCTGCCCGGTCGCCCACTTCCCGACGCGCTGGCGGAGTTCGAGGAGCGGCTCGACCGGGCCCACGAGGCGATGCCGGCATGGCGAAGCCCCCATGTCGAGGCGGAGTGGGAAGCGTGTGCTCGCGGCGTTGACGAGGCGCTCGCAAGGGCGACCCGGTTCCGCGAGGGCGCCCCGGACCTCGGCGGGTTCGAGGGCCTGATCTGGGCGGTCGAGACCCTGCTCGATCCGCTTGAGCCCTTCGCGGCGGCCGCAGACCGCTTCCGGTCGCTGCGGGTATCGGTGCGATGAGCGAGATGCGCCGACCGGTCGGAGATGCCGTCGAGGGCGGGCCGGCCGATCCGCCCGTCCGCGATACGATCCACGGCCGGTTCGTGCGCCTCGAGCCTCTCGATCCGTCGGTGCATGCGGTCGGCCTGTTCGAACGGTCGCACGCCGATGCCGAGGACGACTCGATCTGGACGTACATGTCCTACGGGCCGTTCGACGGGCTCGACGAGATGCGCGAGTGGCTCACGGCGAACGCCGTCTCGTCCGACCCGCTGTTCTTCACGGTCGTCGCGACCGGATCGGGGGACGCGGTCGGGGTCGTGAGCCTGATGAACGTCGACACGGCGATGCGCCGCCTCGAGCTCGGACACATCTGGTACGTGCGGTCGGCGCAACGAGGGCTCGCGAACACGGAGGCCGTGTACCTGCTGTTGTGCCGCGTGTTCGACTCCTGGGGATACCGACGCGCCGAATGGAAGTGCGACGCGCTGAACGCACGCTCTCGGGCGGCGGCCGAACGGCTCGGGTTCACGTTCGAGGGGGTCTTCCGGTCGCACATGATCGTGAAGGGGCGCAACCGCGACACCGCCTGGTATTCGATGCTGGCGGAGGAATGGCCCGCTCGCCGCGCGGCGATGGATCGCTGGCTCGACAGCGAGCCCGCCTCGGTCTCGCTCCGCGATCTGATCGCCGAGGCCGACGGCCGCTGAGATCGCGCCGGCGTTCCGTATCGTGGGACCGTGATCCTCGTCAGTCTCGTGAACGTCGACAAGTCCTTCGGCTCCTGGCCGGTGCTGCAGGGGGTCGACCTCGAGGTGTCCGACACGGCCCGGATCGGCATCGTCGGGCCGAACGGCGCGGGGAAGTCGACGATCCTGCGCATCCTGCAAGGCGCCGAACCGCCGACCGCCGGGGAGGTCGTTCGCCGCAAGGACCTCGTGATCGCCGATCTCCCGCAGCATGTCGACGGCGACGAGCGCACCGCGGAGCAGACGGTCTTGGCGGCACGCCCGGACGTGTCGGCGCTCGATGCCGAGATGCGTGCCGTGGAGATCGAGCTCGGCCGGCCCGACGTCGTGGCCGATCTCGCCCGGATGGAGCGGGTGCTCTCGCGTCAGCAGGAGCTGCTCGAGCGGTGGGTCGTGGCCGGAGGCGCGGGGCTCGCAGGGGAGGCGCGGGCGATGCTCGCGTCGCTCGGGCTCGAGGGCGGCGACCTCGAACTTCCGACCTCTGCGCTCTCGGGAGGGCAGCGCAAGCTCGTCGGCCTGGCCGCGTGCCTGTTCCGTCAGCCCGAGCTCCTGCTGCTCGACGAGCCCGAGACCCATCTCGATGCGGAACGCCGAGCCCGTCTCGAGGCCGTGGTGGCGGGGTTCCCCGGAGCCGTCGTGACCGTGTCGCACGATCGCTACCTGCTCGACGAGACCGTCTCGCGCATCGCCGAGGTCGAGAGCGGACGCATCACCATGTGGAAGGGGAACTACTCCGCTTACGCCGTCGCGAAGGAGATCGCGCTCAAGCGGCAGCAACAGTTGTACGTGACGCAGCAGAAGGAGATCGCGAGGCTCGAGGAAGCGGTGAAGAGGTTCGAGCACTGGGCGCGAATCGTCGTGGACAAGCGGCACATCACGCAAGCTCGCAACAAGCAGCGCCAGATCGACCGCATGGACAAGATCGACAAGCCGGTCTTCGAGCGGCGGAAGATCGGCCTCGAGATGCGCGCGGCCGAGCGGGGCGGCGTGAAGGTGCTGACGCTCGAGCACGTCACGGTGGCCTTCGATCTCGACCCGGTCCTGCTCGGCTGCGACCTGCAGGTGTTCCGCGGCGAACGCATCGGCGTGATCGGCGCGAACGGCTCGGGGAAGTCGGTGCTGGGCACGGTGTTGGCCGGTCTCAGGCAGCCCGATGCGGGCACGCGATGGGCGGGGCCGTCGGTCCGGCTCGGATACCTGCCACAGGGGCACGAAACCGAGCCGCCGGATCGCACGCCGATCCAGTTCGTCCGAGACGTGAAGCCCATGTACGAGGAAGACGCGGTCGCCCTGCTGGGACGGTTCCTGTTCAGGTACGACCAGATGCGCCGCCCGGTCGGCTCGCTCTCGGGCGGGGAGCGAACCCGTCTGCAGCTCTGCCTCATGATGCTCTCGGGAGCCAACTGCCTGATCCTCGACGAGCCGACGAACCACCTCGACATCGATTCCATGGAGGTGCTGGAGTCGGCGCTCGAGTCCTACGACGGCACGGTCATCGTGATCAGCCACGATCGGTATCTGCTCGATCGCATCCCCGACCGCATCGTCGAGGTCCGCGACGGGCAGGCCTTCTCGTCGCCGGGGGGTTACGACGACTGGCTCGATGCAAGGGATGCGGCGCACGCGTGAGCGCACGATCGCTCGCCGGGATCGGCGCCGAGGTCGTCGAGTGCCGGGCGTGTCCGCGACTCGTCGAGTGGCGCGAATCGGTCGCACGGGAGAAGGTCGCGCGGTTCGCGGATCAGACCTATTGGGCACGGCCCGTGCCCGGGTTCGGCGACCCCGAGGCGAGCGTGCTCGTGCTGGGGCTCGCTCCGGCGGCGCACGGCGGAAACCGCACCGGCAGGATCTTCACGGGCGATCGATCGGGTGACTTCCTGTTCGGGTCGATGTTCAGGATCGGACTGGCGAACCAGCCGGCCAGCGTCTCGATCGACGACGGACTTCGACTGCGGGGGGCCTACATCGCCGCGGTGAACCGGTGCGCACCGCCCGGCAACAAGCCCACGCCAGACGAGCGGGATCGGTGCCTGCCGTTCCTGGTGCGCGAGATCGAGGCGCTCGGCCGTCTCGCCGTGATCGTGGCGCTCGGCGCCTTCGCCTGGGACGGCGGCCTTCGGGCGCTCGCGGCATCGGGCCACACGACACGCCCGAAGCCGAGATTCGGACACGGCGCCGAGGCGCCGATCGGGCCGTACACGCTGCTCGGCTGCTTCCATCCGTCGCAGCAGAACACGTTCACCGGCAAGCTCACGACGACGATGATGGATGGGGTGATGGCACGCGCCGCCTCGCTCGCGCGCGACGACCGGCTCGCTCCGAGGACCCCGCGGGAATAGTCGTCGCACCCCGGGCGTATCCTCGAACGCATGGGGCGCCACAGAGGATTCTTCGCCGCGCCGCCCATCGACGACTCGGACCGACGACCCGTCGACCGGGCCACGGTGCGGCGTGTGATCGACACCTTCCGGCCGTACAAGCGCACGGTCGGGCTCGTGGCGATCGCGATCGCGGTGACCTCGGGGCTCGGTGTCGTCAACCCGTTGATGATCAAGGTGGTCTTCGACGAGGCCCTCTTCGGGCCCGACGATGTCTGCGGCGGCGTCCCCTGCCCGAACCTGTCCCTGCTCTACCGCTATGTGGGCATCATGATCGCCGTGCCGATCGTGACGAGCCTGATCGGCATCGCCCAGACGTACTGGGCGAACCAGGTCGGCCTCAACGTGATGCAGGACCTGCGCAACCGGCTCTACGCGCACCTGCAGCACATGCCGTTGCGCTTCTTCACCGACACCCGAACCGGCGAGATCCAGTCGCGACTGTCCAACGACGTGGGCGGCGTGCAGGCGGTCGTGACCGACACCGCTTCGAACGTGCTCGCCAACGTCGTCACGATCGCGAGCACGTTGATCGCGATGGTGGCCCTGTCGGTGCCGCTCACGATCCTCTCGCTCGCGCTCATGCCGCTGTTCCTCTGGCTCACGGTCAAGGTGGGGCGAGCACGACGCGAGGTCGCGACGAACACCCAGAAGACGCTCGCCGATCTCACGTCGATCACCGAGGAGACGCTCTCGGTCAGCGGCATCCTGCTCTCGAAGTCGTTCGGGCGGCAGCGTCACGAGATCGACCGGTTCCGGGGCGAGAACCGGCGTCTGACCGGTCTGCAGATCCGACAGACCATGATCGGCCGGTCGTTCTTCGCCGTGGTCGGCACGTTCTTCTCGATCACGCCCGCCCTCGTCTATCTCGTGGCGGGCTGGCAACTCTCGAACGATCCCGCCGCGATCGACGCGGGCACGATCGTGGCGTTCACGACGCTGCAGTCGAGGTTGTTCTTCCCGATCGGATCGATGCTGCAGGTCTCGACCGAGGTGCAGAGCTCGTTCGCGCTGTTCGATCGCATCTTCGAGTACCTCGACCTGCGTCACGACATCGAGGACGCGCCGAACGCCGTGGCGCTCGATCCGTCCGAGGTCCGAGGAGCCGTCGAGCTGCGGAACGTGCGGTTCCGGTACGAAGAGTCGGAGGGCACGGCGACCCCCAGCTCGCCCACCGACCTCGAGCTCGCGAACGAGGCGCCGCGCACGTGGACGCTCGACGACATCTCGATCCGTGCCGAGCCCGGCCAGCTCGCGGCGCTCGTCGGCCCGAGCGGGGCCGGCAAGACGACGATCACCTACCTCGTGCCGCGCCTGTACGACGTGCAGCAGGGCTCGGTCACGATCGACGGCCACGACGTGCGCGGTATCACGCTCGAGTCGCTCGGCGAGAACGTCGGCGTCGTGACCCAGGAGACCTACCTCTTCCACACGACGATCCGGCGCAACCTGCAGTACGGCCGGCCCGACGCGAGCCAGCAGGAGCTGGAGTCTGCCGCGCGCGCAGCGTACATCCACGAACGCATCGCGGAGCTCCCCGACGGCTACGACACGGTCGTGGGCGAGCGCGGCTACAAGCTCTCGGGAGGCGAGAAGCAACGCCTGGCGATAGCGCGCGTGGTCCTGAAGGATCCGCGCATCCTGATCCTCGACGAGGCGACGTCCTCGCTCGATACGACGAGCGAGCGCCTGGTGCAGGCCGCCCTCGAGCCGTTGATGCAAGGCCGCACGACCATCGCGATCGCCCACCGTCTCTCGACGATCCTCAAGGCCGACGTGATCTTCGTGATCGACCGTGGCCGGCTCGTGGAGCAGGGAACGCACGACGAGCTGCTGGCCCTCGAAGGTCTGTATGCACGGCTGTACCAGCAGCAGTTCCGGGGAGGGCTCGTCCAAGCCGAATGCGAGGACGGCGTGATCCTCGCGAGCGGCGAGGTGGTGCGGAGCGGTTCCTAGTCGATCGGCGGATCGATCGGTCGACGATAGGACAGCAGCACGAACCCGTCGGGGAAGACCCGGTCCTCGAGCCGCTCGAAGCCGAGCCGTTCGTACATCTGCCGTGCTTCGCTCATGGGCGCGGTCGTGTGCAGCGTCATGAAGGTCTTGCCTCTTGCCCTGGCGCGGTCGAAGCAGGCATGCATCAACGCCCGCCCGATGCCGCGGCGCCTGTGGTCCGGATGCACACCGAGCATGCGCAGGTGAGCTTCCTGGGGTTCGAGGGCGGGATCGTCGTCGGGCTCGACGCGTTCGGAGAGCTCCAACGTGGCGCTGCCGACGATACGGCCGGCCTCGATCGCCACGAGGACGGTCGAGCGCTCGGCCCGACCCCCGACATCGGCGATCCTGTCCAGGTACTCCTGCCAGTCCGGGTCCCCCTCGCGGGCGAACCGCCGGTACGCGTCGGCGGTGACGCGGCCGGCCTCGGCGTACTCGGAGGGGAGCGACTCCCGCACGGCGACGCGCGCCTCGGCGTGTTCGCTCATCCGACGACACTCACCCCGAGCGCGAGCCCGATCAGGTAGGTCACCGTGGCGGCGCCCGCACCGATCGCGAACTGGCGTGCGGCCGCCCTCACGGGTGAACGTCCGGTCACGCGAGCGGTCAGTGCACCGACCCCGAGCAGGGCGATCGCGGTGGCCAGGGCGGATGCGATCAGAGCGGCGGTTCCCGAGGCGAACAGGAACGGCAGCAAGGGCACGAGCGCGCCCATCGCGAACGTGACGAACGACGAGGCGGCGGCGCCCCACGGCGACCCGAGCCCCTGTTCGGGATCGATCCCCAGCTCCTCCCGGGCGTGGGTGTCGAGGGCGGTGGCCGGGTCGTTCGAGAGCTCGGCCGCGAGGGCCGCTGCCAGATCGGGCGAGACCCCCTTCCGTTCGTAGAGCTCGGCCAGCTCCGCGGTTTCGCCCTCCGGGTCGGTGCCCAGCTCGTGCGCCTCGAGATGCAACATTCGCTCGAGCACCTCGCGCTGCACCCGCATCGACACGTACTCCCCGGCCGCCATCGAGAAGGCGCCCGCGAGCAATCCGGAGATGCCGGCCAGCACGATGACGGCGCGGTCCTGGGACGCCCCGGCGAAGCCCATGATCAGGGCGGCGTTCGAGACGAGCCCGTCGTTGATGCCGAAGATCGCCGCGCGGAGGGTTCCGGACTTGCCGGTGTCCGTGGTCTGTTCGCCGTCGACCGGCCCGGGGTGCGGGACCAGGCGGTCGGCGCGAGCACGGATGCGGCGCTGGGTGGCGAGGAGCTCGGGCAGCATCCGCTTCGTACGTGCATGGTCACGAGGCAGGGACGGCTCGCTCACCAGGGCAGGGTACCCCCGGCGCCGTGCTCGTCCGATCGAGGGAACCGCACGGGTAGCATGGCCCGATGCGAGACCTTCCCGAGGCGACCGGCAAGACCGGCGATCCGAGTCCCACGAGGCAGAAGCCGGAGCGGCCGCGCGACCGACTCGGGCGCCCCCTCGACTGGGGCGCGACCAACGAGCTCGAGCTCGAGGACTTCGACTCCCTCAGCCTCGAGACGAACCACGAGCTCGCGCGAGAACACGTACGCGCGGGGCGCTACTTCCCGGCACACGAGGCGTGGGAGACGGCGTGGAAACAGGCCCGCGGCACCGACGACGCCGAGTTCTTCAAGGGCCTCTCGCAGATGGGCGCGGGGTACGTGCATCTGCTGCGTGGCAACGCACACGGAGCCAAGACCTTGCTCCGGCGCGCCTCGCGCCGTGTCCATGCCTACCCCGACGGCCATCACGGCATCGCCACGGCCGCCCTATACGACAAGCTCGAGGCCGACGCCGCCGCGGTTGAGCGAGGGGAGCTCGTGCCGGGTGAAGACGCGGTGTTCGACCGGCCGCTCGTCTAGCCGCCCCAACGGTTGCCGTGTAGCCTGTGCGCCTAGAGATGGCGCAGGTGGAGAAGAGCGAGATCGAGTGGAAGGGCCGCACGGGGCCGTTCACCTTGTCCGTGCGACGCGGCGTCTTCGCACCGACGAGCACGAGCAAGACGCTCGCCGATGCCCTCGAGATCGACTCCGGCGACACCGTCATCGACGTGGGATGCGGCAGCGGCGTGCTGGCGTTCGTCGCGGCGAAGCTCGGGGCGAAGAAGGTGTACGGATGCGACCTCTCCGCGCCGGCCGTCGAGATGGCCGTGCGCAACGCGGATCGCCTGGGGCTGAGCGACCTGTGCGAGTTCCGACAGGGCGACCTTCTCGACCCGATGCGCGACGTGCGCGCATCGGTGTTGATCGGCGACGTCTCGGGCATCCCGGACGACCTCGCCGCGGTCTCGGGATGGTTCCAGGACGTGCCCGCCGGCGGGCCGACCGGAGCCGAGCTGCCGCGCAAGCTGCTGGAGACGATCGGCGACACCTTGCAGCCGGGAGGGCGCCTCTACCTGCCGACCGGGTCCCTGCAGGACGAGAACGCGATCCTCGCCGCCGCCAGGCGCGTCTTCGGCGACAACATCGAGCCGGTGCTCGAACGTACCTTCCCACTCCCCGACCTCGTCGCGAAGGCGGCCGCGACCGCGCGGCTCATGAAGGAAGGCCTGCTGAAGCTCCACCAGCGCGGCAGTCGCCTCCTGTGGGACCTTCGCGTCTGGCGCTGCGTCCGCGTCTGATCCCGCTCCGGCGTTCCGGTCAGCTTCGACCCGACGGTTCGTCCGGCCGGAGCACGGCCACGGCCTCGACGTCGTAGCCGGCCTCACGCAGGTGGTCGGCGCCTCCGCGGTCGATCGCGAGCACGATGCGTTCGACGATCACGCCCGACTCGGTGAGCACCTCGGCGGCGCGGCGCACCTGGTGCCCGGTCGTGCTCACGTCCTCGATCAGGCAGGCACGCGCGCCCTCTGGCGCGTACCCCTCGACCTGCGACATGGTTCCGTACGCCTTCGGCTCCTTGCGGACGACCGACACCGGCAGTCCGGTGTCGAGCGAGACGGCAGCCACCAGCAGGGTCGCGGCTCCCTCGGGGGCCGAAAGGTGATCGACAGTCTCGGGCAGCAGCGTGGCCACGTCGTGTGCCAGCTCGCGGAGCAGGTCGGGGCGCGTCAGGAACAGGAACTTGTCGAAGTACACGCTGGAGCGCTTCCCCGACGACAGCACGAAGTCGCCGTGCAGCTCCGACGCTTCGATCAGGCGGTCCGCGAGGTCGGAGGACGAGGCGGGCACGGCAGGATCCGTCGGCATGGCACCGCATGATGGCATGATGGGAACGATGGCGACGCGGCGCTTCGGGTGGTACCGGTCGGTCGCGCGTCCCGTCTTCCTGGCCGTCCCTCCCGAAACCTCCCACCGGGTCGTGAACGCGCTGTTGGGACTTCCGCTGCCATGGCGTCGGCTCGGCGGAGCCCCGACGGACCCCCCGACGGCGATGGACCTGTGCGGACTGGGCCTGCGGAACCCGCTGGGACTCGCTGCCGGGTTCGACAAGGAATGCCGCCAACTGGACGCCCTCGGGGAGCTGGGCTTCGGCTACGTGGTGGGTGGCACGGTCACGCGCGCGCCTCGCGACGGGAATCCGTCGCCACGCATCGTTCGGTCGTCGCGGCAGCGCTCGATCGTGAACTCCATGGGGCTGCCGAACCCCGGCGCCGACGCGGTCGCGGCCACCCTGCGAAGCGCCCCTCGAGGGCCCGCGCCCCGACTGATCAGCATCGCCGACGAGGTCGCGACCGATGCCGTGGCCTGCTTCGAGCTGTTGGAGCCGGTCGCGGACGGCATCGAGCTCAACGCAAGCTGCCCGAACGTGTCGTGGGGTCGCGACCGGGACAGCGAGGCTCACCTGCACGATCTCGTCGCCGCGTTCCGCGATCGCACCGCCAAGCCCTTGTTCGTGAAGCTTCCCCCGTTCGTCACCGCCACCGAACGTGAAGTGGTGCTCGCGCTCGCCGCGACCGTGCACGACGCCGGGGCGGACGGGCTCACCTGCTCGAACACCAGGCTCGTCGCCGACGCCCGGCTGGCCGTCGGCAGGGGCGGACTATCGGGCCGGGCCCTGTGGCCACACACCCCGCGCATCGTGGCCGAGTTGCGGGAGGCCGTCGGCGACGGGCTCGCGATCAACGCGTGCGGCGGCATCTCTTCGGCCGACGACGCGGCGGCCTGCATCGAGGCGGGCGCCACCAGCGTGCAGATCTACAGCGCCTTGATCTACGAAGGCCCGGGCGTCGTGGGCGAGATCGTCTCGGGCCTCCGGGAGCGACGAGCGCCGGCCCGATCTCCTCGGAGGAGCTAGAGGTACTGGCCGCGCTGAGACCCCTTGTCGCCCTGCGCGTCGGGCGCCTGCGGGTTCTGGCTCAGCAGTCCGCGCCGACGCAGCTCCTCGAACTGCTGGCGAGCGGCCGCCTGCTGAGAGAACATCGCCGCTTGGATGCCGTGGAAGAGGCCCTCGAGCCACCCGACGAGCTGCGCCTGCGCGACGCGGATCTCGGACTCGGTCGGCACTCCTTCCAGCGGCGGAGCCAGACCCGCCAGCTCCTCCTGGAGGTCGGCCGAGAGCACCTCGCGAAGCTCGGCGACGGCGCGCTGGTACACGTCGGCGAGGCGCGAGCGCCCCGCCTCGTCGATCGAGGCCTGGCGGGTCTCGTCGAGCAGCTCCCGCACCATGCTCGCGATCCGGAGCAGCTTCGCCGGTTCGGTGATCGCCTGTCCCGAGGCCGATGCGGCGTCGCCGTCGGAGGGGGCGGAAGGTTCGCTCTCGACGGGCACCGCTTCCACGACCTGCTGCTCGACGTTCGTCCGAGTGGGATCGTCGCTCATGTCGACCAACCTAGCAGCGTGGCTCCGGAGTGGGGTCCGCTCGGGTCGACGGGTCAGGACGTGGCGAGGTTCCGCAGGAACAGGGCCTCGGCGAGCACGAGTCGCTGGAGGTCCTCGAGGTCCACGCTCTCGTCGATCGAGTGGCAGTTCGATCGTTCGTCGCCGGCCCCCCAGATCAAGACCGACATGCCCGGGAAGGTCTCCGCGAGCATCGGCACGATGGGAACGGAGCCGCCGCTGCCCATCTCGACGACGTCGTGGCCGAAGGCCTCGGCGAGGGCCGCCTTGGCCGCACCGAACGCGGGGGTCGAGGTGTCGACCAGGTACCCCGTGCCTGCCTCGTCGGGCTCGATCTCGACCTCCACGCCCCAGGGCGCCGCCCGCAGCAGATGGTCGACGAGGGCATCGCGCGCTCGTTCGGCGTCATCACCGGGGGCGAGCCTCAGTGAGACGCGAGCAGAGGCCTCGGGCACGATCTGGTTCGACGATCCGGCCACCCGAGGTGCGTCGAAGCCCAGCACGGCAACGGCGGGCCTCGCGAAGAGGCGATCGGCGATCGTGCCCGTGCCGATCAGCTCGACCGGTCCGAGCACGCGAGCGTCGTCCCGCAACGAGCGTTCGGTGACCTGGGTGCCGGCCCACTCGAAGCGCTGGAGCCCGTCGATCGCGACGTCGCCGCGGTCGTCGTGGAGCGTGGCGATGATGCGGCAGAGCGCCGTGATCGCATCGGGGATAGGCCCACCGAAGGCGCCGCTGTGTTGGGCTATCGGCAGCACCCGCACGGTGACACGGCAGTCGGCCACGCCGCGGACGCTGGTTCCGATCGTCGGCACCCCGGTCCGCTCGTTGCCTCCGTCGGCGACGACCGCCACGTCGGCCCGAAACAGGTCTGCGTTCTCCCCCACGAGCTCGGGAAGGTGCTCGGTCGAGCATTCCTCCTCGCCCTCGACGAGGATGCGCACCGTGGACGGGACGCCGGCACCGCGGGGCACACCGAGCGCCCTCAGAGCGGCCGCGTGGACCACGATCCCGCTCTTGTCGTCGGCCGATCCTCGGCCGTACAGACGGCCATCGCGAACGACCGGCTCGAACGGCTGGGTCTGCCAGTCCTCGGCCATGCCTTCGGGTTGCACGTCGTGGTGTGCGTAGAGCAGCACGGTCGGGGCGCCCAGCGGACCGGGGATCTCTCCGACGACCGCCGGGTGCCCTCCGTCGAGCTCGAGCAACCGGGCGTCCTGAACGCCGGCGGATCGCAGGATCTCGGCGGTGGCTTCCGCGCTGTTGCGCACCTGAGCCGGATCGTAGCCGGGGTGACCGATCGACGGGATGCGCACGAGTCGCTCCAGCTCGGCGACGGTGCGAGGCATGTCGTCCGCGACGGCGCGCCGGAGGGCAGAGGTGTCCATGGAGGTCGTCACGGAGCGAGGCGGTCCACCCGCCAGCCGTCCGGCTCGGAGGTGAAAACGAGGCGGTCGTGCAGCCGATGGCGGCGTCCCTGCCAGAACTCGATCGTGTGCGGAGCCAGGACGTAGCCGCCCCAATGAGGCGGCCGGGGCACCTCCCCGGGGAACCGCGCCTCGGCCTCGGCCACCGCGAGGTCGAGCACGTCGCGTCCCTCGATGATCGTGCTCTGCTCGGAGGCCCATGCCCCGAGTTGCGCGTCGCGCGGCCGCCCGGCGAAGTACGCGTCCGACTCCTCGTCTGGCAGAGGCTCGACCCGCCCTGCGACGGTCACCTGGCGGTCGAGCTCCTTCCACAGGAACACGAGGCTGGCCCAGGGGTTCTCGGCCAGCTGGCGGCCTTTCCTGCTGTGGCGGTTCGTGAAGAACCGGAACCCTCGTTCGTCGAGGCCGCGAAGCAACACGTGGCGCACCGACGGCCGCCCATGAGCGTCGGCGGTCGCGATCGCCATCGCGTTGGGCAGCAGGACCCCGGCGGCCTCGGCGTCGGCGAGCCATCGGCGGAACTGCTCGATGGGATCCTCGAGCAGGTCGTCGGGGTCGAGCGGGCGATCCTCATGGAACCCGGAGGGCGCGCGCATGAGGCTGGGATCGCTCATCGGTGCCCCCGGCAGGATTCGAACCTGCGCACCCGGCTCCGGAGGCCGGCGCTCTATCCCCTGAGCTACGGGGGCTTCGAGGCGAGTCTAGCAACCGCCCCGTCCGTGACTTCCGGGAGCGGCGCTGTGCAGACCCCGCTGATGCACATGGGTATCCTCGGTCGATGGGGGACCCCGAGCCGCACGTGTTGGTGGTCGACGACGATCCGGTGATCGTGCGCTTGCTCGAGCTCAACTTCCGCCTCGGAGGGTTCCGCGTGTCGAGCGCAAGGCGGGGCGATCAGGCCGTCGACCGGGCGCTGGAGGATTCGCCCGACGCCATCGTGCTCGACGTCACGATGCCCGGCATCGACGGATACGAGGTGTGCCGTCGGCTCCGCGACGATCACGGCATGAACGAGGCGCCGGTCGTGCTGCTCACCGCCCATGCACAGGACGAGGACCAGGCCCGCGGAGACGCGCTGGGCATCTCGGCATACGTGACGAAACCGTTCGATCCCGAGGCCCTGGTCGCGACGGTCCGTGAGGCGCTCGCCAGCGGAGGCTCGCCGTGATCGAGGACCGGCTCGTCGAGGTGCTCTCCCGCGCGCTCGAGGAGGCCGCTCCGGGACTGGGCATCGATGGTGACCTGCCCAGTCCGGAGTTGTTGGCCCCCAAGCACCGGGACCACGGCGACTTCGCGACCAACGTCGCGCTCGGGCTCGCGAAGCGAGCGGGGAAGCCGCCGCGAGAGGTCGCGCAGGCGATCGCCGATGCGCTGCCGCCCGCGTCGTTCCTGGAGCGGGCGGAGGTGGCCGGGCCTGGGTTCCTCAACCTGTTCGTCACCGACGGATGGCTCCATGACGCCCTGCGCGAGGTCGCCGCGGCCGGCGAGGCCTACGGCCGTTCCGATCCCCACGGGAAGCGCGTGCAGGTCGAGTTCGTGAGCGCGAACCCGACCGGGCCGCTGACGCTCGGACACGCTCGGAACGCGGCGATCGGGGACGCGATCGCCCGGCTGCTCGAGGCCACCGGATGGACGGTCGAGCGCGAGTACTACTTCAACGACGCCGGGGGGCAGATGGACCGGTTCGGCGCATCCGTCGAGGCGAGGTTCCTGCAGCTGGTGGGTCGAGACGCCGCGGTACCCGACGACGGCTACCGGGGCGCCTACGTCGAAGACCTGGCCCGGGACATCCTCGAGACCGAGGGGAGCCGGCTCGCCCACCTCCCCGACGAGGAGCGGTTCCTGCGGATGCGCGCCGAGGGGGTGAGCCGGGTGCTGCGCTGGATCGAGGCCACGCTCGACCGGTTCGGCGTGCGGTTCGACGTCTACTTCCGGGAGTCCGAGCTCGAAGCGAAGGGTGAGATCGAGGCGGCCGTGCAGCGGCTGCGTGAGTCGGGCGCTGCATACGACGCCGAGGGAGCCGTGTGGTTCCGCTCGACCGACTACGGTGACGACAAGGACCGCGTCATCGTGCGCTCGAACCGGCAGCACACGTACTTCGGCGCCGACTGCGCCTACATCGTGGACAAGTTCGCCCGCGGCTTCGACCATCTCGTCTACGTTCTGGGCGCCGACCATCACGGGGACGTTGCCCGGCTGAAGGGCGCCGCCCAGGCGCTGGGGCACGACCCCGATGCGGTCGAGATCGTGATCTATCAATGGGTGGCTTTCCTGCGCGAGGGCGAGCCGGTGCCCATGGGGAAGCGGTCGGGCAACTTCGTCTCGCTCGATCGGCTGCTCGACGAGGTCGGGGTCGACGCCGCGAGGTTCCACCTGCTCCTGTTCTCGAACGACGCCACGATCAACTTCGACATCGAGGCGGTGCGACGCCGCTCGCTCGACAACCCCGTGTACTACGTGCAGTACGGCCACGCTCGCATCGCCTCGATCCTTCGGAAGGCGGCGAACGAGGGCGTCGCGATGCGGCCGATCGACCAGGTCGACCTCGCGTTGCTCGCGACCGAACCCGAGACGGACCTGCTCCGCGGGCTGGCCGAGGTGCCTCGGCAGATCGCGCAGGCGGCCGAGCTTCGGGCACCGCAGCGCATCGCACACGCGTCTCAGGACCTCGCGGCTCGGTTCCACCGCTTCTACACGGAATGCCGCGTGGTCTCCGATGACGACGCGCTCACGCAGGCTCGGCTCTGGCTCGCGTCCGGCACGAAGCAGGCCCTCGCGAACCTGTTGGGGCTGCTCGGGGTCTCCGCCCCGGAATCGATGGAGCGCGACGGCGACGATGCTTGAGCCGGCACCGACCGGCCCATGGCCGGAGCATGCCTCGTTCGGCGAGCACGGGCTCGTGCTGGCCGGCGTGTCCGCCTCGTCGCTCGCGGACCGGTACGGAACGCCGCTGCTCGTGTTCGACGAGCAGGACCTGCGCGCCCGCGCTGCCCGGGTGCGCGCGGCGTTCCCGGAAGCGCTCTACGCGGTCAAGGCGTTCACATCGTCGGCCGTGGTGCGCGTCGTCCTCGACGAGGGACTCGGACTGCTGGCTGCCACCGGAGGTGAGGTAGAGGCGTGCCTGCGCGCCGGAGCCCCCGCGTCCCGGGTCGTGATGCACGGGAACGCGAAGACCGACGAGGAGCTCGAGCTGGCCGTCGATGCCGGTGTTCGGCTCGTGATCGCCGACGGGCTCGACGAGCTCGTGCGGCTCGACGTGATCGCGCGCGGACGGGGCCGCGTCCAGCCGGTGTCGCTCCGGGTCGTTCCCGAGATCGAGGTCGAGACGCACGAGGCGATCGCCACCGGTCACGACGCATCC
>Ga0256867_10000149_pt1 | contig 25674 bp, 24 predicted proteins | sample RVTome_15_FD_185939 | JGI IMG/M metagenome (GOLD analysis project Ga0256867, IMG submission 185939) | Soil microbial communities from uranium-contaminated site in the Upper Colorado River Basin, Wyoming, United States - RVT150D86 (HiSeq) ... | reverse complement strand
GGGGGCCGAGGTCGTGACGGGCGGCGAGGCGCTCGACGGTCCGGGCTTCTTCTACCAGGCGACCGTTGTGGCGAACCCGACGCAGGACTCCGAACTGGTGCAGCGCGAGGTGTTCGGCCCGGTGGTTAGCGTCCAGCGCTTCAGCGACGAGGACCAGGCCCTGGCCTGGGCCAACGGCGTGGACTATGGGCTCGCCGCCAGCGTGTGGACCCGCGACGTCGGCCGCGCCATGCGCATGTCACGGGCGCTGCGGTTCGGCACCGTATGGGTCAACGACCACATCCCCATCGTGTCGGAGCTGCCCCACGGCGGGTTCAAGCAGAGCGGTTACGGCAAGGACATGTCGCTCTACGCCGTGGAGCACTACACCGAGCTCAAGCACGTGATGGTCAGTCACTGATGCCGGGAGGACCCAGGTCGAACAGCAGCGGCTCGACGTAGCCGTCGGGGACGAAGGACCCGTCGCAATCGGCCCGGTAGGTGCCCTGGACCTCACCGGCGACGAGCCATTGGAGGGCGCAGACCGCCCGGTCGATGTCGGCCATGTTGTTGTACGCGCCGAGGCTGACGCGCACCATGCCCGGCGCCCCCCGGTGCTCGCCGCCGCGCGCCAGGTCCAGCCACCGGCCGACCTCGACTCGGTCCAGCCGGAGCAGGTGGTGCATGTAGGGGTGGGCGCAGAAGCACCCGTGGCGCACACCCACGCCGTGCTCGTAGCCGAGCACCGCGGCCACCAAGCCGTGGTCGAGGCCGTCGACGGTGAACGGGATGACGCCGACCCTCGGGTCGACGGCGGCGGATGCCTCCCGTTCGACCGGCCCGTGCAACCGGACGCCGGGCACGCCCGCCAAGCGGGCCACCGCGTAGTCGGTGAGCTCGGCCTCGTGGGCCGCGATGTGCTCCAGGCCGATCTGATCCAGCACCTTGATGGCGGCGGCGAGGGCGACCGCGCCGACGACGTTGGGGCTCCCCGGCTCCTCCCGATCGGGAAGGTCGGCCCACGCCACGTCGTCCGATGTCACGGCGCGAACCGTCCCCCCGCCTCCGTGATCGGGTGCGCTCCGGAACGCGTCCCGCCGGCCGATCAGGGCGCCCGTACCGAACGGTGCGTACATCTTGTGCGCGGACAGCGCGACGAAGTCGAGGTGGCCCGGATCGCCGTGCACACGCATGTCGATCGGGCGGTGGGCCGCGAGCTGGGCCGCATCCACCAGGATCAGGCCGCCGACCGCGTGCACCTTCGCGGCCAGTCGGTGAACGGGCTGGACCAACCCGGTGACATTGGAGGCGCCGGACACCGCCAGCAGAGCGACCCGGCCGGCGTGCTCGGCCAGCAGCCGGTCGAGGTGGTCCTCGTCCAGCGTGCCGTCCGGCAGGGCCCGCACGCACACCGTCCCTCGCCGAGCCCGCCAGGGCAGGTCGTTGGAGTGGTGCTCCAGAGCCGTGGTGAGCACGACCGCATCGGCGGGCTCCCGCAGCGAGCGGGCCAGGCGGTTCAGCGCCTCGGTGGTGTTCTTGCCGAACACCACGACATCGCGCTCGGGGTCGGCGCCCACGAAGGCGGCGACGTGCTCGCGCGCGCGCTCGTAGGCGGACGTGCTGAGGCGGGACAGGTAACCGGTGCCCCGGTGGACGCTGGAGTAGAAGGGCAGGAACTCCTCGACGGTCTCGACCACCGACCGCAGCGCGGGAGTGCTGGCGGCGTTGTCGAGGTTGACGTACGGCACCAGCTGGCCGTCGAGGACGGGGACCGGATGGTCCACCCCCACGAAGGCCCGCCTCAGATCGAGGGCCCGTTCGGCCGCGATGACCGGTTCCGCCGTCATGACCCGCTCCGCCGTGATGACCACGTCTCCGACGGTAAGGCCGAGGCACCGCGTGCGACATCGGTAGGACTACACAATCGGAAGTGGGAGCATGTGTCGGCCTGCATCGAGGCGGGTAGCGGACAGCTCAGCGCTCAAGTGACGCCGACGACCCGGAGGTGGCTCCCATGGCCGAATGCGAGGTCTGCGGGAACGACTACGACAAGTCGTTCGAGGTGATCGCGGCGGGCAACCGCCACACGTTCGACAGCTTCGAATGCGCCATCTCCCGCCTGGCGCCCCGGTGCGAGCACTGTGGCTGCGCCGTCATCGGTCACGGGGCCGAGGTGAGCGGCCGCTTCTACTGCTGCGCGCACTGCGCCCGCGAGGCGGAGCACACCGACGAGGTCGTGGATCGGGTCCCCTCGGCCTGACGGATCAGGTCGCGAATCCCCGGTCCTGCCAGCGAAACCACAGTCCGGCGAGCGGCAGGTAGGCGGCGCGGACGCCGTGCAGTGGGATCGGCCGGTGCTGCAGCTCGGCGAACGCCGGCAACGCCGCCTCACCGAGCAGGTGCCGTGCCATCCGGGCGCCGAGCCAGGTGTTGAGCGCCACCCCGGAGCCGTTGCAGCCGGTCAGGTACCAGGCCCCGTCGATCCGACCCACGTGGGGCAGGCGATCGAGGGTGACGGCGACGTTTCCGCCCCAGGCCCGGTCGATGCGGGTGCCGGCCAGCTGCGGATGGACGCGGAGCATCGATCCATAGAGGAAGTCGCGGGCCTGCGGGATCGTGGACGACGCCAGGCTCCGGCGCCCGCCGAAGAGCAGCCGGCGGTCCGGGGTCAGCCGCCAGTAGAAGAGGAAGTTCTTGCTGTCGACGAGCATGCGGCCTCGCGGGCTGACCGAGCGGGCCAGGTCCGGCTCGAGTACCTCGGTGGCGATGATGAAGCTCCCGACCGGCAGCACCCGGCGGCGCAGCTCGGGCAGCAGCCCGTCGGCATAGGCGTTGGTGCAGACCACGACCGCGGCGGCGTCGACCACCCCGCGAGCCGTCGTGACGCGGAACCCGCCCAGCCCACCACCTCGGCGCTCGATCGCCGTCGCCGGCGTGGCGGGGTGCACGGCTGCCCCCGCGGCGAGGGCCAAGCGGAGCAGGGCGGCGTGGAACCGCGCCGGGTGCAGTCCGCCGGTGCGCTCGATGACCAGGCCGGCCGCGTACGCGGTCGATCCGATCTCGTCGCCGAGCGCCTCGCGGCGTACGAAGCGCACGGGCTCGCCCAGCTCGTCGCCGTGCTCCCGCGCCATCGCCATCAGCGACGCCACCACGCGCTCGGCGTGGGCGAGGTAGAGCTGGCCGGTGCGGCTGTAGTCGCAGTCGATCGACTCGACGGTGATCAGTCCCTCGACATGGTCGAATGCGTCGTTGACCTCGTCGTACATGCGGCGGCCGAGGGGACCGTACGTGCGTTCGAGCGCCGTCGGGCCGGCCTTCAGCTCGGGTATGACCATGCCGCCGTTGCGGCTGCTCGCACCCCATCCCGCGGCGTGGGCGTCGAGCACGACGACCGAGCGGCCCGCACGGGCCAGGTCCCGGGCGCACGACAGGCCCGCGTACCCTGCGCCGATGACCACCACGTCGCCCGATTGCGGCGGCGCCGCGGCCGGCACTTGCGGGAAGTCGGCCTGCTCCTGCCACAGCACCGACTCGCGGTACGAGGGCGACCGCAGCGTGCGAGCGGTCACCCTTCGCCAGTCACCGGAGGCGGGTCGTCGCCGCCGCCGTGGACCACCAGGTTGGCGCCGGTGATGAACGACGCGTCCTCGGACGCCAGGAACAGGCAGGCCTTGGCCACGTCGGGCGGCCGGCCCATGCGCCCGAGGGGCACCGTGGCGGCCACCGCCTCGAAGTAGGCGTCGCCGCCGTAGGCGTTGTGCAGCTCCTCGGTCTCGAGGGCGCCGGCCGTCACGCAGTTCACCCGCACCTTGGGGGCGAACTCGACGGCCAGGCTCTCGGTGAGGTTGATGAGCCCGGCCTTGGCGGCGCCGTAGGCCGCGGTACCGGGAGAGGGTCGGAGGCCGCACAGCGACGAGATGTTGATGATCGAGCCGCCTTCGGGCTGCTTCTGCATCACCTCGTTGGCCTGCTGGGAGACGACGAACGGGGAGACCAGGTTGAGCGTGATGATGGCGGCCACGAACCGGGGCGACACGGTGGCCGCGTCGGCGGGCGGGGACCCGCCGGCGTTGTTGATCAGGACGTCGAGGCGGCCGTGGCGGTCGACGACCGCCCGGACCAGCGCCTCGACCTGGTCGGGATCCCGCACGTCGGCGGCGACGAAGGTTGCCTCCCGGTCGCCGGTGGCCGCCGTCGGCAGCCTCGTCGGCTCCGACCGGCCGCACACGACGACATCGTGTCCCTCGCTGAGGAACGCCTCGCCGAGGCCGAGCCCCAGCCCGCGAGTCCCACCCGTCACCAGCACGATCATGACCTCTTCATAATCGATCGGGTGAGCCGGAGGGCCGTCGCTACCCTCATGCCCATGCGCGCGCGCTTCCGATGGTGAACTAGCCAGATCGCGACGGCGGCACCGCCGACCCTCGTGGTGTCGCTGCTCCTCGCCGGCTTCGTCGACGAGACGGTGGCATTCCTTCCCTTCGGCGCGCTGGAGCCGCTGCGCCGCGACCTCGACCTGAGCTACACCCAGGGCGCCGCGCTGCTGGCGCTATACCCCGGCATCGGCGTGGTGGGGGGCGTGTTCGGGGTGCTGGCGGATCGCCACAGCCGCCGGATGATCGCCGCCGGAGGCGCACTCGGATATGCCGCCGGCCTGCTGCTGTTCGCCGCCGGCACGAACTTCCCGATGCTGGTGGCCGCCATCGCCCTGATGGGCTTCGCCGGTGACGCCATGGTTCGCGCCACCGACGTGGCCCTGGTCGACGTGGCGGGCGACAGGATCGAGCTGGCCGTCGCCCGTGGGACCCTGCTGGGGACGGTCGGCGACCTGGCGGGCCCGGCGCTCCTGGCGGCGTGCCTGGCCACGGGCCTGGGCTGGCGGGCGGCGTTCGTGGCCGCGGGCGTAGGGATGGCGGCCTACGGCCTGCTCGTGGCCAGCCAGCCGCTGCCCGCCCCGAGCCGGTCGTCACGTGCGGCCTCGGAGGCTGGGTCGCAGCCGCGCGGCGAGGTGGTCGCCGTGCTGCGTGATCGGCGGGTCTTCCGCTTGGGGCTCCTGGCGGCGCTCGTGGACGTGTTCGACGAGCCGTTCCTGGCCTTCGCCATCGCCTACCTCGTCACCACCCGCGGCCTGGCCCCCGGGGTCGCCGCGCTCACCGCCGGCGTGGGCCTGGCCGGTGGAGTGGCGGCCGCCGCCTGGGCGTCGCGCGCCGAGCGTTCGGAGATCACGCCCTCGGTCGTTACCACCCTGCTCGTCGGCGGTGTCGGTGCCATCGTGCTGGGGAGCCACCCCGTCGTCGCCGCGCTCGGGGCCGCCGGCGTGGGCGCGGCGGTGAACCTGGCCTGGATCTCGCTCGAGGCCCGCGTCCTGACGCTCCGCCCCGGCCAGGCGGGAACGACCTCGGCCGTGGTCTCGGCGGTGGGGCAGGTCGCGATCCTGGTCCCGCTGGGGGCCGGGGTGGTGGCCGACGGCGCCGGGGTCACCACGGCCCTGCTGCTCTACCTGGCGATGGCCGTCGTGTTCGCAGTCGTCAACTCGCGGGATCGCGTGGCCCGAGCGCGCGGCGCCGCGGCCCGCGAGGCACTAAGAAGTTCGCGGGGGTGAGGCCATGCACCACGAGACCTCGATCGACATCGCCGCCAGTCCCGGACTGATCTGGTCGACGCTGAGCGACGTCGAGCTCTGGCCGGAGTGGACCGGTTCGGTGACCGAGGTCGAGCGGCTCGACGACGGCGACTTCGGCGTGGGCAGCCGGGCGCGGGTCAAGCAGCCGGGGATGCCACGGCTGGTGTGGGAGGTCACCGAGTACGCCCCCGCCGAGGTGTTCACTTGGGCTGCGAAGATGCCGGGCGTCATCACCACGGGTGGCCACCGCCTGGGCACCGGGGTCGATGGCAGCGTGACGGTCACGCTCACCCTCGACCAGGAGGGGCCCCTGGCCCCGGTCGTGTGGCGGCTGACGGGTTCCCGCAGCCGCCGCTACGTCCAGATGGAGGCCGAGGGGCTCAAACGGCGCTGCGAGTCCGGCGGCGCAGGGCGGTGAACCGGTCACGCGGCATCGTCGCCGCCGTCGGAGCGGCCGTCGTGGTATCAGGGCTGGCAGCGGGCTTCCTGTTGGCGGGCCGGTCGAGCGATGGGTCCGACGCCGACGACCCACGGATCGTCCAACCGGGTGCGCCCGGCGAGCAAGGTCGGGAGCTGTCCGAGGACGACGCCGACATCCTCGACCCACCGGAGCACACGCCGGCCGACACGCGGTTCATGCAGGGCATGATCGCCCATCACCAGCAGGCCCTGGATATGACCGCGCTGGTGGAGGAGCGCACGGAGAGCGAGGACCTACCGCTGCTGGCCGAACGCATCGCGATCTCGCAGGACGACGAGATCGACCAGATGGAACGGTGGCTGGCCGAGCGCGGTGAGGAGGTTGCCGCCGCCGACCACGAGGAGCACGAGCTGATGCCGGGCATGCTGACCGACGACCAGCTGCGCCAACTGGATCAGGCCAGCGGCGCGAGCTTCGACCGCCTGTTCCTCGAGCGCATGATCGCCCACCACCAAGGCGCGCTGCAGATGGTGGATGACCTCTACCGGGCTGGTGGCGGGCTGGAACCCGCCGCCGACCGGTTCGCCCGTGAGGTGGCGGCGGATCAGAGCATCGAGATCAGGCGCATGGAGGAGCTACTGGGCTCCGTTTCGTGACGGTCGGCTCCTCAGTCGAGCGCCGCACACTGACCGGTTGCCGGACCGGTGACCGTGTTCGCGGCTCCCAGGTTGATCGGCGCCGGCGTGTTGCCGGTGCAGGTCAGCGGTCCGTTGACGGTGCTGTCGGCCACGATCGGCTCGACGTCGCCCGTCGCGCTGTTCCTGAGCACGAGAGGACCAGAGACCGTGGTGTCGACCGCGGCGACGCTGCCCGTGGCCTGGGTGATGCGGACCGGTCCCTGCACCGTGCTGTGGTACAGGTGCACCGCGGTCGCGTCGGTGGCGGTGACCGGGCCCGAGATCATCGAGTCGAGGGCGAGCAGCGAGCCGCCCCTCTGGACGGTGACGGGGCCCGACACAGTCGCGCCGTCGAGGCAGGTCACACCGCTGACCCGCAGTGACCCGCTGTGCTGGCCCGACACCGTCGACGTGCAGGTCCGCACCAACTGGTCGAACCGGGCGCGCGCCACCGCGAAGCTCGGTTCCCAGGTGAACCGCGTCTGGTGCTGGGCGTTGAACTGGGGCAACTGCACCTCACCGGCGGCGGCGATCTCGGCCTCGGACACGTGCTCGCTCGGCAGGGGCCTGAACACGTCGAACCCGCGGGCGATCTCGCTGCCGTAGATGTTGCCGTTGTACCAATAGCCGGACCAGAACCCACCCAACACGAGCCCAGCTGCGCTGATCGGTCCCCGGTCGAAGAAAGCGATCTCGACCGGGTTGGTGGAATCGGTGAAGTCCACGAGCGAGATGCCGCCCTGGTACCAGGCTTGGACCAGAATGTCGCGGCCCGGCACCGGGAGAAGCGAGCCGTTGTGGGCGACGCAGTTCTCCTGCGTCGTCTGCGGCACCGGCAGCTTGTAGTAGCTCCGGAACTCCATCTCCCCGCCGACGATGTCGAAGATCGCGTCCGCGCCCCACTGCGGCTGATCGGTCACACGGCAACGGGCCGCGACCCCGCCTCCCCACTCGTCGGTGAAGATGACTTTGGTGCCGTCGTTGCTGAGCGTGGCGGAGTGCCAGTAGGCGAAGTTCGGATCCGACACCTCGTCGATGCGCACCGGGTTCTCGGGGTCGGAGATGTCGATCAGGATGCCGTTGCCCTCGCATGCGCCGGCTGCAAGCCCGATCTCCGGGAACGAGGTGATGTCGTGGCAGGCGTCGGTGATCGGCGCCGGGCTCCACGGTATCCCCGAGGGATGCAGCGGCGTCGGCAGTGTGTTCTGGAGGCCGTTGATCGCCCCCGTCTCCGGGTCGGTGAACAGCCGTGGCTCGCTGACGACCGCCGCCGTCTCCGGTGCGGCCAACGGCACCTTGATGACCTCTATGCGCCAGCGCGACGGGTTCTCGCCCGTCGCCGGGTTGTCGTTGCAGCCCGCCAGCGTCGCCACCGGCCGCGGGGTTGCGGTCCCCGACACGTACACCCAGACGTTGTCGGGATCGTCGGCATCGGTCACCAACGAATGGGTGTGCGAACCACGACACGTCTGCACCGTCGCCACCTGTACCGGATTGCTGACGTCGCTGATGTCGAAGATGCGGATGCCCTGGAAGCGGGTGCCCACCGACGGGTCGGTGCCGCAATCGACCCGGGCGCGGGACTCCTCCACCGACATGAACAGCAGGTCACCGTGGACCGACAGGTCGCCCTGCCCACCGGGGCAGACCACGTTGCTCACGATCGTCGGGTCGGCCGGATCGGAGATGTCGTAGACGTTGAAGCCGTGGAAGTTCCCGACGAAGGCATGGTTCCCGCCGAACGCCATGTCCGAGGTCAAGAAGGCGAAGCTGCCCGGGTTGGCCGGGTCGACGAAGCCCTCGGGCTTGTCGTGGTGGGCCACGTGCTCCAGGTTCCGGATGGCGGTCTCGGCGTCGAGCCAGCCGGCCTCGAGCCCGATGCGGGGATCGGCCTCCTGAGCCGTCGCCATGCCGGGCGTCGCGGCGACGACCAGCATTGCCGCCACCACCGCCGGACCGAACACCCGCCACCGACGCTTGCCCGACCCTCGCGCCGACTGACGTGCCATCCGTCGAACCTCCCCCCGGTACGGGCCCCTCGCCCGACGAGCAGCGCGCTACGGAGCGCACTGTTACCCGGCCAGACAGTACCCCGTCTGGGCCGGATCAAGCGGACCGGACCAGCTCGCCGGCCACGATCACGGCGCGGGCCAGCCGACCACCGAGCCAGTAGACGAGCTCGGCCGGCTGCCCGGCGTCCCACACCACCAGGTCGCCGGCGGCCCCGGGCGCCAGGACCCCGGCCGTGGCCGCCAGGCCCAGCGCGCGGGCGGCGTTGCGGGTGATGCCGGCCAGCGCCTCCGCCGGGGTGAGGCCCAACAGCGTGCAGGCCAGGTTGGCCGCCAGCCGTAGCGACAGCAGGGGCGACGTGCCCGGGTTGGCATCGGTGGACACTGCGACCGGCACGCCCGCCGACCGCAGGGCCGCCACCGGCGGCCGGGCCCGCTCACCCAACGTGTGGGTGGCGCCGGGCAGCAGGACGGCGACGGTGCCCGCTGCGGCGAGGGCCCGGACACCGGGCGGCGACGCGTGCTCGAGGTGGTCGGCGGACAGCGCATCGAACGACGCCGCCAGGGCCGCCCCGCCGCCGTCGGAGAGCTGGTCGGCGTGGAGCTTGACCGGCAGGCCGGACCGGCGGGCGGCGTCGAAGACACGCGTCACCTGCTCCGGCGAGAAGGCGATGCCTTCGCAGAAGGCATCGACGGCATCGGCCAGGCCGGCTGCTGCCATCGCGGGGACCATGTCGTCGCAGACCAGGTCGACGTAGGCATCGGGCCGTCCCCGGTATTCCTCGGGGACCGTGTGTGCGCCGAGGAACGTGGTGCGCACCCGCAGGGGTAGCTCGTGGCCCACCCGGCGGGCCGCGGCCAGCATCCGCCGCTCGGTGTCGAGGTCGAGTCCGTAGCCCGACTTGATCTCCACCGTGGTCACGCCGTCGCCGAGCAGATGCTCGGCCCGGTGCACGGCGGTGGCCACCAGCTCGTCCTCGTCTGCGGCCCGGGTGGCGGCGACCGTGGAGGCGATGCCGCCGCCGCGCCGCGCCAGCTCCTCGTAGCTCGCGCCCGACAACCGGGCCTCGAACTCCGCCACCCGGTCGCCGCCGAAAACCAGGTGGGTGTGGCAGTCGACCAGCCCCGGGGTGACGAGGGCGCCCGCGGCGTCGATCGTGTGGGCGGCGGATGTGGCCGAGGGCAGGTCGGCCATGGGCCCCGTCCAACCGACGCGCCCGTCGATCACGCCGACGCCACCGTCGGGGACCAGGCCGTAGGGACCCCGGCGAGCGGGGTCCATGGTGGCGACCGCGGCGTTGACCACCAGGAGGTCCCAGGTCGTCACGGGTGCGCCGCCCGTTCCGTGACTCATGGCGATTCTCGTGACCACAGCGACGTGATGGCGCGGTGCAGGTCGCCGGCGACATCGGGGATCGTGACGTGGCGGCGATCCCGCACGATCATCCGGCCGCCCACCACCACATCGGTGACGTCGGCAGCGGTTGCCGCGAAGACCAGCGCCGCGGCGCCCTCCGCCGGGTCGAGCCCGGCGAGGCGCACCGAGGCGCGGTCGACGGCGACGAAGTCGGCCGGGGCCCCGGCGGTCAGCATCCCCGCCGGCCCGTCACCGTCGCTTGACCAGCCCAGCGCCCGGTAGCCCCCAGCCGTGGCCGCCTCGAGCAGGGCGTCCGCCGAATGCCCACTCCGGCGGTGGTGGGCCAGGCGCTCGTGGAGCTCGACCAGCCGGGCCTCCTCGAAGAGGTCGACCACGGCGTGGCTGTCGCTTCCCAGCGACAGAGGGCAGCCGGCCGCCACCAGGCGGGCGGCGGGCCCCACGCCGTCGCCGAGGTCGCGCTCGGTGGACGGGCACAGGCACACGCCCGTCCCGGTCGCGCCCAGCGCCTTGATGTCTTCGTCGGTGACGTGGGTGGCGTGGATCGCCGTGGTCCGTCCCCCGAGAACGCCGGCGCCCTCCGCGAGCCCGGTGGGCGTGCGGCCGGTGGCGGCGAGCGCCTCCTGGTTCTCGGCGGGCTGCTCCGACAGGTGCACGTGCAGCGGCGCGCCGTGGCGCGCCGCCCAGTCGGCCACGACGCCCATCGACCGTTCGTCGACCGCGCGCACGCTGTGGACCGCCGCCCCCAGCCGCCAGCCGCTCCCCACCCGCACCGCCAAGCCCTCCACCCGATCCACCCACCGCTCCGCGTCCCCGTCGGCGAACCGAACCTGGGCACCCTTCAGGCGTGACCCACCACGGAAGCCCGGCCGGAGGTAGCAGGTGTCGAGGAGGGTCAGTCGGACGCCCGCGTCGGCCGCAGCCGCCACCAACCCTTCGCCCATGACGTTGGCCTCGGGATAGGCCCGACCGTCGGGCCGGTGGTGGAGGTAGTGGAACTCGCCCACCGCGGTGATCCCCGCCAGGGCCATCTCGGCGTACGCGGCCCGGGCCAGCGCGAAAAGGCCGTCGGGGTCGATGACGCCGGCGAGCGCGTACATGCGGTCGCGCCAGCGCCAGAAGTCGCCCGCACCCGCCTGGGCGCGTCCCCGGAGCGCCCGGTGGAAGACGTGCGAGTGGGCGTTGGCCAGTCCCGGTACCAAGATCCCGGTCAGGTGGACGGCTCCGGCGGGTGGGTCCTGACCGGACGCCACACGGGCCAACCGCCCGTCGCCCGCCCCCTCCAGCACCACCGCCGACGCCAACCCTTCGCCGCCGAGCCACGCGAGGTCGGCGAACCACGTGGTCATGAGGGCACCTCATGACCGGCCGACCGAGCGATCGACCCAACTGGAGCCCGCTCGCCTCGTCGCCGCGGGACGGGCGGGTAGTTGGGTCGACACGCCAGGGAGCCGGGCGGCGATGGGGTCCGGGGGCGCAGTCCCCGAGGAACCATGGTCACGAGCGGCGGGGTCCCATGGGGAGGCGGATGCCGTGTTGCTCGGCCACCTCGCGGGCCTCGTCGTAGCCCGCGTCGGCATGGCGGACCACGCCCAGGCCGGGGTCGGTGGTGAGCACCCGCTCCAGCTTCTCGGCGGCGAGGGGAGAGCCGTCGGCCACGACCACCATCCCGGCGTGCAGGGACCGGCCGATGCCGACCCCCCCACCGTGGTGGAAGCTCACCCACGAGGCGCCGCTGGCCGTGTTGAGCAAGGCGTTGAGGACCGGCCAGTCGGCGATGGCGTCGCTGCCGTCGAGCATCGCCTCGGTCTCCCGGTAGGGCGAGGCCACCGACCCCGAGTCGAGGTGGTCGCGGCCGATCACGAGCGGGGCGCTGATCTCGCCGGACGCCACCAGCTCGTTGAACCGCAGCCCGAGCCGCGCCCGTTCGCCGTAGCCCAGCCAGCAGATGCGGGCGGGCAGCCCCTGGAACTGAACGCGCTCGCGGGCCATGCGGATCCAGCGGCTCAGGGTCTCGTTCTCGGGGAACTCCTCGAGCACGAGCCGGTCGGTCACCTCGATGTCTGCCGGGTCGCCCGACAGCGCCGCCCAGCGGAACGGTCCCCGGCCCTCGCAGAACAGCGGGCGGATGTAGGCCGGCAGGAAGCCCGGGTAGGCGAAGGCGTCCTCGTAGCCGGCGGCCTTGGCCTCGGCCCGCAAGGCGTTGCCGTAGTCGAAGACCTCAGCGCCTCGCTCGGCGAACGCCACCAGGCCGGCGCAGTGGCGGACCATCGACTGGCGACTGCGGGCCAGGTAGTCGTCGGGGTCCCGCCGACGCAGGTCGGCGGCGGCCCGCACGTCCAGCCCCACCGGAACGTACGACAGCGGATCGTGCGCGGGGGTCTGGTCGGTGACGATGTCGAACAGCCCGGCCAGCGCGGCGTCGTCGGCGAGGGCCGGTACCACCGCGGCGGCGTTGTCACAGACGCCGATGGACAGAGGCTCCCCGGCCGCCTTGGCCGCCGCCGCCAGCGTCCACGCATCGCCGATGTTGGCGGCCACCCGGTCGAGGTAGCGGTGCTGGCGCCGGCGCTCGATCCGGTCGGGGTCGACGTCGACGCAGATGGCCACTCCCCCGTTCATGGTCACGGCCAGCGGCTGGGCACCGCCCATCCCGCCCAGCCCCGCGGTGAGGGTCACGGTGCCCCGCAGCGATCCGCCGAAGCGCTTGGCGGCGATGGCGGCGAAGCACTCGTAGGTGCCCTGGAGGATGCCCTGGGTGCCGATGTAGATCCACGATCCCGCCGTCATCTGGCCGTACATGGTGAGGCCCAGGCCTTCGAGCCGGCGGAACTCGTCCCAGGTGGCCCAGTCGGGCACGAGGTTGGCGTTGGCGATGAGCACCCGGGGCGCCCACTCGTGGGTGCGGAACACGCCCACCGGCTTGCCCGATTGCACCAGCAGCGTCTCGTCGTCGGCCAGGTCCCGGAGGCTGGAGACGATGGCGTCGAAGGCCTCCCACGACCGCGCGGCGCGGCCGGTGCCGCCGTAGACCACGAGGTCGTCGGGGCGCTCGGCCACGTCGGGGTCGAGGTTGTTCATCAGCATGCGCAGCGCCGCCTCCTGCACCCAGCCGCGGCAGGTCAGCTCGGGGCCACGTGCGGCGCGGACGATCCGGGGCCCGGCGGACTCGGTCACGACAGCACCCCGATCACCTGCTCGGCAGCGGCGACGGCGGCGCCGCTCCGGATCAGGCGTACGGCCGCCGCCAGCTCGGGCGCCACGTACCGATCCGGTCCCGGCCCGTCGATCTCGCGGCGCACCAGCGCCAACACCGCGGCGGTCGCCGGCGCGGGCCGCAGCGGCCGGCGGAAGTCCAGCGCCCGGGCCGCCACCACCAGCTCCACGGCGAGGATCTGGGCCAGGTTGGCAAGTGCCGTCCGGAGCTTGCGGGCGGCCGCCCACCCCATCGAGACGTGGTCCTCCTGCATGGCCGAGGTGGGGATCGAGTCGGCGCTGGCGGGAACGGCCAACCGCCGGCTCTCGGCCACCAGGGCGGCGGCGGTGTACTGCGCGATCATCATCCCGGAGTCGACGCCGGGGTCGGCGGCCAGGAACGGGGGCAGCCCGTGCGACCGTGCCGGATCGAGCAGCCGATCCAGCCGGCGCTCGGCCATGGCCCCGAGGTCGGCGGCGACGATGGCCAGGAAGTCGCAGGCATGAGCCAGCGGCGCACCGTGGAAGTTGCCGTTGGACTCGACCCGCCGGTCCGCCAGCACCACCGGGTTGTCGATCACCGCCGCCAGCTCGCGCTCGGCCACGGTCACCACGTGGGCCAGCGTGTCGCGCGCCGCGCCCGCCACCTGGGGCGCGCACCGCAGCGAGTAGGCGTCCTGGACCCGGGGATCGCCGGTGCGGTGGGACGCCACGATCTCCGAGCCGGCAAGCAGCCGGGCCATGTTGGCGGCGCTGGCCGCCAAGCCGGGGTGTGGCCGCAAGCCCGCCAGGTCGGCGGCGAAGACCCGGTCGGTGCCGAGCGCGGCCTCGACACTCATGGCCGCGGTGAGGTCCGCCGCAGGCAGCAAGCTCGCCAGATCGTGGCACGCCAGGACCAGCATGCCCAGCATCCCGTCGGTGCCGTTGACCAGCGCCAGCCCCTCCTTGGCGGCCAGCTCGACGGGTTGCAGCCCGGCGTCCGCCAGTGCCCGGGCCGCCGGCACGGAGACTTGGGCGCCATCGGTCGTGACGTCGCCCACGGCCCGGACGTCGCCCTCCCCCATCAGCGCCAGGGCCACGTGGGCCAGCGGCGCCAGGTCACCGCTGCAGCCGAGCGACCCGTGCTCGGGCACCACCGGCGTGATCCCGTGGTTCAGGAGGGCCAACAGCAGGTCCACCACCGCGGGGCGGACGCCGGAGAGCCCCTGGGCCAACGTCCTGGTACGCAGCAGCATCATGGCCCGCACCACCTCGTCCTCCACGGGGCTGCCGAGGCCGGCGGCGTGCGAGCGGATCAGCGACCGCTGCAGCGCGGCGCGCCGGTCGACCGGGATGTGGCGGACGGCAAGGGCACCGAATCCGGTCGACAAGCCGTAGACCGGGGTCTCCTGCGCCACCAGCTCCTCGACCGTGGCCCGCGCTCGGGCGATCGCCGTGCGGGACTCTTCGTCCAACGCGATGCGGGCGCCGTCGCGCGCCACCGCAACGACCTCGGCGGGGGTGAGCGGCGTGGGTCCGATGGCGACGACGTCGTGCGTGTCCACCGCCGCGACGGTACGACGTGCTGGTGGGCCGGGGTGGATTTGAACCACCGAAGGCATGCGCCGGCAGATTTACAGTCTGCTCCCTTTGGCCGCTCGGGCACCGACCCTGGAAGGGAACACGCTAGCGGTTCGCCAGATCGGCCCACCACAGGGAACCTCTGGGTAGCCTCCGCGTCATGCCCAGTTTCGACGTCGTCTCCGAGATCGACATGCAAGAGGTGCGCAACGCCGTCGACCAGGCCTCCCGGGAGATCGCCAACCGGTTCGACTTCAAGGGCACCAACAGCTCGGTGGAGCTCAGCGGCCACGACATCACGCTCCACAGCGTCAGCGAGGACCGGCTGAACGCGCTGCGCCAGGTGCTGGAGGAGAAGCTGGTGCGGCGCAAGGTGTCGCTCAAGGCGCTCGACTACGGCAAGGTCGAGGAGGCCTCCGGCGGCACCGCCCGCCAGCACGTCAACCTGGTGGCGGGCATCTCGCGTGACAAGGCCACCACCATCAACAAGTTCATCAAGGGCCTCGGCCTCAGGGGCGTCCAGAGCCAGGTGCAGGGTGAGCAGCTGCGGGTGACCGGCAAGAAACGCGACGACCTGCAGTCGGCCATCCAGGCGATGCGCGAGGAGGACTTCGGCATCCCCCTGCAGTTCAGCAACTTCCGGGACTGAGGCTGGCCGGGCCGGCGTCAGAATCCGGTGGCGCCGTCGATCCGTTCGCGGAGCAGGTCGGCGTGGCCGTTGTGCCGGGCGTACTCGGCGATCAGATGCACGAGGATCCGCCGCAGCGAGACCGGGTTCCCGGTCGCCTTGTGGGTCCCGGTCTGGTCGAGCGACGAGGCGTCGGCGACGATCTGGCGGGACCGGTCACACTCGGCTCGCCACACCGCCAGCGCCTCGGCGACATCGCCGTCGAGGTCGTCGAAGTCCTGGTCGGGGTCGTCGTCCGAGTAGTAGAGCAGCGGCACGTCTTCGCCCGCGAACTGGACGCGGAACCACCAGCGCTCCACTCCGGCAAGGTGGCGGACCAGGCCATGCAGGCTCAGACCGGAGGGCGGGACGCCCCGCTCGGAGAGTCGCGCCGGCGGGACGCCGGCGCACTTGAGCTCGAAGGTCTGGCGGTGCCAGTCGAGGTAGGCGGTCAGGATCTCACGGTCGTCACCCACGAGGGGTGACGTGGCGCGGCGGTCTCCCGCCCAGGGCCGGGCGTAGTTCTGGGGCGGGACCTCGGCGGAGCTACTGCCACTCACCGCTGCGCAGGCGGGCGACCCGGTCCTCGGTCGACGGGTGGGTGCGGAACAGCTTGGCGAACCCGCCGCCTCCCCCACCGCGAGCAGACGCCGACGCCTGTGACGCGAGTGGGTTGACGATGAACGCCGAGGCGTGCGCCGGATCGATCTTCATGGGGATCTGCCGGGCGCCGGCCTCGAGCTTGAGCAGCGCTTGGGCCAGCGGCTCACCGTCTCCGATCAGGCGGGCACCCGAGCGGTCGGCCTCGAACTCACGGCTGCGGCTGAGTGCCATCTGCAGCAGGCCGGCGGCCAGGGGTGCGAGCAACGCCAGGGCCAGCAGGGCGATGGGGTTGGTGCCCTCGCCGTCGTCGCGACCCCCGCCGAAGATGGCGGAGAACTGCAGGAACTGGGCGATCAGCGTGATGCCCAGGGCGATCGCGGCCGCAACCGAGCCGATGAGGATGTCACGGTTGCCGACGTGGCTGATCTCGTGCGCCAACACCCCGCGCAGCTGCTTCCAGTCGAGGATGCGAAGGATGCCCTGGGTCACGGCGACGGCGGCGTGCTCGGGGTTGCGCCCGGTGGCGAAGGCGTTGGGCTGCTGGTCGGGAGTGACGTAGAGCTTGGGCATCGGCATGCCCGCCTGCTCCGTGAGCTCGCGGACGATGGCGTAGTACTCGGGCATCTCCTGCTCGCTGACCGGCACGGCCCGAGCGGCCCGGATGGCCAGCGAGTCGCTCTTCCAGTAGGAGAAGCCGACCAACAGCAGGCCGAGCGCCAAGCCGATGAGGGCGCCAGTGCCGTTGCCGATGAGCCCGCCGATGATCACGAGCAGACCGCCGAGCCCGGCGAGCAGGACGAAGGTCTTGAAGGTGTTCTTCACGGCTCGAAGGGTAGCCCCGGTTGCTGAGAACCACCTGTACGCGGGGTGAGCGGCCGGGAGTACCGTCGGCCGCCGAGTCGGAGGTCAGCATGAACGTCGAATTCGTGGCGAGCTTCTCCCCGATCGTCCGCGATCCCGCGGCGGCACGCGAGCTCTACGGCGGGGGGTTGGGCCTGTCGTTCGAGCGTAACGACGGCGACTACGTCTTCACGGAGCAGCTCGCAGGCGTCAGGCACTTCGGGCTTTGGCCCCTGACGGAGGCGGCCGAGGCGTGCTTCGGCACCGAGACGTGGCCCGATGACGTGCCCGTGCCGCAAGCGACCGTCGAGTTCGAGGTCCACGACGTCGCCGCCGCCGTGACCGAGCTCGAGGGCCAGGGCCACAGTCTGCTGCACGGCGCCCGCACCGAGCCCTGGGGCCAGGTCACGGCGAGACTGCTCACACCCGAAGGGCTGCTGGTGGCGGTGTGCCGCACCCCCTGGTTCCACGACGAGGACACGGCGACCGACCCGCAGTCGTAGTGCCCTAGCGCCAAGCCGTACGCGGTTCCGGCGTTCCGAAGCGTCGGGGGCCGTGACATCCGAACGCCGCGTCCGTGGGAAGGGGGACCCGGCCGACCGCTCAGTCGTAGTAGCCCGAGTGGATGTAGATGCAGGGCACGCCCTGGCCGTGGAACATCTCCACGTTGCGGCGGTCGTCCTCGAAGGCCAAGCGCAGGTCGAACCCCCAGGCTCGGAGGTCGTCCACGGCATCGAGCTTGAATTCCCGGGAGGCCGTGTAGTCGCCGTGGTCCCGCATCACCAGCAGGTCCCAGCGCAGCTCGTAGCGGGCGAGCCAGGCCAGGGTCTGAGGCCGGACCCGCAACGGCCGGGCGGTCAGCAGCACCATCCGCAGGTTGTGGTCGAGCACGTCGAGCAGCCGGGCCACCTCGTCGATGAGGGCGTCGTCGCCGCAGGCGGCGAAGAACGCCTCCCAGTCGCGGCGGGGCCGGTCGAGGAAGTGTTGGCGGCGCGAGGCGTCGGACAAGACCCCGTCCATGTCGAACACGACCGCCGGACCGCCGTCGATCGGGCCGTCGCGCCAGCGCCAGTGCTCGGGGCTGCGGTGCACCGGTCTAGCTTGGCGCGGCGCAACACCCAGGAAGCGCAACGTGCTCGACGCCCGCGGCGCCCGGGGCGGCGGCTCGGGTTCACGCCGAGTCCTCGTTTCCAAGGGACAAGTGATCAATGCCTACATGGCTCGCACGCGGCCAGGCCGGTTACCGGGAGCGTGAAGGACCCCGGCCGAGAGCGCCCCGCTGCGACGTCGGGCCCCAGCGCACGACCACCCCGGTCCACCCCATGACAACCGCCGCAGCGATCAGCGTCCGCACCAGCCAGGTGTACTCGCCCGGGTAGATCACGTCCTCGATGTAGCGATCGACGAAACCGCCCTCGTACCCCTGCTCGTCGCCCTGGCGACGCAGGTACCTCTCGAGAGGCGTGAGCGGGCAGACGAAGCCGATGGCGATGATGGCGGCCCCCCAGGCCACCGCGCACACGTGGAGCCACAGCAGCCGTGGCCACCGCCAGGCGACCACACCCCCGAGCGCCAGGAACACGATGAAGGCGAAGTGCACCACTACGACACCGTCGGCCGCGATCCGGTAGACCACCGCGGGTCGAGGCTAGTCGTTGTCCCCGCTGTTGGAGGACGGTCGTGACCGAACAGACTCCTGCCCTCACCTACACCTCGTACCTGGCGCTCGACGACATCCTGGGGGCGCAGCACCCGCGCTCGGACGAGCACGACGAGATGCTGTTCATCGTCATCCACCAGGTGTACGAGCTGTGGTTCAAACAGCTTCTCCACGAGCTGGCTCACCTGCAGCGCCGGCTCCAGGATGGCGACACCCCGCACGCGCTTCACACACTCAAGCGCATCCTCACCATCCTCAAGGTGGCCGTCGCACAGATCGACGTGCTCGAGACGATGACGCCACGCCAGTTCCTCGGCTTTCGCAGCCGGCTGGACGAGGCGAGCGGCTTCCAGTCGGCCCAGTTCCGCGAGTTGGAGGCCGTGCTCGGGCGGCGTGACCGCCGCGTGTTCGAGCACTACCCACAAGGCAGCACGGCCCACGACCGCATCGCCGCCGCCATGGGCCGGCCGTCGCTGTACGACTCGTTCCTGCGCTACCTGGCCGCCCAGGGGTACGACGTACCACCGGCGCCCGTCGGCCGTGACGTGGCACAGCCGCCCCAACCGTCGGCAGACGTGCAGCGGGTGCTCCTCGCCGTCTACCGCGACGACGGCGAGCCCTCGCAGGTGGCCGAGCGGCTCGTCGACCTCGACGAGGGCTTCCAGGAGTGGCGCTACCGCCATGTCAAGATGGTCGAGCGCACGATCGGCTCGAAGCCGGGCACCGGCGGATCACCCGGCGTGTCCTACCTACGCACGACCCTGTCGAGCCCGGTGTTCCCCGACCTGTGGGCCATCCGGAGCGAGCTGTGATCGGGCTCGACGACCTGGCTCGCACGCCGAATGCCCTGGCGCCGCACTACTCCCGGTTCCGGGTGGCCGAACGGCTGCTGCTGACCGGCCACTCGCACCAGGCGTGGCCGGACGTCGCCCGCGACGCCCAGCTCGAGGCCTTCGACGACGCGGCGACGCTGGTCGACGACAAGTGGGACCGCGCGTTCGCCCGAGCCGACGAGGTGCGCGCCGGCTTCCGGCGGCTGCTCGACGACCCGGACGGCGAGATCGCTCTCGGCGCCAGCACGCACGACCTGGTGATCCGGTTCCTGTCGGCGCTCGAGCTCACCGGGCGGCGTCGCCGGTTGGTCACGTCGACCGGGGAGTTCCACACCCTGCGCCGGCAGCTCGGCCGCTTGGCCGAGGCCGGCGTGGACATCGAGTGGGTCGCCGCCGAGCCCACGGACACACTGGCCGAACGCATGGCCCGCACCGTGGACGAGCACACCGCGGCCGTACTGGTCTCGGCCGTGCTGTTCGAGACCGGCCGGATCGTCCCGAACCTCGATGCGGTCGCCGTCACGTGCCGGCACACCGGCACCGAGCTGCTCATCGACGCCTACCATGCCCTCGGCCCCGTGCCGTTTTCCATCGAGGAGCTCGGTCTCGCCGACGCCTGGATCGTCGGTGGCGGCTACAAGTACCTGCAGCTCGGCGAGGGGAACTGCTTCCTGCGCCTGCCGGCTCACGCGGCCGAGCTGCGCCCGGTCGTCACCGGATGGTTCGCCGAGTTCGACGCCTTGGCGGACCATGACGGGGCGGACCGCGTCACCTACGCGCCCGGCGCCCAGCGCTTCGCGGGCAGCACCTACGACGCCACCAGCCACTACCGGGCAGCCCGCGTCTTCCGGTTCTTCGACGAGCAGGGACTGACGCCGCCCCTCCTGCGGGGGTCGTACGTCCATCAGCTCGAGGTGCTCGCCAATGGCTTCGACGCGCTGGGGGCCCCCAGCGACGTGATCACGCGGGACCGCGCGACGCCGCTGTCCGGCTTCGGCGGCTTCCTCGCGCTGCAGACCCAGCACGCGCCGAAGCTCCGGGAGGGGCTGAGGGAGCGAGGCGTCAGCAGCGACAGCCGTGGTCCGCAACTGCGCTTCGGGCCCGCGCCCTATCTCTCCGACGCGCAGCTCGAAGCGGCTGTCGACGCCCTCGGCGACGCACTCGGCGAGCTCCGCGTGTGAGGCACTGCGTCAGCCCGACCAGGTGAGAACCTCGCCTGTGCCGTGATGCTCATTCCTCCTGCGGTTGGGCCTCGGCCCGCTTGCGGATCTCGTCGACCACGGTGGGATCGGCGAGCGTCGTGGTGTCACCCAGGGCCCGGCCCTCGGCCACGTCGCGCAGCAGCCGCCGCATGATCTTGCCGGACCGGGTCTTGGGCAGCTCGTCGGTGAAGATCACCAGCTTGGGACGGGCCGTGGGGCCGATCTTCTGGGCCACGTGCGCGCGCAGCTCCTCGCCCAACTCGACCGTGGCATCCACGCCACCCCGCACGGTCACGTAGGCGACGATGGCCTGGCCGGTCACCGGATCGTTGGCGCCGCACACGGCGGACTCCGCCACGGACGGGTGGTCCACGAGGGCCGATTCCACCTCGGTGGTGGAGATCCGGTGGCCCGACACGTTCATCACGTCGTCGACCCGGCCCAGCAGCCAGAAGTAGCCGTCGTCGTCGATCTTGCAACCGTCGCCGGCGAAGTAGCGGTCGTCGTAGCGGGCCCAGTAGGTCTCCTGGTAGCGCTCGGGATCGCCGTAGATTCCCCGCAGCATCGCGGGCCACGGCCGGGTGAGGGTCAGGTAGCCCCCACCCCGCTCGACCTTGCTGCCCGCCTCGTCGACCACCTCGGCGCCGATGCCGGGCAGCGGGAACGTCGCCGAACCCGGCTTGAGCGTGGTGGCCCCCGGCAGCGGGGCGATCATGATGGCGCCGGTCTCGGTCTGCCACCAGGTGTCGACGATGGGGCAACGGCCGCCGCCGATGTGCTCCCAGTACCACATCCAGGCCTCTGGGTTGATGGGCTCGCCCACCGAGCCCAGCAGGCGCAGCGACGACAGGTCGTGCTTCTCGGGCTCCTGTGCCCCCCACTTCATGAAGGTGCGGATGGCGGTGGGCGCGGTGTAGAGGATGGTTACGCCGTAGCGCTCGGCGATCGACCACAGCCGGTCCTTGGCGGGCGTATCCGGCGTGCCCTCGTAGATGACGCTGGTGGCGCCGTTGGTGAGCGGCCCGTAGACGATGTAGCTGTGGCCGGTCACCCAGCCGATATCGGCCGCGCACCAGTAGACGTCGGTCTCGGGGTGGAGGTCGAACACGTACTTGTGGGTGAACGCCACCTGGGTCAGGTAGCCCCCGGTGGTGTGCATGATGCCCTTGGGCTTGGCGGTCGTCCCCGACGTGTAGAGCAGGTACAGCAGGTCCTCGCTGTCCACGGGCACGGCCGGGCACTCCGCGTCGGCCTGCGCCATGAGGTCCTGGTACCAGTGGTCGCGGCCTTCGGTCATGTCGGGCGGTGCGACGTCGGCGGCGTCTGCGTGGCCGGTCACGCGGCGCACCACCACCACGTGCTCGATCGACGGTGACGCGGCCACGGCCACGTCGGCCGTGGGCTTGAGGAGGTGGGGCTGGCCCCGACGGAAGCCGCCGTCGGCCGTGACCAGCACCTTGCACTCGGCGTCGTTGATCCGGCCGGACAGAGAGTCGGCCGAGAACCCGCCGAACACCACGGAGTGCGGCGCCCCGATGCGGGCGCACGCGAGCATGGCCACCGACAGCTCGGGGATCATCGGCATGTAGATCGCGACCCGGTCGCCCTTGCCGACCCCCAGGCCCCTGAGCACGTTGGCGAAGCGCTGCACCTCGCCCAACAGGTCGGCGTAGGTGATGGTGCGGCCGTCGCCCGGCTCACCCTCCCAGTGGTAGGCGACCTTGTCGCCGTTGCCGGCCTCGACGTGGCGGTCGAGGCAGTTGTAGGAGACATTGAGGGTGCCGCCCACGAACCAGCGGGCGAAGGGTGGGTCCCACTCGAGGATCGTGTGCCACTCGTCGTCCCACGTCACCAGGTCGGCCGCCTGCCGGGCCCAGAAGCCCTGCCAGTCGGCCGTGGCCTCGTCGTAGATCTCGGCGCCGGTCACGAGGGCGTCGGCCTTGAACGAGGGGGGTGGCCGGAAGGTGCGGTCCTCGACGAGGAAGTCCTCGATCGCGGCGCCCGTGGCCCCGGCTCCGGATGCCTGTTCGGCCATCGCCTCTCCCCCTCGGTGGTGTGGTTGGTGGTTGGTCGTTCGTCACACAGGATGGCCCGACGAGCCTATCGGCCGTCCGTGGCGCGGTGGCCGGGCGCCGTGCGACGTGCCATCGTGCAGGGGATGCCGATCCGCCCCGCACGCCACGCGCTGACGAGGGCGCGGGTGCTGCAGGCGGCGCTCGACCTGGTCGATCGCGAGGGGGTCGGTGCCCTCAGCATGCGCCGGCTTGGACGGGCGCTGGGCGTGGAGGCCATGTCGCTGTACGGCTACGTCGACAGCAAGGAAGACCTGATCGAGGGCGTGGTCGAGCTGATCTTCGGCGAGATGCCGCTCGTCGTGCCCGGGCCCGAGCCCTGGCAGGAGCGGATCCGGCGGCATGCCGGCATCTACCGGTCGGTGCTGCTGAGCCACCCCCGCGCCGTCCGCCTGGTGGCCGGCCGGCCACTGGTCACCGAGGGCACCGCGGCGTTCGTCGACTCGGCCGTGCGCGAGCTCCGCTCGATCGGACTCGACGTCGAGACCGCCGACCGGGTGCTGGGGGTCATCGCCAGCTTCACGCAGGGGCACGTGTCGGAACAGGCGGGCGCCGGGCGGCGCACCTCGTCGCCCGGCGAGGTGCTCGACCTGAGTCGCTTTCCGGACCTGTCAGACCTCGACAAGCTGGGGAAGATGACGCCCGCGCGCTACGACGCCGAGTTCGAGCTGGGGCTCGACTTCATCGTCGCCGGCGTCGAGGCCCTGCTGGCGGCCGATGCGGCGAGGCAATAGGGACCGCAGCGGCAACCTCGAGGCAATAGTGACCGGCCCCCGAACCTCAGTGCCTCGGGTTGCCTGCGGCGGACCGTATTGCCTCACGCCCCGGGACGCGGGCGCCCCGCGCTTGGCGGCAGGCCAGGCGGCACGCTTCCGCGCGGCGTCCCGGTCGATGACCATGGTGAGGTGCCGCTAAGGAGCCGAGCGGATAGGGCGATTCGTGCGGCCTACGCGGGGGAATTTGGCGGTCGACCACCAGCTCAACAGCTCGGGTCCCCGGCAGCGCTGACCACCGTGAGCCAAGAGGACGTGCCTATCCGCTCAGGCCCTAAGAGGCACGACTCCTCGTTTCATCGGGCGGGCCGACGAGTTGGATCTGCTCTCGAACGTGCTCGGACGAGCGCGTTCCGGGTCGCCGACGACGGTGCTCGTGTACGGCGAGGCCGTTGCGCATCGGCTGGGGCTGGACCGCGACGCCGCCGACACGAAATGGGTCACTCGGGCGCGCCCGGATGGGGCAGCCGCCCGATGGCAAGCCACCTCCCGCTTCGTACGTTCGCCTCGACGGTCCTGACGACCAGGAGGCGTGGACATGAAGCGGACCTTGAAGGCAACGATGTTGATGGCGGCACCGGCACTGCTGGCCGCCGGCCTGCTGGCGGCATGCGACGGCGGCGGGTCGACCGAGACGGCCGGGAGCCCGAACGTCGCGGCGACCTCGCCGGCACCGTCGGCAAGAGCACCGAGCTGCAGTGACACGCAGACCGACGGCTTCGACCCGCCGGTCGACGAGTTCTTGCCCGGTTCCCGGCGGGTGCCGGTCCGTTGAACAGGTCGGGCTGGCGGTTCGTGAGCCTGCCGCTACCGCTCCGACGAGCGCAGGCGGCGCTCACCGACGGCCGGGCGCGCTGTCCCGGCGGCGGACGGACGTCGCCGCCAGCCCCACCCCGTCGTCAGCCGGCCCATTCGAGGACCCGGAAGCGGCCGAGGCCGGCGGGATCCAGCAGCGCGTCCGATTCGCCGGCCCGGCTGCGGGCCCTGAGGGCGGCAAGGTCGCCGATGTGGGCGCGTTCGCTCCACTCGGCACGACCCTGCGTGACGAGCTCGTCGATGCCCCAGGCGCGCAACCAGTCGGCCTGGCTCCGATCGACCGCCCGTCGCTTGACGGTCGCCAGCTGGTCGATCGCCACCTCGCACGTGACATCCTGCTCGCCCAGGGCTTCGAGAAGGCCGGCGCCGTGGCGGTGCCCGCGGTACGTCCGGACCCACTGGTCCTGGGGGCGGCCGGCCAGCTCGGCGGTGGTGGCGGCGTAGTCGATCACCACCACGCGGCCCCGGGGGCCGGCCACCGCCAAGGCGTCGCGCAACCAGGCCCGGGCCGCGTCCTGCAGTGGGACCCGCACGCCTTCCGTGGCCCCGGGCACCAGCCGGTCGAGGAGGTCGGCCCGCTCGCTGTCGAGCGGCACCAGCCGCTGGACGAACCGAGCGGGGGGTGCAGGCCCCCGCTCTTCGCCGAGGTCCACCCGCACCTCCCACCACCCGCCGGCGTCGCGCTGCGCCAGGCCGAACGGCAGGTTGTCCAGCAGCTCGTTGGCCAGCACCACAGCCGGTCCCTTGACCCGGGGCAGCTCGGCCAGGCTGACACAGATTGGCCCTTGCACCGCCTCGGGCACCGGCGCCTCGGTGTCGGGGTCGACCGGAGCGAATGCGAGGGCCGGGTCCTCCAGGCGCAGGGTCTGCGCATGCAGGCGCCGTTGGGCGGCGGAGCGCTCGACCAGGACGTAGCGCAGCGCCGGCGCGCAGTCCGGGCCCGCGGCCAGCACCGCCCGGCACAGGGAGCCGGGGCCGGCGCCCGCGTCGACGACCACGAACGGGTCGGGCGATCCCATGTCCCGCCACCAGCCGTCGAGCGCCCGGCTCACCACGGCGCCGAAAAGGGGGCCCACCTCGGGGCTGGTGAGGAAGTCACCCAGCCGGGCACCGGAGCGGCCACCGGTCTCGTAGAACCCACCTGCCGGGTCGTAGAGCGCGATCTCGAGCACGCGCTCCAGCGGGCGCGGCCCATGCCGGCGGATCTCGGCGGCGATGCGCTCGGCGACCGACATGTTGGGCCGCTAGTGCCGTGACCATGAACGTTCGCCCGTCCACGCCGAGTCAGGATCGTCGCTCGCAAGGACGCACGACGAAGGAAGTCGCCAGCACTTTCGAGGAGGAGGACGCCGCGAGCGGCGATGCTGGC
>Ga0256867_10000147_pt1 | contig 25807 bp, 20 predicted proteins | sample RVTome_15_FD_185939 | JGI IMG/M metagenome (GOLD analysis project Ga0256867, IMG submission 185939) | Soil microbial communities from uranium-contaminated site in the Upper Colorado River Basin, Wyoming, United States - RVT150D86 (HiSeq) ... | reverse complement strand
GATTCGCGACGGCCGCCACGAGGATCAACGTGATCAGCACGATGCCCGAACGATCGGGGACATCGCCCGAGACGCGGTCGTTCGTTGTCAGGACCTGTTCCGCCACGACGCTCCCCCCAGCATCTCTCTCCGTCACCGACCGCCATCGTCGGCGAGCCTCGGTCATCATGCCAGCCGGATGACTCCCCTGCGTATCGGACTGGACTACGCTGCAGCGTCGTGCCACCGTCCGCAACCCCGCCATCGGCCGAGGGAGGGCCAGCGTCGGCCAACGCGGTGGAGGCACCGAGGTCCGCGCGCAGCCTGAAGGTGGCCGACATCCGAGTGTTCTCGTCGGCCTCGGATGCCCCCCGAGCGCGCAGACCGACCGACGTCGTGTTGCTGGTGACGGCCGTGGCCGTCGTTGCCGGCATGGTGCTCATCGCTCCCGGGCCCGGCGCGCTCGACTCTGCGATCCGGGCGCTGCTCACGGCGCTCCCCGGCCTGCTCGGGTGGTTCTGGGAGATCTCATACGACCTGTTGTTCGGATGGGTCGTGGTGCTGTTGGTCCTGGCCCTCGCAGCGCGCGGCAGGCTGCGACTGCTCTTCGACCAGGTGCTGTCCGCCGCCCTCGCATTCGGCGTCGGATCGGCCGTCGGAGCCCTTGCCGGCTTCGAGTGGAGCGAGAGCATCCGGGCCCTGACGTCGTCGGATCCTCCCGCGGTCTTCCCGGCCGTACGGCTCGGGGTGGCGGCCTCTGTCATCGCAGCCTCGTCGCCGCACCTGTCGCGGCCACTGCGATTCCTGGGTCGATGGATCGTTGCCGCCGGTGCGCTCGCCAGCGTGGTGCTCGGCATCGCGCTCCCGGTCGGCGTCGTTGCGGGCCTGGCCTTGGGTTTCGGCACGGCGGCGGTGATGCACCTGCTGTTGGGGTCGCCGGGAGGCCGTCTCTCGCTGGAGCAGATGCGGTCGGTGTTGGCCGATCTGGACGTTCCCGTGACCCATCTCGAGTACTCGGCGTTCGAACCTCGCGGCGTCTCGCTCGTCGACGCGACGTCGGCCGGGCGGTCGCTCCTGGTGAAGGTGTACGGCCGCGATGCATGGGACGGCCAGTTGCTGGCGTCGCTGTGGTCCTCGTTGTGGACACGCGGCGAGGCGCCGAGGATCGGGGGTCGGCTCCAGCAGGTCGAGCACGAGGCCTTCGTGACGCTCTTCGCCGAGCGCGAGGGGGTGCCCGTGCTGCCGGTCGTCGCCGCGGGCATGGCCGAGGGCCGCGATGCCGTGCTCGTCGTCGACACGCTCGAGAGCCGCTCGCTCGCGTCGCTCGATGCGGCCGCGGTCTCCGACGACACGCTGGATCGCCTCTGGGGGACGATCGGGCAGCTCGGGAGGGCGGGCGTTGCTCATGGATCGCTGGGTGGTGAACAGCTCCGCCTGTGCGCCGACGGCCGTGTGGTGGTGGGCGGTCTCTCGGCCGGGATCGTGGATGCCGACGAGGCCGACCTGCTCACCGATCGTGCTCAGGTGCTCGTCGCCACGGCCGTCGCGGCCGGGCCCGAGCGAGCGACCGGCGCCGCGGTCCGCGGGCTCGGGCACGAGGGGGTGGAACGGATCCTTCCATACCTGCAGCCCGCAGTGTTGACTCGCGCGACGCGGCGCGCCGCGCGGGCGCGGGGGTGGTCGATCGACGACCTGCGCGCGGCCGTGTCCGGCGCCATCGGCGTGGAGCCGCCCGCCCTCGAGCAGCTGCGCCGCGTGACGGTGGGATCGATCGCGACGGTCGTCGTGCTGGGGCTGGTCGCGTACGCGGTGATCACGGCGGTCTCCGACGTCGGCCTCGACTCGCTGGTCGATGAGTTCCGCACGGCCGACGCACCGTGGTTGATCGCGGCGCTGTTGGGGGTGCCGCTCTTGGGGCTGGCACAGGCGTTCGCGACCATCGGGGCCTGCATTCGGCCGATCCGGTTCGGTCCCGTGCTGATGTTGCAGTACGCGATCGAGTTCATCCAGCTCGCCGTGCCGAGCTCCGCGGCCCGGATCGCGCTCGAGGTCCGCTTCTTCCAGCGGTTCGGGCTTTCGAGCACGGCCGCGATCGCGATCGGGGCGATCGACAGCGTCACGGGCTTCATGATCCAGATGCTCCTGATCCTGGTCATCACGCTGTCGGGCCTCGTGACCCTGGACCTGGGCACCGGCACGGCGGGCAGGTCGTTCGACGGGACATGGCTGCTCGCCGCCGCCGGGGTCGTCGTCGTCCTCCTCGTGGTGATCCTCGCGATCCCGCGGACCAGGTCGTTCATCAAGGACAAGACGGTCGACGTGAAGGACTCGCTCCGCGTGTTCCGGCGGCCGAGCAAGGTCGCGATGATCGTCGGAGGAAACCTGGTGGCTCAGATCCTGTTCGCGATGATCCTCGGCGCCTGCCTGCTGGCGTTCGGGCACCGCTTGACCCTGGCGGAACTGATCCTCACGTACACGGTGGTCAGCCTCTTCGCCGGGTTCATGCCGGTTCCCGGGGGGATGGGGGTGGCGGAGGCCGGCTACACCGCCGCGTTGGTCGCCCTCGGGATCCCGAACCCGGTCGCCGTCTCGACCGCTATCGCGTTCCGGCTCGTCACCTACTACCTGCCGCCCATCTGGGGCGGCCTCGCGATGCGATGGTTGCGGCGACACGACTACGTCTGATCCTCCGATCGCGCTTCAGATCGACAGGCTGATCGGCAACGACGTGATTGGTGGAACGTCGCGATGTCGACCTGTGTCTGGAAGTGAGCGAGGTCGGACGCTCGCGGCGACTCGACTCGAGAGGCGTTCGCCGTGCTGAACGCCTCAGCCCGCACCGGTCCAGCGGCTGGCCTGGTAGCTGTTCCATGTGGTCGCAACGGCAGCGAGGGCGAGCAGCATGACCCCCTTTCATCCCATCTGGCCCATGCACGTACGGGGACCCCGTGCGAGGCTTCGCGAGATGGGGCAGTTCGGAACCGTGGGCCGCGGTCGTCGCCGGCATCTTCGTGCTGCTCTACGTGTGGGACCAACGAGGCAAGCAGCCGGAGGAGGTAGGTCATGAGCGATCCACGCACCGGTGAGGCCGGATCCAAGCCCGCGGACGTCTTCGTGGTGTTCGGGATCACGGGAGATCTGGCCAAGGTGATGACGTTCGACTCGCTGTATCGGTTGGAATCACGCGGGATGTTGGACTGCCCCATCGTCGGTGTCGCCGTCGACGACTGGACCGTCGAGGACCTGCGGAAGCGCGCGTACGATTCGATCAAGGCGATCGCAGGAAAGGTCGACGAGGACGTCTTCAAGAGATTCGCGGATCGTCTGTCTTACGTCAGCGGCGACTTCTCCAAGCCCGACGTGTACACGGCGGTGGCGAAGGCGATCGGCGACGCGAAGACGCCGGTGTTCTACCTGGAGATCCCGCCGTTCTTGTTCGGCACGGTGGTGGGCTCGCTGGCCGATGCGGGTCTGACGGCGAACGCGCGAGTGGTCGTCGAGAAGCCGTTCGGCCACGACCTCGCGTCCGCTCGCGAGCTGAACCGGCAGATGCATCAGCACCTCGACGAGTCGCAGATCTACCGGATCGACCACTTCCTGGGGAAGATGGGCCTGACCGAGATCCTGTACCTGCGGTTCGCGAACGAGATCCTCGAGCCGGTGTGGAACCGGCATCACGTCGAGAGCATCCAGATCACGATGGCCGAGAGCTTCGGCGTCGAGGATCGGGGGCACTTCTACGATCCGGTCGGCGCGCTGCGCGACGTGGTCGTGAACCATCTGATGCAGGTGGTCGGCGCGGCGACGATGGAACCGCCTCCCGTTCGCGAGTCCTCCGCGCTCAAGGACGCGATGTTCGCCGCGTACCGCTCGATGCTCGACGCGGATCCCTCGCACTACGTCCGTGGCCAGTACGAGGGATACCTGGGCATCGAAGGCGTGGCCGACGGATCGACGACGGAGACCTTCGGGGCGTTGCGACTGCAGGTCGAGAACTGGCGATGGTCCGGCGTGCCGATCTTCATCCGGACCGGGAAGCGCCTGCCGGTCACGCAGACCGAGCTCCGCCTCGTGTTCCACCGGCCGCCGCAGTTGCGCTTCCACGCCCAGGAGCGGGTTCCCGAGCCCGACCAGCTCGTCATCAAGCTCGATCCGTCCACCGGCATCAGGATCCTCGCCGAGGCGCAGCGGGGCACCGCGACGCAGCCGGAGCAGATCCACCTCGACATGGAGTTCGCGGAGGAGGGCGGCGAGGGTCCGACGCCGTACGAGGTGCTCCTTCACGCGGCGATGGTCGGGGACAGCGCGCGGTTCACGCGACAGGACGGCGTCGATGAGGCGTGGAGGGTGCTGGAACCGCTGATCGACGCGCCGCCGCCGGTCCACGCCTATGCGCCCGGCACCTGGGGTCCGAAGGAGGCCGACGAGCTCCTGGCCGGGTACGGACGGTGGCACGACCCGTGGGTGGCGTCGTGATGGGAGCCGTCACGGCGACGTTCCTCCCCCCGACCGGAGCCCAGCACGAGATCGCCGCCGGCTCCTCCCGTGCGGTGGTGACGGAGGTCGGTGCGACCCTTCGAGCGCTGACGATCGACGGCATCGACGTGGTCGACGGGTTCGACGTCGAGGAGATGTCGTCGGCCGGTCGCGGCCAGATCCTGGCTCCCTGGCCGAACCGGTTGGCCGACGGCCGGTACTCGTTCGACGGCCGTGAGGCGCTCGCGGCCATCGACGAGCCGTCGAGACGCAACGCGATCCACGGGCTCGTTCGATGGCTCCCGTGGGAGATCGTGACCCGAGACGACGGCTCCGTCGAGCTCGGTCATGTGCTGCACCCGCAGCCCGGCTACCCGTGGCGGCTCGCGCTCCGGGTCAGGTACGAGGTCGGGGTCGACGGGTTGCAAGTGACGCTCACGGCGGAGAACCGCTCCGAGTGGCCCGCTCCCTTCGGCACGGGGTTCCACCCGTACGTGACGTTCGGGGACCCGATCGACGACGCGTCGCTCACGATCCCGGCCATGCGGCGGCTGATGACCGACGAGCGGGGACTTCCGACGGCCGACCAGGCGGTGTCCGGCACGATGTTCGACTTCGTGGCCGGGCGACGGATCGGGACCACGCAGCTGGACACGGCTTTCCTCGACCTCGCTCGCGGAGACGACGGTCTCGCGAAGGCGATGCTGGAGGATCCCGAGGCCGGGAGGCGCCTCACCGTCTGGGTCGGCCCCGGGTTCGACTACCTCATGGTCTATACCGGCGACACGCTGGAGCCGGTCTCACGTCGGCGCCGCGGCGTCGCGATCGAGCCGATGACCTGTCCCCCGAACGCGTTCGCGACCGGCGAGGACGTGATCCGGCTGGAACCCAGCGGCTCGTGGACCGGGTCGTGGGGGATCACGGTGGGGGGGATCCCATGACGCATGTGGTGATCGTCGGCGGCGGCTTCGCCGGGCTCGGTTGTGCGAGGGAGCTGGCCAAGGACGGCGAGAACGTCGAGGTCACGCTGATCGACCAGCACGATTTCCACCAGTTCCTGCCCCTCCTCTACCAGGTGGCCACGTACCAGCTCGCGCCGGCAGACGTCGCCGCCGACCTGCGGCAGCTCTTCCGGAAGCACCCGACCGTCAACGTGCAACGTGGCGAGGTGACATCGGTCGACCCGTCGACGAAGACCGTGACCACCGCCGACGGTGAGACGCAGGTCGGTGACTTCGTCGTGCTGGCCGCAGGCAGTCAGGCGAACTTCTTCGATACGCCCGGCGCGGAGCACGTGTTCCCGCTCTACTCGCTCCATGATGCCGAGCGCCTGCGGTCCCGGATCCTGGCCGTCTTCGAGGAAGCCGAGCGCGATCCGGCGCGTGTCGACGAGGGCGCGCTGAACTTCGTGGTGGTCGGGGCGGGCGCCACCGGCACCGAGGTCGCCGGGGCGCTCGCGGAGATGATCCGTCGGGTCCTCCCGTCGAGGTTCCACGATCTCGCTCTCGACCACGCCCGGGTGATCATGGTCGACCACGGCGACGCCGTGCTCGGACCGTTCTCGCCCAAGGCGCACGACTACGCCTCGAAGATCCTGCAGAAGGATGGCGTCGAGATCCGGCTCGGCACGTCGGTGAAGGAGGTCACCGCCGATCACGTCGTGGTGTCCGGTGGCGACCTCATCCGTACGCATTGCGTGATCTGGGGCGGTGGGATCAAGGCGGCTCCGCTCGCGGGGCAGGCAGGCGTGCAGCAGGGGCGTGGGGGCCGGCTCGACGTGCGATCGGACCTCACCGTCGCCGGGCATCCGGGGATCTACGCGGTGGGCGACGTCGCGAACATCCCGGACCCCGATGGGAAGCCGTACCCGCAGCTCGGATCCGTGGCTATGCAGGCGGGAGCCTGGGCCGCGAAGAACATCCTCGCCGACGTCGCGGGTGACGAGCGCACGCCGTTCGACTATCACGACAAGGGCATCATGGCGATGATCGGTCGCAACGCGGCCGTCGCCGAGATGGGTGAGCATCGGCACGAGTTGCACGGCGCGGTGGCGTTCGCCGCGTGGCTCGGCATCCACGCATGGCTGATGAGCGGCGTGCGGCAGCGCGTCGACGCGTTCGTGAGCTGGGCGTGGGACTACTTCGGCAGGACGAGGGAGTCCGAGGCGCTCGACAGCTCCGACACGGCTCGGATCGATTGGGGAGATGACGACGGTGGCTGAGCACTTCGACGTGATCATCATCGGGACGGGTGCCGGCGGCGGAACGTTGGCGCACACGCTCGCGCCCTCGGGCAAGAAGATCCTGCTGCTCGAACGAGGGAACTTCCTGCCTCGGGAGCGCGAGAACTGGGAGCCGGATCCCGTGTTCATCCAGGGTCGGTACATCTCCGAGGACACCTGGTACGACGCCGATGGGAAGCCGTTCCAGCCGCAGGTGCACTACTTCGTCGGGGGTGCGACGAAGATGTACGGGGCCGCCCTGTATCGGCTGCGCCCGCAGGACTTCGGCGAGCTCGCGCACGTGGACGGCATCTCGCCCGCGTGGCCGTTGACCTACGACGACCTCGAGCCGTGGTACACGAGGGCCGAGCACCTGTATCAGGTCCACGGGAACCACGGCGAGGACCCGATCGAGGGTCACTGGAGCGAGCAGTACCCGTGGCCGGCGGTGTCGCACGAGCCTCGGATCCAGCAGCTCTCCGACGACCTGGAGAAGGCCGGATATCATCCGTTCCACGCGCCGTGCGGCATCCTCTTCGACGAGGCGGACCGGGCTCGGAGCACGTGCATCCGGTGCACGTGGTGCGACGGATACCCGTGCCTCGTCCACGCGAAGTCGGACGCGGAGACGATCGCGGTCCGGCCGCTGCTCGAGGCGCCCAACGTGACGCTGCTCGTCGGCGCCCAGGTCGTGAAGCTCGAGACCGACACGAGCGGCAGGAGCGTCACGGGTGTGGTCGTCGCCCGGAACGGTGAACGGGAGACGTACTCGGCCGACCTCGTTGCTCTGTCGGCCGGCGCGACGAACAGTGCGAAGATCCTGCTCGCGTCGGCGAACGAGCATCACCCCGGCGGACTCGCGAACGGCTCCGACCAGGTGGGGCGGAACTTCATGTTCCACAACAGCAAGGCGGTCGTCGCCCTGTCGAAGGAACCGAACGACACGATCTTCCAGAAGACGCTCGCATTGAACGACTTCTACTTCGGTGCCGAGGGCTACGACTACCCGGCAGGGCAGATCCAGATGGTCGGCAAGTCGAACGCCGAGGCGATGAAGGGGGAGGAGCCGCTGCTGACGAAGTTCGCACCTCACTTCTCGCTCGAGGAGACGGCGCGGCACGTCGTGGACTTCTGGCTCACGACCGAGGACCTGCCGATGCCCGACAACCGCGTCACGCTCGACGGCGACGAGAACGTGCACCTCGCGTATCGGTCGAGCAACGAGGAGGAAGCCGACCGCCTCTACCACGAGCTCAAGGAGATCCTGAATCACGTGGGCATGGCCGATCACCACGTGCTGCACAAGAACTTCTACATGCACATGAGCATCCCGATCGCCGGCGTCGCGCACCAGGCGGGCACGTGCCGGTTCGGCAGGGATCCCGCCACGTCGGTGCTCGATACGGACTGCAAGGCGCACGAGCTCGACAACCTCTACGTCGTCGACACGAGCTTCTTTCCGAGCATCGGCGCGGTGAACCCCGCCCTCACCGCGATGGCGAACGCGATCAGGGTGGGAGAGCACCTGATGGAACGGATGGGCTGATCAGCCGGTCATGAACCCGATCCCTCGCCGGCGTCTCCCTTCGCCGCCTCGCTGAGCGCGACCGCGCTCGCGATCAACGTCAGGTGGGTGAACGCCTGGGGGAAGTTGCCGATCAGGCGTTGGTGCTCCTGGTCGTATTCCTCCGAGAACAGCCCCAGGTCGTTGCGCAGCGACAGCAGCCGTTCGAACAGCTCCTTCGCCTCCTTCACCCGCCCGAGCATGGCGAGGTCGATCACGAGCCAGAAGCTGCAAGCGAGGAACGCCCCCTCACCCGGAGGGAGCCCGTCGGCCGCGTCCTCGTCGGGGATGTATCGCATCACGAAGCCGTCGCGCACCAGTTCGCGCTGGATCGCGTCGACGGTTCCGACAACGCGCGGATCGCTCGGAGGAAGGAAGCCCACCTGGGGGATCAGTAGCAGCGCGGCGTCGAGCTGCTTCGACCCGTAGTACTGCGTGAACGTGTTGCGCTCCGCGTCGTAGCCCTCGCGGCAGACCTCCTCGTGGATCTCGTCGCGCATGTGACGCAGCCCCTCGAGAGGTTCCTCCAACCCCTGCGCCTCAGCCATCTTCGCGATGCGATCGGCAGCGACCCACGCCATCACCTTGGAGTGCACGAACTGGCGCCGGGGACCGCGCACCTCCCAGACGCCGTCGTCGGGATCGCGCCAATGCTCCACCAACCAGGCGACCAGGCCCCTGGCCGGGTCCATCGCCTCCGGCACCGGCGTCATGCCGAGTTCTCTCGCTCGGAAGATCGCGTCGGTGAGCTCTCCGTACACGTCGAGCTGCAGCTGCCCCGAGGCCGCGTTCCCGACACGAACCGGTGCCGAGCCCTCATAGCCCGGGAGCCAATCGAGCTCGTACTCGTCGAGGCGGCGTTCCCCCGCGACGCCGTACATGATCTGCAGGTCCTCAGGATCGCCTGCCACCGCGCGGATCACCCAGTCACGCCACGCGGTCGCCTCCTCGACGTAGCCGGCAGCCATCAGTGCATCGAGCGTGAGCGCAGCGTCCCTGATCCAGCAGAACCGATAGTCCCAGTTGCGCACGCCGCCGAGGAACTCCGGCAGCGAGGTCGTGGCGGCGGCCACGACGCCACCCGTCGGCTGGTAGGTCAGCGCCTTCAGGGTGATGAGCGACCGCTCGACCTCGTCGCGCCAGCCGCCCTGATACGTCGACCGGCCCGACCACGCTCGCCACCACGCGTCGGTCTCGGTCAGAGCGTCGGCGGCGGCCACGGGTTCCGGCGGTTCCTCCCACGAGGAGTGGCCCGTGAGGACGAAGCCGACGGTTTCTCCCTTTCGCACGGTGAACGTCGATCCGAGCCGCTGGTCGTCGACCGAGATCGGCACGTCGGCTCGCAGCTCCAAGGTCTGTGGTCCCGCGCCGGCCCGAACGACATCACCTTCCGCGCGGGTCCACGGACGGGTGTTTCCGTAGTCGAACCGGGGCGTACAGCGCGAGAACACCGCCACCGACCCCCGAAGGCCGTGCACCACCCGTACGACCCGGGGATGCGTCTGCCTCGCAGGCATGCAATCGACGATTCGGATCGCGCCGTCGGCGGTCTCCATGTCGGTCTCGAGCACGAGCGTCGACGGCCGGTAGCGTCGCTCGGTCGCGATCACGTCGGCCGCAGGCGCGATGCGCCAAGATCCGTGCTCATCGGTCCCCAGGAGGGCAGCGAAGCAGGCGGACGAGTCGAATCGCGGCAGACAGAGCCAGTCGATCGACCCGTCGAGCCCGACGATCGCAGCGGTGCGCGTGTCGCCGATCAGTCCGTAGTCCTCGATACGGAGCGTCATCTGGTTCCTCCTCCGCCGGTTCCCCGGGGCATCATGCGGCGTCGGCTAGTCCATCATCGCCCGCGGGCGGGAGCATCATCCCAGTCGGATGACTCCGTTCGCCTCGCGCATCATGGGTTCGGCCTCAGCCGATGGCCGGGCTGGTGACCGCTTCGCCCGATCGGGAGGATGCCGCCCCCGGGACGAAGTGACATCCTGTGAGCCGTTGGACCGTCGCGCCAGGTGTGTGGCGTGCCGCTCGAGAGGAGGCTCACGTGAGCGATACGGACGTCGAGCTTGGCCCGATCGACTACTTCGTGGTCGAGTGGCCGGCCGGGACGAAACCGAGCGGCGAAGGCCTGCCGCTCCTCGTGGATCTCGTGGACCGGGGGTTGATCCGGGTGCTCGACCTGGCCTTCGTCCGCAAGGGGGACGACGGCTCGGTCGTCGCCGTCGATCTCAACGAACTGGGCGATGGGATGGAGCTCACGGTGTTCGAGGGCGCGTCGTCCGGGCTGCTCGGACAGGACGACTACGACGAGGCGGGCGCCGCGATCGAACCGGGCTGTTCCGCCGCACTCCTGGTCTACGAGAACACGTGGGCGGCGCCGTTCGCGACCGCGCTCCGTCGCAGCGGGGCGCAGCTCGTCGCGAGTGGCCGCATCCCGGTGAACGCTGTGATCCAGGCGCTCGAGGGGCTCGAAGGGGAGGAGTGAACCGATGCCAGGACTGATCCGCGGCGTCGCTCGCACGGCGGTCATCGCCGGGACGGCGACCACAGTCTCGAACCGAGTGTCGCGCCGCCAGTACAACAAGTGGTCGCAGCAGGAACAGCCGCAGGAGCAAGCTCCGCCACCACAGGCCGCGACCCCCGTGTCCTCGGGCACCGACGACAAACTCGCCCAGCTCAAGGAGCTCGGAGAGCTGAAGGAATCGGGCGTGCTCACGGACGCCGAGTTCGAGGCGCAGAAGGCGAAGATCCTCGCCGGCTGACGGATGAGCTGATCCAAAGGGCCGGCCGCGATGTGCGGCCGACCCTTGGGGAGCCTCGCGCTATCTCGTTACGGCTCGGCGATGTCGCGACCGTGCACCGTCAGCGCCCAGATCACGAAGACGTTGATGGCGATCATCGTGAGCGACCAGAACGGTTGGTACGGGAGCCAGGCGAAGTTCGCGATCGCGCTCACCGTGGCGATGATCACGCCGACCGTCCGTGCCCATACCGCGCCCGAAAAGAGGCCGAACCCGGCGAGCAGCACCACGATGCCGGCGATCAGATGTATCCACCCCCAGGTGGTGACGTCGAACTGCAACACCCAGTTCGGGGTCACCGTGTAGAACTCGTCCTCGAGGATGCCCGCGATGCCGGCGATGATGTGGAACGACCCGATCAGGATCATCATGAACGCGGCGAACATCGTGAAACCGACGGCTGCGCCGCTCCGCTGGTGAGACATCGTGTCCTCCCTCCCCCGTGCCGCCCGTTGCGGCCGGACCACGATCCGCACTAAGCCTACGCCTGTTGGTACCACCGGGGTTGGATGGAGTGCGCAATCGATGAGCCGTTGCCCCCCAAGCGATCATGTCAGCTCAGCGTCTGCCGACGGGCTCGCAGGTCCTTCCGTTCGGGTGTTGCCGAGCCAGCTGTCGTACAGAGCCGCGTAGACCCCTCCGAGGTTCACGAGCTCGTCGTGTGCACCGCGTTCCACGATCTCGCCGTGATCGAAGACCAGCACGCGGTCCGCGTGCTCCGCGGTCGACAGCCGGTGCGCGATCGTCACGGTCGTGCGACCCGCGCTCAACCGACGGAGCGCCTCGGTGATGCGCGCCTCGGTCGCGGGGTCGATCGCGCTCGTGGCCTCGTCGAGGATCAGCAGACCGGGATCGGCGATCTGTGCCCGCACGAGGGCGATCAGCTGCCGCTCGCCGACCGAGAGCTGTTCCCCGCGCTCGCCGGCCCGGGTCTCGATCCCGTCCTGGAGCGAGCGCACCCACTCGCCCAGCCCGAGCTCCTCGAAGGCTGTTTCGACCTCGCGGTCGCTGGCGCCCTCGCGACCCGCCTTCACGTTCCCTCGCACGGTCCAGTCGAACAGAAACCCGTCCTGGGGAACCATGCGGATCGCGATCCGCCGCGACGAGGGGTCGACCTTTCGGAGGTCGACGCCGCCGACCTCGATCGCTCCGACGGTGGGATCGGCGAGGCGGGTCAGCAGCTTCGCGAACGTGGTCTTCCCGCTTCCGGTCTCGCCCACGATCGCGACGTGCGACCCGGCCGGGATGGAGACGTCGATGTCGCGGAGCACCCGGGGCCCGTCCCGATAGCCGAACGACATGCCGCGCACGTCGACGTCGAGTGCGCCGTGGGTCGGCAGCCGCACGCCGTCGTCCGGTTCGACGATCTCGACCGGCAGATCGAGCACGGCCAGGATCTTGCGCCATCCGGCGATCGCGGTCTGCGTCTCGGCATAGATCTCCGGCAGGTCCTCGAAGACGCTGAGGAACACGTCGCCGAGGAACAGGAACGCCGTCACCGTCCCGAACGTGAGCCCCCACTCGGGCCCGAAGACCGCGCCGACCGCGACCACCGTCGACAGGGTCAGCGCGTAGAAGACGCTCGACATCGGCCACAGCGTGGCCGCGCGCAGGTGTGCCTTGACCTCCGCGTCGTAGCGACGGCCGATCGCGCCGGTCACCCGCGCGTGGATCGTGTCGTCGATGCCGTAGGCGCGCACGACCGCGGCACCCATGACGCTCTCGGAGACCTCGGAGAGCATCTCGCCGACCCGGGTGCGGGCCGCGTCGAAGGCGGCAGACAGCCGCGACTGCATCGACCCCATGACCACCACGAGCGGCACCATCAGCAGCACGACGACGATCGAGAGCTGCCACGAGTAGTAGAGCATCAGCGCCAGCGCGCCGAACGCCTGTACGAACGAGATCAACCAGGCGATGCCGCCGTACTCGGTGAACTGCTGCAGCGAATCGGCGTCGGCGGTCACGCGGGCCACGAAGACGCCGCGCTTCTCCTCGCTCTGCTCGGCGATCGAGAGGCGGTGGATGTGCGCGAACGTGCGCACCCGAAGGTTCATCAGGGCTTCCTCGGAGGCGCGCACGAGCCGGCGGCCGGCCGCGCGCGCGGCGAGGAAGGCCACGATCACGAGCACGAACGCGACCCCGCAGATGCCGTAGACGAACGCGGGCCTGAACTCCGGTGTGAAGCCGTGGTCGAACACCTGTTGCACGAGCACCGGCGTCACGAGCGAGACCGCCGTGATGCCGAGCGAGATGATCAGCGTGAAGCCGAGCCCCGTACGGAGCTCGGGGCTCTCCCGCAGGCCCCGACGCAGCACCCCGAACGAGCCTTTCAGCTCCTCTGGCACCGGCAGGTCGCCGTCGAGGCCCTGCAAGCGCAGCAGTTCGTCCGACATCAGCGTTCGCCTCGTTCGTAGGCCCGGATGATGGCCCCGTACCCGGGCTGGGTTTCGATCAGCTCCTCGTGCGTTCCTGTCGCCTCGACCCGTCCGCCACGCAGGAAGATGACCCGGTCCGCCAGGCTGATCGTGGACAGCCGGTAGGCCACGACGACGAGCGTCGTCGAGAGCTCGCGGCGTAGGGCTCCCAGGATCTCGGCCTCGATCGACGGATCGACCGCGCTCGTCGCATCGTCGAGGATCAGCAGCCGCGGCTCGCGCACGAGCGCGCGCGCCAGCGCGACACGCTGGCGTTCGCCGCCCGAGAGCGTGAGCCCACGTTCGCCGACGATCGTGTCGTAGCCCCGCGGCAGCGCGCGGATGAACCGGTCGCAGGCCGCGATCGTCGCCGCGTGTTCGACCTGCTCGTCGGTCGCGCCCGAGTCCAGCGCGATGTTCGAACGCACGCTCTCGGCGAACAGGAAGCTGTCCTGGAACACGACCGCCACGGCCGAGCGCAACGAGGCCACGTCGATCTCGCGCAGGTCGACGCCGCCGATCTCTACGCGTCCCTCGTCGGGGTCGACGAGGCGCACCATGAGCTGCGTCAGCGTGCTCTTGCCGACCCCGGTCGGCCCGACGATCGCGACCGACTCGCCGGGCGCGACCTCGAACGACACACCCTCGAGCACCGGAGACCGCTGCTCGTAGAGCAGGTGCAGCTCGTGCACGTGCAGGCCGAGCGGTCCGTCGGGAAGCGGGGTGCCTTCGCGTGCCGGCGTCACGGTGACCGGCTCGAGGAAGACCTCCTGGAGCCGGTCGTATCCCACGACGGCCCTCGGCAGCTCGGCGAGGATCCAACCGATGAACCGCATCGGCCACGACAGGAGCTGGAAGAGGGCCACGAACCCGATCAGGTCGCCGAGCGTGATCGCCTCGTTCGCCACCCGCCACGACCCGACGGCGAGCAGCAGGGCGATGGCCATCGTCGGCATCGCATCGAGCGCCGCCTCGAAGGTGGCCCGGATCACGCCGGCTCGAACCCGCTCGTCGCGCAGAGCCCTCGCCTTCTCGAGGAGCCGACCGGTCTCCGCCTCCTCTCGACCGAGCGTCTTCACGACCAGGGCGCCGTCGATCGACTCGTGCGCCACCGCGCTGACCTCGCCGATGCGCTCCTGCGCCATGCGCACGGGCTCCTCCATACGCCCTGCGAATATCCGATTCATCCCGGCGAGCGACGGGAACACGATCAGCCCCACCACGGCCAGATAGGGGTCGCTCGCGACGAGCGCCGCCAAGGCGAGCAGCGCCAGCAGGATCACGCCGATCGCGAAGGGCACCGGCCAGAACACATCGACCGCCGCCTTGACATCGGCCTCCATGTGCGCGAGCAGCTCGCCCGTGGGCGTCTCGCGGTGATACCGGAGCGAGAGCGCCCGGTATCGCTCGGCGACCCGGGTCCGCAAGGTGGCCATCACGCGCTCACCCGCTACGCCGGAGTAGTAGCGGCGGAGCATGATGCCCAGCGCCCGCCCGACGCCGCCGAGCATGAGCGCCCCGACCGCGAGCAACACGTCGCGTGACTCGACCTCGCCGTCGAACGCCGGGCGAAGCACGTCGTCGGTCGCCCGCGCCAACGCCTCGGTCAGCCACAGTGAGGCGATCGCGAACAACACGGCGCCGGTCAGTGCGGCCGCGAACGGCTTGGGGTGCATGCGCACGTACGAGGCGACCAACCGCATGCCTCGGCGGAAGATCGCCCGGTCGACGGTGGGCACCGATGTGGATGTGGCTACCTGCATGGCGGAACCTCTCGGAGGCAGAGGCGGGCAGACGGCACGAACGCCCGCCCACGCATGGTACGAACCGCGTGAGCCGGCGTCCGTGGTGCGAGGTCCGCGGCGACGGGCGCCGCAGCCTCAGACGGCTTCCGGTGGGAAGGTCAGGCCTTCACGTTGACGAACACCTGGCTGACTCCGGTACAGAAGAAGTCGTCGCCAGCATCGGGCACGTCGTCGCCATTGTCGTCGATCCAAGCGCCCGTAACGCCGATCACGGGCTCATCGCCTGCGGTCGCGCCTGCGACGGCCTTCAGACCGACCTGCACGATGACGTCTTTCTTGACCTTGTTCCGGTCGTTGACGGGTTCAGGCGTCACGTAGCCCTTCCATGTCATGCCGGACACGTTGTTGAGCTGAAATCCGTTGCTGGTGCATTGGGTGCCGATCGCGGCCTTGAGACCGCCTCGGGCGGGCAGCGGGTATGGCCCGCCGAACACACGGTTCGTTCCCCACTTCGCTTTGCCGGCCCTGAGCTCGTTGGCGTCATCAACCCCGATCAGGAAGAACTGATATGCAGTGTCGCCAGCACCTCTCAACGGGTGGATCTGGAAGACGGCCTTCGTCGCCTTGCCGCCGGCTTTGATCGTGTTCGCATTGATCCAGAAGCCCTGCAACACGAAACACCCGCTCAGCAACAGCGCCAGTGGGATCGCGAGCAGGCCGAACAGCGCCTTCTTCCTCTTCATGTAGTCCTCCCCCCGAGATGGAACCGGAAGCGCGATGCTCGCATCCTCGGCAGCGTCGCGCAAACACCCTGCTACTGGAACCCGGGAGAGCTCGTCATCGACCGTCGATCGCGCGTCGGCGGCGTTCCGCCGGGCCCCGGGGGCCGGCCGTGAGGTTGTGCGCGGTGTCGATCAGGGAGACGTGGGAGAGCGCCTGGGGGAAGTTCCCGAGCATGGTCCGAGTGGAGGGATCGTACTGCTCGGCGAGCAATCCGACGTCGTTGCGCACGCCGAGTGCACGCTCGAACGTCGCCTCGGCCTCCTCCCGGCGTCCGACGAGGTTCAGGCAGTCGGCGTACCAGAACGTGCAGGCCAGGAAGGACGCTTCCTCGTCGCTGAGGCCGTCGACGGTCGGGTCGTGCTCGTAGCGGTACACGAAGCCGTCGCGTAGCAGCCGCCGCTCGATCGCGGCGATCGTGCCCAGCACGCGTTCGTCGTCGGCAGGCAGGAACCCGACCAGGGGGACCATGAGCAGCGATGCGTCGAGCAGCGAGGAGCCATACGACTGTACGAACGATCCGACCTCGGCATCGAACCCTCGCTCGAGCACTTCCGACGCGACCTCGTCGCGCGCCGCTCGCCACCGGTCGACGGGACCGTCGACGCCGAACCCCTCGACGTCGCGGATCGCGCGATCGAACGCGACCCAGGCCATGACCTTCGAATGGGTGAAATGCCGCCGTGGGCCGCGGACCTCCCAGATGCCCTCGTCGGGCTCGCGCCATCCCGACTCGAGGAAGTCGAGCAGCGCTCGCTCCACCGCCCAGGTCGACGTCTCGTCGCGCATGCCTTCGGTCCGCGACTGGTACAGCAGGTCGATCACCTCGCCGTAGACGTCGAGCTGGAACTGATCCGACGCGGCGTTCCCGACGCGCACGGGTGAGGCGGTCCGGTAGCCGGGCAGCCAGCCGAGCTCGAGCTCGGTGAGGCGCCGTTCCCCGCGCAGGCCGTACATGATCTGCAGCTCCGATGGGCGACCGGCCACGACGCGCATCAGCCAGTCGCGCCACGCGATGGCCTCGTCCTCGTAGCCGGCGTCGAGCAGGGAGAGCAGGGTGAACGTGGCGTCGCGGAGCCAGCACATGCGGTAGTCCCAGTTGCGTGCCCCGCCGGGCCATTCGGGGAGCGACGTCGTCGGCGCGGCGGCGATCGCCCCCGTCGGCGCGAACGTGAGCGCCTTGAGCGTGATCAGCGAGCGCATGACGGCCTCGCGCCATCGGCCGGTGAAGCGGCACGACGTCGCCCAGCGCTCCCAGTACTGCTCGGTGTGCGCGATCGCCCATCCCGGGTCGAGCGGCGCCGGTGCGGGCTCGCTCCCGTCGTGCCAGATCATGGAGAAGGCGATCTCGTCTCCCTCGCGCACGTCGAACTCCGCGTACGTCCGTTCGTCGCGGCCCACGAGCTCGACCCGGGAATGGAGCTCGATCGCATCGGGTCCCGCCATGGCGCTGATGCCCGACGGGGTTCGTCGGACCCACGGCACGACCGAGCCGTAATCGAAGCGGATCACGATCTCCATGCACATGCGCACGCGACCACGGAGACCTCGCACCAGGCGCACCACGTCGGCTTCGTCCTCGCGCGGGGGCATGCAGTCCACGACCATCACGGCGCCCTCGTCGGTCTCGTGGGTCGTCTCGAGCACGAGCGAGTCGCCGCGGTACCGGCGGGTCGATCGGCGGACAGCGCCGTCGGGCCGGAGCAGCCATCGCCCGTTGCGCTCGTCGCCGAGGAGCGCGGCGAAACACGCCGGTGAGTCGAAGCTCGGCACGCAGAGCCAATCGATGGACCCACCTCTGGAGACGAGCGCTGCGGTCTGGGTGTCGCCGATCAGCGCGTAGGCGCCGATGTCGGAGGGTGTCGTCAGCGGTTCCACGTCACGACGGCCCGACCGAGCTGGAGCTCGCGACGGTGACGGCGTCCTCTCGCACGAGCAGACCCACCAAGCGGCCGTCCGAAGTCGTGATCGGCGAGTTCGCCACCTGCTTCTGGACCATGATCGTGGCGAGCTCCCCGATGGGCACGTTCGGACGATACGTGCTGGGACCCGGTCGCATCACTCCCTCGACGGGTTCGTCCGTCCCTCGCCCGAGCTCTTCCTCACGCAGGAGGCCGAGCACGGTCCGGTCCGGGCCGAGGGCGACGCACGTGTTCCAACCGGCCGCGCGCACCCGATCGCGGACCTCGTTGATCGGCTCGTCCAATCCGCATGTGGGAACGTCGCGGCGCGCCACGTCACCCACGGTCGCCCCTCGCGGCTCCGCGCCCTCCGACGGGAAGCCGGCGGCCAGCCAGTCGGCCTTCCCGTCGACGTAGTCGTACACCTCGGTGAATCCGAGCGTCTCGAGCCGGCACGCGGCTCGTGGACTCAGGTCTCAGGCCGAGTCGAAGCAGTAGACGAGCACGGGTCTCGTCGTGTCGAGGACGCTGACGGCTTCGGTCTCGATCCGCCGGAGCGGCAGGTTCACCGCCCCCGGAAGGTGGTCCTGGGCGAACTCGTCGGCGCCGAGCACGTCGGCCAACTGGACGCCGTCCTCGATCAGACGCCGGGCCTCGTCCCTGTGGTGGATCTCCGTTGCCATGCGTCCTCCCCGACCCCTCGTCGCTTCCCGGGCCGTCCCCGGCGTTCGAGCATGCGCGGCCCTGGGTATCACCATCCCGTATCCGAGAGTGGGGTGGAGGTGTACCCATGGGACACGTCGTCGAACCGCACGCCACGCCCAAGGCGCCCGAAGACAGGGACTGGAACTGGCATGGCACGGCGGAGGCTGACAAGGGTGATGCGATCATCGAGCGCGGCGGCTGGGATGCGTTCGCCAAGGCTCATGCCTGGTACGACCCGGCCGAAGACGCCGAGCACGACCCGCCTCAGGAGAAGCAGGCGTACAAGCTTCCGCACCACGAGGTCGTCGACGGGCGCGTGAGGGTCGTGTGGGCCGGCGTTCGATCGGCGATGCAGGTGCTGGCCGGTGCACGTGGTGGTGTGGACCTGCCCGAAGGTGATCGCGAAGGGGTGTATCGACACCTGCGGGAGCACTACGAGGAGTTCGACAGGGAGCCGCCGCCCTTCGGGGAGATCGACTCGTAGCTCGGGCGCCTTCGGCCGACGGAGCAGTAGCCTAGGCGGCTGATGAAGCCGCGAATCTTCCTCGGATCGTCCGGGCAGCAAGAGAAGCTGCTCCTGGCGCTCACCCGGGGGCTTCAGGACATCGCCGACGTCGACCCGTGGACGACGGTCTTCAACCCGGGTGTCTCGACCCTCGACCGGCTCGTCGAGCTCACGCGCGAGGTCGATTTCGCCGCGTTCGTCTTCGCTCGGGACGACTGGACGACGAAGGGTGCGTCGCCCGCGGCACCCGGAGAGGCCTCACCGCGCGACAACGTGGTCTTCGAAGCCGGCCTGTTCGGAGGTGCGCTCGGCATCCGCCGCACGTTCATCCTGCACGCGAACGGTGCCAAGCTCCCCTCGGACCTGCTCGGTCTGACTGCCATCAGGTACGACCCCGACACCACGCCGGCGATCGTGCGCCAGATCAATCAGCAGCTGCGGAACGCGATCGATGCAGAGGGCCGGAACAACCGCTTGGAGGGTGATTGGTGGCAGCTGTCCCTCACCGCGAGAACCGAGCTGGAGCCGTCCGCGGTCTCGCTCCTGACGATCAGCCGTGACCGCGCCGGCGCGCTCGAGGTCTCTGGACGGTCGTGGCAGGCCGACGGCACGCTGTCCGCTCGGTACTGGAGCGAGGCTTCGAAGGAACGGGTGGATCCGGCCGGCATCTTCTACTTCTGGAAGGGCGAGCGGCCCCGTCAGCCGGACGCTCCCGAACTCGAGGGAACCGGTGAGATCAAGCTCGAGAGCGTCGATCGCGCCGGCGGCTACTTCACGACGAGCTCGGTCGGCGCCGACCCCTTCCACGCGCGGACCTCCGGGGTCTACCTGCGTGCCGACCCGGGTGACAAGGCCGTGCTGGACGGCGACGACGCCTCCGAGCGAGCGGCACTCATCGAACGGCGTCTCGCGGAGTGGAACTCGTTGGCGAACTCGTGACCGACCTCGGCATGCGATGATGCGCGCCATGACCGACCATCGTCCCTGGTTCGCCTCGTACCCGTCCGACGTGCCGCACTCGCTCGAGCCGTTCCCGAAGGAGTCGGTGTTCGCATTGCTGCGCAACGCAGCTGCGGGATTCCCGGACAAGCCGGCGCTCGCCTTCTTCGGAGCGCACTTGAGCTACGCGCAGCTCCTGCGTCAGGTCGAACGGTTCTCCGCGGTGCTCGCCGGGTTGGGGGTGCGCAAGGGGGACCGGGTGGGAATGCTGCTGCCCAACTGCCCCGAGTACGTGATCGCGTTCTTCGCCTGCCAGCGAATCGGGGCGGTCGCGGTCGGCAACAACCCGCTGTACACGGAGCGCGAGCTCGAGCACCAGATCAAGGACTCGGGCGCCAAGCTGATGATCGTGCTCGACCAGATCTACCACCGGTTCGGGCGGGTGCGCGATGACGCCGGCGTGCAGGAAGTGATCGCGGTGAAGCTGAACCACTACATGAAGCCGCCCATCAAGTGGCTGGCGCCGCTGAAGTTCAAGGCCGACGCCCGCAAGGCGGGCACGCCGATGCCGTTCATCCCCGCGGACCATCGGGTCCGGTGGTGGGCCGACCTGATGAAGCAGGCCGGGCCCGTGCCGCCGGAGGCCACGGTCGACGACCCGGTCGGCGAGGTCGCGGCGCTCGTGTACACGGGGGGCACGACCGGGCTCTCCAAGGGGGCGATGCTCTCGCACTCGAACCTGGTGGCCAACGCGATGCAGGCCGCGGCGTGGCTGAACGTCGTCCGGCAGGGTGAGGACGGCATCGTGGCGGCGCTGCCCTTCTTCCACTCGTTCGGCACGCTGGTGATGGACTTCTCGATGACGAAGGCCGCGAAGCTCGTGCTGCTGCCGCGCTTCGAGATCGACATGGCGTTGAAGGCGATGTCGAAGGAGAAGCCGACGCTGTTCCCCGGCGTGCCGCGCATGTACATCGCGTTGAACCAGGATCCGCGCACGCCGAAGCACGACCTCGGGGCGTTGAAGGCATGCATCTCGGGAGCGGCGCCGCTGCCGATGGCGGTCGCGAAGCGGTTCGAGGAGATCACCGGGGGAGGCAAGGTGGTCGAGGGCTACGGGCTGTCCGAGTGCTCACCGGTCACGCATGCGAACCCGCTGGTGGGCGAGCGCAAGGAAGGCTCGATCGGCATGCCGCTTCCCGACACCGACGTGAAGCTCGTCGACCTCGACGAGCCCGACCGTGAGGTGCCGCAGGGCGAGCGCGGCGAGATGTGCATCAAGGGACCGCAGGTGATGCTCGGCTACTGGAACCGGCCCGACGAGAGCGGGCTGGTGATCCGGAACGGATGGCTGCACACCGGCGACGTCGCGATCATGGACGAGCAAGGGTACTTCCGCATCGTCGATCGCATCAAGGACATGATCATCGTCTCGGGATTCAACGTGTACCCGACCGAGGTGGAGGCGGTGCTGTTCCACCACCCGAAGATCCTGAAGTGCGCCGTCGTCGGGGTGCCCGACGACACGACCGGTGAGCGCGTGAAGGCGTTCATCGTGCTGAAGCCGGGCGAGACCGCGACCGCCCAGGAGATCACGGCGTGGTGCCGTGATCCCGACCAAGGGCTGACCGGCTACCGGGTGCCCAAGGACGTCGAGTTCCGCGACGAACTGCCGGAGACGCTGATCGGCAAGGTGCTGCGACGTGTGCTGCAGGAGGAGGAGCGGAAGAAGCGGGAAGCCGCGAGCTCGTGACCGCCGGCATCGACTGGCGGATCGACGACGACACGGCGATCCGTTCCCTGGTCCCTGCCGACGCCGACGAGTTGTTCGCGCTCGTCGAGGCGAACCGGGCTCGTCTGGAGCGGTGGATGGACTGGGCGCCGGGTACGAAGAGCTCCGAGGACGTTCGACGGTTCATCGAGAGGGCTCGTGCCTCCGAGCACGATGTCGAGGCCAATGGCCTCGTCGTCGACGGCGCCATCGTCGGTTCGGCCGGCATGAGCGTGGACCCGAGGCACGACCTCGGCGACATCGGGTACTGGATCGACGAGAGGTTCGAGGGTCGCGGCATCATCACCGGAGCTGCGCGGCTGTTCCTCGATCACGGCTTCCAACGACTTGGCCTGCACCGCATCTCGATCCATGCGGCGGTCGAGAATCGCCGCAGTCGCGCGGTTCCCGAGCGCCTCGGCTTCACGATGGAGGGCGTGATGCGCAGCGCGGGCAAGACCGTCGGGGGCTACCTCGACATGGTCGTGTACTCGATGCTCGAGGAGGAATGGCGCGTTCGCGCGCGGTGATGCGCTGACCCGCCGGTGGTGAGTTCTCGCTCGCCGTGACTCGGCAAGGACCTGCCAAGTGGATCGCAGGCGCGAACAGGGAGGTCCCTGCCGAGTCGGCCCGACCAAGCGAGGTGGGCCCTGAGCCCATCGAGCGGCGCAGGGCGCCCCGCGAGCAGAAGGAGGAGGGGACGGCCGAAGCCGCCCCCTCCCGGGTTAGGGATGCCTGCCCCGCGGCTCAGCCGCCGGGCTGCTCCACGCCGTTCACGAGCAGCGTGTACGGCGCGTACTGTCCGATCGACTCGGTGGAGTCGTGGTAGGTGACGATCGCCGACACGAGCTCCGCCTGGGTGCCGATCGCCTTGCGCAGCTTCCCGCGCTCCAGCGATCCGCTGAAGTCCGCGTCGAGCGGCACCTCGGCGATCCAGGAACGTTTCCCCTCGCGGTTCGCGATCAGCCGAACCGTGTAGCTCTCGACCTCGATCGGATTGAACTCGGTCAGTGAGCTCCATCCCTCGAGCGTCGACCCGTCGGACAGTGCCGCGCCGCCGACCGCCACGTCGTCGACCCAGATACCGTCGAGGAAGAAGCTCCCGTCGGTGACGAGACGGAACGAGACCACGACGGTCTGGCCGGCGAACGCCGAGAGATCGCACGACACAGGCACGAACGCGCCGGTCTCGCCGTTGAATGCCGGTCCCAGCGGGCCGCCGCCCGGCACCTGATCCGAGCACTCGATCGACCCGTAGGTCTCTCCACCGTCGGTCGAGACCTGCACGTAGGCGTAGTCGAACCCGTCCTCGAGGCTCCAGTTCGCCTCGAACGTCAGGGCGGGCGAGCCCGGGGGTACGTCGACCTCCCGGACGATCGCGCGATCGAGGTTGTCCCCGGTGCCCGAGAACAACGCCGGGTCGCCTGCCTGGCCCGGTGGGTCTCCATCGACGACCCACTCGAGCGGAAGCGTAGGCAACTGCGGAACGCCGGCGAACTCGATGCTGTCGATGTCACCCGCACCGAGGTACCCCGACGCGTCACGCATCCGCACGTAGTCCGAACCGTTCGGCGGAGCGCCCGGTGAGCTGTAGGTCTGGTCGGTGTCCCAGTTGATCGTGGCGTCGAGCGTGGCGACCTGGAAGTCCGCCGGGTCACCGCCGTTCAGCTTCGCTCGATCGTCGAGGATGCCGTCGAGGGCGACGGTCGCGGCCCATTCGTCGATGAGCTCGTCGATCGACATGTCGCTCCCGGCGGCCTGCGTGAGTGCCTGCAGGCTCTCCAGGCCGTGCAGCGGGTCACGATGGAACTCACCCATGAAGTCCCCGCCGAACCGGTCGGCCAGGTACTCCATCATCGTGTAGGCGGCGCCGTAGTCGCAGAGCACCTCCGACTCGAAGTCGGTCTGATCCCCCCACAGGGTCAGCGAGTTCTCAGGCCCGCCTTGCCGTGGGATCGGGTTGAAATCGCTCTGCACGCCGAGGTAGCCGAGGAAACACTGGATGTGGCTGTCGTATCCGAGGTCCGTGATCGGGGTGCTCGGGTCGACGTAGCCGGTGAGGGTCTGGGCCCAGTCGGACAGTCCCTCGTTCACCCAGATCGTCTCGTTCCCGTCCACGTAGTGCTGCAGCAGGTGCTGGTACTCGTGCGCGAAGACGCCCTCGTACAGGAACTGCCTCGCGGGTGCGCTCGTGCACGGGTCTTCGGTGGGCTCGTGCGGTGGGTTCTCGCCCGTGCGATGCAGCCAGTCCCACGCGTCGATCGTCATGGTCAGGCGGTCGAGCACCACATCGTCGAAGAACGACGTGTAGAAGCCCGCCACGTACGAGAGCGAGTTCTGGTTGTCGGTGTCGTAGAAGTTCTCGTCGCGCACGTTGTCGACGAGGACCACGACGTCGTCGCCGTCACCCTCGTAGTAGTCGGCAGGGAACCCCAGGTCTTCGGCGGCGGAGTTCGTGCCGTCGCGCTCCGGGGGCACGCTGAACGCCTGCGACTCCTTCGGGTAGATGTTCCCGTCGAACTCGTCGATCAGGTAGTTCACCTGGTCGTCGCTGATCTCGGTGCGGACGTCGTTGCGGCAATCATCGGCTGGGAAGTCCGTGCCGGTCGAGACCGCGTCGGATCCGCTCAGCACCCAGACCTCGATGTTGGCGCCGACGCCGCGCAGCGTGAACTCCTTGAAGTTCAACGCGCCGGTCACGAAGTCGATCGTGGGCCACATCTTCATGTCGCCGACCGTTGGAAGCGCCTGCGCGGCGCTCGCCCCCGACCGTCTGATCTCCCGAGCGACTTCCCGCCGGGCCTGTGCGAGCCGAAGCTCGGGCGCCTTCACGTCGGGCCCCAGGTGGCGAACGCCGACGTCCACGCCGGCACCCGCATCCGGGTCCGACCCTGGCGCTCCCTGGGCCGGCACGACCATGGCCATGAGCAGGATCGCTGCCGCGAGGCCGATCGATCGTCGGTACATGTGACCCCTCCTCTCCATGCTCCCCGGACCGGGATCCGCCGATCCTTCACGGGGAGCTGACCGGGTTCCCCGTCCCGTTTCCCAGCGGGGCAGGGTTCCATGCATCGTGCGTCGGGTCGCACCATCGCCACATGGGGAAGACGGGTCGTCCTACGGCGAACATCGGCCGACGGTGTGGTCCGGACGGGCCAGGACCGACCGGGGGACCGGCGCTTCGGCTCAGCCCGTCGCGTCCGCGATCTCGCGACCTCGGTACCGGCGCCGATGGAGGTAGGCGGCGATGCCCCCCGCCGGCAGCGGGAGCCAGAACGACACGAGCCGGTAGGCGAGGACCGCCAGCACCGCATCAGCTGCCGAGACGCCGGCCAGCGCGAGCAGACCGGTGAGCCCTGCTTCCACGAACCCGAGGCCACCGGGCGTGATCGGGATCATCGCCAGCACCATCGCGGCCGAGTAGGCGAGCAGTACGAGCGTCGGTCGAGGGTGCGAGCCGACCGCAGTGATCGCTGCGAGGAGCGCGAGGTAGTCGAACAGCCTGTTGCCGAGCGCCGCCAGCAGCGCCCTCCACCAGGTGTCGCCGAGGATGGAGCGGATCTCATCACGCTGCACGACGAGGCGTTCGGGGAGGTCCATGACCGGCGCTCCCCCTCGGTGCCACCTGTTGCGCAGCCACTGCGCGCCGCGTCCGATCGATCGCAGTAGGCGGTCGTGGGTCATGAGTCGCAATCCCAGCAGGAACCCGACGACGAAGACGCCTCCGCCGAGCCAGGCAGCCTGCGCGAGCCCCCCGGGCACCGGGCGGCCGAGCACAACCGAGGGCACGGCGAGCAGCGGGAGCACGAAGAGGATCCCGGTGCTGATGAACGACGCGGCCGTGACGGAGGTGGCGACCTTCGTGCTGTTCACGCCGGAGTCGGTCAGCATGCGCCACTGCAGCGCCCCCCCCGCGGCGGCGCCGCCCGGCACGACCCGGCTGAACGCGTTCGAGGCGAGCTGCGCCGTGGCCACACCGAACCAGCCGCGCGTGCCCAGCGCGAGCCGT
>Ga0256867_10000146_pt1 | contig 25938 bp, 29 predicted proteins | sample RVTome_15_FD_185939 | JGI IMG/M metagenome (GOLD analysis project Ga0256867, IMG submission 185939) | Soil microbial communities from uranium-contaminated site in the Upper Colorado River Basin, Wyoming, United States - RVT150D86 (HiSeq) ... | reverse complement strand
GCGCGTCAGACTGCAGACGCCACACAGGACGCTCACGGCAATCCCACCGTCGTCGCCATGAGTGAGCTCGAGCGGCCGGCCCAACCGGGGCGGCGGTCCACCGGGGTCGTCACCTGCACGTGGTTCGAGCCATCCGAATCCACCGAGTTCGACGCGACCAAGGCGCTGCCGGGCCCGCCGGTGCCATCCGGCTCAGCTCTCGTCGACGACCACGTCTACTACCGGGCCTGCGAGAACGGCGACGGTGAGCTCGTCTTCCGAGGCTGGACCCGCTGGAGCGCCGCCGAGATCCAGGTGCTGGCCACCGAGCTCGCCTACGAGGCCTCCCGGGAGCTACCGCTGCCCCACCCCCACCCGGCCCTGTCCCCCGCCATCGGGGCCGACCAACTCGTCGGGCTTTCCACGTGGCTCTGGCTGGAGCCCGGATCCTGGGCGACGCTCGACGCCACGGCCAGTGTCCCCGGGCTGTCGGCCACCGCCACGGCGACGCCGACCCGGGTGCGTTGGGACATGGGCGACGGGACCGTCGTCACCTGCGACGGTCCGGGCATCGCTTTCGACCCGGCCCGCGACGACGATGCCCAGTCCACCGACTGCAGGCACACCTACCAGCATGTGTCGGCGGGTGAGCCGAGCGGCTCCTACACGGCCACGGTGTCCATCGACTGGGCCATCGCGTGGAGCGCCACGAACGGCCAGGGCGGCGCCCTGCCCGGGACGAGCCGGGGCACGTCGTTCCCCGTGCCGGTTGCCGAACGGCAGGCCGTCGTCTGCTACGGCGGCCGCGACGACTGCTGACGCGGCGCGGGGCCCCCGATGCTTCCCGCAGCACCGGGGCCCCGTCCGCTGTGGTGGGACCGCCGCCCGAGGCCCCGCCACCCACCTCGTGCGGCACGCTGACGGCGACCCGCCCAAGATTGCCTGACCGCCATGTCGCATGAGTAATCCACGTTCCGAGCACCTGACACTCCCCAAAGTGGGGGGATGTTCGCTCGGCGTCCTCACGCCTGCTCGACCCGCAGCAACCCGAGGCGGATCGCCTCGAGCACTGCCGACATGGTCGTCGGACGATCGAGCTTGGCCCGGATCGACTTGATGTGGTCCCGGACGGTGTAGGTGGTGATGTCGAGCGCCCGAGCCGCCTGGGCCGGGCTCAGGCCCGACGCCAGCAGTCCCAGGACCTGCCGCTCACGGACCGAGAGCAGCCGATCGGTGGGCGATCCATCGACGTGCCACACCGGCAGGTCATCGATGCAGTCGGGGCCCGCCTGGAGGCAGGCGATGACGGCTGAGAGCGGGGTCTGGCGGGACACGACGACGATGCCGCGGGTGTCGACAGACGGCTCGTACGGTCCGTGCTCGGCGATCAACACCACCGGACCGCCAGCCCGAGTCGCAGCCTCGAGCAGGCCCACCCACCCGTGGCCCAGGGACCGAGCGGCGATCACGGCGGCGTCGATGCCGTCGCGGGCCCGCGCTCCGGAGGCGATGGCGTCGACGGCCGCCAGGCCCGGTGCGGTGTCGATGGCCGCCACCAGCGCCTGCCGCACGAGGCGCTGGGGTTCGACGACGAGGACGTTCCGGAGCGACCCGTTGATCGCCGTCACGGCCCGGTCCGCCTGTTGAAGGTGCCGGCGGGCGCGCCGGCGAAGGTGTGCTGTGGCATGGGAGTCCTTCCCGTGTTCGTGAGGTGAACTGGCTGATCGACGTGGAGACGTCGATCAGCCGGGAAGGCACCCAGGCCCGTGGACGAGGCCGATCAGCCGCGCCGCACGGTCGTGCACCACGCCGCCGCGGGCGAGGCCCAGTCCGGGCACCCCGACAGCGAGGACGGCCAGGAGGACCGAAGGCCCGGCGCCGCCTGACGCCGGTCCGCCCAACCCGCCGGGCACGGCGGACGGCACCGCCAACGCCAACGGACCGGGCGGTACACCACGTGCCGCGCCCCCGCCCGTGGCGTCGCCTGTCGACCCGAGCATGGGGACAAGCGCGCCGCCGTCACTTCCGAGCAGCCGCAACGCGCCGAAGACTGGTCGCGGCGCTGCCCTGGTGCCGCTAGGCAATGACGGCTGCTGGATCGACGCCGGGACAGCCTGACGGGCGTCGCCGAGCGATGATGTCGCCAGGTCGGATCGATCGGTCGGCGGACCGGTCCCCGCGCCGGCCACGGAGTCGACGATCGAACCGATGGCGCCGACGAGAGGAGCGACCACCGGGACCACGCCCTCCATCACCGGCGGCAAGGCTTGGACGACCGTGGTCACGGCCGGGACAACAGCGTCCACGACTGGCGCGACGACCGGCGCCACCGCCCCTACCACCGGCGCCACAACCGGCGCCGCCACCTCCACCACCGGCTCCACCGCCCCCACGACCGGCGCCACCGCCCCCACCACCGGCGCCACCACCTCCACGATCGGGGTGGTCACTGGTGCGACGGCGTCCACGACGGGCGCCGCAGCTTCGGCTACGGGACCGGCGGCCTCCACCAACGGTGTCACGACCGGTGCAGCCACCTCCAGCACGGGCGCGGCGGCCTCGACGAACGGTGCAGCGGCTTGGACCGTGGGCGCCAGCGGCGACGCAGCCGGTGCCAAGGGCTCGACGACAGGATCGAGCGGATCGAGTGCCGGGGAATCGACCGCCGAGGCCTCGGCCGCTGGCGCCTCGCCGGGTGACCCGATCGCCGACGGCTCAACGTCCGGCGCAGCCGGCAACGCCTCCGCGGCGCCGGACGTGACCCCCTCCAGCGCCGCGGGATCGACGACCTGCTCCACCGTGCTGACGACACCATCGACCAGGCCCGGAGTGTCCGCACCCGCAGGCTCGGCGAGCAACTGCTGGACCGCCAGTACGAGCAACCCGAGCCCGAGGACGCCGCCGGCCCAGACCAGCGCGCGCACTGACCGCGAGGGCCGCGCGGCGGAGCGCTCCACCAGCATCGACCTGCCGTTTAGTCGCGGCGCAGTCTGCACGCACCCCCCAAAGTTGGGGACAGAGGATTAGGGGTGTGTCCCGAGCGCCGCGCATCCTACCCGGAGCCAGCGGGTTGTAACCGGCTCACGAATGGCGGACCCGCGACATCAGCGACCGCACCGAAGGACGGCGGCCCGAGCGGTGGCGGCGGACCGACCGGAGCATTTGAGCGTCGTGCAGCAGCGATTCCCGGCGCTGCTCGGCCAAGGCGATGCTGTCGAAGTGGTTCATGGTTCCTCCTCGTTGAATGCCTCGATCGTGCGCCTGACCAGGTCTTTTGACATCAGTGGCCAGCACCGAACGACCACGGAGCGAGCACGGATCCACCACTGACCCACCACATACGTACGCCCCCGCCGTTACGCTCGACGACGTGTGCCGGAACATCACCACCCTGCGAGGCCTCGAGCCCGAGGCGACGACCGACGAGATCGAGGCTGCGGCCCGCCAGTACGTCCGCAAGGTGAGCGGCGTGCAGTCCACCTCGGCGCAGACCGAAGAGGCCTTCGAGCTGGCGGTTCGCCGGGTCGCGGAGGCCACGACCGACCTGCTCACCGGCCTGCCGCCCCGCCGCCAGCCGCCACCGACCCTCCCGCCGCTCCGCCGCCTGCGCGACGGCAAGCGACCCGCCGCCGCGGCCGCGCGCTGAGGGCGGGTGACGCCCGAGGGACCCGCCGCAGCCGTTACAAGGGGAGCGGGGTGTCGCCCCCGAGGTCGTAGATCACAGCGCCGTCGGCGACCCGGGCACCGTCGGTCACCACGTGCGGCGTGCTGCGCCCGTCGTGGAGGAGGTGCCGAACCTCGTCATCCCGCGTCAGTACCACGGCGTCGGCGAGCAACCGCCGGTGGCAACGCCACCAGAGGCTCTCGGCGCACATGACCGCCGTGCGCCGGTCGGCGGCGGCCACGAGCACCTCGTCGAGGGCGGCGTTGAACTCGGCGGTCCCCATGTGGTCGGCATAGGCCCGGAACGGCCGAGAGCGCAGGGCCACGTGCGGGCTGTCGGGCCGCGCCTTGCGCCGCCCCCCGAGCCCGGGCTCCCAGCGGTACTCGATGCCCGCCTCGGGCACCCAGCGTTCGAGCTGCTCCCGCCCGAACTGCGGATGGCGCCGGCTGCCCGGGAACGAGCGCACGTCCACCAGCAGTGCCACGTCGGCCCCCGCCAGCAGGGCCGCGAGCTCATCCGCGGACAGGGTCCCGTGCCCGACGGTCAGCAGTTCGACGCTCGCCACGGGCTGTAGCCTGCCGCAAGTGCCTGGGGATGGGATCGCCACCGGTGCCCGCCGAACGGGCGCCCCCGAAGCCGCCGCCGCCATCCCCCCGGATGCCGCCGACGCGATCGACGCCCGGGCGCGCGAGCTGCTCGACGAGCTGACCCTGCACGAGAAGCTCCACCTCCTCTCCGGCGACACGCCGCCCATCAGCGGCCTGATCGGCCTGGTCCGCCACTACAACGAGGAGCCGTACGTCGCCGGCGCCGTCCCCCGGCTGGGCATCGGCGGCATCCGCTTCAGCGACGGCCCCCGCGGCGTGGTCATGGGCCATGCCACCGCCTTCCCGGTTCCCGTGGCCCGGGGTGCGAGCTTCGACACCGACCTCGAGCAGCGGATCGGCGACGCCATCGGCGTCGAGTGTCGGGCGCTCGGAGCCAACCTGTTCGCCGGGGTGTGCGTCAACCTGCTGCGCCACCCGGCATGGGGGCGCGCGCAGGAGACGTACGGCGAGGACTCGCACCTGCTGGGCGAGATGGGCGCCGCCCTGGTGCGGGGGGTGCAGCGCCATGTGATGGCGTGCGTCAAGCACTTCGCGTGCAACTCCATCGAGGACAGCCGCTTCAGGGTCGACGTGCGCGTCGACGAGGACGACCTGCGCGACATCTACCTGCCTCACTTCCGCAGGGTCGTGGACGAGGGCGTGGCGGCGGTCATGACCGCCTACAACCGTGTCAATGGCAGCCACTGCGGGCATCACCACCACCTGATCACCGAGATCCTCAAGGGCGAGTGGGCCTTCGACGGCTTCGTGATGAGCGACTTCGTGCTCGGCGTGCGCTCGGCCGACGCTGTGAACGCGGGGCTGGACCTGGAGATGCCGTTCCGCCTGCGGTTCCGGCGCCTGGCCCGGCTCACGCGCTCGGGATGGGTGCCGCACCAGCGCGTGGACGACGCCGCCGTCCGCATCCTGCGCCAGCAGCTGCGCTTCGGCGAGAACGATGACCAGTACAGCCTCGAGCAGGTGGCCAGCGCCGAGCACCGAGCCCTGGCCCGGGAGGCCGCCGAGCGGTCGATCGTGCTGCTCCGCAACCGGGTGCTGGGCCGGATCGCCGAGACCGAGGACATGGGTTCCGGCGCCGGGCCGACCGACGAGGACACGGGTGGGCCTGCCACCGCCACCAACGGCGACGCCCCTGCGGGCGGCGAGTGGCGGCGGGTGCTGCCGCTGGATCCCCATTCGGTCGAGTCGCTGGCGGTGTTCGGACGGCTCGCGGCCCTGCCGGTGACCGGCGACCGAGGATCGAGCCACGTCCGGGCCCCGTCGGTGGTGACGGTGCTCGACGGTCTGCACGCCGCCGGAGAACGCCACGTCATCGACGTCCGGTACCAGAAGGGCGAGGACCTGGGCGCCGCCGGGTTCGCCGCCTCCAGGGCCAACGCCGCGGTGGTGGTCGCCGGCTACACCCACCGTGACGAGGGCGAGAAGGTCCTGAGGCGGGGTGGCGACCGCAAGCAGCTCACGCTGCACCCCGAGGACGAGCGGCTCATCCGCATGGTGGCCGCCGCCAACCGGCGGACGATCGTGGTGCTGATCGGTGGCAGCGCCATCGTCACCGACTCGTGGCGGGAGCAGGTGGGGGCGATCCTCATGGCCTGGTACCCGGGCATGGAGGGCGGCCATGCCGTGGCGCGGGTCCTGTTCGGCGACGTCAACCCCGGCGGTCGGCTGCCGTGCACGTGGCCGCGGTCGGCCGAGCAGCTGCCGCCGTCCGATCCGGCGCCACCAGCGTCCACTACGGGCCGCTGCACGGCTACCGGCTCATGCAGGCCACCGAGCGATCGCCGGCGTTCCCGTTCGGGTTCGGCCTCTCGTACACCACGTTCGAGCACGGCCGACTGGTGGGCCGCCGGTCCTGGGACGGACCAATCGCGGTCACCGTGCCGGTGACCAACTCCGGCACCTGCATCGGCGACGAGGTGGTGCAGCTCTACCTCGACGAACCGCTGGGGTCCGATCCCCGCCCGCTCCGGGCCCTGCGGGGCTTCCGCCGGGTCACCGTGGCACCGGGGGCCACGGTGAACGTGACCCTCCCAGTCCCGCCCGACGCCGCCGACCGGGCGCAGGCCGCCAACGACGGGGTGCTGGTCGTGCACGTCGGACGCAGCGCCGATCCCCGGGATCAGCGCGCCATCGAGATCTGAGAATCGATGGCCGGGGGCCGCCACGAGCGATGAGAATCGTGTGGGGTCTGGCTGAGCGCGTTCCCGCTTGGTGCGCCCGAACCCGTATCTGAGACTGAGCCAGGGGCCTTCCCGGCACCACGGATTGTTGCCACGAGCACGTTTCACAGCGTCGTAGATCGGTTGGCCCCGCCGACCCCGCCGAGCAGGACACGACCAGAGGGGGTGGCCATGGACGTGGTGCTGGAACGCTGCGCTGGGATCGACATCGGCAAAGACGAGGTCGTGGCGTGCGTGCGGACTCCAGTGGCCGGCGGGCGAGGGCGCCACAAGGACACACGCAGCTTCCGGTCCTTCGTCGGGGACCTGGAGGCGATGGCGGACTGGTTCACCGCCGCGGGCGTCACCGAGGTGGCGATGGAGGCAACCGGGTCGTACTGGAAGCCGGTCTGGGACGTGCTCGAGGAGCGGGCGTTCGAGCTGAAACTCGTCAACGCGCATCATCTCAGGATCCTGCCGGGTCGCAAGAGCGATGTCCTCGACGCGGAGTGGATCGCGGAGTTGCTCGAGCACGGCCTGTTGCGAGGGAGCTTCGTGCCGCCCCGGGTGATCCGCGAGTTGCGGGATCTGACCCGCTACCGCAAGCGCCTCGTGCAGACCCACACCCAGGAGAGCCAGCGCATCCAGAAGACCCTCGAGGACGCGGGCATCAAGTTGGACTCGGTCGCGTCGCACGTCATGGGCGTGTCGGGCCGAGCGATGCTGCGCGCGCTCATCGCCGGTGAGCGTGATCCCGAGGCACTCGCGGAACTGGCCAAGGGCAAGCTCCGCAAGAAGATCCCTGAGCTGCGCCGCGCCCTGCAGGGACGCTTCGGTGACCATCACGCCCTGTTGATCGGGATGAGCCTCGACCACATCGATCACCTCGAAGCGACCATGGCCCGTCTCGATGACCAGATCGACACCCTGTTCGCGACGAACACCAACGAAGCCGGCATCCCTTTCGGACAGGCCCGTGACCACCTCGACACCATCCCCGGGGTGGCGAAGCGGGCCGCCGAAGCGATCATCGCCGAGATCGGCGTCGACATGGCCAGGTTCCCGAACGCCGGGCACCTCGCCTCCTGGGCCGGCATGGCACCGGGCAACAACATCACCGGCGGCAAACGCGGCTCGGGCCGCACCACCAACGGCGACGTGTGGCTCGGCGAGATCCTCAACCAGTGCGCCTGGTCAGCTGCCCGCACCCGCGACACCTACCTGTCAGCCCAGTTCTGGCGGCTTGCCCGCCGCATCGGCAAGAAGAAGGCAGCCGTCGCCGTCGGTCACTCGATCCTGGTGATCTGCTGGCACCTCATCACCAACGACACCGACTACCACGACCTCGGCGGCGACTACTTCACCCGCCGCAACGACCCCGACCGACACCGCGACCGCCTCATCGAACAACTCCACCATCTCGGCTACCGAGTCACCCTCGACCGGGTCGCATGAACGCGGCGCGACGCGCTCAGCAAGGATTCTCTTCACAGCGGTTCAGATGAAGGACGGGCCCGGCAGCGGCGCCGTCCCTCCGTTCGGGCTCACCGGACCCACGGGTTCGTTCGATCCGACCTCGACGGCCTCGGGATCTGGCGTCTGCCCATTGGTCTTCGGCAGCGGCATGGCCACCTTCTCGTGCCCGTCATGGGCGGCCTCGACCGCGCCGTGATACACCTCCAGCTCCGCCAAAAAGGCCGGCTCGTGGTAGGCGCGGCCGTCGATCAGCGGGCCACTCGTGCCGTCGAGCACGGCGGTCACGTCCTCACCGGCGATGGTCTTGTGCGTCTCGAGGGCGTGGGCCAGGACCAGCACCTCGGAGCGGTGCTCCCGCAGCAGGGACTCGGCCCGCTCCAACAGCTCGCCCAGGTTGGACTCGACCCGTTCCCCGAGGTTGCCCTTGAGCAGGTCGCGCTGGTCGTCCTCGGGACCACCGGGGCGGCCACCTCCGCCGATCCCCACCTTGTGGGTGACGCCGTGGGAGGCGACCGTCCGGCCCATCCCCCAGTAGCCCTCCATGAGCGTGGCCACGGTGGTCGCGGACTCGAGGTCACCGGACACGCCTGACGACGAGTCGCCCCCGAAGAACAGCCGCTCTCCGGCCAGCGAGGCCAGGGACACCACGATGTCGGACTCGTACTCGCTGCGCCAGCGCGTGAACTGGTCCTCGGGCTTGATGCTCGACACCATGCCCAGGTAGCTGCCGCCCTTCTCGATCGTGGCCAGGTCGATCATCAGGTGCTTGCGGGTGCGGTACGCCGCCACCGCGTGGCAGGCCTCGTGGACGGCGATGGCGTGACGCTCGCGCTCGATGTACTCGACGTCCTCGGGCGGGCCGAGCTCCTTGAGGTGCTTGGCCTTGATGACGTCCTCCCACGTGATGACCTCGCGGCCCTCGCGGATGCTGTAGATGAGGGCCTCGTTGACCAGGTCCTTCATCGACGCGCCGGTCCCGTACGGGGTGATGGTGGCCAGCTTGTCGATGTCCTCGGGCGTGAGCTCGTGGCGGACCTTGGCCAGGTAGCCCTCGTAGGTGCGCATCCGGCCCTCCTTCGACGGATAGCCGACCTTGTACATCCGGTCGATGCGCCCAGGCCGCAGCAGCGCCTCGTCGAGCGACTGCGGCATGTTGGTCGCCATCATCGTGAGGATGCGGTACTTGGGTGGCGGCTTGGGCCGCATGCCCAGCGTGCGGCGGACGATGCGGTTGATGAACCCTCGTGGCTTCTTGAGTCCCGACATCTCCGATAGCAGAGCCTGGAGCGTGCCCATACCGCCCCCGCCGGCCATGCCACCCATGATGATGCGATCGACGATCCGGGGGGGCCGCTCGTCTACCGACGACGGCACCAGCGAGGACTGGAGCACCGCGGCCTGCGACTGGGGCGAAAGCCAGCGGAGGTGCTCGGACCCCTCGACCGACCAGGGCGAGTTGGGCGCCGGCGTGGCTCCCGGCTGTCCGAAGGGGCCCGGGGTGAGCTGGCCACGGTTGCCCAGCGAGTCGGCCTCGTCGAAGAACACGATCACCCCGCCGAAGCGCAACGCGAGCTTGCGCAGCTTGCGGTAGAGACCCTTCACCTTCAGGATCCCGACTCCCATGAACATCGCCTGGAAGGCGCCGGGATCGACGAACACGAAGGGCTTGCCCGTCTCGCCTGCTACCGCCTCGGCCATGAGCGTCTTCCCGGTCCCGGGTGGCCCCCACAGGAGGAGGCCGCCGGGCACGTATCCCCCCTTGTCCTCGATGGCCTCGGGGTTGTCGAGGAAGACCATGTTCTCCTTGACCCGCTCGAGCACGGCGTCCTGGCCCCAGACGTCGGAGAAGCGGGTCTTGACCTCGTCGGGCATGTAGGTGTCGACGCCGCCGCGGGACAGGAACCAGAACAAGGCGGCGAACTGGCTGATGAGGAAGACCATGGCGAACATCAGCTGGAACACCCTGGGGAGCCACCCCCAGATGCGGGACGGCAGCTCGAACAGGGCCGTGACCGGCGAGACGTCGTACATGGCGGCGATGACCACGCTCACGACGCCCAGCAGCACCATCAGCTTGATGGCCCGGGCGATCCGGTAGCGGTTCCAGTCGTCGAGCAGGCGGGTGCGGCGCTCCCAGCGCGCGAACACCTTTTCGGTCCAGAACCGGTAGTAGCGGGGCGACCGCTCGGCCACGAGGTAGTGGAGCTGGCGCACCACCTCTACGCCGATGGCCACGAACAGCGGCCACTTGGTGCGCAGGGTGTTCTCGAGGGCGTCGCCGAACGTGTTGAACGGGTTGTCGTCGGACACCTCGGACCAGACGAAGAACCAGAACAGCAGGAAGAACAGCAACAGGAACTTGATGCGGTCCCACCAGGCCAGCGGCTTGCGGGTCTCCGCTTCGGCTCCCGACCCCACGCCGTGGTAGCCGGGTGCCGGCAAACCCCGCCTCTCCTCTTCGGTCGGCACCGGCGTCTGCTGGCCGTTCGGATGAGGCGTCATGAATCCTCCTCCTGGATGGTCCACGAGTCGACGATCTCGGCGATCTCGTCCTTGTGGGTTTCGAGGTAGCAATCCTCGGCGCACGCCACCTGGAACACGAACATGGTGGTGCTGGCGGCGTCGAGCAGGACCGTGCGGTCGGTGACCACCAAGTCGTTCCCGTCCTCGGGGGTGACGGCGAAGACGGTGTGCACGCCGTGGTAGCCGCCGTCGAACTCCACGGGCTCGTCGACGAGCACCTGCACCGGCACGTCGGCGCGGGCGGCGGCTACCGGGTCGGCCTGGGGGTTGCCCAGACCCCGCAGCGCGCTGAGGTTGACCTGCTCCCGCTCATCGGGGTCCAGCGCCCGCACCTGCACGATGCCCGTGGGGTCGCCGTCACCGGGACTTGTCGACGCCTCGGCACTGGGATCGTCGCTGCCGTCGAAGGTCCGCACCCACATGGCCTGGCGGCGTCGCTCCAACTGGGTGTCGGAGTCCTCGGGGAACAGGTCTTGCTCGTCGTAGATCTTCCAGTCGCCCGGCACCTTGGCGTAAACACCGAGATCGTCGTTCTGGACGAACTGGTAGCCGGATCCCCCGCACGCGCTGACCCCCACCGCCACGATCACCCCACCGAGGCCCACGAGGGAGCGCCAGACCCTCATAAACACAATTGTCGCTTACCCCACTCGGAATAGCGACCACGCATCCTTGGACCGGAAGGTCCCCCTACGTCTCCGAAGCCGCGCCCCGGCGCAGCCTCCCCGGGATCTCACGCATCGTGACCCGCGAGGCGGTTGGCAATCCGTCGCGTGCGGACAGCTCCTTGCACAGCCGGTACGTGACCCAGCCGACGACCGGAGGCGCTGCCAGCACCAGGATGCGGAACGTCCAGAGGATGGCGTTGACCGACAGGCCGAACGTCGAGGCCAGCACGTCGGAGGCGGCGCCGAGGAAGCAGATGACGTAGAACGAGAGCGTGGCGGCGCCCAGCGCCGTCCGGACGGGGCGCTGGCGGGGCCTGTCCAGCAGGTGGTGCTCGGCGTAGTCGCCGGTGACCCGCGCCTCCATGAACGGCCATGCGTAGAGCAGGGCGAACGTCACACCAGCCAGCAGGACGCCCGGGAAGAAGGGGTTGGGGATCTCGAAGCCGAAGGCGCGGATCTCCCATCCCGGCATGATGCGCAGCGCCCCGTCGAGCCAGCCCATGTACCAATCGGGCTGGCTCGCGGTCGACACCTCGGCCGGGTCGAAGGGCCCGTACACCCAGATGGGGTTGATCTGGAACACGCCGCCCATGAACGCCAGCACCGCCGAGGTCAGGAAGAACAGTCCGAGCGCCTTGGACGCGTAGGTGGGCCAGAACCGCTGGCCGACGACGTTCTCCTCGCGCCGGCCCGGCCCCGGAAACTGGGTGTGCTTGTGACGGACGAGAATCGCCAGGTGGGCGGCGATCAGGACGGCGATGAGCGCGGGAATCAAGAGGATGTGGATCACGTACAACCGCTGGATGATGTCCGGACCGGGGAACTCGCCCCCGAACAGGAGCGATGCCGCCCAGGTGCCCACCAGGGGGATCGAGATCGTGATCCCGTAGATGATGCGCAGGCCCGTCCCCGAGAGCTGGTCGTCGAGCAGCGAGTAGCCGAACAGGCCGTTGAACATGGCCAGCGGCAGCAGCGTGCAGCCGATGATCCAGTTGATCTCGCGGGGACGGCGGAACGCGCCGGTGAAGAACACCCGGGCCAGGTGTACCGTGATGGCGGCCAGGAAGAGCAGTGCCGCCCAATGGTGGATCTGGCGCATCACCAGCCCGGCCCGCACGTCGAAGCTCAGCTCGAGCGCCGAGCGGTAGGCCGCGGACATCTCCACCCCGCGCAGCGGCTCGTGGCTGCCCGTGTACACGACCTCGTTGGTGCTGGCGTCGAAGAAGAAGGTCAGGTAGACGCCGGTGAGCACCAGCACCACGAAGGAGTAGAGGGCCAGCTCCCCGAGCATGAACGACCAGTTGTCTGGGAACACCTTGTTGAGCGCGGTGCGGGCGAACTTGGCGGCGCCCAACCGGGAGTCGATCCACCGAGCGATCCGGTGCGTGTACAACCGCTCGGGGGACCGGCGGGTGGGGTGCGGCGCGGCCGGCTCGGTCACGTCTCAGCGTCCCCGGTCCCAGAACCCGGGGCCGACCGGGTCGGAGAAGTCACCGGTGGCGATGATGTACCCGTCATCGTCGAGGCCCAACGGGAGCTGGGGCAACGACCGGGCTGCGGGCCCGAACACGGGCTGGGCGTGGCGCATGACGTCGAACGTCGACTGGTGGCACGGGCACAGGAGCAGCCCCGCTTCCGCCTGGTACAGCCCGACCGGGCAGCCCACGTGGGTGCACAGCTTGGAGTAGGCGACGATGTCGTCGACGGTCCACTCCTCGCGTCCCGACTTGGGTTGGAAGTCCTGATCGCTTCGGAAGTGGATGAGCAGTGTGGAGGCGTCCGCCGCGTCCGTGTACCCGTCGGGCCACACGGTGATGAAACCGTCGACGGGCAGGTCGCGAGGACGGACCGGCATCCCGTCCTCGTCCACGACCCGCAAGCCCCCCTGCCGGTAGGCCGTCTGCTTGAAGCCGCGACCGGGGCGAGGACCGAGCGACCGGATCGGGAAGAGCAGCGCCACCCCCAGCGTCGCGCATGCGCCGCCCGCGGTGGCCACCAGCACGCGGCGTCGCTGCAGGCTGGTACCTCCAGCCTCGAAGTCGGCGGCGAAGGCGGCCACATCCTCCTCGCTCGACTCCATGGGGTGGCGGTCCTCCGCCACCTCGTCAGACGGCATGAAGTGCTTTGCCCACAGCACGATGCCGACCCCGATCCCGCCCAGCGCGACGGCCAACAGGATGCCCTCGGCCTGCGGTTGCCCGCCCTCCCAGTAGACGATGGTGAGGCCGATGGCGGCGGCCGTCGCCACGAGGAAGCTGACTACCGCAGCCCGCTCGACCCGAACGCCGCGGCGCGTGAGGACGTCGTCACCAGTCGACGGCGGTCGGGCGCTCACGGGCGGGAATTCGCCCGGGCCCAAGGGATCGGTCACGGCTCGCTCCCGCGGGTCTGGCGGATCGGGTCGCGGGTGCCGATCCACACCACGAGGCCCACGAGCGCCACCATCCCGAACAGCCAGGCGACGAAGCCCTCGGGGATGGGACCGGTGCGGCCGATCGGCAGTCCGCCGGGGTCCTCGGGGTCGTCGAGGTAACGCACGTAGCGCACCAGGCTGTTCAGCTCGTGGGAGTCGATGACGTCGGGCCCGAACACCGGCATCTCCCCGGGGCCGACCCGCACCGCCGACGCGATCACGTTCGGCGGCGCCGACGTCAGGCGGGGGGCCGCCCGGCCGTAGCTCAGCGCGCCGCCGACGCCCGAGGCGCTGTGGCACGCCTGGCAGTTGGCCCGGAACACCTCGCCACCCAGCGCCAGGTCGCCGGCGTCGGGGTCGACGTCGGGCACGTCGGGCCCCGTGCCGAGCGTGCCGACGTACGCCACCAACGCGTCGATCTCCTCCGGGCTGTAGGCGGGCTCCTTGCTGATGGGCTGGTCCTCGCTGTTGGCCAGCGGCATGCGCCCGGTGGCGAGGTAGTAGTAGGCGGCGGCCTCGCCCGCGTTCGCGAGCGACGGCCCCCGCACGTCGCCGTCCGGTCCCACGACACCTCTGCCGTCCGGGCCGTGGCAGCTCGAGCAGCCGGTCTCGTAGAGCTCGCGCCCCTCGGCTATGAGCTCGTCGCCTTCCCGGCCGCCGGGATCGCCGCTACCACTCCCGCCGCCGGTGCCGCCGAGACCGACGAAAGCCGGTGTCACGACCGCGGTGACCACCAGCGGCAGAGCCACAAGCACCCGTTGCAGCCGAGGCTGTCTCACCGGAGCAGGTAGATGGTCGAGAACATGGCCACCCACACCACGTCGACGAAGTGCCAGTAGTAGGCACACACCTCGACTGTCTGGTGCGCCGGCGCCCGCGAGCGACCGGCAATCGCCACCGCTACCGCGCCCATGAACACCAGCCCGCCGATGACGTGCAATCCATGGAAGCCCGTCATCAGATAGAAGGTCGAGCCGTAGGCATGGTCGTCGATGCTGAAGTCGGCCTGCGCGTACTCGGCCACCTGGTTCGAGAGGAAGATCGCCCCCATGAGCGCGGTGACGCCCAGCCAGGTGGTGGCACCGCGGCGGTCGCCACGCCCGGACGCCACGACCGCCATGTGCATGGCGCCGCTCGAGGCCACCAGGATCGCCGTGGCGATCGCGGAGCGCAGCGTCTCGAGCTCGACGTCGTCGGGCGGCCACACGTCGTTCACCGACCGCAGCGTGAAGTAGGCCCCGAACAGCCCCGCGAAGAACATCAGCTCCGACGCGAGCCAGACGATGACGCCGACCCCGAGCGTCGACGGTGCCGAGGACTCTCGAGGCGCGTGCGCCGGCTGCGTCGGTTCGGCCGTCACCGACATTCCGAAGTTTGTACCAGCTTCACGACGGATGGTGAGGCGATTCCCTCTACCGGGGCACAGTTCCACCCCCGGTCCCGGCGCCGAACCGGTTGCCGAGCAACCAGCGCCTCCTGGAACGGTTAGCGGGGATACGGTCGGCGGCGATGTCCGGGCCCAGCGCTGCCGACCTCGCCTTCCGCTGGCAGCTCGATCCGGCGGCGCTGCTGTTGGTGGCGGTGAGCGGGGCGCTGTACGTCCTCGGCGTGCGGAGGCTGGCCCGGCGGGCCCGGCGCTGGTCACCGGCGAGGGGTGCGGCGATGGCCGGTGCGCTGGCCGTCGCCATCGTGGCCACCCAGTCGGGGATCGGGCGGTTCGAGGGTGACCGCCTGTGGGTCCACATGGTGCAGCACGCACTGCTCGGCATGGCCGTGCCACTGCTGGTCGTGCTGTCGGCGCCGCTCACGCTCGCCCTGCAGACGGCCCGGCCCGCGACCCGGCAGGCGCTGCGGGCGGCGCTCCACAGCCGTCCGGCGCGCGCGCTCACCCACCCGATCGTCGCCTGGTGCCTGTTCGGCGGCGGGCTGGTGGCGATCTACCTCACGCCGCTGCTCGACGTGGCCGCCCGCAACGACCCGGTCCACCTGCTGGTGCACGCGCACGTGGTGCTGACGGGCACCCTGTTCCTCGCCGTGCTGGTGGGCGTCGACCCGCTGCCCCACCGGCCACCGTTCGCCGCCCGCCTGCTGGCCCTGCTGGCGGCCGTCCCGTTCCATGCCGTGGTCGGGTTGGCGCTGCTGAGCGCGAGCTCGCCAATCGCGCCCGACGCCTATCCCCGACTGTCCGACCAGCGCACCGCGGCCGGACTGTTCTGGGGGACTGGCGAGCTGTTCACGCTGGTGGTGGCGGGCATCATCCTGCGCCAGTGGTGGCTCGGCGAACGGCGGGCCGAGGCACGGGAGGTCCGCGAGGCCGCGATGGCCGGCGCGAGCCGGGCGCCGGAGCGCGTCAGGCCGGAGTGTCCCGGGTGTTGAACCGGTTCATGGCCGCATCGATGCCGTCCGCCAGGATGGCCTCGACCGCATCGGCCGCCTCCTGCACTGCGATCTCGAGCTCGACGCGCTCACGCTTGGACACCCGCCGTAGCACGTGGTCGGCACCCTGCTCCTTGCTGGGGGGTTTGTCGACGCCGATGCGCACGCGCAGGAAGTCGTCGGTGTGCAGGTGCGCCTTGATCGAGCGCAGACCGTTGTGCCCGGCCATGCCGCCGCCCTGCTTGATCTTGACGCGACCCAGGGGAAGGTCGAGCTCGTCGTGCACGATGATCACCCGGGCAGGGTCGGTGATGCCGTGCCGCCGGACCAGCAGGGCGACAGACTCGCCGGAGAGGTTGACGTACGTCTGCGGGAACGCCAACGCCACGCGCTGCTCGCCGATGTGGACCTCGGCCACGAGTGCCCGTTCCCGCGATCGCTTCAGCGCCCCTCCGTGACGCTCGGCCAGGAGAGCGACGGCGTCGGCGCCCACGTTGTGGCGACTGTGCTCGTACTCGTGACCGGGATTGCCCAGCCCGACGACGAGTAGGTCAGCAGGGGTGCCGCGGCGCTCGGCGGCAGCACCCCTTCGTCCGAACAGCGACACGGATGGTCAGGATCCCGAGAGGAAGCTATTCGCGGCCCTCGCCCCCACGCTGGCCCCACTCGCCCTCGCGGCGTTCGCCGGCGCCAGCGCCCTCGGCGCCCTCGCCCTCGGCGCCTTCCTCGCCCTCTTCGCCCTCTTCGCCCTCTTCGCCCTCTTCCTCTTCCTCTTCGGCGAGTGCCAGGCTGGTGAGCTTGGCCGTGACGATGGTCTCCTCGGGATCGGCCTCGGTGGTGACATCCTCGGGCAGCTGCAGGTCGCCGACGGTGATGTGCTGGCCGATCTCGAGATCGGATACGTCGACGGCGATGTGGCCCGGTATGGCGTCGGGCTTGGCGGTCACGATCAGCACGTTGAGGATTTGCTCGACGACGCCATCGTCGCGGATCACCTTCTCGGGCTCGCCCTCGATCAGCAGGGGCACGTCGGTGGTGATGGGCTTGTCGACATCGACGGCCAGGAAGTCGATGTGGAGCACGTCGCGCCGCACCGGGTGGCGTTGCATCTCCTTGACGATCGCCTTGGTGCGCTTGCTGCCGATCTTCAGCGTCAGCAGCGCGTTCAGGCCCTTGTCGGTGGTGAGTGCGCTGCGCAAGTCGCGCCACTCGACGCTGATCGGAGCGGGTTCGGCGCCGCGGCCGTAGATGACGGCGGGGATCTTGCCGGTCGCACGTAGGCGGCGGGACGCGGGGGAACCGGTGGATCGGCCGGTCTCGGCCACCAGGATGATGTCGTCAGCCATCGGAATCTCCTACTTCTGACGTCGCGCCGGAGCGCATCGGACGGGCTATAGACCGCTAGAGGCTACCGGGGCGGAACCGCGGATCCCCAAGCGGCGATGCCCGAGAGCCACGTCAGGCCTGGTTGGCCCCGCCGAAGATCTCCGACACGGACGTGTCCTCGAAGATGGCGTCGATCGTGTCGGCGATCACCTTGGCGATCGACAGGACCTCGATCTTGTCGATCTGCTTCTCCGGCGGCAGGGGCAGGGTGTTGGTGACCACGACGCGGTCGATCACCGAGTTCTTGATCCGGTCGATGGCGGGCCCCGACAGGACGCCGTGGGTGGCGGCGGCGCAGACCTGCCGGGCGCCCTGCTCCATGAGCTGTTCGGCCGCCGCAACCAGGGTGCTGGCCGTGTCGATCATGTCGTCGATGATCACGCAGGTGCGTCCGGCCACGTTGCCGACCACCTCTTTGGCCTCCACCGCGTTCTGGGCCCCGCGAATCCGCCGCTTGTGCACGATGGCGAGGTCGGCGTGGAGGGCGTTGGCGTAGCGCTCGGCCACCTTCACCCGTCCGGCGTCGGGCGACACCACGACCAGGTCGCCGCCCATGTTCTTCTCGAGGTGCTCCACCAGCACCGGCATGGCGGTGAGATGGTCGAACGGCTGGTCGAAGAAACCCTGGATCTGCCCGCTGTGGAGGTCGACCGACACCAGGCGCCCGGCGCCGGCGACGGTGAACATGTTGGCGATCAGCTTGGCGGAGATGGGCTCGCGCCCCTCGGCCTTGCGGTCCTGCCGGCCGTACCCGTAGAAGGGCAGGACGGCAGTGATCCGCTTGGCCGAGGCCCGCTTGGCGGCGTCGACCATCTGCAGGTGCTCGAAGATGGTGTCGTTGATCGACATCGTGCCGCTGGCGCCGTGGCTCTGGATGATGAAGACGTCCATGCCCCGCACCGACTCGCTGAAGCGGCAATGGATCTCACCGTTGGCGAACTCCGAGCAGTTGGGCTCACCGAGCTGGACGCCGAGGCACTCGGCGATCTCCACTGCCAATGGCAGGTTGGCCCGCCCGGAGACGATGTGCAGCTTCTTCTTGGTGACGAGCTCCATGACCACCTTCCCGCGGTCGGACCGGTGCGCCGGGCTCCCCCAAGGCTACCCAGCACCCGAGGTGTGGAACGGCCCCGTTCGGCCACCGGCAGGGACCTGCGCACCGGGTTCGAGGACCGCGTACGGTCCCACTACGGCGTCGTCGCCGATGGTGGCGTGGTGGGCCACGCTCTCGGTGACGTCGGCGCGCTCGCCAACCAGTGTGTCCACCAGCCGGGTATGAGGGCCGATGTCGCTGCCGGCGCCAATCGTGGTCGTGCCCTGCAGCACCGTGCCCGGGAAGAGCGTGACGTCGGGGGCAAGCGTGACGCCGGCGTCGATGTACGTGGCAGACGGATCGACCATCGTGACGCCGTCCCGCATCCAGCGTCCGTTGGTGCGCTGGCGCAGCTCGGCCTCGGCCTCCGCGAGCTGCGCCCGGTCATTGACACCCTGGGTCTCGCCGGGGTCGTTCACCACGAGGGACACGACCTGGTGGCCGGCGTCGGCCAGCACCTCGATCACGTCGGTGATGTACAGCTCGGCTTGGGAGTTGTCGGGGGTGATGCGGCGCAAAGCCGGGGCCAGCAGGCCCCGTCGGAACACGTATATGCCGGTGTTGATCTCGTCGATCGCCAGCTCGGCCTCGTTGGCCTCGCGGTGCTCGACGATTCGGCGCACGCGACCGTCCCTGTCACGCACGATGCGCCCGTAGCCGTCGGGGTCGTCCATCCGGGCCGTCAGCAGGGTGCAGGCCGCGCCCGAGAGCCGATGCTCGAGGACGAGAGCCGCCAGGGTGGCGGATTGGATCAGGGGCGTATCGCCGGGCAGTACCAGCACGTCGCCGTCGTCCTGGTCGAGGGCATCGAGGTCGTCCTCGGGGATGCCGGTCAACCCCACCGCCACCGCATCCCCGGTGCCGGCCTGCACCCGCTGCTCCACGAACTCGAGTGGTACCGGACCCGGATTCTCCTGCAGCTTCTTGGTGACCAGATCGGCGGCGTAACCCACGACCACCACCGCCCGGTCGACGTCACAGTCGTCCAGAGCATCGAGCACGTAACGCAGGAGGGGGCGGCCGCAGAGCATGTGCAGCGGCTTGGGTCGGGCCGAGCGCATGCGTGTGCCCTGACCGGCCGCAAGGACGATGGCCGACAGCCCACGCTCGCTCATTGCTTCCCGCTCTTGCTGCTTCGCAGCGGGCCGCTCGGGCCACGCTCGCTCTCTCGCCCTGCGGGACGCTCGCTCATGTGTCTGTTGTAGCGCCCGCGCCACGCGAACGCGCACTACCGCCCGGCACCTGCCGGTCCGGCGTTTCCCCGAATCCGCCGCCGGGTAGCGCGCCCGCATGCCGGAGGACCGCGACCGCCAGGCGCCTGATCCGTTGCCCGGCGAGGCCGGCGGGCCGCTGGAGCGCATCGAGCTGACGAGCCCGGCCTTCGACGACGGCGACGTCCTGTCCGCGCGGTTCGCCCACGACCGGGAGAATGTCTCGCCGCCGCTCGAGTGGAGCGACGTCCCACCCGGAGCCCAGGAGCTAGCCCTGCTCTGCCAGGACCCGGATGCCCCGAGCGGGCTGTTCACCCACTGGGTGCTGGCCGGCATCGACCCCACCATCACCGCCATCGACGAGGGCGAGGTGCCGGCGGGCACGGTTGCCGGTCTGAACGACTTCGGGGAGCTCGGGTGGGGCGGTCCGGAGCCGCCGCGTGGCCACGGTCCACACCGCTACGTGTTCACGCTGTTCGCGGCGTCGGAGCCGCTAGATGTGGCTCCGGGCGCATCGGCCGACGACCTTCTCGACGCGCTGGACGGTGTCGAGCTGGCGCAGGGCTCGCTGCTCGGTCGCTACGAGCGCTAGTGGGGCGGCTGGTCAGCAACCCGAGGTCACGTCGGTGATGCCCCTGACCACGCATGCGCTGCGGTCGACGGTGAACGTCTGCGTCCCCACCGGCAGCAGCAGGAGGTTGACCGAGCTGCGAACCGTCACCGTGACCTCGTTGCCGTCGGTGCGCACGAACGTGCCGCCGCCACAGGGTTGACCGGCGCGGCCGAGAAAGGCGCAGGCGGCGGTCTCGGCTGCCGGCCCGTCGACGATGACGGCGCTGCCGCTGCGCACGGCATCGTCGGATATCGCCTGGGCTCCGGCCCGGGCGGCCGACTCGGCCAGGTTGTTGGCCTCGCGCTTGGAGGCGAGGATCCGGCCGCCGTCGAGCACCAGGCCGCTCACGAAGACGAGGGCGACCGCGAAGATGACGACGAACGCGGTCACCACGCCGTCGTCTCCCCGACCACGGCGGACGCCGTCGAGCGACCGGCGCATCAGAGGCTCCGGTGGGCGTCGATCGGTTCCCAGGCTTCCTCGAACAGGGTGACCGTGAGCGGCAGCCCGATGAAGGTGAGGTCGCGGGTGTCGACGGTGCACGTCACCTCGACGTGCACCGTGGCGCCACGCTCGAACTCGCCTCTGGGCAGGAACTCGGTGTCGACCTGGGGGCCGTCCTTGCAGTTGAGGTTCTCGCCGGACACCGTGTCGGTCGCGGCGGCCTGGGCCTGAACACGGGCAGCGCCGGCGGACTGCTGCAGCGAGGCCACCCGGGCGGCGTCGCTGGCGGCGCCGACGACGTCGCTCTTGGCGTCGGTCAGCCGGCCAGCGGCGATCACCAGGAACAGGAAGCAGATCAGCACGGGCATGACGATCACCAGCTCGGTGGTCACCACGCCGCGATCGCCTCCCCGTTTCATGGCGTGTCGGTGGGTGGTGCCTCGGTGGCGGGACGGAAGCGCTCGATGACACCCTCGGACGTCTCCTGCACGGTGAAGTCCAGGTTGACGCCCGGCAGCTCGAACACCTCGGTGACGTCGCCGCGCACGGTCATCCGTACGAGCTCGCCGTCATCGACGTACTGACCGGCGACCTCCACGTCCTTCAGCAGCCGCGGCGCCAGCGCCTGCACGAAGTCGTTGGCGACCCGCTGGCCTTCGGGGATGGTCCCACCCTGCACCGTGGCCGCCCGGGCCCCTTCCTGGGCGGCGGCGCTGGCGATGTTGGACGCGTGGAAGTAGAGGCCGGCCTGCACGATCAGCATGATCATGAAGAGGAACGCCGGCGCAGCGATGACGAGCTCGGTGGTCGCGCCCTCGTCGCCGGCCAGCCGTCTGGCACCCACGGAATCAGCGGAACGCGAGTGCGCCTTCGATGTCGTTCTTGATGTCCTGCGACTTGTTGTTGATGGCACCGGCGATGAGGACGACCGCCGCGAGCGCCGCAGCCGCAAGTGCGGCGGTGATGATCATCGTCTCCGTGGTCATGCCGCGGTCGTCGCCGCGCAGCTCCTGCAAGCGATGCCACAGCACCGAGATGATCGACGTGATGACGAAGAACATGTAGATGTCTCCTCCGTTGTTGGTCAGAGGTTGTTGACGACCGCGTCGACGGCCGGATAGCCGATGAGGATCAGGAACCCGAGGAACAGCAGCACCACGGGGAGCGCCATCTTCTCGGTGGTCGACTGGGCCTCGGCCTCGGCTTCGGCGAGGGCGTGATCGCGGAGCGAAGCCGCCTTCACGGCCAGTGAGTCCCGCACGCGGGCGCCCTCCGTCCCGGCCAGCGACACCGTGGCCGACAGCTCGACCAGCTCGGTGACACCCACCTCCTCGCCGAGGCGGGTCAGCGCGGCCCACGGCGTCTCGCCGGTGAGGGCCGTGACCTCCAGGGCGTTGCGGAGCTGCGCGAATGCCCAACCCCGGCCGACGCTGGCGGCATCCCGCAAGGCGCTCTCGACCCCGGTGCCGCCGGCCAGGGAGATCACCACCAGGTCGAGGAACGATCCGAGCGCCTGCTTGAACGCCTTGCGGCGCTCCTCCGCCTCGCTGCGGAGGCTGATGTCAGGGGCGAAGAAGAAGAACACGCCGAGCATTAGTCCGACGCCGGCAGGGAACGTCAGCGGCACACTGAACCCGCCGACGGTCCACACGGTCGCGACGACGGCCGGGAGAGCGAGGCCGAAGAACGCCAGGACGACCTTCTGGGCCAGGTGCTGGTCGAGGCTGCGCCCGACGAGGCGCAGGTCGGACTCGAGGGAGTCGAGGCGCAGCCCCAGGTTCCGCAGGATCCGACCGAGCGACGCGCCCACGGTTCGCCCGAGGAACTCGCTGATCCCGTCGCCCTGGTCGGTGGCGGTGATGCGGACCAGCTGGTTCCGCCGCTGGAGGCGGTCGATGGCCGCCTGTAGCGGGGGCGGCGACGGGAACAGCAGCCGCCACGACACGATCGCGCCAAGGCCCACCAGAGCGCCGAGCAGCAAGGGCACGATCACGCGTCCGACGACTCCATGCGCAGGAACCGCTCCTCGTCCTGGAACCGGAACGACCGGGCGAGCCACAGGAACGCGCCGGCGAAGCACAACCCGATCAGCCCGAGGACGAGCTGTCCGACGGCCTTGTCGTAAGGCTCGAGGTAGTCGCGGTTGAACACCAGCAGGCCGACGGCGAACAGCACGGTGAAGATGGTGATCACACGGACGGAGGTGCGGGTGCGGGCCCGGCTGGCCTCGATGCGGAGGCGCATGTTCACTTCGGCACGTGCCGACTGGGCCAGCCGCCCGAGCAGGTCGCCGAGGCGCTTCGGGCTCTTGTCAGCGGCAAGCACGAGTGCCGCGACGACGAGATCACCGGCCGGGTCGTCGATCTCCTCGGCGAACTCCCTGAGGGCCGGGGCCAACCGGTCCCTTTCGAGCCTCGCAGCGAGGCGAACCACCTCGCGCCTTATCGGCAGGGGCGCCACCCCGGCGGTGGCGATGATCGACTGCTCCAGGCCACCGGAGCCCGCCATCGTGTCGCGCAGCATTTCGGCCCAGGCGGCGACTCCCTCGATGCGGTCGAGCTGTGCCTTACGGGCGGCTTGGCCCCCGAGCATGCTGGGCGCCATGAACCCGGCGATGCCGCACAGCAACGCCGCCATGGGCCAGCGGGTCAGGGCCCCGATGACGACGGCGCCGGCGGCCCCGAGGGCCAGCCGGAGCGTGAAGTGCTCGAACTGGCTCGACAGCGCCTCGGCCCTGCTCCCTCGGCTCCTGCGGACCGGCACCTCGCTGCGCGCCACGGGCCGCATGGCGACGACGAAGGTGACGACCCCCACCGCGCACAACGCCCCCAGCAACCCAGCGATCATCGACATCGCGCCCGGTCAGCCCTCGGTGTTGATGGCCTGGGCCTCGGCGACAGCGAGGGCCGTCGCGGAGCTGGGCTCTATCGTTCCGAGGCCATCTCCGACACCGACGTTCGATGTGAACGAGACGTCGTAGACGAGCGTCGCGGTGGCGGTGTAGTTGCCCGCCCGCATGTAGGTGTGCGTGCAGTCGGAGGATTGGGCACTGGCCGGAAGATTCGGGTTGTACGCGGGCTGTGGCCCATCGCAGGTGAACGGCTCGGACCCGTCTCCCGGGTCGACAATTAGGGTCGCCGGCTCAGCCGAAACGTTGACAGTGACGGAACCCGCGGTGGCCGATCGCCGGATGGGCTCCCAGCTCTCGGCCCAGAACCATGCCTCGATGTCGACGAGATGGTCGGCCGCTGCCGGGCTCGTCAGCAGCACCGGTGCCGACGGCGTGATGGTCACGGTTTGCGCCAGGAACCTCGGATCAACCGGCTCGCCGTCCGGGAAGAAGAAGAAGCCGACGCGCTCGTCACCGCAATACACGTGGCGGTACTCGCCGGGCCGCTGCTCTTCAGGGCGGATCTCGGTGCGCTGCTCCTCCATCGTCGTGTACTGCAGCCCCTCATACCGCAGGTAGTCGGGTGTGCCGTCGGACTTCGTGCAGTTCGGCCCGCCATCAGAGTGGTTGCTGCTCACGAGGTGCCCGGGCACTTCCTCCCTAGCCGTCCCGCTGGCCTTCCGTCCGTTGTTGTCGGCACCAACGCGGGGGTCACCGACGTCAGCGGCAGCGGGCAACACAGTCAGCGACGACACGACGGCCGCAAGTACCACCGCCGCGAGGGACACCTTGGATTTCATACGCCGCACACCTGCCCGTCGTCCGCATAGCTGATCACCTTCCACGATCGGCCCTCCAGCGTCAGTTCCGCGACGAGCCCGTCGCGCTGATCGTCGAACGTCTCGACCACGGTCCCGGAGCCCGGTACCACCAGTTGGAGCTGGTCGAACCCGCAATCTTCAACCACAGCTCGATCGTCGCCCAGTTCCTTGACCGTGGCGTCGAACTCGTATGTCCCCCGGACCACGACACCCTCCGCCTCGTACTGTCGAAGAAGGTCGCGAGTGGTCTCGAGTGCGTCTCCCGACAAGTGCTCGATCAGAAACTCGGCATCAGAAGAGGGTGGGTCGCCCGCCTTGATGAAGTCGGTCCAGCTCGCCTCGTACGCCGCGACGACCTCGGCCTCCAGCGCGTCTCGCGGGTCCTCGGTCGTGGTGGCCTCGTCGTCGGCGGTGGAGGACGTACCCCCGGCCTCTCCGCCGTCGTCGTCTCCTCCACAGCCCGCAATCGCGAGAGCCAGGGCCGTCAGCGTGGCGAGCGTCAGCGGTGCGCCAGGCTTTCCCACTCCTCGATTCCTCCCGCACGCATCGGGACCCCAGCGCCCGCCCCCAGCTGCCGATGGCTCGCGTGCGGTCCGGGATACTAGACCCACTTCGACCCGTGCCGACGCACGCACGACCGCGCTCCGCGGACGCCTAGGTTGATTGTCGATGACGACCGTCAATGAGTACCGAATGCTGGCCCGGAACACTGCGACGGCGTCGTCGAACAAGATCCACGACGACGCAGTCGCCCGCCGGTACGGGTTCGCAGGCGGGCTGGTTCCCGGCGTCGATGTGTATGCCTACATGACCCATGCGCCGGCCGACGCATGGGGCCTCGACTGGCTCGAGCGAGGCTCGATGCGCGCACGCTTCCTCGCCCCGGTGTACGAGAGCGAGGAGGTCGTCGTCGTTGCCGCCGACCTCGACGCGACCACCGACGGGCACCGCATGGTCCTGGAGCTGCTCGGTCCCGACGGCGCCATCCGCGCCACCGGCGAGGCGCACCTACCGGGCGGAGGGCCGCCACCGGCGCCGTCCGACGACTGGCCACTCGTCGACCAGGCCGACGACCCGCCCGAGGCGTCGCCGACCAGCCTCACCCCGGGCACGACGCTCGCCCTCGCACCGCACGGCTTCCACGCCGACCAAGCGGTCGACTACCTCGCGGAGGTCGGCGAGAGCCTGCCGCTCTACGCGGACCAGCGGGTCGCTCACCCCGGATGGCTGCTGCGCGACGCCAACCACGTGCTGTCCGCCAACGTTCGCCTGGGGCCCTGGATCCACGTCGAGTCCGTTACGCAGCACCATGGAGTCGTCCACGACGGCGACATCGTCTCCACCAGGGCCCGCGTCACCCGGGAGTGGGAGCGCAAGGGCCATCACCTCGTCGAGCTGGACGTTGGCACGCTCGACGGCGACCGTCTGGTCGCTCGAGTCGTCCACACTGCGATCTACCGCCCCCGTCCGCAGGGCGCCTGACGCTTTCCTGGCGCCGTGGGAATGCACCGTTGATCCTCGTGGCGGCCGGTCGACCTCAGTTCCACCAGCCGTCGGGTCGGAGCAGCACCGAGCTGTCGAAGCCGACATCGGCGAGCTGGCCCTGCGTGCTGT
>Ga0256867_10000144_pt1 | contig 25955 bp, 25 predicted proteins | sample RVTome_15_FD_185939 | JGI IMG/M metagenome (GOLD analysis project Ga0256867, IMG submission 185939) | Soil microbial communities from uranium-contaminated site in the Upper Colorado River Basin, Wyoming, United States - RVT150D86 (HiSeq) ... | reverse complement strand
TCGGCGCGACGGGGACACGAAACGAGTTGGGAGCACGCTTGCTGTAGACGGAAGCCCGCAGGGCGATCGGGTGTTTACCGCCAGAGGCCGGGCATCTCTTGCGCCCCCTTGGCTCGCTGAGAGCACGCCGGCGAGAGCGAGCCAGAGGGCGGATCGGAAAACAGGAGGAATCGGTGCAATTAAAGATCAAGAGCCAGGAAGATTTCTGGGCCGGGCTGATGTTCATCGGCTTCGGCCTGACCGCAATCGTTGTGGCGACCGACTATCCGATGGGCAGCGCGATGCGGATGGGTCCCGGATACTTTCCGACCTATCTTGGCGGCATCATGATGGTGCTGGGCGCGATCATCGCGTTTCGCTCGACGAAGGTGCAAGGCGAAGGCATCCGCGCATTTGGCTGGCGCGGGCTGTTCTTCCTCAGCTTCGCGTTCTTCTCGTATGGGCTGATGATCGATAATTTTGACCTCGGCTTCATCCTTTCGATCTCCGCCGTGGTGTTTCTGAGCACGCTTGCCACGCGCGAATTCCGGCTGGTCGAGAGTTTGATCCTGATGGCTGTGCTCGCGCTCGGTACGACCGCGCTTTTCATCTGGGGCCTTGGCCTGCCTTATCCCCTCTTCTGGTGGAGATGACATGGAAGCCTTAGCAGGATTTTTCCCCAATCTGGCCCTGGGATTTTCCACCGCGGTCTCGCCGATAAACCTGCTGTACTGCTTCATCGGGGTTTTCATCGGCACGCTGGTTGGCGTTCTGCCGGGCATCGGTCCGCTGGCGGCGATTGCGATGCTCCTGCCGATCACGTTCAATCTGCCGCCGGTGGGCGCGCTCATCATGCTCGCCGGGATCTACTACGGCACGCAATACGGCGGTTCAACCACCGCGATCCTGGTGAAACTGCCCGGCGAATCGGCGTCGGTAGTGACCTGCATCGACGGCTACGAGATGGCGAAGCAGGGCCGCGCGGGGCCTGCGCTGGCGGTAGCCGCCCTGGGTTCGTTCTTCGCGGGCACGGTGGGCACGATCCTCATCGCAACCGCAGGACCCCCGATCGCTGAAATGGCGCTCAAGTTCGGAGCGCCCGAGTATTTCTCGCTGATGGTGATGGGGCTCATCGCCTCTGCCGTGCTGGCGCACGGCTCGCTGCTCAAGGCGCTGGCGATGATCGTTCTCGGCCTGCTTTTCGGCATCGTTGGCACCGACGTCAACTCGGGGATGTCGCGCTTCGCGTTTGGCGTATCGGGCCTGACCGACGGCATCAGCTTCGTGGTGATCGCGATGGGGCTCTTCGGTTTTGCCGAGATCGTGAACAATCTCGAAAGCGGCGGTGGAAAACGCGACGTGCTGTTCCAGAAAATCAAGCACCTCTGGCCGACTATGGACGACTTCAAGCGCTCCTGGGCACCGGTGATGCGCGGCACGGGGATCGGGGCGTTCTTCGGCACGCTGCCCGGGGCGGGGCCGACGATCTCCGCGTTCTCGAGCTATGCGCTCGAGAAGAAGATGGCGAAGGATGCCTCGCGCTTCGGCAAGGGCGCGATCGAGGGCGTGGCGGGGCCCGAATCCGCCAACAACGCGGCGGCGCAATGCGCCTTCATCCCGACGCTGACACTCGGCATTCCCGGCAGCGGCACGATGGCGCTCATGCTCGGGGCATTGACGATCCAGGGCATTGCGCCGGGGCCGCAGGTGATGACGCAACGGCCGGAGCTGTTCTGGGGCCTCATCGCCAGCATGTGGATCGGAAACGGCATGCTGGTGCTCCTGAATCTGCCGCTGATCGGCCTGTGGGTGAAGCTGCTCACCGTGCCCTACCGGATGCTCTTCCCGGCGATCATGTGCTTCATGGCGATCGGCGTCTTCAGCGTGAACAACCAGTCGCTCGACATCTTCATGACGTTGATGTTCGGCTTCCTCGGCTACATCTTCGTCAAGCTCAAGTGCGAGCCGGCCCCGCTCATCCTTGCTTTCGTGCTCGGGCCCCTGATGGAGGAGAACCTGAGGCGCGCGCTGCTCATCTCGCGCGGCGACCCGACGGTCTTCCTCACCCGGCCGATCAGCGCGGGCTTTTTGATCGCGACCGTTCTGTTCCTGGTCGTGATGCTAGCTCCCGCGATCCGGAAGAAACGCGATCAGATGACGGAAGACCCGGTGGGCGCCTGACCGGGCGCTTTTAAGAATTTCCGATAGACGATGCCGCGCCTGCGGGCGCGGCATTTTCTTGTGCATGGGCGTGGATCGGCGTTCATCCCGTTCCAATGTCCGTCATCCAACCGTGTCGCGGACCAGCAGTCATGAGGAGTAGAGGGAGATCATTGGAACGGGATTCATCGGCGGCTAGTAACCACGTCGCGGGTCGACACGGTTCTTGAGCGGTCTGCCTTCGACGAAGCGCGCGAGATTCTCGAACCAGAGATCGAGCGTGATGTCGATGTAGTGCTCGCCATCGTCGCACGAGATGTGGGGCGTGATGACGAGATTGGGCGTGTCCCACAGAGGAGACTCGGGCGGAAGCGGCTCGGGCTCCACCACGTCGAGCACCGCGCCGCCCAGCTCGCCCCTCGCGAGCTTGTCTCGCAACGCGTCGTAATCGACCACCGTCGCGCGGGCGATGTTGATCACGCCGGCATCGCGCTTCATGCGGTCGAGCCGGGCGCGGTTTAGAAGCCCTTTGGTCGCCGTCGTGAGCGGAACGGCCATGACGACGAAGTCCGCACCGGGTAGAAGCCTGTCGAGGGCCCCGGTCCGATAGACCTTGCTCGCATGCGGCACCTTCTTTCCCGATCGGCTGACGCCAATGACCTCGAGTCCGAGCTGCCGTGCCGCCCGGACCGCCGCCTGGCCAAGGTCACCCAGGCCGACCACGAGGGCAGTCCGGCCGGCGAGGCTTCCCGTGAAAAGCTGGCGCCAGCGGTGTTCACGCTGCTGCGCAATGATCTCGGGCATGCGCGTGTGGAGCAGGGTGTAGGCCATGCGCATGAACTGCTCGGCCTTTGCGCCGTGCGCCCCGCGGTTGTTGGTGAAGGCGGCACGCGCCGGCAGCCAGTCGAGCGGCAGGTAATCGTCCACCCCGGCCGATGTCGCATGAACCCATCTCAATCGCGGCGCACGGCGCGCGAGCTTATCCCGGCGCGCAGGCACGCCGATCAGTACCTGGGCGGTATTGAGCGCATCGCCGAGGATGTCGCCATCCCAGCCGATGGTGACCTCCAGGCGCCGGGCGAGGCGGCGGTGCCGGGCGCACGCGACATCCCACAGAGCGGGGGTGATCTGGAAAAGCGGGATTTCGTTGCGCGCGTTCTCGATATGAACGCGAATTTTTCGCATCGGCATGCGGCGGTCAGAATCCAGTCACGGAGAACACAGAGAGTACGGCACGACGCGCGCGATTCCCGGTTGAGGTCTCTGTGCTCTCTGTGGCCGAAGCCTTGGTTTTTTAATCCGCCTTTGCGGGAGGTGTCGCCGCGAAGTCGGATCCGCGAACGCAACTCCGCCCGCGCGCATCCTGCCAGAGCTTTCCTTCGGCGTGCAGCTTCCCCATGGCGCGGGCCACGGCCTGGAACTCGTGCTCGCCGAAGTGCTCGGCAATCTCCTGATAGTACTTGGGCTCTTTTTCGATCAGCTTCAGAATCCTGTCGGCGAGGCTTGCGACCCGTTTGTCATCGTGCCCCGTCGTCTGCGGGGGCTTGTCGGCTTTGCCTTTTACATAATCGTCGATCCTGGCCCGGTCGGCATAAGCGTATGCGATGCGCTCGAAGCGCTCGCGCGGGATGCCTTCGCCGATCGTGGCGTCTATGCCGACTTTCGCTCCGGTGGGGACAACGCCGGGCGGAGTGACCGGGAGGCTCGGATCGAGCGGCTTGGCGCGCGCACCGGGCACCATGATGACGTCGCGGTCGCCCTGCACCCGGGTCGCGATCGCCCATTCCACGTCCATCGGATCGAAGACATCGATGTCGTCGTCGACGACCACGACGTGCTTGATGTCCTGCGCCGTGAGCGCGGCGAGGAGGGCGTTCTTGCCTTCGCCCGCCTGTTTCCTGATGGAGACTATGGCATGCCAGAAGCCGCAGCCGCCGAGCGTCACGTTGATGTCCTTCACCTGGACGCCGGCGCTTCTCAATGCACGCCTTATTGCCGTGTAGCGGGTGGGTGCGGCGAGCCACGTGTTCTCCCAGGGCATGTGAAGCGCGTAATAGATGGCGTCACGTCGCATCGTGATCGCCTTCACCTTGACCAGCGGGTTCCAGTGCAGCCCACCCATCAACCGCGTGAACTCGCCGAAGCGGCCCTCGGGCTGCGTCCAGCCGGTCGGCAGAATCTCGGCCTCGAGCACGATTTCGGCATCGGCGAGGCAGGGAAGGTCCATCGTCTCGCACATCGCAAGCTCGACCGGGGCGCCGCGTATGCCTCCCGCGATTGCCATCTCGTCGACGCCAAGCGGCGCGCGAAATCCCGATCCCATGATCTCGAAGGGGTGCGTGCCGATCGAAATCGAGATGGGGCAGGGGAGGCCGGCCTCGTAGGCGCGATGCGCAAACAGACGCATGTTGTTGGGCGTCACGATGTCGATGCCGGTCAGGTTCTTCTCCTTCACCATGAAGCGGTACATCCCTGAGTTCATCCCGTACTCGGGATCCCGGGCGATCACGATCCCGGCCGTGATCATCGGCCCGCCGTCGTGGATCGAGGACATCGGGATGGGAAGGCGGTAGAGGTCGACATCGCCGTCGAGCGCAATGACCTGCTTGTTCTTCGCCGTCTCGACGTACTTGGGAGGAAGGGGATGGTCGATGCCCTGCTGCAGCCGGTGCTCGATTTCCGGGTAGCTGTCGCACCCCATGGACATGATCGCGCGCTCGCGCGAGCGAATGATCCCGGAGACGACGGGCATGTCGTAGCCGATCACGTCACGGAAGACAAGTGCGGTCTTCGACTGGTCGACGAGCGTCGCGATGTGCCGGATGTCGACTGGTTGCCTGATGTCGACCAGCTCCTTCTCGCCGCGCAGGCGGTCGAGAAAGCCGCGGAAGTTCTCGTCCGAGAAGCGCGCGCTCATGTTTTCCTGCGCGCGCCTGATTTGCCCATACCCTGCCAGCGGGCGATCGTTTCGTGCTGGATGCCGAAGAGATCTAGGACCCGCCCGACGGTGTGGTTCACCATCCCGTCGATCGTCTTGGCATGGCTGTAGAAAGCCGGCACGGGCGGAAACACAACGCCACCCATCTCGGTCACCTGCACCATGTTGCGCAGGTGCGCAAGGTTGAGCGGCGCCTCACGCGTGACGAGCACCAGGCGCCGACGCTCCTTCAATACGACGTCCGCAGCGCGGGTGATGAGATTGTCCGCGAAGCCGTGCGCGACGGCGGCCAGCGTCTTCATCGAGCACGGCGCAATCACCATGCCTTCGGTGAGGAACGAGCCGCTTGCGATCGTTGCGCCCACGTCGCGCACCGGGTGGACGACATCGGCGAGCTTCTCGATGTCGCGGCGCTTGAGCTGGTGGTCTTCCCACGCATTGAGAAGCCCTGCGTCGGAAACGATGAGGTGCGTCTCCCATCCGCCCATTGCGCGCAGCCGCTCGAGAATTCGGATGCCGTAGATCGCGCCAGTGGCGCCGGTCATTGCCACGATCAGCCGCTTCCTCTGCGCCGCCATCCTTCTTGCCATCTTTGCCATGGGGATGCTCTATCCTACACTGCTTCACACATTGCCCTTTCCCCCATCTTGGGGGAGAGGGTTGGGGTGAGGGGGGCAGCTACTTTGGCGAAGCCGTGAGGTATGTTCCTCTCCCGCTTGCCACCAGCTCGCCGTCCTTGTCGTAGAGCGAGGCTTCGGCGGTCGAGTACTGGCTGCCCATACGCACCACGCGTGCCCTGGCGGTAAGATCACCCGGCATCGCGGCCTTGTGATAGTCGACCCGGAGGTCGATCGTCGGCACCGGCCGACCGACCCGCGCTGCGATTGCGTAGTCTGCGGCGACGTCGATTATGGCGGCGAGAATCCCGCCATGCGTGTAGCGCCGCTCCGGATTGACGACCCATTCCTCGCGCCAACCAGCTTTGATCTCGACGCCGTCGTCGCCCGCCTTCAGAACAGTAAAGTTGAGCCACTGGTTGAACGGCCCACGGGTGATGAGCTCCTGCAGTTTTTCAATGCTTATCGCGTGCTCACTCATTCGCTCTCCATCTGAGAATAATGTGAAGTCTACAGCGGACGGTGTGCGACGTCCGGCGCGTCAATTCAGATCCGTCGGTCTGGCACCTTCGGCGACCCAATGCCGGAGGTGCTCTCGGTCGATCTTGTTCGTGCCCGAGAGGGGCAGCTCCTTCAGAAAAAACACCCGACGCGGATGCTGGTAGGCCGGCCCGTTGGCCAGCGCAAACTGTTTGAGTTCTTCTTCCGTGAGCTTCGCACCGGCTCGGGGGACCACGAACGCGTACGGCACCTGGCCCTTCATCTCGTGATCGAAGGGCAGGACCAGCGCCTGGTGCACGGCCGGGTGGCGCGCGAGCAGCGCTTCGACCTCTCCGGGGTAGATGTTTTCGCCCCCGGAGACGAACATGTCGTCGATGCGCCCCACGTAGTAATAGAAACCTTCGGGGTCGCGGCGACAGATGTCACCCGTGTAGTACCAGCCTTCGCGCAGGTGATCCGCCGTTTCCTGTGGCAGATTGTGGTAGGCAAGCAGGATGCCGGGGTTCTTGACCGCGAGCTCGCCTTCGTCTGGGCTCGTGCCCGCGACCAGCTTTGCTTCAGTGCCCGCGTAAGGCACACCGATCGAGCCGGACGGGCGCGGCTTGCCATTCGGGTGCGGTCCCAGCGGTACCGGACCACCTTCGGTGACGCCGTAGACGACAAGCGGCTCGGCGCGCGGGAAGGCGCGACGGACATCGGCGAGGAGCTGCGGCGAGGCGGGCGCCGAGCCCATCATGACGGTGCGAACGCAGGAGGTATCGATTTTATCGAGGAGGTCCTTCCGCGCGAGCACCATGGAAATCATGGTTGGCACGGACGAAATCACCGTGCAGCGATACCGGCCTATGGCTTCGACATAGCGCTCGACGCTGAAATGCGGCAGCAGGGGAAGCGTCGCTCCGGCAGTCAGGCCCTGTTTTATCGCGTTCAGCGCGTTCTTATGGTAGAGGGGGGCGGCGACCAGGACTACATCGTGTTCGGTGGTGCCCCGAGTGTGCGCGAGAATGAGCCGGCTCCAGTTCTGACCGTAATGCGAGAGCAGCACGCCCTTGGGCCGCCCGGTGGATCCCGACGTGTAGGGCTGGATGGCTACCGTATCAGGGATGGGCTGAAACGCATCGAACCGGCCCGGGTCGAGGAACGCATCAAAGCCGCCTGTCCCCGGCACGCCAAACTCAACGACGGGTAACTCCGGTGGAACGAGCCGCTTCAGCGCCGGCTCCGAGAATATCAGGCGGGCCGACGCATCGTTAAGGATATAGGCGACCGTAGCCGGCGCGAGCTTGATGTTGATGGGAACGGCAACGAGCCCGGCACGCATGGCGCCGAACAGCGCAATGACAAACTCGATGCGGTTGAGCGAGAGGATCCCGACGCGCTCGCCCGCTTTCAACCCAGCCTTGACGAGCCCGCGCGCGCAGGCATCGCAAGCGGCATCGAGCTCGTGAAAGCTCCAAGCGCGGGGCCGCCCTGCGTCGTAAAGGTCAACGATTGCCGGCCGATCAGCGTTGGCGTGCGCATCGAAAAGCTTCCCAAGGTTGCCAGGATAGCCGCGCGGTTCCGGGCACGGAATCATGATGGGTGAACGCCAGGCCCGTTGTGGGCAAGGCGTAACGGGTAATGCGCCTTCTGTAGAACGCTCCCGCGCATTACGCGTCACCCATTACCCATCAACGGGTCGTCGTCACGGTGTGACGACGACTTTGCCGAAGACCTCGCGCGACTCGATCAGCCGCAGGCCCTCGACCGCACGCTCGAGCGGCAGCACCTTGTCGATCACCGGCTTCATCTTTCCTGCCTGGATGAGTCCCATCAGTGCCTGCAGGTCCTCGTCATAGAAGCTGTTCGAGCCGATCACCTGCAGCTCGAAGCTCCAGATGTAGCGCAGGTCCTCCTTCGGGTCGTAGCCGGCCGTCGCCCCGCAGACGAGAATCTTGCCGCCGCGCTTGACGCAGCGCAGGGTCGGGTGCCACGTATCGCCGCCCGTGAAGTTGATGACGACGTCCACGCCCCCTTCGTACGAGCGCCGCTGCGGCTTGCCGAACTTTTCCACCGCCCACTTGGAGAAATCCGTCGTCTTGTAATTGATGACATGGTCCGCGCCGAGCTCCTTTAGCCGTTTGATCTTTTCCTCGCTGCTTGCGCATGCGATCACCTCCGCGCCCAGCAGCTTCGCGAGGATCACGCACGCCGTGCCGACGCCGCCGCTGGCGCCCAGGACGAGCACCTTGTTTCCGCTCTTGATGGTCCTGTGCGTGATGATCATGCGGTGCGCCGTGCCGTAGGCAACGGGAAGCGACGCCGCATCCTCAAAGGAGACGCCCTCCGGCATGCGTATGAGCTGGTGCTCGGCGACCAGGCAGAGTTCGGCGAGACCGCCGTGCATCATCTCGCCCATCAGGCCCTTCTGGCGGTTGACCGGATTCACCAGCACCCGGTCGCCGGCTTTCCACGCGGTGACGCCCGCTCCGACCTCGCGGATCTCGCCGGCCATGTCGAGGCCGATGATCATCGGCAGAGGCACCTTGATCCCGGGCATGCTCCGAACGGTGAAGACGTCGTGGTAGTTGAAGGATGTCGCTCTCACGCGGATCACCACGTGTCCATCTTCCACGACCGGGCCGGGAAAATCGGGAACGAGCTTCAACTGCTCGAGGCCGCCATGCTGCTGTAATGCGACTGCTTTCATCGTATTCCTTTCGCTCGTCCCTGGGATTCGGAGAGGCAGCGCATGGTGCGGCCGTGCTTCGCCAAAAATTCTACGAATGCGACAGAGGCCTGTCAAAGAAGAAAAGGCGCCGCGCGTCCGACCACACTCTGGACGCGAGGAAACGACGTATTGCTTTCACTGCTACCATGCGCGTTGCCATCGAACCGCCCGCCCCTGTGTCCGATCCGCGAGATTCCGCCCCCTGGTTCGTCGTGCTTGTCGTCACCGCGGCGCAGCTGGTTGCCGCGAGCGCAGGAATCGTGCTCGCGACGATCGCGCCCAAGGTCGCCGAGACATTGAACGTGAGCCCGGTGCTGATCGGCTATCAGGCAAGCTTGACCTGGGGCGTGGCGATGGTGGCCTCGATCTATGGCGGCAATGCGGTGCTGCGCTGGGGCGCGGGCTCGACGACGCAGGTGAGCATGGCGTTGAGTGCCGTTGGCGTGGCGCTTTTCGCGGTACCTCACGTCGCGATCATCGCGCTCGGATCCCTCATCGCGGGAATCGGCACCGGGATCGCACCGGCCGCGGCAGCGCACCTGCTCGTTCGTTACACGGCGCCCAAGCGGCGCAATCTCGTGTTCTCGATCAAGCAGACGGGCGTCCCGGTCGGCGGCGTGCTGATTGCGCTCATCGCGCCGGCAATGGCGGTTACGGTCGGCTGGCAATGGTCGCTGGCGACGATTGCGGCCGCTGCGATCGGGGGCATATTGATGGTTCGGACCTATCGCCGAGCGTGGGACGATGATCGCGCGCATGCGGTTGCCCGAGGCGGCGCCTTCGGCGGCGTGCCCGTGGTGCTACGCCAGGCGTCGCTACGCTGGCTTTCGCTCGCCTCCGTCCTGTTTTCCAGCGTGCAGCGCATCGTGCTGACGTTCACGGTGCTCTTTCTAGTTGCCGAGGGCGGCTACGGCCTGGTCGAAGCGGGCATCATGCTCTCCGTAGTGCAGATTGGCGGGGCCGCGACCCGGGTGCCGTGGGGCTGGCTCGCCGACCGGTTGCGAAGCGGGCTCGCCGTGCTCTACCTGGTCTGCATCCTGATCATCGGCTCGTCGGCCGTGCTCGTCATGCTCGAGCCCGCCTGGCCGCGCGGTCTCGTCTACCTGCTCTTCTTCGTGCTCGGGGCGGCGACGGTCGGCTGGAACGGCGTATTTCATGCGGAGTGCGCGCGCTTGAGCCCGCCGGGCATGACGAGCCTTGTCGCAAGCGGGACCGCGTTCTTCGTCTTCTCCGGCTCGCTCATCGGGCCATCGGCGTTCGCCGTGGCCTACGATGCGCTCGGCACCTGCAGCGCGACGTTCGCCATCATGGTTGTAACGGGGATCCTCACGCTGGGGCTGCTCTGGCTCGCCGGCCGTTCCAACCCCGCGCCCGGGCGGGCCGCGTGAGCACCGCGACTTCATCGGGCACGGTTTCGCGCTCGACGGTCATCGGCGTGGTTGCCGCGACGACCGGTGCACAGGTCGCCTCGGTGATGGGCAGTTCCGGCTTCCCGGTCATCGCACCGGCGCTGGCCGTTGCCCTGAGCGTCGAGGCCTCTCTGGTGGGCTACCAGGTGAGCCTCATCTACGGCACGGCGATGGCGGCTTCGCCCTTCATGGGAAACCTGGTGCCGCGCTGGGGCGCCTGTCGCGCCACGCAGGCGGGGCTCGTCGCGACGGTTCTGGGATTGCTGCTGGCGATGATCGGCACACTTGCGACGCTGCTCGCAGGCTCGATCCTGCTCGGGCTGTCATTGAGCGTGATGCAACCGGCGGCCGCTCATCTGCTGTTTCGGTACAGTCCGCCGGAGAACCGGAACCTTATCTTCTCGATCAAGCAGACGGGCATTCCCCTGGGCTGGGCCCTGATGGGCGCGATCGCGCCGGCTGTTACCATCGCGCTCGGCTGGAGGTGGGCGCTCGGCGTGGTCGTCGCCGTATCGCTCGCAACGGCGGCGGCGATCCAGCTCGAGCGCGCCGCCTGGGATGATGACCGAAGCGCACCGGCGGCCGAGCGCCGCGGGCTCCTGGCGGGCTTGCGGCTCGTGTGGCGCTACCCCGCGCTGCGCTGGCTCTCGCTCATGTCCTTCTGCTTTGCTTTCGTGCAGCTCTGTTTTGCCACGTTTGGCGTAACCCTGCTGGTGGAGGAGGTCGGCTACAGCCTCGTTGCAGCCGGTTTCCTCCTCTCGCTCGTGTTCGCGGCCGGGGTCACGGCGCGGATCGTCTGGGGCTTTCTTGCCGATCTCGTTGGCGACGGCCTTCTCGTGCTGGTCGCGCTCAGCGCCGCCATGGTCATCTGCTGCATCATTCTTACTTTTGTCTCCAGCTCATGGCCTGGCTGGGCGCTGATCCTCCTTTTTGTCGCTTTCGGGGCCACGGGTGTCGCCTGGAACGGAATTTTCATTGCCGAGGCCGCGCGGCTCGCTCCGCAGGGCCAGGTGAGCTCCGCTGTGGGCGGGGCGATGGTGTGGAATTTCGGGGGCGTGCTGTTCGGCCCGGCACTCTTCGCGTTCTGCTACAAGCTCATCGGCAGCTACACGGGGACCTTCTGGCTGCTCGTTCTGGTGAGCGCCAGCGGATGCGCGTTTCTGGGCGCGGCCTTTGCGCTGACGCGGCCAGCCCGCGCGACAGCAGCGCAGTGACGCAGCGCGGCTTCAATCTGGCTGTGGGCGCGCTGCTGATGGCCATTGGCGCGGGGCTCATATTCAAATGACGGAACTGCCGGCCGGGCTGGGGGCCTTCCAGCTCGCGCTCTCGGCGGCGATGGTTTTCGCCGCCTTCACCGTGCGCGGCATGTCCGGATTCGGCGCCGGGATGGTCGGCATTCCGCTCCTTGCGTTCGTGATGCCGGTGCATACCGCCGTGCCCATGTTCTCGATCCTGGTGCTGACGCTTTTCGCCATCATCAGCATCCGGGACTGGAAAGCCGTGGTCCACGAGGAATTGCGGAGGCTCCTCCTGCCCACCCTTCTGGGCGTCGCCGTCGGCATCGTGCTGCTGCAACAGCTCGACAACCGCGTGCTGCTGAAGCTCCTGGGAGGGCTGCTGATCGCCTATGCCACCTACGCGACCGCAGTGCGGATCTTCGGGCTGCCCCAGCTCAACTGCTCGCCGCGCTGGGCGTTTCCGGTCGGCTTCGTCGGTGCGGTGATCGACACGGTGTTCTCCGGCGGTGGGGGCACGCTCGTCGTCATCTATCTCCACATGCGCGGCGTGGAACGACAGCCATTTCGGGCGACGGTGGCCGTAGTATGGCTGGTCGAAATGGTGGCCCGCATGATTGGCTACGGCGCGGCCGGCTACTACACGGTGGGGACGCTGGTGCTCTGCCTCATCCTGCTGCCCATGATGTGGGCAGGAACCTATGCCGGCGAAAAAATCGGCAACCGCATCAGCCAGGAGACTTTCACCAAGGTTCTGTCAGCGCTGCTCGCGCTGACCGGTGTCATGCTTCTTCTGAAGTAGTTCCGGGGGGCGATGGCGCCTCGGCCGTTGCGCCGAAGCAGAGACAGGAAGGCTGCGGGCTTACTTGAGGAAAATCACCGCGGGAAAGGTGGCAACGGCGAGTACCAGCACCAGCCATTCGAGATTGTTCCGCTTGAGCCAGCCGGTGAAATGCAGAACCAGTATTATGATTGCGATGACGTAAAAGCCGTAAAAAGCCATGCATTCTCTCCTCGGGCTTTTTCCCCCGGCGCTAAGAATAAACCAAAACGTTGCGCGATAACAGCTTAAATTCACGGTATTGTTACCCTGCAACATCGTTGGCCACGCGGTCCCAGATGTGAACTGTGACACATGGATTTCATCCTGGCACTTGACCAGGGCACGACCAGCTCCCGTGCCATCGTCTTCGATCATGACGGCGCCATCACGGCCGCCGCGCAGAAGGAATTCACGCAGATTTTTCCGCAGCCGGGATGGGTCGAGCACGATCCCCGGGAAATCTGGTCGACGCAGATCGCGGTCGCCACTGAAGCGCTCGCCCGCGCCGGGCTGACCGCCGCCGATGTAGCGGCAATCGGCATCAGCAACCAGCGGGAGACGACGCTCGTGTGGGACCGCGCGACCGGCGCACCCGTTTGCAATGCCATCGTCTGGCAGGATCGCCGCACCGCGGCGCACTGCGATCAGCTCAAAGCCGACGGCCTCGAGGCGCGCTTCAATGCCAGGACCGGGCTTGTCATCGACGCGTATTTTTCCGGAACGAAGCTCGCCTGGATCCTCGACCACGTGCCGGGCGTCCGCCAGCGGGCCGAGGCGGGAGAGCTGGCCTTCGGCACCGTGGATTCCTGGCTCATCTGGAAACTCTCGGGCGGCGCCGCGCACGTAACGGACCCGACGAATGCCTCCCGCACGCTGCTCTACAACATCCACGACGGCTGCTGGGATGACGAACTGCTGGCATTGCTCAAGGTGCCCCGAGGCTTGCTACCGAGCGTAGGCGTTTCGAGCGGAGTGGTGGCCACGACCGCCGGCGGACTTTTCGCGAGCCCGATCCCCGTGGCGGGTATTGCGGGCGACCAGCAGGCGGCGCTGTTCGGCCAGCGCTGTGTGGCCCCGGGCATGGTCAAGAATACGTACGGAACCGGCTGCTTCATGCTGATGCACACGGGGGGAAGACCGGTTCGGTCGCGCGCCAAGCTCGTGACGACGGCGGTCTGCCCGAGCGGGCCGACTCGCGAATACGCGCTCGAGGGGAGCGTATTCATCGCCGGGGCCGTCGTGCAGTGGCTGCGCGACGGGCTGCGCCTCATCCGGGCAGCGGACGAGGTCGAGGCCCTGGCCCGAAGCGTGGCTGACAATGGCGGCGTCTATTTCGTCCCGGCGTTCACGGGTCTGGGAAGCCCGCACTGGGATCCCTACGCCCGGGGCGCGATTTTCGGACTCACGCGGGGCGCCGGGGCGGGGCATCTCGCGCGCGCTGCGCTGGAGAGCATCGCCTACCAGACTGCGGATGTGCTGGAGGCGATGAAAAAGGATTCGGCGCTCGCCCTGAAGGAGCTCCGCGTCGATGGCGGCGCATCCCGAAACGATATCCTCATGCAGTTCCAGGCCGATATTCTGGGCACGTGCGTCGTGAGACCGCGGGTTCACGAGACCACCGCCCTCGGGGCGGCCTATCTGGCGGGGCTTGGCGTCCGCTTCTGGAAGAGCGCGAGCGAGTTCGACGCCCAGTGGCAGGCAGAACGTGTCTTCGAGCCCACCATGGAACCGTCGCGCGCGGCGGAGCTGCTATCCCGCTGGCATCGCGCAGTCGAGCGCGCGAAGCAATGGGAATGATCAGGGCGCGGCGGAATAGGCAACATGCCCGGTAGCCCGGGTGCATTATGTCGCACCGGGGTGCAATTGCGTGCGGGCCGACCTTGCCGGACCCCCGCCGGCGATAGTAACCTGACCGTCCCTTTTGCAGGGGAAGGGGATCCAGTGGCCCGGATCGCGGTTTTCAATCAAAAAGGCGGGGTCGGCAAGACGACCACCACGCTCAATCTCGCCGCGCTGCTCGCCAGGCGCGGCGCCGATCCGCTTGTCATAGACCTCGACCCACAGGCACACCTCACCGGGATTTCCGGGAGCGCCGTGGCAGCGTCCGAGCGCAGCCTCTACGGCTTCTACTGCAACGGCGCCTCGCTCGCCGGGCTGATCAAGATCGCCAGGAACGGATGGAAGATCATCCCGTCGCACCTCGATCTGTCCAAGGTCGACACGCAGTTCGGCAAGGGCCCGAACATTCTCAATCACCTGCGGGCCGGTATCATCAGGGAAAATCTCAATACCGACCGTCCCATCCTGATGGACGCGTGCCCGATGCTGGGCGTTCTGTCGCTCAACGGTGTCTTTGCGGCGGACCGGGTCCTCGTGCCCATCTCGGCGGATTACCTGGCCATCCGGGGCGCGAGCCAGATGGAGCGCACGCTCCGGGCGCTCGAGCATGTCTTGAAGAAGCGCGTGGAGCGGCGTTACGTGATCACGCGGTTCGACACGCGCCGCAAGATGTCGTGGGAGATCGACCGACAGCTGCGTGAGCTCTATGGCGCCGAGGTATGCGAGACGCGGATTTCGGAAAACGTGAGCCTGGCGGAGAGCCCGGCTTCGAACCAGGACGTCTTCGAGCACGCGCCCGCGAGCCGCGGGGCGCGCGATTACGAAGCGCTGCTTGGCGAGCTCGAAACGAGCGGCTTCATGCACTGACCGCTGCGGCCCGTCAAAGCCGCGCCACTCAGCTTTTCTTCTCTTCCTGTTTGTTGATGAGCGAGGTCATGTCCTCCAGGTCGAGCCCGTTTCCCTTCAGGCTTGGATCGACCTCGTGGCACTCCAGGATCTCGCAATGGCGGTAGACCTGGTTCAGCTTGCGCTCGGCTTCGGCGCGCTCGCGCCCCTGCACGTTGAGGTTCTCAACGATCATGCCGGTGCGGGTGCGGATCCTGAACGAGTACTTATTCATCGCAGCGGAATTCCTTGCGGTAGCGTCTGAACTTCTGCACGTAATGGTCCGCGGCGGCGCGGATGCGCTCGATTTCGGCCTCCGAGAGCTGCCGGACAACTTTGCCCGGCGATCCGATCACGAGCGAGCCGTCGGGGATCTCCTTTCCTTCGGCGACGAGCGCGTTGGCCCCGATCAGGCAGTTCCTGCCGATGCGGGCGCCGTTCAATATGACTGCCTTGATGCCGATCAGCGTCCCGTCCCCGATAGTGCAGCCGTGCAGCATCGCCATGTGGCCGACGCTGACGTTCCTGCCGATGGTGATGGGGAAACCCGGATCGACGTGCAGCACGCAGTTGTCCTGGAGCTGGGAGTTCTCACCGAGCGTGACAGTGTCGTTGTCCGCGCGCACCACGCAGTTGAACCAGATGCTGGCGTTGTTCTCCAGCACGACCGAGCCGATCACCGTGGCATTCGGCGCGATCCAGTAGTCGCCCTTGCAGACGATCCTGCGCTCCTCGAAGCTGTACTTCATGCTGAAAATCCTAGGCCACAGAGAACACAGAGATTACAGAGGAAGAACAAGATACAACATGCGTATATACCGGATTTTTGATTCTCTGCGTTCTCTGTGCTCTCTGTGGCTGGCGGTTCTCACAGCAGCGGCACGATCAGCAGCGCCACGATGTTGATGATCTTGATGAGGGGATTCACCGCGGGGCCGGCCGTGTCCTTGTAGGGGTCGCCGACCGTGTCGCCGGTGACCGCCGCCTTGTGCGCGTCGGAGCCCTTGCCGCCGTGATTCCCGTCCTCGATGTACTTCTTCGCGTTGTCCCAGGCGCCGCCGCCCGTCGTCATCGAGATCGCGACGAAGAGCCCGGTCACGATCGTGCCCACCAGCACTCCGCCGAGCGCCTTGATTCCCGCGCCCGGTCCCATGATCCAGTTCATGATCAGCGCGACCGCGATCGGCACCAGAACGGGAAGGAGCGACGGCACGATCATCTCCTTGATCGCGGCGCGCGTCAGCATGTCGACGGCACGGGAGTAATCCGGTTTCGCCGTGCCTTCCATGATGCCCGGGATCTCCTTGAACTGCCGCCGCACCTCGACCACCACCGCGCCCGCGGCCCGGCCGACCGCCTCCATCGCCATGGAGCCGAAAAGGTAGGGCACGAGCCCGCCGATGAAAAGCCCGATGAGAACCGCGGGATCGGACAGGTCGAACTTGACGCTCTTGCCGGCCGCATCGAGCGCGTGCGTGTAATCGGCGAAGAGGACAAGCGCCGCGAGCCCGGCCGAGCCGATGGCGTAACCCTTGGTCACCGCCTTGGTCGTGTTGCCGACGGCGTCGAGCGGATCGGTAATCGCCCGCACTTCCTTCGGCAGGTCCGCCATCTCGGCGATGCCGCCCGCGTTATCGGTGATGGGCCCGTAGGCATCGAGCGCCACGATAATCCCGGTCATGGAGAGCATCGCCGTCGCGGCGATCGCGATTCCATAGAGACCCGCCAGGGCAAAGGCCGCGTAGATGCTCGCGCACACGGCGATCACCGGCCAGGCTGTCGCCTTCATCGACACCCCGAGGCCGGCGATGATGTTGGTTGCGTGGCCCGTCGTCGAGGCGCTCGCGATGTGGCGCACCGGCGCGAAATCGGTGCCGGTGTAGTACTCGGTGATCACCACCATGAGGCCGGTCAGGACGAGGCCGACAAACGCCGCCCCGAGAAGCTTGAGGGGCGTCAACTCGGGATACTGGCGGGAGATGTCGCCCATCATCCAGTAGGTGACGGCGACGAAGCCGATCGCTGCCAGCACGCCCGAGACGATGAGCCCGCGGTAGAGGGCGGCCATGATCTTCCCGCCGCTTGCCGCCTTCACGAAGTAGCAGCCGATGATCGAGGCGATGATCGAGACGCCGCCGAGAACAAGGGGGTAGGACGCCGCGAGCGGCGCGACGTCCGGCTTGGAAAGGAGCAGCGCGCCGAGCAGCATCGTGGCGATGATCGTTACGGCGTAGGTCTCGAAAAGATCGGCCGCCATTCCGGCGCAATCGCCCACGTTATCGCCGACATTGTCGGCAATCACGGCGGGATTGCGCGGGTCGTCCTCCGGAATGCCTGCCTCGACCTTGCCGACGAGGTCGGCGCCCACATCCGCGCCCTTGGTGAAGATGCCGCCTCCCAGCCGCGCAAAGATCGATATCAGCGATCCGCCGAACGCCAGGCCGATCAGGGGGTGCGCGATGTCCTTGATCGGGGCGCCGGGGCTCGCGCTCCCTAGCAGGATCCAGTAGAAAACGGTAACGCCCAGGAGCCCGAGACCGACGACCAGCATGCCGGTGACCGCGCCCCCCCGGAAAGCGAGCGCAAGGGCTTCGTTGAGACCCGTGCGCGCAGCCTCGGCCGTGCGCACGTTCGAGCGCACGGAGACATTCATTCCGATCGCGCCCGCTGCGCCGGAAAGCACGGCGCCGATCAGGAATCCGATCGCAGTTGACCAGGAGCCAAGGCCGATCCCGATCAGGAGAAAGAGCACCACGCCGACGAGCGCAATTGTCTTGTACTGGCGCGTAAGGTATGCGACCGCGCCCTGCTGAACTGCCGCGGCGATCTCGCGCATGCGCTCGTTGCCGGTGGGCCGCGCGAGGATCGACCGGATCCACACTGCGCCGACAAGGAGGCCTGCGAGCGAGCAGATGAGCGCGAACAACAGGTCGTAAGACATGATGACTCCCTCTGTTTGAATCGTTATTCATCCGCAGATCAACGCTGCCGCGAACGCGCGCGCTTCATGCTTCGTATTCCCGTATGCATCAGAGCCGGATCGCTCGGCGCTCTCGGCGTCTCGGCGGTTTAAATCTTGAACCCGGTGGCGAGCTTCTTCGGCACCGGCACGTTCTTCAGCTTGACATAGGCCGGCAGGCCGTTGCGGTACGGGGGATAGTCCTCTCCCTGCACCAGCGGTGCCAGGTACTGCCTGCACTTCGGCGTGATGTGGAATCCGTCGTCGGTGATGTAGTCGCGCGGCATGATTTTTTCATGGTTGGCGATGTCCTTCAGGTCCGCCACGCCGATCGTCCATCGATAGGGTCGCGCCGATTTTCGGACGATGACCGGCATCACCCCGCTGCGGCCCTTCACCGCAAGCTCGACGGCGGCCTTGCCCACGGCATACGACTGAAGCACGTCGGTCTTCGACGCGATATGACGCGCGGAGCGCTGCAGGTAGTCCGCAACGGCCCAGTGGTACTTCTGTTTCAGCTTGCCTTGCACGAGCTGCGCGATGAGCGGGGCGACGCCGCCCAGCTGCGCGTGGCCGAAGGCGTCCCGCAGCCCCGTTTCCGACAGAAATTTCCCGTCGGGCCAGCGCAAGCCTTCCGAGACGCCGACCGTGCAGTAGCCGTGGCGGCGAATGCTGTCCTCGACTTTCGCCAGGAAACGGTCCTGGTCGAAAGGAATCTCGGGAAAAAGCAGGATATGCGGAGAGTCGCCTTCCGCTTCGGCCGCGAGACCGCAGGCCGCCGTGATCCAGCCGGCGTGCCGGCCCATGACCTCCAGGATGAAGACCCGGGTCGACGTGCGCGCCATCGACGCGACGTCAAACCCGGCCTCGCGGATGCTGGTGGCGACATACTTTGCCACCGAGCCGAAGCCCGGGCAGCAGTCGGTGACGGCAAGGTCGTTATCGACCGTCTTGGGAATTCCCACGCACACGAGGGGGTAGGCCATCTTCGCGGCGATCTGCGAGATCTTGTACGAAGTGTCGGCCGAGTCGTTGCCGCCGTTGTAGAAGAAGTAGCCGATGTCATGCGCGCGGAAGACCTCGATCAGCCGCTCGTACTGCGCCTGGCTCTCCTCGAGGCCCTTCAACTTGTAGCGGCACGAGCCGAACGCGCCGCCCGGCGTGTGGCGCAGCGCGCGAATCGCCGCCGCGGACTCCTTCGACGTGTCAATCAGGTCCTCGGTGAGCGCGCCGATGATGCCGTCGCGTCCGGCCAGAACCTTGCCGATATGGCGGCGCTGCTTGCGCGCGGTCTCGATGACGCCGCACGCGGTCGCATTGATGGTGGCGGTCACCCCGCCGGATTGGGCGTAAAAGGCGTTTTTCCGTGCCATAAGTCAAAGAGCAGCCACAGAGAACACAGAGGTCGCAGAGGAAAACGAACTGCAGCGAAGGCGGATTTTACCATTACCCTCCTGGCAGTCATGCCGGTTTTGCAGCCAGGGCCGCGAAAAGCTTGTCGCGGATGTGCTCGACCGAGCCCTTGCCGTAGATATTCACGTAGAGCGGCGCACGCGGATCGCCGCTCGCGCGCCACTTCATGTAGAACTCGATGAGCGGTTTGGTGAGAGCGTGATAGACCGCGATGCGTTGCCGGACCGTCTCTTCGTTGTCGTCGGCGCGCTGGACGAGGGGCTCGCCGGTGACGTCGTCCTTGCCCGGCACCCGTGGCGGGTTGAACTTGACGTGGTAGCTTCGGCCGGAGGGGAGATGCACCCGCCGGCCGCTCATCCGGCGCAGGATCTCGCCGTCGCTCACATCGATCTCGACGATGAAATCGATGTCGATGCCGGCGTCGCGCAGCGCTTCAGCCTGCCGGATCGTGCGCGGGAAGCCGTCCATGATGAAGCCGCGGGCGCAGTCGGGCGCGCGCAGGCGCTCCTTGACGAGCTCGATCACGATCTCATCGGGAACCAGCTCGCCGCGCTCCATGTAGTCGTTCGCGCTGATCCCCGACGGGGTGCCCTGCTTGATCGCCGCGCGCAGCATGTCCCCGGTCGAGATCTGCGGTATCCGGTACTTCTCGATGAGAAACCTGGCCTGTGTGCCCTTGCCGGCCCCAGGCAGGCCCAGCAGAATTATTCGCATTATTTCTCCAACGGCCGACCGGCTACACGAAATTTAGCACCCGGGAAGAGGATTGGACAACGCGCGCGGGCGCGTTCCCTCAGGCGAGCACGCGGCGCGCGCGGCGCAGGTCCGCGGGCGTGTCGACTCCTGGATGAGGCGAGCGGCGCGTCACCGCGACGGCAATGCGATGCCCGTAGGCAAGTGCGCGCAGTTGCTCGAGAGCCTCGGCGCGCTCGATGGCGACGGGCTTGAGACGGGCAAACGTCTTCAGGAACGCCGCGCGGTACGCATAGATGCCGAGGTGCCGGAAGGCGGGCAGCCGCGGCGGAACCGTCCTGATTCCCCGTGCAAACGCGTCACGGGCGTACGGAATCGGAGCGCGGCTGAAATAGAGCGCGTAGCCGTCGCGGTCGAGGACGACTTTCACGACGTTCGGGTTGGCGAGCTCCCGAGCGTCGCGTATGGGGTGGCAGGCGGTTGCCATCCTGGCGGTGCGGTGACGCGCGAGCGTCGCCGCAACCGCGCGAATCAGCGCCGGCTCGATGAGCGGCTCGTCGCCTTGCACGTTGACGATGATTCTCCCGGGCGGCAAGCGCCGGCGCGTGGCAACCTCCGCGATGCGATCGGTCCCGGACGCATGATCCTTGCGCGTGATCATCGCCGCAAACCCGTGTTTTGCGACCGCCTTGGCGATTCCCGCGTGATCGGTGGCCACCACGACGTCCGCCGCGCCGCTCGCCCGCGCGCGTTCGGCGACGTGCACCACCATGGGTTTGCCGCAGAGATCGGCGAGCGGCTTGCCGGGGAAACGGGAAGAGGCGTAGCGCGCGGGGATGATGACCACGAACTTCATGTAAGCGGTGAGCGGAAGGCTTGTGGCAGCCCGGTGGGTTTTACCGCTTACGGCTCACCGCTGACCGCTCACCAGTCAAACTTCCTCCTCAGGAGGAAGTTTGCGCGCCTCGTCCTCGAGCATCACGGGGATATCGTCGGTAATCGGGTAGGCGAGCCGGCACGGCTTGCAGACAAGCTCAGCCGCGGCCTTCTTGAAGACAAGCGGGCCCTTGCACAACGGGCAGACGAGTATGTCGAGCAGCTTGGCGTCCATCAGCGCGCTTTCCGAGCGATTACGGCATCGATCCTGCCCAGAACGAGTTTCTCGAGACCGGGTTCCGGCACCGCATCCACGGCCAGCGCCCAGCACCTGTCCGACGTGAATCGCTCGCATTTTACCGCATCCTTCTCTGTCATCACGACCGCATCCGCCCCGGCGTAAGCGAGATCGGAAGCCGTAAACGGGTGATGATCGGGAAAGGAGTGGGGGGTGAACTCGAGCCCCATTCGTTGCAGCTGCCTGAAGAAGCGCGCGGGATTGCCAATGCCGGCCACCGCATGCACGCGTTTCCCGTGAAAGTCGCCGGCGCCCGCGCGCCGCTGCGTGTCGCGGAGGTTCCAGAACTCGCGCGCCTTGAGCTTCATTGCCAGGCACGCGGGATTGAGCTTCCGCACGGAAGCCAGCGCCTCCTGGGTATCGTCCCCGCTGTTGACGATCACCGCGTCAACCTCCGAGAGGCGGGACGGCGGCTCCCTTAGCGGTCCCGCGGGAAGCAGCCAGCCATTTCCGAACAACGAATCGCCATCGACCACGCAGAGCTCGACATCGCGATGAAGCGCGTAGTGCTGGAGGCCGTCATCGCTTACCACGACATCGCAATCGGCGGCGGCCAGCATGGACCGCGCGGCGGTGGCCCGGTCAATGCCGGTCCAGACGGGACAACCACTGCGTCGCGCGAGCAGAACCGCCTCATCGCCGCAGGCTTGGGGATCACTGTCGCCGCGGACCGCCTGCGGCGCGCCCGGTACGCCGCCGTAGCCCCGGCACACGATCCCGGGCATGCGACCGTGCTCTTTGAGGAGCGCCGCGAGCCACAGCACGAGCGGGGTCTTGCCGGTGCCTCCCACAGTGATATTGCCCACGACGATTACGGGAACCGTCAGGCGATCTGCTCGCAGAAGTCCCGCGCGATAGGCGGCGCGGCGGGTGGCGGTCGTCACCCGGAAGAGCAGGCTCAAAGGAGAGAGCAGGGCGGACACCGGGGTGAACCGTTCCCAGTGCGGATGGATCCACGACATGGAGCCCAGATGCGTGAATGGTTCTAGCGCTTGGCGGACTGGGTCGTAAACGTGATCCGGCCGTAACCCGCGATGCGCGCCGCCTCCATCACGTTGATCACGGATTGATGCGGGGCCTTGGCGTCCGCACTGATCACCACGATCGGCTCCTTGATGCCGGCGGCTGCGCGGCGCAGCGCATCGCCGAAGGCGGCGGGATCCGCGAACGGGGTGACGACGCGGTTCACCGCATAGTTGCCCTGGGCGTCGACTGAAACGTCGATCCGGTTCGGGTGGTCCGGCGGGCTCTCCGCATCGGCGGACGGCAGGTTGATCTGGAGCTCGGCGTAGCGCGAGTAGGTGGTCGTCACCATGAGGAAGATCAGGATCACCAGCAGCACGTCGATCAACGGGATGAAGTTGATCTCCGGCTCGTCGCGGAACGCGCGCGGCCGGAACCTCATTGCCGCTCGCCGTGAATGATCTCGACCAGCTTGATCGCCTGCATCTCCATGTCCACCAGCATCTCGTCAACCTTGGCGCGGAAGTAGCGGTAGAAGATCATGGCCGGGACCGCCACGACCAGGCCGAACGCGGTGTTGTAGAGCGCGATGGAGATGCCGCGGGCCAGGACGATGGGATTGCTGCCTTCCGGTGTCTGCGAGCCGAAAATCTCGATCATGCCGACCACGGTGCCGAAGAGACCGAGCAGCGGAGCAATGGCTGCGATGGTACCGAGGCTGGTGAGGAACCGCTCCAGATCGATCGCAACCGAGCGACCGGACTCCTCGATTGCTTCCTTCATGATCGCGGGCGAGCTCTTGACGTTGCGCAGTCCCGCGGCGAAAACCTGCCCCAACGGCGAGCCATTGGCGAGGCGCGAGAGCAGCTGGGCGGTCACGCCGTTCTGGCGAAATTCATGAACCGTTTGCGTCAGCAGATTGCGGGGCATCACGACGGCCGCCCGCAGCGACCAAAGGCGCTCGCCGATGATGGCAAGGGCGATGACGGATGCGACGATCAGGAACCAGATGGGCCAGCCGGCAGCTTCGACAAGAGCGAACAAACAGGGCTCCTAGAACTTCGGCGTCACTTTAATCGGGCAATGAATTTTCAGCAAGCGATCGTTAAGCAAGTTTCTGAGCACTTTCGCGTAACGGGTTTGCTACGCGGCGCTTTTTCAACTATCCACAGAGTTTGTGGACAAGCATGTGTATAGTTCGTGCACAAAAAACCTAACCCGGTTTTCCGTATGGAAATTTGTTGTTTCGACTAATTCTTGCGCTGAGGTTAGTATCTAAATTTCAAGAAGTTAACCGGAAAGCCCCGCTGGACGGAGGATTCGGGGCGGCCGCCTGCGGGATGCGGCGTCCCTGTGGACGAAGCGCGGCAGGCCCGCCGCCGCAAAAGCGGAAGAAAGTCACACTTTTTTCAGGAACCGGTTCATGCCTGATCTCGCTGCAGAGCGCCCGCCCGCACCCGTTATTTCGGTCGCCGAACTCAACCGGCTCGCGAAGGACTCGCTCGAGCGGGCCCTGCCGGCCGTCTGGGTCGCGGGCGAGATTTCCAACTTCAAGCGCTACGACTCCGGGCACTGCTACTTCACGTTGAAGGACGAGCACGCTCAGGTCGACTGTGTGCTTTTCCGGCACCGCGCGCAGCTGCTCGGCTGGCGGCCCCAGGACGGAGGCCACGTCGAAGTGCGGGCCCAGCCGACACTTTACGAAGCGCGCGGGAAGTTCCAGCTCAATGTCGAGTCGATGCGCCGCGCGGGGCTGGGCGCACTTTACGAGGCTTTCGAGAAGCTCAAGCTGCGGCTCGAGCGTGAAGGGATGTTCGACGCCGCGCGCAAGCGCGCGCTGCCGCGCTTCCCGCGGAGGATCGGCATCGTCACCTCGCCGCAGGCGGCGGCGCTGCGCGATGTCCTCACCACCCTGCGCCGCAGGATGCCGCGCCTGCCGGTGATCATTTATCCCACGCCGGTGCAGGGCGAGGGGGCCGGTGCGCGAGTGGCCGCGGCGATCGCCCTGGCGGGGGCGCGCGGCGAGTGCGACGTGCTGATCCTCTGCCGCGGCGGCGGCAGCATCGAGGACCTGTGGGCGTTCAACGAGGAAGCGGTCGCGCGCGCGATTCGCGCCTGCCCCGTGCCCGTGGTGTGCGGGGTCGGGCACGAGACCGATTTCACGATCGCGGATTTCGCCGCGGATGTGCGCGCGCCGACACCTACGGGAGCCGCGGAGCTCGCGACTCCAAGCCGCGAGGAGCTGGGCCGGACCCTGATGCACGTCCGTGACCGGCTACGCCGCGTCGGCCGGCGCTCACTGGAAGACCGCATGCAGCGGCTCGACTATCTCTCGCGCCGGGTGATTCACCCGGGAGAGCGGGTCCGCATCCAGCAGAGCGAGCTTCATCATCTGGCGAGTCGGCTTCGCGGCGCGGCGCGGCGCGAACTGGATGCTGCGGGCTGGCGGTTCCGCGAGGCGGGGCTGGGCCTGCGTGGAGCCGTGCCCGACGTCGCGATGTTCATCAGGGCGCGGGACGATCTGGCGCGCCGCCTGCGCGACGGCGCAATACGGGTGCTCGACTCGAGGGCGGCCGTGTTGACGCGCGTCGAGGCGCACCTCAGGCACCTGGACCCGCGCCAGGTTCTGGAGCGTGGGTATAGCATCACCGAAATGGCGGACGGGACCATCGTGCGCGATGCGGCGCGGCTGGCAACTGGGCAGGACGTTAGAATTACGCTGGCGCGGGGCTGGGCTGATGCGCGCGTGAAGCGCACGGGCCGCTAGCGCCCACCGGAACCGCCGATAAACGCAGATCAACGCAGATTTCTGTTATCAAGAAACGAGGTCCGGGTGGCGATTGGTCTTCATCGGCGTTCGACCCTCACCCCCGCCCCTCTCCCGAAAGGAGAGGGGAGGCAATTGCTTCCCCTTCTCCCATTGGGAGAAGGGGAAGGGATGAGGGATGGGGCGGCTAATAGCGGTTCCTAAGGACAGGCGGGGCCATGGCCGATACGGACGCCAACGATCTGGATTTCACGAAGCCTCCGCGCCGCACCGGGGGCTACAACCCGATCCTGGCCCGGATGTGTTTTGAGTCGTTCGGCACCGAGGAGGCGATTCCCGAAGGCCAATTCTTCTTCGCCGAAAAGGAAATGAGCAGCAAGATGTATCTGCTCATCGAGGGCGAGGTGAACCTTCGCCGCGGCAGCAGGAGCCTCGATGTCTTCAAGCGCGACGAGATCTTCGGGGAAATGGCCGCGATCACCGGCGAGGCGCGCAGCGCGAGCGCGGTGGCGCGTACGCCGTGCCGCGTGCTGTCGCTCGACCCGCGGCAGTTGCGGCGCGCGATCGAGCAGACGCCCGAATTCGGGCTGATGCTGCTCAACGTCATGATCACCCGCCTGCGGCTGACCGTTTCCATGCTGAGCATGACGAGAAGCCTGCCTGACTGGAAAGGCGCCGGGGAAACGCGGGTCTTCGACGAGAAGCTTCTCACGGCCCTGACGCGCGCGCTCCAGGAACGCATCCCTTTGCACTATCCCGCTCGCAAGCTGATCATGAAAGAGGACGAAGGCGGAGTGTTCCTGTACGTGGTGCTCAAGGGGAAGGTTGCGATATCGATCGGATCACAAGTGGTCGAGCGGGTCGGCCCGGGAGGCGTCTTCGGCGAAATG
>Ga0256867_10000143_pt1 | contig 26214 bp, 27 predicted proteins | sample RVTome_15_FD_185939 | JGI IMG/M metagenome (GOLD analysis project Ga0256867, IMG submission 185939) | Soil microbial communities from uranium-contaminated site in the Upper Colorado River Basin, Wyoming, United States - RVT150D86 (HiSeq) ... | reverse complement strand
GGCGGCCATCCTGCGGGCGCACGCCGACGGGAAGCTTCGCTGCACGATCGGCCGGTCCTCGGACTACTACGGCCCCCGTGGTACCGGTACGACCGCCGGCGACAACATCATGAAGCCGGCACTCCGAGGCAAGCGGGCGCGCTGGCTCGGCTCGCTCGACCAGCCCCACACGCTCAACTACCTCGAGGACATGGCGCGCGCGCTCGTGACGCTGGGTGAGCGAGACGAGGCCGACGGCCAGGTCTGGCACCTGCCAGCCGCAGCGCCTCTCACCGGCCGCCAGTTCCTGACGCTGGTGTACGAGGCGGCCGGGCTCCCCCCGAAGGTCGGAGTCGCCTCCCGCCAGATGATCAGACTGGTCGGCCTGTTCAACCCGCTCGTCCGGGAGCTGAACGAAACGCTCTACCAGTTCGAGAGACCCTTCATATCCGACGCTTCCAAGTTCCAAGGCGCGTTCGGGCACTTCGAGCCGACCCCACATCGTGAGGCTGTGACGCGCACGGTGGACTGGTTCGCGCATCGGTACGCCACCTGAGTGCCCAGCCGGAACGATGCGCTGGTGGCGCGTAGACGGCCGAGATGCTGGTCGAGGGTCTGGCGTGACCGTGTCCCCGTCATCGGGGGCCACGAGCTTCTGAAGCGCGGGCCCGCCGACCCCTTCACCGCACGCAACACCGCGCGAAGATGGGCCAGGCGTGGGCTGGCCTCCGAGGGAGGTACGTGTGGACGGAATACACGACATGGGTGGCACCCAGGGTTGGGGCACGGTGAAGATCCCGTCTGATGAACCGGTCTTCGCCGAGCCGTGGGAGGCCAAGGCGTTCGCCTACGGCGCTCTTTCGGCACGGCTGTCGGGCCAGAACCTCAACGCCATGCGCCATGCGATCGATCGCCAGCATCCCTATGACTACCTGGTCGACGGGTACTACGGCAGGTGGCTGGCGTGCGTGGAAACGATGCTGGTGGACAGTGGCGTGCTCGCTCCCGGAGCGGTCGTTGCGCGGGCGCGCAAGCTGCGCGGCGAGGACGTGAGCGAGCCTGCCGACCCGACACCGAACAACCCCGACTATCAGCCGACCGCCGGCGGATCTCTCCGCCAGATCGACGCGCCGCCCCGCTTCGCCGTTGGCGACCGCGTCCGGGCCAAAGCCCATGCTCACGCTGGACACACCCGGCTCCCGCGCTATACGAGGGGTCATGTCGGCACGGTGGCCGCCATCCATCCGGCGCAGGTCCTCCCCGATACCCACGCTCACTTCGTCGCCGAGAACGCCCAGCACGTCTACGCCGTTGGTTTCGACTCGGCAGAACTGTGGGGTGACGACGCCGAGCCGTTCACGCTCACTCTCGATCTCTATGACGACTACCTGGAGCCGGCCTGATGACCGCGGTGCCGCGTACACACGACCATCCCGATGTCGCCCTCCGGGCCGAGGCGTTGGAATCCCTCCTGCTCGAGCGCGGGCTCATCGACCCGAACGTGATTGATGGTTTGATAAGCCGCTACGAGAACGATGTGGGTCCGATGAACGGCGCCCGGGTCATCGCCAAGGCCTGGACCGATGCCGACTACCGGCGGAGCCTGCTCGAGGATGGCACGGCCGCCATCGCCGAGCTTGGCTACTCGGGCCCGCAAGGCGAGCACATCGAGGTGCTCGAGAACAGCGACAAGGTGCACAACGTCGTCGTGTGCACGCTGTGTTCGTGCTACCCGTGGCCGGTGCTGGGCTTGCCCCCGTCGTGGTACAAGGACCCGGCCTACCGGGCGCGCATCGTGCGCGAGCCCCGCCAGGTGCTGGCGGAGATGGGCCTAGAGCTCGACGACGACGTCGATATCCGGGTGTGGGACAGCAGCTCCGAGGTCCGCTACCTCGTGCTCCCCGAGCGGCCCGAGGGCACGTCGGAGCTGTCCGAGGAGGCGCTGGCTGCGCTCGTGACCCGCGATGCCATGGTCGGCGTGGCCCGGGTGACATCGCCTTGAGCGAGCTTCCCGTCGAGCTGGCCATCACTGGCCCCGCGGCACCGCCGCGCTCGAACGGCGAGATGGTGTTCGACGCCCCGTGGGAAAGCCGCCTGTTCGGCGTGACGCTGGCGCTCGTCGAGTCCGGGCACTTCGCATGGAGTGAGTTCCAGCAACGGCTGATCGTCGCGGTACGGCGATGGGAGTCGGAGCACGCGGACGGCGAGGGGTACCGCTATTACGAACGGTGGGCTGAAGCACTGGAATCGTTGTTGGACGATCTCGGGATCGTCGCCGTCGAGACTACGGACGAGCGGGTGCTGGCCCTCGCCGTCCGCCCGGCCGGGCACGACCACCACGACCACCACGGGGCGGGCCCCGCTGCTCACGATGCCCCGTGAACGCAGGCTCTCGGCCGTAGCCGAGGCCCGATGGGAGACGGGCTACCGCGCCGACATCGCGGTGCGCCAGTTTCGGTTCGTAGCCGACGAGCCGCCACGGTCGGGTGGGGAGGACGCCGGAGCGATGCCGACCGAGTACCTGCTGGTGGCGCTGTCGTCATGCTTTGCCATGGCCCTTGGCCACGTCGCGCGGAAGCGGGAGCTCGCCCTCGGCCCGTTGACGGTCAGGGCGGTCGCGACCTACGACGGACCGTCGTTCAGCGCCATCGGTCTCGAGGTGGTGTTCGACGACGGTCCGCCGGAGGGGATCGACGACCTCGTCGAGCGAGCCTCGCGGGTGTGCTACGTGTCGAACACGTTGCGCCGGGCGCCCCAGCTGACGGTGACCGTGACGCCCGGGTAGCGGACGCCTGGCGTCAGACCGTCCAGGTGTTGAGCTGGAACGCGCCGGCCCGCCAGGCGGTGAGGGCCGAGTCGAGCACGTCTAGCGGGTGGAACGCCTTGACGCCGGGGATCAGGTCGTCCTCGCGGAAGCCATACAGCGCGCCCATGGCAAACCGGCAGGCATGGACGGTGGCGCCTTCCTCGAGCAGGGTCTTGATCTGGTTGTTGATCGCCAGGTGGCCCGGGAACGCCTCCTGGCCGACCGACGGATAGCCGCGGGTACCCGAGGCCAGCAGGACCCCCGGCCCATAGAGCACGATCGTGACGTCGAAGCCCTTGCGGACGAGCCGCGTCGCCGTCAGCAGGTTGACGAGCGCGACAGAGCCCTCATAGGGCACGGTGTGGATGAAGACGAACGCCTTTTCCCCCGGCTCGGCCTGTATGTCTTCGAACACCTTCTCCTCGGTGTCGAACAGGGTCTCGCCTTCGTCAGGAAGCGGTACTTGCACCGTCTTTGGCACCTGGTTCTCCTTCTGGTCGAGATTGCTACGGGATGGGTGGTGGCTACACGGCTGGGCCAAGGGGCTGGCGCGCACGCGGCGTCCATGTCTTGCGATGGCTGCCGGGCATCGACTGGAGCACGAACGACCGGAAGCGCCAGGGCAGCCGCCGGTACACGGGCGCGAACAACGAAAGGAAGAACCGCCCCTTGATGCCTTCCCGTGATCGAGGGCACGACTTGCCGTAGCGCGCCGCGACGTCTCGCTGCGCGGCCATCAACAAGTAGTGCTCGGAGTTCGTGCGGAGCCAACGTGCGAACCTCATCGTCGTCAGAGGTTGGCGAGGGCGTTCTGGGCGGCGAGCGCGATCGGTTCGTTGAGCGCGCCGATCGGGGGCGAGTACACGTTCTCCATGTAGGCCAGGTCCTCGAGCGTGATCCCGGTCTTGACGGCCATGGCCAGGAAGTCGGCGCGCTCCTTTATGCCCTCCTGGCCGACCATCTGGGCGCCGATGAGCCGCAGCGTCTCGGGCTCAGCCAGCAGCTTCACCTTGACGGTCTTCACGCCGGGGTAGTAGCGAGCGCGCGAGATGCCCTGGGCGACCCCCATCACGTGGGGGATGCCGAGTGCCTTGGCGACCGTCTCGCCGTATGCGACCCCGCCGATCATCCAGAGCCCGGCCACCATCCCCCACGGCACGTACACCGGCTGGTACTGGCGCGCGCCCCCGCCGGCGTTGATCCCGGCCACCTTCCCCTGGGCGTAGGCGTGTGAGCCCGAGAGCCCCTGTACCGGCAGGTTGCCGACGCCGAGCGGCACCTCGACACAGTCGCCACACGCGAACACCGCGTCAGCGGAGGTGCGCATGCGGTTGTCGACGATGAATCCACCCGTCGGTCCGGTCTCGATGCCCGCGGCGGCTCCCAACGCGGTGTTGGGAACCTTCTTCGTGCAGATCACGGCGAGGTCGGCGGGCAGCTCGCCGGCCGACGTCTGGACCGCGCGGATCCTGGGCCCGCCGACAAACGCCTCCAGCGTCACGCCGTAATGCATCTTGACGCCCAGCTCGGTCCAGGAGTCCTCCACGGGCTGGGCGATGTCGGGGTCGGCCAGGTCGCTGAGCGCCCACGGCCGGTGATCGATGACGTGGGTCTCGATGCCTCGATGGGCGAGCGCGGTGACCATCTCCAGCCCCAGGGGGGTGGCCTCGACGACGACGGCCACGTTCACGTCGTCGAGGACCTTGTCCCACTCCATGGCCCGGCGGATGTTCTTCACGTAGTAGAGGCCCTCGAGGTCGGTACCGGGCACCCCGGGGTCGGCATAGTCGAAGCCGGTGGCGACAATAAGGCGGTCGTAGCCGACGTCTCCCTGCCCCTCGATTCCAACCGTGCCGGCCGTCAGGTCGAGCGCCGCGACGCGTGTCTCGTAGCGGATGTCGATGCCCTGCTCGACGTAGGTCTCCTTGGTGGCGAGGAACAGCGCCTCGAAGCTCGCGATCTCCTTGCCGTGCACGTAGGGGATCCCGCACGGGCTGTACGCCGCGTCCTCGTACTCGGTGAAGACGATCACCTCACCGTCGGGCTGGACGCCCTTGAACGCACCAGCCGCGCCGATCCCTCCCGCACCGCCGCCGACCACGACGAGCCTCGGTGCCATCGACACCCCCTCGAGATCCGACGAGCGAAGCGTCCGCTCCGGCCCGGCCAAGGCGTCTACCATAGAACACGGACTTCGTACTTTGCTACGAAGTGTTCTGATGACAGCAGGGAAGCCTTCGCCGACTGAGACGACCGCGCCGGACCCCGACGAGCGGGCTGGCGGGGCGAGCGGGCTCCACGAGATCGTGAGCTCGATCGGGCCGAAACTGCGAGAGCTGAGGCTCCAGCGCGGGATGTCGCTCCAGCAGCTCGCCGCTCAGTCGGACGTGTCGGCCGCCGCCATCCACAAGATCGAGCGTGGGGGCATGGTGCCGACCATCACCACGCTCCTGAAGATCGCCGTCGCGTTCAACCGACCGGTCTCGTACTTCGTCGAGGAGCAGCTCGGCGAGAACCGGCCCGTAGCCCACATACGCAGCGACGACCGGGGCCCGATCTTCACCGCCCACAGCGGCATCGAGCTGGCGGGCATCTCCGGTCCCTACGGCCGTTTCTTCCTCGCGGGTGCCATCGCCACCGTGCAGCCCGGCGCGAACAGTGGCGAGAAGCCGATGGAGCACCCCGGCGAGGAACTGATCCTGGTGCTCGACGGCACGTTCGACGTCGACGTCGACGGCCAGCATTTCGCCCTGGCGGAAGGGGATTCGCTCCACTTCCGCACCGACCGGCCGCACCGCTGGCACAACAGCGGCAAGTCCCCGATCAAAGCGGTGTGGCTGGCGCTGCGGCCGTTCTGAGCGGCTGATTGGCGGGGCAATGGCGAATGGTCCGAGCAGCCTGAGGCAATGACGAACGATCCCGGTTAGTCATTGCCTCGACCTCGTCGTAGCGTTCGCCACTGCCTCGGGACGCCCGCCGCGGCTGCCGGGGCGGATCACGCCAGGGCGCGGTCGAGTGCCATGACCGCGTCGACGAAGCAGGCCATGGGGGCCTCCGCGACGCCCGCACCGACTTGGCCGATGCCCGCCGACGCGTGCAGGACGCCGGTGGTGATCTTGGGTGTGATGCCCAGCTCCACGACGCGCCGGGCGTCGATGCCGAGCGGTGTGCCCCGAAGGTCGAGGACGGGCATGCGGAGACGGCTGCTGCGACCCGCACAGACGAGGTCGAGCTCCTCGGTGGTGGCCCGCGCGTCCGCCATCGTCCCGCCGACGAAGGCGGCCACGGCCGGCGAGCCGGCGGCAGCCGCGGCGCCGAGTCCGACCAGCTCGAGGACCGCACTGTCGCCGACATCGGGTGCGGCCGCTTCGGGGCCGTAGTCGGAGTAGTACAGCGCCTGTCCGACCTCGGGTGCGGGCGCCAGCTGCCAGCCCGGCGACCCGGCAAGGCCGACGCCGAACTCCGTGCCGTTGCGCGTCATGGTGGTGACGATCGACGCATGCGGGACCGCCATCGCCCAACCTGTCAACGCCCGGGCGGCCGCCATCGCAAGGTTGAGGAAGAAGAGGTGGTTGCCGGCCAGGAATCGAGCCAGGTCGACCCGGCGGGGATCGTCGAGCGCCGCCAGATGTGGGAGCAGGTCACGCAGCATCAGGTTGGTGCTCCCCTGGAGGCGGATGTGCACGTCGTCCCCCATGTGCATGCCTTGCGCGGCGATGCTCATGACATCGACCGGTCCGTGCGATCGGATCGCCTTGTCGAGGAGCGGTCCGGCGACCGCGGCCAGGAATCGCAGCCGGTCGATCGCGCCGAGCGTGTCGCGGCCGAACCAAGCGGTGTCGCCCGGTCCCTGGTTCAGCGGCGCGAAGGCACGGTTCCCCCCGGCCGCGTTCTCGACGGTCCACACCGGCTGCGACGGCCCGATCGCCGTGACCATGGGCACGCACGCGTCATGCCGGTTCGCAGGCTCGAGCCCCACCCGGCCGCTGGCCAGCAGGCGGTCGGCGCCGGCGATGTCGTGGGCCCAGCCCTCTGCGACCACCGCGGCGCGCATCGAGCGTCGCAGGGGATCGATGGCGTTGGCATAGTCGATGGGCGGTCCGCAGTGGAGCAGCGTCGTGCCCTCGAAGCCGGGCGTGACGTCGGCGGCGGGGCGGACACCCATTGCCCTTGGCGCGCCGCCGTCGAGGCGCCGAAGGACCTCGGCGTTGGCCGCCTCCACCACCGCGGCCTTCGGTCCATGGAGTCGAGCCAGGGCGGCGACGACGTCGGGATCGCCTCCGGCGGGGATCCGCCAATCGACGTTGGCCACCTCGAAGCCCTGGCGGGCGACGGCGTCCGCGAACAGCGACAAGCCGATGTTCACGACCCGCGCCGTGTCCGGCAGCGGAGGCACGCCGTCGTTGCCGGACACGGTCATTCCGATCCCGTCTCGACGACGCGCCGGGCGTCGGCGACCAGGTCGTGCTCGGCGCGATCCACTGCGCCGAGGCGTTCACGCGCCGCTGCCGCCAGCGCCTCGGCGTCGGCGGCGACCTCGGCCAGCATCGCGCCCATCGGTTCCGGCGCCGCCCCGCCCATCGCGACGCGGGTGGCGACGATGGCCGCCGGGTCGAGGGCATCCGCCAGCGTCGCGCTATTGATGGTGAGGGGCCGGCCGAGCTGCTCGACGGCGATCTGGTCGAGCAGCGCCGGGCTGAGATCGCCGGCGGCGGCACCTTCCGCGGCAAGACGCCGCACCGCGCTTCCGACGATCTGGTACGCGGTCCGGTAGTCGATGCCACAGCTCACCATCAGCTCCTCGGCGACGTCGGTCGACTGGCTGAAGCCGATCGCCAGAGCTTCCCGCAGCCGGGCCACGTTCATGGTCAGGGTTGCCACCACGCCGGCCGTCAGCTCGGTCATGCGACGGGCGTGCTCGAGCGCGCCCGGGATCTCACCGTAGGCGAAGATCAGGTTGTCGCTCCGGGCCGAGGGGCTCTTTTGCACCGCCAGCAACCCGGTGACGTGCCCGATGAGCACGCCCGTGGTGCCCCGGATCATCGAAAGTGAGTACGGGTTGCGCTTCTGCGGCATGAGCACGCTGGCGCGGGTGTACTCCTCGGCCAGCTCGGTGTAGTCGAACTCAGAACTGGCCCAGATCTCAAGGTCCTCGGCAAGTGAGGTCTGCGTGAGGGCCAGGCTCGCGAGGGTGGATGCCAGCTGGACCAGGCCGTCGACCTGCCACATGGCGTCGCGGGTGTTGACGATCACCGAAGCGAAGCCGAGCCGAGTGGCGACGGCGGTGCGGTCGCGCGCGAGTCGGGTGCCGTTGACGCAGCCGGCCCCGGCAGGGCTGGCGTTGAGCCAGTCGAACACGTCGAGGAGGCGGCGGCCGTCGCGGATCACGGGATAGGCGAACGACAGCAAGTAGTGCCCGACGGTCGAGGGTTGGGCGTGCTGGAGGTAGGTCTGATCGGGAAACAGCGTGTCGCGGTAGTCGCCCGCCCGCTCCGCAAGCGCCCTCGCCAACGCCGAGGCCGCGACCACCACCTGCGCAGTACGGCGTCGGACGTGGAGCCGGAAGGCCAAGCGGGTGGCCTCGCGCCGGGGACGACCGGCGTGGAGCCATCCCGCAGCCGAGCCGATCTGCGCGACGAACGCGCGCTCGCGGGAGTTGTAGGGCTCACCGTCACGGGGGTCGTAGCCGATGGAGTCCATCGACGCGTCGAGGATCACCCGTAGGAGTGCGACCGCAGCGGGGCGGGGGATGATCCCCCGATCGAGGAGGTCGAGCACGTGGGCAAGGTCGGCCCGGTTGAGCCCGTCGTGCAGCGTGACGGCTCCCCGCGACTCGTAGCCGAACCCGGCGCCGACGAGCTCCGGAGCCGGCGTCGGGGTGGTGGAGCCTGGCTTGGCGGTCATCCGTGCCCGGCCCCCAAGGCGTCGCCGACACAGCCCAGCCATCCGCCGGTGTGCCAGAGCACCACTGGGTCGCCGAGCGACTCGAGGACGGCGACGGCGCGGGCAACGTACGTCGTGTCCGCCATGAGGCCCTCGGTGCGGAGCGCGAGGTGGGCTGCGTCGCACGTCGTCCGGTCGGGCCGACCGAATCCGGCGCCCAGGCCATCGAGGAGGCGGAGCCGATCGATGTCGGGTCCGCGGGTGCCGAGGGCGATGGCCGCCTCGCAGGCCAGGCGGATCACCTCTCGGCGGGTCTCGACGAGGGGGCGGCTCACGGCCACGCCGACGAGCGTGCCGGGGAGGTCGAAGGTCGCCCACCCGGCGAGCAGCCCGGCAAGCGTGCCGCCGGAACCGACCGGCGCGACCACGTGGGCGGGCCGGAACGTCAGCTGGGTGGCGAGCTCCTCGGCCGCGAGCGCGTACGCCGTCGCACCCGACCCTGAGGCGGCACCGCGGGGCACGACGTACGGCTCGCACCCGCGGCTGCGGAGCCGGTCGGCGGCGGCCGCCGCGTGCTCGGGTGTGGACGCGCGATCGGGATCACCGGTGAACGTGATCCGAGCCCCGAACGCCCGCATCATCGCCAGGTTGGGGTGCGCGATCGGTGGCTCGTTGCCGTGCAGGACGAGGGTGCAGCCGAGCCCGGCCGTGGCCGCCGCGGCCGCCAGGGTGGAGCACAGGTTGGAGCCCGGCCCCCCACAGCCCACGACGTGGTCGCACCGCTGATCGAGTGCCTCCGCAACGAGGACTTCCAGGGCCCGCACCTTGTTGCCACCGAGCGCAAAGCCGGTCAGGTCGTCGCGCTTGATCCACACCTCGCGGTCCAGGACCGCGCTCAGCCGCGGCGCGTGAACGAGCGGGGTGGGGAGAACCGCCAGCGGGAAGCGTGCCGGTGGCGTCAGCACCGATCCTCCCGGAGGCGGCTGAGCACGAACCGCACCGCGGCGGTGTCACCGGGAGCGATCGGGTCTGCCACCGCCGATTCCGCCTCGGCCCGGGACATCAGCCCGGCCGCCTCGAGCGCGTCGGCAGCCGACCGACCGTCGCGCCGTGCCGTACCGAGCACGTCGTGGAGCACGGCCTGGGCCCGGTGCTTGCCCAGGCGCTGGGACAGCGTGCCGAGGATCCGCTCGGACGCCAGCAGCCCGTGAGCGGCGGCGACGTTGGCGCTCATCCGGTCGGCATCCACTTCGAGCCCCTCGACGCAGAGGATGGCGAGGCGGAGCGAGGCCGCGGTCAGGAGGCATACCTCCGGGAGTGCCACCCACTCGGCCTTCCATGGACGGCCGTCGCGCTCGTGGAGCTGGACCTGGCCCTCCATCAGCACCAGGGCGTGGGCCCGGGTGAGCCGGGCCAGCGTGTCGAGGTGCTCGCTGGACTCCGGGTTGCGCTTGTGGGGCATCATGATGCTGCCCACGACGTTGCCCGCAACCCCCTCGCGGAGCTCGCCGATCTCGGGCCGCTGCAGCTCCATCACCTCGTTGCCGATGCGCGCGAGCGTGCCGGTGATGCTCGTCATGACGGCGGCGAACTCGGCGATCCGGTCGCGGCTGGTGAACCACGCGATGCCCGGGTCTGCGAGTCCGAGCTGCTCTGCGAACCGGGCGCGGAGTGCGGGCCCGACCTCGCCATAGAACCCGAGCGTGCCGACCGCCCCGCCGAGCTGCACCGCCGACCAGCGGCGGCGGCCCTCGTGCAGGCGCTCCAGGTGGCGCCCGAGCTCGTCGGCCCAGGTGGCGAGCTTGAAGGCGAACGAGATCGGTGCGCCGGGCTGGGCGTGGGTCCGGCCGGGCATCACCGTGCGCTCGTGCCGAGCGGCCAGGCCGGTGACCGCTCCGACGAGCCGGCGCACGTCCCGGTCGACGAGGTCACCGACGTCGCGCATCGTCAGTGCGAACCAGGTGTCGGTCAGATCCTGCACCGTGGCGCCGTAGTACACGTGCTCGGCGACGTCGTCCGGCAGGACCCTCTGCAGCGCCCGGATCAGGCCCAGCGTGGAGTGCGCCGTGCGGCGGGTCTCGTCGGCCAGGAAGTCGAGGTCGAGGTTGTCGACCCGCGCCAGCTCGGCGATCGTCTCCGCCGACGACGGGGGGACCACGGCGAGGTCGGCCTGCGCGGCGGCCAGCGCCGCGAGGATGTCGAGCCATCGCTGCCAGCGGGCCCGCTCGTCGAACAGGGCGCGCGTCTCGTCGGTGGCCCACAGGTGCGCATACGCGACGCTGTCAGTCAGGCGTGTGCCCATGCCGGGTCGCATCGACGCGCCAGTGCAACGAGGGCGTGCCTGACCTGCTCGAGGCTCGCACCCCAGGGAACCACGGCGACGGCCCCATCGATCTCGATGCGGTCTTCGAGCAGGCAGCATTTGGTGAGCAGCGGACCGGAGCCTGAGGCCAGGGTCTCCGGGCAGGTGTCGGGGCCGGGGGCTCCGCGCCCGTAGAACCACCGGTGGAGCTGGCGGGACCGCGCGCAGCCGAGCAGCATCCAGTCGTGTTCGGCGGGACGCTCGTCGAGGTAGTGCACCTCCCGGTCCCCGAGTCGGATGCCTGCCCCGCGACACGGCAACAGCACCACCGGCCAATCCGCTGCGAGCGATTCGAGCTCGACCAGCTCGGGTTCGAGCACGATCGGTGGCAGGTCCTCGGCGAGGTCCAGCACTCGCTGCGCCTGGTCCAACAGCTTGGGGGGGTGCGGCGGTACGACCTCGCACACCCGGACCCGCATCGGGTCCGGATCGAGCAGGAAGCTGACATGCGAGTAGCGGCCCTCGACGACAACTGCTCGCATCCCGTGCTGCCCGACGGCGACCTTCGCCAGTTGCGAGGGCACGCCGGTGTCGATGTCGGGAAGGCGGAGGTACGTGGTCTCGGCCGGCAGCGCCAGCACCTCCACCGACGCGGCCGGCGAGAACAGCGGCTCCCGGTCGGCCGGCTCGACACCCACCAGGGCGGTGGCGTCGCCGTTGCGCACGACCACGTAGCGGGTACGCCGGTAGCACTCTCGCCCCACGAAGTGCTCCGTCAGGCCCTCGGCCGTCAGCGGGGCCTCGACCCGTGCAACGGAGACCTCGCGGTAAGCGCGTGGCCGCCGGTTGGGCGTCATGGCCTTCGGGCCCCGCCCGCTGGTGTCCCTGACGCGAGAGCATGGAGGGCGATCGTGGTGTCGGCCCGGAGTCCGAGGCGGAGCGCCTCGAGCCCCGTCGCCTCGCGTGGCGCCACGTTCGCCAGGTTGACGTCGGGCCCGATGCGGCGGATCAGCCACGCCTGCTGGTGCCGGTAGGGCGCCTCGAAGATGAGGTGGTGGGCGCCGATCCGGGCCAAGAGGGCGTCGACCACCTCGCCACGGACCGAGCCGTCGGCGGCGTAGAGCCCGACCATGCCGCTCTCCCGCCCCTCCGTGAGGACCGCACTGGCCCCGGCGTCGAGATCCGCGCCCGCGAGCTCGACCCAAGTCGCCGGTGTGAGCACGGACGTCGGGTCCTTCATCCCCACCTCGGAGACGACGGTGAACATGTCCGCCGCCCGGCGGATGAGGGCGGCCTTGGCGTCTTCGCCGAGGAGGCCGAGGCCGTCGCTCACCTCGACCTGCGTGAACCCGCACGCGTCGGCCCACTCGAGGCACTCCTGGGTGCGCCCCTGCAGGGCGGCGAGCTCGAGCAACGTCCCTCCCGGGCAGCCGACGACGTCATGTCGCCGCAGAAGGGCGAGCTTGGCGTCGAGTGCGGCGTCGAGATAGGCGCTGCCCCAGCCGAACTTCCAGACGTCGATGTACGGCGCGGCCGAGTCGAGGATGGCGCGCACGTCCGGCAGAGGCAGGCCACCGTCGATCACACACGACAAGCCCTGGCGGCGAGGCTTGCGGGACCGGTCGGGCAGGCGTAGGAATGCCGCCGCAGGCACAGATCCGATACTAGAGGTTCGTTCACTATGGTGCAGGCCCTTGCCGAACTGGCCCAGGTGCTGCGCTCGTCATCGGGCTGGCGGGCCAAGGCGGACATCGCCGTCGTGCGCGACGTGTTCGGCGCAAGCGACTGGCTCCGGGGCCCCGGTGACGACGGGGCGGCGGTGCAGGTGGGCAGCGAGGAGGTGATCGCGTGTGGCGAGGCGATCCTGCCGCCGTTCGTCGAGCGCGATCCCTACGGCGCAGGGGTGGCGGCGGTGCTGACCAACGTGAACGACGTGGCCGCCATGGGCGCGGTCCCTCTCGCCATCGTCGACACGGTCGTGGGCCCGCTCGAGACCTGCCGCGCCGTGCTGGACGGGATGCGCTTCGCCTCTGCGCTCTACGACGTGCCCGTCGTGGGCGGCCATCTGACGAGGAGCGCTGATCGCGTCGCGCTGTCGGCGTTCGCCCTGGGACGCTGCCCGGGCCGCCCGCTGTCAGCGAAGCGCGTCACCCCCGGGCAAGCGTTGGCGCTCGTCGTGTGCCTCGACGGCAAGATGCGACGCGACTTCCCGTTCTTCCCGTCGTTCGACGAGCGCGGGGGCAGGCTCGCCGGCGATGTTCGCCTACTCGCCGACCTGGCGGTCGACGGAGTCGTCGAGGCGGCCAAGGACGTGAGCATGGCCGGGCTCTTCGGGTCGGTGGCGATGCTGCTGGAACCGACCCGCTGCGGTGCATCGATCCCGGTCGAGGCGGTCCCGGTACCTCCGGGGCTCGACTTCGACACATGGTCGCTTTGCTTCCCGTGCTTCGCGTTCCTGGTGACGCTGGCACCCGAGAACGAGGACCGCTGCCGCCACGCCGTGGAGCAGCGCGGGCTCTCCTACGCGCCGCTGGCCACAGTCGACGCGTCGGGCGTGCTCGGGTTGGTCGACGGAGGCGACGCCGCCGTGCTCGTCGACCTGACCGTCGACGGCGTCACCGGGCTGTAGAGCTTGCGCGGATGGGTCACGTGTGCTCGTCCTCGGGGGCTGCGCCGCCGAGAGAATCGAGGTCTTTCCCCGCTCTTGGCGCCTTCGGCGCCGGGCCGCTCGGGCCACGGCCTCGCCTATCGGCTCGGCCTCGTCGTGGTCAGGTCGATTGCCATCGGGACGTGGGGCACCCCGACGTAGATCTCCTGCTCCCCGGATATCGACCAGCCGAGGCGTTCGAAGAAGGGCACGTTGCGTGGCTGGATGTGCGCGGTCATGAGGCGCCCGCCACCGCTCGCCGCCGTGGCGACCGCGAACCACACGAGTGGGGCACCGAGCCCGTGACCCCGAGAGCCGGAGAGGACGGCCAGCCGATCGCCCTGCCAGTGGCCTGCGTCGTCGAGGGGGTAGAGACGCACCGCGCCTCCTGCGACGTCGTCGCGGAACCCCAGCACCTTGATCGTGGCCGCCTCGTCGTCCCGCCAATCGCGATCCGAGCCCTGGAACAGATCCTGCTCGCGGACGAACACCTCTTCGCGGATGCGATGGTGCTCGGCCAGGGCCCAGGGGTCCTCGACCACACGGCACCCGACGGACGTGCCGTGCAGGACGTCAGCCATGCGCCGCGATGGGCTTGGGCCCGATCTGGAGGCGATCCTGGACGGCGGCCATGGGCGAGCAGGCCTGGCAGCGCGAGCACCCCGCCTTGGCGGTCTCCGCGCCGAGGCCGCGCTGGGTGAGGTAGGGCGTCACCCGGCGCACGATCCGTTCGACGTAGTCGTGCGGCGGCGGCGACCACTCGGCCATGAGGCTGCCGGCCACCGGCCGCAGCGGCACCACGAAGGGGTAGACGCCGATGTCGGCGGCCCGTCTGCACCCTTCTACCGTCAGCTCCGGATCTTCGCCCATGCCGAGGATCACGTAGGTGGTGACCTGCCCCTCGCCGAAGCGCGGCACGGCGCGCTCCCATGCACGGAAGTAGCCCTCGATGCCGGTGCGGGCCTTGGCCGGCGCCACGCGGGCGAGGACCGCGGGATCGAACGATTCGACGTGGATGCCCACGGTGTCGACGCCGAGGTCGGCCACGCGGTCGATCACGTCGAGATCCTCGGGCGGTTCGAACTGGGTCTCGACGGGGAGGCCGCTCGCGTCCTTCACCGCCGCGGCGCACTGTGCGACGTACAGCGCGCCACGGTCGGGGGCGCGCGTGCTGCCGGTCGTGAGGGTCACGTCGATGGCGCCGTCGAGGTCGCGCGCGGCCACGGCGACTTCGGCTAGCTGCGCCGGGGTCTTCTTCGCCGTGGTGCGACCGGCATCGAGAGAGACCCCGATGCCGCAGAACGCGCACTGGTCGTCGTTCCCCCAATAGGCGCAGCTCTGGAGCACGGTGCTCGCCAGCGAGTCGAGATGGAGCAGGGCGATCTTCCAGTAGGGGATCCCGTCGGTGGTGGTGAGGTCGTAATAGCGCGGCCGGGGTTGCGAGCGGGCGGGCGCAACCCGCCGGCCGGCCTCGTAGATGGCGAGCGTGCCGCCGTCGGCGCGCAGCTCGAAGGGCGACAAGGCGGTCCGACCCGGGTTGGTGTCGAGCGTGACCGCGTAGTCGTCGACCCAGACCATGCTCACGTCGGATGGGCCGGCGCCCCCTGCCCGGCCCTCGGTCTGCACCTCGGTCCGCAACCCGTGGGCCTGCAACCGGAGGACGAGTTCGGCGGTGTCTGGCTCCAACGCTGCCTCCGCTCCCGTCGGGACGTGTCGGATACTACGACGACCACGCCCACCATAGAAGACAGGTCAGGACGCTTCCGCCTGGAGTGCGCTGGCGACGCGCTCCCATTCCTCGGCCGTTGTGGCCGTATGGGCCACGGCGTCCGGATCGGCGCGCAGCTCACCGGTCGCGAGATCGACCCGCGTCGTGGTGACGATCAGCGCGGGAGCTCCCGTGGACTGATCGGCACCGACCTCGGTCAGGATGGCCCAGCCCGTCCCGACGTGCATCCGCAGCTCGGGCACGCGGGGGCCGAGCGGGTCGGCGTGGAGATCGGTCCAATCGGCACCGGCCGCCAGGGCTCGCTCGATGGCGGCGCGCCGCGCCAGCCGCCGCTCCTCTCCTGCCAGCTCGCGATCGCGTGCCGCGGCGGCGGATCCGAAGATGTCGTCCGGTTCGAGGCCCTGGGCGCTCGTGCCCGTCGCATCGCATGCGGCGGCCACGTACTCGATCGCTCGTGGTTGGCAGGCCAGGAGCTCGGCGGCCGTGCTCGTGGCGGCCCGCAGTTGCTCGCACGTGGCGGCGACCAGCACCAGGGCGCGCTGGTAGCCGTCGACGTTGGTCATCGCCAGTGGATACAGGCGTGCTTCGGCCGTCCGCCACGACTGGCGGGCGCGCGAGAGCGCGTCGTCGCTCATCGACGCCATCGATTGACCATGCTGGAGGTCATGTCTACTATCCTCAACGTTTCGCCAGGCCAGCCAGCGAGGTGACGGCGTGGGTGGTCGTGCCCTCATCGCTCTGGGAGGCAACGCGTTGTGCGGCGCCGACCAGACGGGCACCTACGCGGAGCAGCGCGCGAACGCGCGAGCCATGGTCGCGTCGATCGGCGAGCTTGTCGACAGCGGCTGGCAGGTCGTGGTGGTGCACGGCAACGGCCCCCAGGTCGGGGCACTCGGCGTGCAGCAGGAGGCCGCGGCTGCCCTCGTGCCGGCGCAGCCGCTGTTCTCGCTCTCGGCCATGACCCAGGGCTACCTCGGGAGTCTCATCGCGCTCGCCCTCCACGAGCGCTTGGGCCGCGGCCATCAGGTCGTGAGCGTGGTAACCCATGTGGTCGTCCATGGCGACGACCCGGCATTCACCGGTCCCTCGAAGCCGATCGGGCCGTTCTACACGGCGACCGAGGCCCATAAGTTGGCGGCTGAGCGGCGGTGGACGACGGCCGAGGACGCCGGTCGAGGGTTCCGGCGCGTGGTGCCGTCGCCAGAGCCCCTCGGCATCCTCGAGGCCGACACCATCAGCACGATGGTCGATGCGGGGATGGTCGTCATCGCCTGCGGTGGCGGCGGCGTGCCCGTGGCGATGAGCGTCGATGGCTACGTGGGTGTCGACGCCGTGATCGACAAGGATCTCGCCGCCCAACGCCTGGCCTCGGCTCTGGGCGTCGACGCGCTCGCGCTCGTGACCAACGTGCCGACGGTCCAGCTCGGACACGGCACACCCCGGCAGCGCGACCTCCACGAGCTTGGGGTCGACGACGCCGAGCGCTACCTCGCCGAGGGACAGTTCGCGGCCGGAAGCATGGGCCCGAAGATCGCCGCCGCAATTCGCTTCATCCGTGAGGGGGGCGAGGCGGTGGCCATCACCACCTCCAGCCTGCTGGCCTCCACCATTTCGGCAACCGACGGACGACCGGCGGGAACCCTGGTCACTGCCGCGTCCGGTCGCCGGGTCGGCCGCTGAGCCAGGCGCCATGTTCGCTGGAGCGCGCGTCCTTCGCGACCGCTACGTCGACTCGGTCGAGCTCCTGGCGCTCACGCGCAGGATGCGTCAAGCGGAGGGCGTCGACTTCGCCACCGCCCTGATGGGCACGCCGGCCAACCTGGAAGCGCTGCGGGAGCAGGGCGTCGCCGGTGAGGCGCTGACGGCGACCCCCAACGATCTCGTGCTCGCGGCACGGGCAACCGATGCGGTGCGTGCGGACCACGCGCTCGATCGAGCCGAGCGGGCGCTGTCTGCGTCCCCGACGGCCGCCGCCGGGCCCACCCAGCGCGAGCCCCGGTCCCTGCAGGCAGCCATCAATGCGCTCGGCGACGCGAACGTCGCCATCGTGTCGGTCGCCGGCGGGTACGCCGCGCTCGAAGCGCACAAGGCCCTGTCCGCCGGACTCCACGTCCTGCTCTTCAGCGACAACGTGAGCGTGGAGGAGGAGATCGCGCTGAAGGAGCACGCCGCCAGCGTCGGGCGGCTGGCGATGGGTCCCGGCGCCGGTACCGCCAGCATCGGGGGCTGCGGTCTCGGCTTCGCCAACGCCGTCGCGCCCGGGCGCGTCGGCGTGGTCGCCGCGGCCGGTACGGGGGCGCAGGAGGTCATGACGCTGCTCGACCGCTGGGGTGAGGGGGTGTCGCACGTGATCGGCGTTGGCGGCCGTGACCTGTCCGGCCAGGTTGCCGGCCGCAGCGCGCGCCTGGCGATGAGGACCCTCGCCCATGATCCGGCCACCGAGGTGATCGTGCTCGTGTCCAAGCCTCCATCACCCGAGGTCGCACGCGAGGTCGTGGCGGCCGCTGGTGCGACACCGGTCATCGCCGCCCTGATCGGCCTGGCGCCCGGTACCTCGGTTCCGGGGGCTGCGGCGGTGGCGACCACGCTCGAGGCGGCCGCGGCCCACGCGGTGCGGCAACGCGGGGGATCCCCACCCTCAGACTGGTCGGACTGGCGCTCGCAGATGGCGGGCAGCCTCGTCGACCTCGGACCCGGGCGAGGCACGGTGCGAGCGCTCTTCTCGGGCGGGACGCTGTGCTACGAGGCGCAGACGCTGCTGCAGCCCTGGCTCGGCGACGTGTGGTCGAACACGCCGTTGGACGATCGACTCCGAGTGCCTGCGCCCGCGGGCGCCCACGTCTGCCTGGACCTCGGTGAGGAGGAATACACGAAGGGCCGACCGCATCCGATGATCGACGCCGAGGCTCGGCTCGGGTTGCTGGCCGAGGCGGGCAAGGACGAAGACGTGGCGGTGGTGCTGCTCGACGTGGTGTTGGGCTATGGCGGGCACGACGATCCGGCCTCGGTCCTGGCGCCGGCATGCGCAGCGATGGCCAGGCCAGAAGGCCCGCGAGTTGTGGCGTACGTCCTCGGCACCGACAAGGATCCGCAGGGCGTAGCGCGTCAGCGCCGGGCGTTCGAGGAGGCCGGCTGCCTCGTGGCGCCCACGGCCGCACGGGCTGCACTCGCCGCCGCGGCCATCGCACTGCGGCGGCCGCAGATCGTCGAGGCTGACCTGTCGTGAGGCCGGTCGGGCTGGTCACGTACTCCACCAAGCCACGCGGCGGGGTCGTTCACCTGCTGGCGCTGGCCGAGGCGCTGGCCAAGCGCTCGTATCCGACCGAGATCATCGCCCTCGGCGACGAGACTGTCGGGTTCCACCGCGGGGTCGAAGTGCCGTGCTCCTTCGTTGCTCCTCCGAAGCCGGCCCAGGCGCTGGAGGCGCGTGTGTTCGATGCGATCGACGCCCTCGAGGCGGGGCTGGCGGAGCGAGCGGGGGCGTTGCCCCCGGTGCTGCACGTGCAGGACTGCATCGCCGCCCGCGCCGCCCTCCGCGTCCGCGACGCCGGTGTACCCGTCCGCGTCGTGCGAACCGTGCACCACGTCGACGACTTCATCACTCCGGCCCTGGTCGAGTGCCAGCGGCGTTCGATCCTCGATCCTGACCGCGTGCTGGTGGTCAGCCGGACCTGGCAGCAGCGGTTGGCCGACGAGTACGGCGTCAAGGCCGACGTGGTGACGAATGGCGTCGACGTCGACCGGTTCGGGGCGGACCCTGCCCCTGGAGTAAGCGCCGACCTGCGCGCCCGCGCCGGGGCAGAGGGTCGGTTCCTCATCCTGACCGTCGGCGGCATCGAGCCCCGCAAGGGCACCGATCACCTGTTCCGCGCCCTGTCGCACCTGCGCCGGCGCTGGGCCCATCCACCGGTGCTCGCCATCATCGGTGGTCATTCGTTTCAGGACCACACCCCCTACCGGGACCGCGTCATCGCCTCGATGGCCGACCTCGACCTGGAGTTCGGCCGGGATGTGGCGCTCCTGGGCACGGTCCCCGACGACGAGATGGCGGCGTGGTACCACGCGGCCGACACCTTTGCGTTCCCCTCGGTCAACGAGGGCTTCGGTCTCGTCGTCCTGGAGGCGATGGCCGCCGGTCTCCCGGTCGTGCTCACCCGCCTGCCGGTGTTCGCCGAGTACGTCCGCTTCGGGGCGAACGCGCTCGCCGTGTCGCCGGGTGACGACCAAGGGCTCGCCGATGCTCTGGAGGCGGTGGCGCACGACGACAACCTGCGGCGAATGCTGCGCCAGAGGGGGCGTGACGTTGCGGCGAGCTTCAGCTGGGACACGACGGCACTGCAGCACATCGCCATCTACGAGGAGTTGCAGACGAGCTGACAGGGGAGCGGTCCGGTGGATGGCGTCAGACGTCAGGTCGAACCGATCGACGTGCCGGTGGTCGGTTCACTCAGCGGCTGGGGTTGCGGGTCGCGCTAGGTGAGTAGCATCCGCCCGCGATGGCGCAAGCTGGGGACGGACCGGATTCGCCGGCCGACTCGGCCGATGGCCGGGGCGACGGTGAGAGCCAGGGCGCATGCGGCCGAGTGAAACACGACGGCGGAAGCCTCGCTGGGGACAACGACGACGCCACGGATGTCAGGGAACCCGTCGGCGGTCGGCGTCTGCCGGCTCGGCCAATCATCCCGGCTATCGGCACCGTCTCCGTCGCGGTGCTGGTCGGTGGAATCGCGGCTGCCACCAGGGGCAGTGGCGACATGACGTCGCCGGCGACGAGCCGACCCCGGCCGCTGACCGCGGGCCCATCCACGACATCGAGCAGCGCCGTGGTGACGACGACATCATGACGGCGCCCTCGACGACATCCCCGACGACGACCACGACGGCGCCGCCGCCGACGGAGGCAGTGGACACGAGTTCGCATGCGCAGGCCATCATTCCCACAACGTCGGTGCCGAGCCGCACGACGTGCGGGCCATACCCGTGGCCCGCCTCGGGGGGAATCCTCCCCCCGGTCGACGTTCGGCCCGGTCAGGCCGACATCGCCGAGGGGTGCTCCGTCTCGTTCACGCTGCGATGGTCCGACGGCCATGCTGAGGCGCGCAGCGACGTCTTGACATCCCCCGGGACCTACACGTTGAGCGGAGACCGCGGCACCGTCTGGAACTTCGTTGTGGGGACCGAAGCCAGGCACCCATGACCACGCTGTACCGATACTCGTTCGACAAGCGGTTGGTCGTGTTCTGGGGCGTCTTCGGCGTCCGTCCATCGAAGGACGGAGTCAGCCTCACCGACGACGGACGGCTGCGGGCAACTTTCGGCGTCCTCAAGGTCGAGACACCGCTGGAGAACGTCGACGGTGCCCACATCACCCGGGACTACCGCTGGTGGACCGCCGCCGGCGCCCGCGCCTCGATGAAGGACGACGGGCTCACGTTCGGAACGAACGCGAACGCCGGCGTGTGCATCCACTTCCGCGAGAAGGTGCCGTCGCCGCTTCGACGCAGCGGCCACTCGGCGCTGACGGTCACCGTCGAGGATCTCGATGGCTTGACGAACGCACTAACCGGCCCGTGACGCCGACGGACCGCTCGAGGCGCGGAGGCATGGACTGACGCGTCGTGTGTGTGATTCGGACTGCCGCGGAAGCCACCGTAGGAGACTTCGGCATCAGGTCCACGGGCAACGGCCCCCGCGCCGGACATCACTCGGTCACGCCGCGCATCGTCGTGAGCGACGTGGCGGCACAGGTCGACTTCCTCCAAGCGGTGTTCGGGGCGAGCGGTGTGATCGAGCCGGACCGCCCAGCCGAGATCCGCATCGGTGACTCGCTGATCATGGTGTCGCGCGCCGGCGAGCGCGACCTGTTCCCAGCCTTCCTCCACGTGTACGTCGACAACGCCGATGCGACCTACCAACGCGCACTCGATGCCGGAGCGATCACGGTGGAGGCGCCACTTGACACGCCCTACGGCGATCGACGGGCAATGGTCCGCGACCCGTTCGGCAACATCTTCCAGATCGCGCACCAGTTGCAACCGGCGCCGTAGCGACATCCGGACCCGACCCACGGCTCGGTCGCACGGCAATGTGGTGCTCGATCTGTCATCGCAGCTGCGGGTGCACGTCCCGCCAATGGGAACCAGCTCAGTGAACCTCAGGCGCCGAGCGCGTCGAGAACCTCGGCGGCCACCCGCTGTCCGCTGTCGATGGCGCCGTCGATGTAGCCGGTCCACCGTTCGGCGGTCTCGGTGCCAGCCCAGTGGATGCGGTCGGCCGGCTCGCGCAGGGCGGGGCCGTAGACAGTCCAAGCCCCTGGGGGCAGGTGCACCCCGTAGCACCCCCGGGTGAAGGGCTCGGCCGACCAATCACGATCGACGTAGTCGAGGACTTCGCGGGCGCGCTTGCCGAGAGCGCGGCCGAGCACGTCCACGACCACGTCGCGCCGCTCGTCGGTCGTCCACATGCCGGCCGCGACGGCCGCCGGGCCCTCGAAGAAGCCGGTGATGAGCCCCGGCGTGCCGACCGGCGGCGTGCAGTCGAAGGTCACGCCGATGGGCTCGTCGGGGCACAGGACCGTCCCCGACAGGCCCTCGGCGCGCCACCACGGCGTGTCGTAGAGCACGTGGAACCTTGATCACCGACCCCTGCGACATGTGCTGGACAAGCTGGTCGCGCTGCGCCGGCAGCGGCGGGTCGTAACCGATGCGCCCGGCCAACGTCGGTGGCAGGGCCACCACGGCCCGATCGGCCCGAACCACGGTGTCCGCGGCCTCGACCACCACACTGTGGTCGTCCCGGGCGATGCGGCCCACTGGTGACGACAGCCGCAGCGCACCCTCGGGCAGCAGGCCCGCGAGACGCTCGGCGACCGCCTGAACGCCACCCTCGACGCGGTCCTGCTGTGCGCCGCCCTCGGTGTCGGTGAGCTTCGACCAGCCGCCGGCCGAGTGCACGTAGTGAGCGGCGTGCAGGAGCGAGAGTTGGGCGGTCGACGCCGCGAACAGTGCCTGCACACCCACCTCGAACAGGCCCGCCACCCGAGGCCCGACACCACGGGCGCGCCCAGTCGCGCAGGCTCGTGGCGTCCCACGCCGCCGCCTCGGGGGCGCGCCATGGCGCATCGAGGGGCACCTGCTCGGCAATGGCCTCCAGTGCACCCACCAACTCCAGGTAGGCGACGAGCTCCTCGTCGGTGAAGGCGAGGGCCACGTTGGGCACCCGGTGAGCGACGCCGTCGTCGAGCAGCAGGTCGTCGCCCTGCTCAGGCTGCGGGTAGGTGCCGAAACCCAGCTCGGCGATGAGGGCAGCGATGCGCTCCTGACCCGGACCGATCCACTGGCCACCCAGGTCGATCCACGTGCCGTGGTGCTCCTCGGTGCAAGTCCGCCCCCCGACCCGGTCGCGCGCCTCGAACACGACCACCGACCGTCCCGCCTCGTCCAGCGCCCTGGCCGCGGTCAACCCCACGAACCCTGCCCCCACCACCACGACCTCGACGTGCTCGTTGGCCATGCTGTGCTCCTTCACCGCCTGGGGGGGCGAACGTACCCGACGGACCCTGACCGGCAGGCAGCAAAGTCTGCTCCCTCGCGGGACAAACCAACGCCCAGTCGTGGCCCGCCACATGCCGATGCCGCTCAGGTGCCGAGGGTCGCCACGAGGATGGCCTTGATGGTGTGGAGCCGGTTCTTGGTCGAAGACGACGCTGGCGGCCGATTCGAAGACGTCGTCGGTGACCTCGAGCCCGTCGGGCATCGAGACGGCTTCCATAATCTCTGTGCCGAGGGTGGTGTTGCGAGCATGGAACGCCGGGAGGCAGTGCAGGAACTTGAGGGCCGGGTTGCCGGTGCGCTTCATGAGATCGGCATTCACCTGGTACGGGCGCAGGAGGTCCACGCGCGCCGCCCACCCCTCGCGCGAGCGGCACGTCCAGATCGAGGAGACCGTCGACATGCCGCCCGAGCTGGCGGACGAGCCGCCCCAGCCGGCGAACGCATAGCAGGAAGGCACGCACCATGTTCACGGGAACCGCACTGATCCGTCGGCCGGGCCCCGCCCTGGCCGAGGGGATCGTGACCCACATGGACCGGGTGCCCGTCGACGTCGACCTCGCCACCAGGCAATGGGACGGGTACGTGGCGGCGATGGCCGACAACGGGTGGGACCTCGTCGAGGTCCCACCCGCCGACGACTGCCCCGACGCCGTCTTCATCGAGGACACCGTGGTCATGTACCGCGGTGTCGCCGTTCTGACGCGCCCCGGGGCCGATGCCCGCAAGCCCGAGGTCGACGGCGTCGCCAAGGTGGTCGAGTCGCTCGGCTGCCCGGTCGTCCGCATCCACGGTCCGGCAACGCTCGACGGCGGCGACGTTCTCAAGGTCGGCTCGACCGTCTACGTCGGGCGGGGCGGCCGCACCAACGGCGAGGGCGTTCGCCTGCTCCGCCACGCCCTCGAGCCGCTCGGGGCAACCGTCGTCGCCGTCCCCGTCACCAAGGTCCTGCACCTCAAGTCGGCGGTGACGGCCCTGCCGGACGGCACCGTCATCGGCTACCCGCCGATCGTCGATGACCCGCACACGTACGACCGGTTCCTCGCGGTGCCCGAGGAGTCGGGCGCGCATGCCGTGCTGCTGGGCGGGGACAAGCTGCTCATGGCCGCCGACGCACCCCGCAGCGCCGATCTGTTCGCCGACCTCGGCTATGACCCCGTGGTCGTCGACATCGGTGAGTTCGAGAAGCTAGAGGGGTGCGTGACCTGCCTGTCCGTTCGCCTACGCCACCGGGTGCGATAGGACGTGATGGGTCGTGCCGCCCGGCGCCGATCGGTGCAGGACGACCGCTGAGTTCGACCGGTCGTGGATGAAGACCCGTCGGGCTAGGTGGCGCCGGGCCCAGCGGGCGCCTAGCCGCCGAGGTCCTTGTTCTCCGGCTCGAACTTGCTCGCGATGAACGTCGCGCCCTGGGGGTCGTTGATGATCGTCATCCGGACCCAGGGAGCGTCGAACGGTGGAACGACCACTCTCCCGCCGAGCTCGGTGGCCCTGGCCGCCGTAGCGTCGGCGTCGTCGACCGCGAAGGTCACGCTCCAATGTGCCGGAGTGTCGGGTTGGTCGTCCGGGATCGGGTTGATGCTGGCGACGACGTCCACGAAACCCGCCGGCCCACCCGCTTCAGCCAGCTGCTTGCGGAGGTCCGGGTTGTCGCGCTCGAGGTAGTCGCCGTAGCCGGGCAGCGTCCACATCTCGGCACCGCCGCCCACGTTCAGCGTGCTCCAGCCGAACACCGACCCGTAGAAGGCCTTCGCGCCCTCTACGTCGCGGGTGGCCAGGCCGTTGAAGTTCAACGAGCCCGGCTCGTTGACGACCTTGGCGCCCATGAGCTCCTTCGCTTGCCAGACGCAGAATGCGGCTCCTTCGGGATCGGTGAAGACGGCCATGCGCCCGGCGTCCGTGACGTCGAACGGCTCCATCAGGACGCCCCCGCCGGCGTCGCGGACCTTCGAGGCCGTGTCGTCGGCGCTGTCGACCCAGATGTAGGTGTTCCACATCGCCACCGGCGGGGCGGCCTCGGGGATCGACCCCACCGCCGCCACGTCGCCGCCACGCAGCCGGGCGATGAAGTACTGGCCCTCCGATCCCGGCGGCATCACGTCCTCGAACTGCCAACCGAAGAGGCCCCTGTAGAAGTCCACTGCCGCCTCCGGGTCGGGCTGGCTCGTGTCCACCCAGCACGGGACACCGGGGATGTATCCGTTTCGCTCGGGCATTGCTGCTCCATTCCGCTTGCCTCGGGTCGCCGCCCGGTTGGCAATCTAGGTTCGTTGCCTGCCGGTGTGCGTCTTGCGGAGACCCCCGGCCCGATCTCGGCGTGGCGCTCCGGGCGAAACGAGTCGACGTGCTCATCGCTTCGGCTCCGCCACGATGTTCCAGACGCCGCTGGCGGCAGTGGCGCGGGCGTAGTCCCGGAAGTCGCGCGGTTGCCGGCCCAGGGCCCGCTGGACACCGTCGGCCAAGCGGGCATTGCGCCCGTCGAGCACAATGGCGAAGAGATCGATCAAGGGCGCCACCTCCTCGGCCGGGACGCCAGCCGCCGCGGCGGCCGTCTTGTATTCCTCGGCCGTGACGGAGACGTAGCTGATGTCGCGGCCCGTCGCCTCGGCGATGTCGTGGGCGGCGTCGGCGAAGGTCAGGAGGCGAGGACCGGTGAGCTCGTACACCTGCCCGATGTGTCGGTCGTCGCTGAGGGCGGCGACGGCGACGTCGGCGACATCTTCGGCGTCGACGAACGGCTCTGCGACATCGCCGGCCGGTAGCACGATGACTCCATCGAGCACGGGCTCGTAGAGGAAGTGCTCGCTGAAGTTCTGCGAGAGCCACGTCGACTGCAGGATCGTCCAGTCTGCTCCGGAGCTCTGCAGCGCCCGCTCGCTCACCTGGGCCTCTTCTTCGCCCCGGCCAGACAGCAGGACCAGCCGCCGCACCCCGTTGTCGACGGCGAAGTCGAAGAACGTCCCGACCGTCTCGGCGGCGCCGGGGAACGCCAAGTCGGGGTAGTAGACGACATATGCCGCGGTCATGCCCTCGAGGGCCGGCTGCCAGGTGGACTCGTCGCTCCACTCGAACGGGGGCGTGCCGGCCCGGGATCCGGCCCGATGGGAAAGGCCCTGCGCGGCGAGGCGCTCGACGACCCGGCGGCCGGTCTTGCCCGTGCCGCCGATGACCAAGGTGGTGTGGGTGGGGGTTGATGCGGTGCTCATCGACTGAGTGAACGACGAAGAGCTGAGACCGTCCATAGCTGATCGACTCAGTTTCATCATTCATCGTCTAAGGTAAGTGCGGTGGATGCGCTCGCTGGCCTCCTCGACGGCC
>Ga0256867_10000142_pt1 | contig 26232 bp, 24 predicted proteins | sample RVTome_15_FD_185939 | JGI IMG/M metagenome (GOLD analysis project Ga0256867, IMG submission 185939) | Soil microbial communities from uranium-contaminated site in the Upper Colorado River Basin, Wyoming, United States - RVT150D86 (HiSeq) ... | reverse complement strand
CTCCGGTGCCGGTGCCTCGGCCGCTTCCTCGAGGATCTCGACGACCACCTCGCGCATGGCCGGGGCCCAGCCGACCGCCGCCGGTGGTTCCTCGGGCATCGCCGGCGGCTCCGCCGGCGGGTCCGCGGGCACCGTGGTCGTGGTCGTCGGCGGGGGCTCGGGCGTGGTCGTCGGCGGGGTGGTGGTCGACGACGTGGCCCGCGGGGGCGGCGTTGTCGGGGACGTCGGTGCCGGAGTGGCGGGAGCCGTTGTGGTCGGCGGGAGCGGCGGCGGTGTGGTACTGGGGGTCGTCGGGGGTGCCGGAGTCGGGTTCGGGCCCGGGCGAGCGGGCGCCGGCGGAGCGGGGCTGGGTGCCGCAGGCGTGGGCGGGACCGGGCGTGGTGCGGGCGGCCCGGGTGCCGGCGCGTTGGGTCCGGACGGCCCGGGCGTGGGCCCGCCGGGGCCATCGGGCGCCTGCGGCGGCGGTGGCGGCCCTGGTGACGGCCGTGGCGGGGGAGCGGGCTCCATGGGTGGAAGGCCGATCGCCTGCAGGCGCTCGACGGCGCCGTTCTCGTACATGTCGGCCAGGTTCAGCACCACGCGCACGTACTCGTCGGCGTTGTTGTAGCGGCGGACGGCCTCGGCGCGGGCGGCGGCGTTGCGGAGGCCGGCGTCGCCCTCGCACAGGTAGCGGGCCGCGCCGTAGGCGGCGTCGAAGATGTTGTTGGGGTCGCGGCGGCCGTCGCCATTGCCGTCGACGCCCACGGATTGCCAGGTCGACGGGATGAACTGCATCGGCCCGACTGCCCGGTCGTAGGCCGTGTCGCCGTCGAGGGCGCCCAGGTCGGTATCGCGGATCAGCGCCACGTTGGGCCGGCCGTCCAAGGGGATGCCACGGATGGGCTTGGTGCTGTAGCCGTCGTCGCGCAGCATGGCGCCTCCGAAGCGCCCGTGGTTGGACTCGATCCGGCCGATCGCCGCCAGCAGTGTCCAGCGAATGCCGCAGGTGGGATCCTCGCTGGTCAGCCGCGCCGCGGCCCGGACGTAGGCGTCCACCGCGACCGAGGGGATCCTGCTCTGCCCCAGGCTGTCGATGACCTGGGAGCTGGAGAGGACGGCGCGCACCGGGTCGGACACGGGGTCGGCCCCCACCGGCACGGCCGCCAGCATCTCGGCGTCGAGGTAGGGCTCGAGCGCCTCGTCGTCCTGGAACGGCAGTGTGCCATTGAGCCCCGGGACCGAGGGGTCGGCCTCCGTCGGCATCATCGCCATGGTGCCGGCGCCGACACCGCCCGGCACGACGACGGCCAGCGCGATCAGCACGGCCAACCGCCAGCGCCGGAAGGCGGCGCGCCACAACGACTCGGGAACCTTCATGCTTGTCTCCGCTCTTGGATCAGCGCAGGTCGAGCTGGTGCACGCTGCCGCCGTTGATGCTCACGGCGGCCATCGGCGCGCCGGCGTCGTCCAGCAGCTCGTAGCGGCCCTCGGTGACCTCCGGGAACACCGCCGTCCAGGCCCAAACATGACTTCCGTCGCCACGGCCACTCGGGCCGGTCGGGATCGAACGGTGGTGGACGCCGGTGTGGAATCGGGCCGCGGGCTCACCCGCCGGGCAGGCCTCGAGCTCGCCGCTGGGTGGGCGGTCGGCGAGGTAGACCACGAGGGCGCCTACCTCGCCGCCGATGTCCAGGACCGGGGCGCTGTGCGCCCCGGGCCGGACGTGGTTGTGCTCGGCCGACATCACGCCGCCGCCGGCACGTCGTAGCCGGCGTAGGGGAGGCCGATGTAGGGGAAGACGTCGAGGAACGTCCGCCCCGGGTTGTTGAAAGTGCCGTCCTCGATCACGCTGACGGCGCCGTCGGGGGTGAACGTCGGGTCGACCAGGGGGTACGTCGCACCGGCGACGGCCCGGAGCTCGACCGTGACGATGTCGTCGGTCAGGCGCCGACCGTTGGGGAACCCGGCGAGGTCGCCGCCCAGCAGCCCGAGCCGGTTGGGCGTGGCGGCCGGCGGGATGGCGACGTTGAGCCGGAGCTCGTCGGCCTGGGTCGTCCCGGTGAAGTTCTGGAACCCGGGGATCAGGCCCGAGGGGATGCCGGTCAGGAGGACCGCCAGCAGGTCGGCCCGGTCCATGTTCAGTGCCGCCAGGTTGGGGAACACGCCCGGGTACAGGACCGGCAACAGCGCTGCCAGTTCGGGGCGTGCCACGTACTTGGCGAACCGGCGGTCGTCGTCGGGACCGACCGAGTTCCACTCATCCTTGCGGGCCATCGGCACGATGACCTCGTTGAAGAGTGGGTTTCCGAGCCGCGACACCTGCATCCAGGGACCGGCGCCGTTCCAGCCGCGCTCACGGTCGCGGTCGCGGATCGTGGCCTTCTGGCGATAGGCCGCCCCCCACACGCCGATGACGGCGTTGGGCGACATCGGGTCCGTCGGCACCTTGCCGTCACGCGTGAGGTGGGCGATCGGCACCTGGATCGCGATGGTGTGCACGTTCGCCTGCGCCAGCGAGTCGCGGCCGTCGTCGGCGGCCGTCGGGATCAGGTGCAGGTTCTGGAACGGGCGCAGGGTGCCGAGGTCGAACACCGAGCCGAGGTCGACGAAGAACGCGTCGGCCCGCTGACCGGCGAACACCTTCACGCCGGAGCCCAGGTTGGCCACGGTCGCCGAAGCCAGCGTCCCGTAGTTGGGCGTGGACCGGGGACCGACGTTGCACGGCGGCGACGCCAGGCCCCGGCCGAGCACCGTCTCACGCGGCTTGCGGCCCTTGCGGTACTCCACCTTGGTCACCTTGTAGCTCTGACGGCGGTTCCAGTTGGCGCTGTCGAGCGAGGTGATCGGGCCGGTGTTGTAGAGGAACGTGTTCGGGTTGGTGATGACGGTCTTGAAGCGGAACTGGTACGTGACGTTCGGCTTGCCGTCGCCATCGTTGTCGATGTTGATGTTGTAGGCGACGTCGTCACCGAACTCGTAGAAGTTCGGACCACCAGCCGGCGCTTCCACGGGCAGGTAGTTGGTGATGATGGTGACCGTGTCGCCAGGCGTGCGCCAGGCGTAGGTGTCGGTGTTGTCGGCAACCGGATCCTTGGAGATCGCCGGTGCCTCGCGGTGGGATGACATGACGGCGTCTCCTCTCAGCGAGCTGCCCGCAGCACCTTGGCCACGAGCGCCTTGTCGGTGAAGCTGACCTCGCGCTCGCCGACGAGGATCTCGACCTCGCCGGTGGCGGCATCCTTGATCTCGACCAGGACGGTGCCGGGGGCATCTGCGGCCTCGTCGGGTCGCAGCTCCGGCTCCTTGGTTTCGGCGGCTGCGGCCGACGACAGCGCGAGGCCGCCGGCGGCGAGGCCGGCGGCGCCTACGGCGCCTGCCGAGCCCTTGATCAGGAAGGAACGTCGGGTAACGGGATCCATGCTTGCCCCTTTTTGCCTGGGTCATCGGTCGTGGGGTTCCCACGTCGAGCCACGATTCGGTGCCGCCCGGCGGGGCAGATGAAGGGGCCACGAAATTTCTCGGGGCGGCCTAGCGTGGATGTGCGTGGAAGAGCGAGTCGAGTACCTGACAGCGTCGCCGTCGCCCCAGCTGGCGCCGTTCATCGATGGTTACGTCGGCTATCGACTCAGCGGCTTCGCCCCCGGTCGGCACCGGGGCCTGCCGTCCCGTCACATGACGTTCATCGTGAGCATCGGTCCGGGCATCGACGTCGTGGCACAGACCGACCCTCGGCAGGCGGGTGCGAGTTACGGCTGCGTCCTGGGTGGGCTCCAGGCCAGCGCCGCCGTGATCTCCCACACCGGGTACCAGGAAGGTGTGGCCATCAACCTGACGCCGCTGGGGAGCCGCGCCTTGTTCGGGATGCCCGCCCGGGCGTTGTGGAACACCTCGGTTGAGTGCGCCGACATCGCCGGACCGGCAGGCCGCGAGCTCTGGGAACGGCTCCAGGGTCTGACCGCGTGGGCAGACAGGTTCGCGGCGTGCGACGCGGTCCTCGCCCGGATCGCCGATCGAGAGCTCATGGTGACGCCCGAGCTCCGGGGCGCGTGGCAGGAGCTGGTGCGGTCCGGCGGCACCGACACGATCGGCAGTCTCGCGGCGACGGTGGGGTGGAGCCGCCAGCACCTGGCGCGGCGGTTTCGCGACGAGTTCGGGTTCGGTCCCAAGCTGGCGGCGCGGGTCGTGCGCTTCGAACGGGCGCGGCGGATGCTGCACGCGACGCCGTCGTTCGTGACGATCGCCCAGGTGGCGGCAGCGTGTGGGTACTACGACCAGGCACACCTGAATCGTGACTTCGCCGAGCTGGCGGGGTGCACGCCCAGCACCTGGCTTGCGGAGGAGCTTCCAACTTTCCAAGACGACACCGCCGCCGCCGTGTGATCGTCGAGCGATGACAACGACAACCAGGCATCCAACCGTGTGGCCCGTTCTGTCGTACCGCGACGCACGTGGCGCAATCGACTTCCTCGCCAAGGCCTTCGGGTTCGAGGAGCGGGCCGCGTACGCGAGCGAGGCCGATCCGTCGATCATCGTTCACGCCGAGATGCGGTGGCCGCTCGGCGGCGGTGTCATGTTCGGCAGCGCCGGGAAGGACGACTCGCCGTTCGGGCGCCGCACGCCGGGCAACGACTCGGTGTACGTCGTGTGCGACGATCCCGACGCCCTGTTCGACCGGGCCGTGGCCGTCGGCGCCGAGGTGGTTCGTGGGCTGGTCGACGAGGACTACGGCTCCCGCGGGTTCACCGTCCGGGACCCGGAGGGCAACCTCTGGAGCTTCGGCACGTACGCCGGCGAGTGACGGAAGCCGGCGTCAGGCGGGCTTGCTGGCGGCGGCCGCCGTCCCTTACGCGCCCGGTGTGACGATGCCGGCGTCGTAGGCGCGGATGATCGCGGCGGGTCGGTCGCGGACGCCGAGCTTGGCGAAGATGGCGGAGATGTGGCCCTTGACGGTGCGTTCGCTGAGATAGAGCGACTCGGCGATCTCCGCGTTGTTGGCCCCCGACGCGACCAGGCGCAGGACCTCGCGCTCGCGCTCGGTCAGCGGGTCCACGGGACTGTCGGTGGCCGAGGCGACGCTGCCCGGCCGTTGACGGAGCACGGTGAGGACCCGGTCGGCGACCCTCGGGTCGAGCCACGAGCCGCCCCGGGCGGTCACCCGGATGGCGCCGACGAGGTCGACGGCGGGGGCGTCCTTCAGCACGAAGCCGGCGGCCCCGGCCTCGATGACGCCCCACAGGACCTCGTCGTCCTCGAAGGTCGTCAGGGCCAGGACCCGGTGGTCACCGTCGGCGACGAGCCGGCGGGTCGCCTCGATCCCGTCCATCACCGGCATGCGCACGTCCATGAGCACGACGTCGGGGGTCAGCGTGCGGGCGGCATCGACGCCGGCCCGACCGTCGGCCGCCTCGCCCACGACCTCGAGGTCGTCCTCGGCCGACAGGATCAGGCGCAGCCCGGCCCGCACCAGCTCCTGGTCGTCGACCAGCAGCAGCCGGATCATGATCGTCCCTCCGGCGCGGCGGTGGCGTCCGCCCGCTGGAGCGGGATCGAACCCTCGACCATCCAGCCGCCGCCCTGCGGACCTGCCGAGACCGTGCCACCGACGGCACCCACCCGCTGGCGCATGCCGTCGAGGCCGCTGCCGCCGCGACCCGTCGGCGGCGGAGCGGCCTGGCGAGCGGGGCCGTTGCACACGGACACGGCGAGGCGGTCGTCGTCGTTGACGACCCGTACGACGACGTCCGAACCCGGCGCATGGTGCTCGACGTTTGCGAGTGCCTCCTGCACCAGCCGGTAGGCGGCCAGGCCGGCGTAGGGGTCGACCGCATCGAGGTCACCGGTGACCTCGGCCCGCACCGGCAGCCCCGCCGTCGCCGCGGTGTTCACGAGGCCGACGATGTCGGCGGCCCCCGGCTGAGGCTGGGCACCGGCCTCGTCGGGTGTCCGGAGCAGGCCGACGATCGCCCTCACGCTCTGGAGGCTGCCGCGGCCCGCCTGCTCCGCCCGGTCGAGCGCCTCGGCCGCCGCAGCCGGATCCCTGGTGAGCACGCGGCGGGCGCCGCTCACGTTGAGCAGCATGACGCTGAGGCTGTGGCCGACCACGTCGTGGACGTCGCGAGCGATGCGCTGGCGCTCGGCCGCGCTGGCCGCCGCCTCCAACCGGTCCTGCGCCTCCGTCAGCGCTGCGACCAGCCGGCGTTCGCGCCGCAGCATGCGTCCGATGCACCAGGTGATGAGACCACCCGTGGCGAAGAAGACGGCCGCCTCCCATTCGTCCGCCCAATCCTGCACCGCGTAGAGGATCGGGACGACGATCGCGCCCCCGACGACCGCGGTGATCTCGGCACCGAGCGACTCGCCGGTGGCGGCCAACCACGCGACGGCCAACAGAGCCAGGAAGATGGCCCCGGGGGCGTCGTAGACGACGACGACCGCGCCCGGGATGCCGATCCCGGCGACGACCATGGTCCAGGGCCCGACCCTGATGTCGCCCGCCAGCAACGCCCACGGGACCAGGGCGGCGACGAGGCCGAAGACCAGCCCGGCCTCGAACGACGAGGTGGCGAAGACGAGCGCGGCCGCCACCAGCGCAGCCACGGGAAAGGCGAGGCTCATGGCGAACGTGCCGCCCCATGGTCGCAACGTCTCTCGCCGTGCGGGACGCTCGCTCATGGGACCGAGAGTACGACGGGGCTCCTCCGCTGGCACCGTCCCCTGGTACCGGCCGCACCCGTCCCGGGGTACGGGAACGAACTGTGCCGGGGGCCGGCGGGAAACGGCCGGCGGGCCGATGTGGGCGAACAGCCTCCGACCGGACGATGAGGGCCGTCCACCCACCTCATCGCGGAGGCCCGCCATGTTCACCCGCATCGGTCGCTTCACCGTCCGCCGGCGTCGCCTGGTGCTCGCCCTGACCGTCCTGTTCGTGCTCGCCGCCGGTGCCGGCGGTGCCGGTGCGTTCGGCGCCCTCGAGGACGAGGGCTTCGACGATCCCGGCTCCGAGTCCTACCGCGCCAGCCGATTCCTGCAGGAAGGGATAGGGACGGACGAGCCTGAGATGGTCCTCCTCGTCGAGGCCGAGGGTAACGCCGATGTCGACGACCCGGAGGTCGCGGCCGCCGGGACCGAGCTCACCGAGGCACTGGCCGGCGAGCCGGAGGTCGCATCGGCCATCTCCTACTGGTCGCTGGTTGGTGCGCCGCAACTGCGGTCCACCGAGGGGACGTCGGCCCTCGTGGTGGTCGACGTCGACGGCGACGACGAGACGGTCGGTGACCTCGGCGACCGTTACGCCGGCGCCCACGGGCCCATCACGGTGGGCGTCGGGGGTGAGGACGCCGTCGACGCCGCCATCGAGGAGCAGCTCGGATCGGACCTGGCCCGCGCCGAGAGCCTGGCCATCCCGGCGACCCTCGTGCTGCTGGTCCTCGTGTTCGGCGGTGTGGTGGCTGCGTCCCTGCCGCTGGCGATGGCGCTGGTGTCGGTGACCGGCACCCTGCTGGCGCTCTTCGCCGTGGCTCAGGTCACCGACGTCTCCATCTACTCGATCAACCTGACCACCGCCCTCGGCCTCGGCCTCGCCATCGACTACTCGCTGTTCATCGTGAGCCGCTTCCGGGAGGAACTGGCTGCCGGCCGATCGAGCGACGACGCCGTCGTCCGCACGGTCGAGACCGCCGGCCGCACCGTTGCCTTCTCGGCCCTGATCGTCGCCGCCTCGCTGTCGGCGCTGCTCGTCTTCCCGCTGTACTTCCTGCGCTCGTTCGCCTACGCCGGCACCGCCGTGGTCCTCAGCGCCGCCGCCGGCGCCCTCTTCACGCTGCCCGCCCTCCTGGCGGTGCTCGGGCCCCGGGTCAACGCCTGGTCGTTCAGGCGGCACTCCGTCGTTCCCGGCGGCGCCGGTGACGAGCGCGGGTTCTGGCACCGCCTGGCCGGCGCGGTGATGCGCCGTCCGGTACCCGTTGCCACCGGCGTCATCGTGCTGCTCCTCGTCCTGGGTTCGCCGTTCCTGCGGGTCAACCCCGGGCTGCCGTCCTACGAGTCGCTCCCCGAGTCCAACGAGGCCCGCCAGGTCGCCGAGGCCCTCGCCACCGGGTTCGACGGCAACCAGAGCGAGCAGTTCGCCGTCGTCATGCCGGGGAGCGATGCCGAGGGTGCCGACGCCGAGGCCGTGGCCACGTTCGCGGGCCAGGTCGGAAACATGGACGGCGTCGCCGACGTGACCGTGGAGTCGGCCGACGCCGGCTCGTGGCTGACCGTCGTTCCCTCGGTGGCCCTGGTGTCGTCCGAAGGCGAGGATCTCGTCGAAGACGTCCGCGACATCGATGCCCCCTTCGAGTTCGGGGTGGAGGGCGACGCCGCGGACCTGGTCGACACCAAGGCGGCCATCTACGAGCGGCTGCCGCTGGCGCTGGCCATCATCGGCGTCACCACGTTCGTGCTGCTGTTCGCCGTCTTCGGCAGCCTCCTGGTGCCCGTGAAGGCCATCGTGCTGAACCTCCTGTCGCTGACTGCGACGTTCGGCGCCATGGTGTGGATCTTCCAGGACGGCCACCTGTCCGGCGTGCTCGACTTCACCGCCACCGGTCAGCTCGACGTGGCGATGCCCATCCTCATGTTCTGCATCGCCTTCGGGCTCTCAATGGACTACGAGGTGTTCCTGCTCTCCCGCATCAAGGAGGAGCACGACCGCACGGGCGACAACACCCAGGCGGTTGCCGCCGGCCTGGCCAGCACGGGGCGGCTCATCACCGCAGCGGCTTTGGTGCTGGCCATCACGTTCGCGGCGTTCGTGACCAGCGGCATGAGCTTCATGAAGCTGATGGGTCTCGGCCTGGCCCTGGCCATCATCATGGACGCCACAATCGTGCGGGGACTGCTGGTACCGGCGGTGATGCGGCTCGCGGGCGAGGCCAACTGGTGGGCCCCGGGGCCACTCCGACGGCTCCAGCAACGCTGGGGGATCCGGGAGGCGGCCGCCCAGGAGACGCAGTGAACCAGCCGGCGCCGGCCGGGGTCTCCTACCGGGCCTGGTCGGTGCCACGAACGCGCCGCTGCCCCGGGGCCGGTCAGGTCAGCGCGACCAAACGGACGTCGTGGGCGTCGGCGTCGGGGGCGAGGAAGCGCAGCAGCCGGCGCCCCTCGGCGGCCACGGCGGACCTTGCCCGCTGGTTCAGTCGCCCGGCGTGGTCGACGACCATGGCGGTGGCGTCGCGGTCGCGGTCCATCCGCCAGGTGCCGCACACGAAGCCGTCGTGGAGCACCGACCCGCTGACCCTTCGGTCGGCACCGAACAGACGGGAGCGGACCCGGTCGTCGGCAGGGAAGAAGCGGCTCCGGTCGTCGTGGGAGAGCAACAGGTTGTCGTACTCGGGCAGGAACCGGGGCGGCGCCGGCGTGTCGGCGTCGGGTCGAGCCGCATCCTGGACGTCGAACAACTCCCGGCCCCGCTCGTCGCGGAACGGTCGCAGCCGCGGCCGCAACCGGTCCACGACCTCCCCCAGCCCGGTCAGGCGCGACCACGTCGCCACGTCGGCCACGGCCGCGGGCCCGAATGCGGCGAAGTAGCGCATGACCACGTCGTCGATCGGCGGGTCGCTCACCAGTGATCGGCCCAACCACGCCTCGACGGTGGTCACCTTCACCTGGCCCGTGCGGCCCCACACTCCCCGCGGTGGGACCTGCACCAGGCCCAGCTTGCAGCGGCAGGCATAGGCCAGCGCAGCGGCATCGAGCTCGTGAAACCTGTCGGTCATCGCGGCGCGCAGCTCGGTATTGCTGAGCGGCTGTTCGGCCAGGGCCTGGCGGGCGAAGTGCAGCGCCGGGTCGAGGTCGACGCCCCGTAGCGGTGGTCCGTAGTCCCGGTGCCTCTTCAGCTCGGCGTCCAGCACCGGCTGGGCCACGGATCGCAACACAAGAGAGTCGTCGGCCGTGACGAGGTGGATGGTGCCGCGCATCGCCACGATCCGGACCACTCGGCGCTCGAGCATCGACTGTGACAGATCGTCGGCCTGGAACCCGTCCAGCCGTGACCACAGGGCGTGGTACGGGTTGAGGGGCTCCTGCGCCTGGAGCCCGACGAGGTGCGTGACGGCGTCGAGGGGGCGCAGGGTGCTGCGCTCGAGCAGCAGCTGGCGGGCCAGCGTGGTGCGGTTGAGCGTGCGCCGGTCCAGGACATCCGCGGTCACTGTGTGGGATCTGTCCGGGCGAGCTCGTGCGGGCCCCTCGGCAGGTAGCCGCCGGCCTCGCGCACGGCGACGCTCCACGGTTCGACGATCCCGACCAGCTCATCGAGGTCGGCGCTGAGCGCCTCGATCGCCGGCCGCATGTGGCCGTCGGTGGCGACCTCGACCGCTTCGCGCTCGGCCCGCCCACGTTCGGAGAATCCGTCCCCGTCCAGCAGCCCCCGGCTGCGCAGGCGCTCCGCGGCCTCGTCGAGCTCCGCCGACGACCAGGCACGGCTGCGTATGTAGCTGCGCACCGGCAGTCCCCAGTACAGCTCGGTCAATAGGCCGATCTCCACGGCGTCGAAGCCGGCGGTCGTCCAGGCGGCCGTGTGCGCGTCGCCCCTGAACTCCCGCAGCAGATCGGCGAGCCGCCACGCGTCGCCGAGGGGGTCGCCGGGCAGCCCCAAGGACCGCAGCCCGGCGTACAGGGGACGGCCCTCCACCCGCAGCGGATCGGTGGCGCGCGCCAGCAGCGCCGTCACCTGCGCCAACCTCGCCGGTGACTCCCCGAGGATGCGCGCCAACTGGGCGGTGGCGCCGCGGGCCCGAGCTGTGGCGATGGTGGCGGCGTCGGTCAGCGCCCAGCCGGTCGTCACGGCCGGCACCACCACGGCGGGATTGAACACCGCGAAGGCGGCGGCAACCAGCTCGCCCGGGACCTGCCCGAGCGCCGACCCGCGGCTGCAGAAGTAGGCGGGTCCGTCGGGTAGCTGCACGCCGTTGGCGATGGTGCCCGGACTGGGCCCGAACCCCAGCGTTTCGTACTCCCTGTGGCACTCGGGCGAGAAGTACACCTGCCCGACGAACGGCTCGATCGTCGCAGCCAGCCGCCGGGCCCGGCGCGCCAGGGTCTCGTCGTCGATCACCGATGCGCCTCCGTCGGATCCGTCAGGGAACCACCAGGACCTTGCAGTGCCGCTCGGGGTCGGCCAACTCGCGGAAGGCCCCGGGCGCCCCGTCGAGCCCCACCTCGCCGGTGATCAGCGGGGCGACGTCGATCTCGCCCTCGGCGATCGAGCGGAGGCTGGCCTCGAACTCGGCGGGGTCGTAGCCCAGCACGAACTGCAGGCTCAGTTCTTTGGAGATGCCGAAGAACGGCCTGACCGTGTCGGGCTGCATGCACACCCCCACCACCACGATGCGGCTCTGCGCCGGCGCCACCCGCAGCGCTTCGTCGATGATCCCGGGCACGCCGATCGCCTCGAACACGACGGGTGCCTGGCCCCGTCCGGCCCGCCTCCAGGCGTCGAAAGCGGGCTCGACCACCGGATCAACGACCTCGTGGGCGCCCATGACCGTGGCCAGCGACCGGCGGGCCGGGGACAGGTCGGCGGCCACGATCGGCTCCACGGCCCGGAGCCCGAGAGCCGCGATGACGGCCAGGCCCACCGGGCCGCAGCCCAGCACGACGGCCCCGTCGCCGGCGCCGATCCCCGAGCGCTTGACGGCGTGGAGGCCGACCGCCATCGGCTCGGCCAGGGCGGCATGGCGCGGATCGAGCCCGTTGGGCACCACCTGGACGAACGGCGCCGACAACAGGATGCGCTCGCCGTACCCGGCCGGGATGTCGTTGCTGTAGACGATGTCTCGCAGTCCCGTGGGCGTGAGCATGATCGGAACCGAGGTGACGATCGTCCCCGGAGGGGGGCCGACCGTGTCGGGCCCGACCTCCAGCACCTCGGCGGCGAACTCGTGACCCATGAACACGTCCCGGCCGAGGTCGAGCGGCGGCGCCCCGAAGTCGGGGAGACCCTGAATGTCCGCCAGCAGGCCCAGCATGGTGGCTGCGTGCTCGACGAAGTGCAGGTCCGACCCGCAGATGCCACAGGCCTTGACCTGCGCCAGGACCTGTCCGAACGCCGCCTGGGGGTCCGGTGCGTCGTCCCGGACGATCAGCTCGGATGCTCCGCGCAGCACCAGCGCCCGCATCAGCCCCCCTTCGCCTCACCGTCGCCGCCGGCCGACCCCTTGGCCTGCGCTTCCTCCACGTGGGACGTGATGGCGTTGAGGATGGCCTGGCCGGCGGCGCCGAACAGATCGCCCCGCTTCTCGACCGCCCACTCATGTGACGCCCGAGGCGAGGCGAGCTGCCCGGTGAAGTGGGGCACGACCTCGCGGGCGAACAGGCGGTACGAGCGCATGGTCGCCTCGGGGTCGGCCCAGTCATGGCCCAGCAACAGGAACGTACCGAACCCGCCCGACTGTTCGAGCAGGCCCTCGATGTAGGCGATGGCGTCGTCCGGGGTGCCGATGACGACGTTGCCCGACTCGGCGTAGGTCTCGACGAACTCCCGGGGCGTACGGGGCCCGCCGTCCACCTGGTTGGCCAGCGGCACGAAGCCGGCGCCACCCCCGAAGTAGTCGGCGAAGTCCTGTAGGCCGTGGGTGCAGTCCTCGATGGCCTGATCTCGGGTCTCGGCGAGGTGCACGGCTCCGAGGACCCGCCAGCTCCGGCGATCGGGCTCGGGACGCCGGGCAGCACGCGCCTGCTCCTGCACCACACCCCAGGCCTGTCCGATGGCCGCGAAGCCCTCGAGCAGGGTCATCGACAGCGACAGGAGCGACACGCCGTAGGTGCCGGCCAGCCGCGGCCCTGACGGGGAAACCATCGCCGCGACGGCCACCTCGAAGTGGGGGTGGGTGTAGGGGCGCACCTGGAGCCGGCAGTCGCGCATGGCGAACCAGTCGGTCTGGCGCGTGACCGGCTCGTCACCCCGCAGCAGGGCCAGGATCGCCTCGAGCGACTCCTCCATCATCCGCCGCTGGTCCACCGGGTCGATGCCGAGCATGAAGGCGTCGCTGGGCAGGGCCCCCGGTCCGGCTCCGAAGACCAGCCGCCCGCGAGTGAGGTGGTCGAGCAGCACCAACCGATCGGCCACCAGCCATGGATGGTGGTACGGGAGCGACACCACGCCCGTGCCGAGCATGACGTGGCGGGTGCGCTCGGCAGCAGCGGCGATGAACACCTCGGGGCAGGCGATGATCTCGTAGCCCCCGGAGTGGTGCTCGCCGAACCAGACCTCGTCATAGCCGAGCCGATCGAGCGCGACCACCCGGTCGAGGTCGTACTCCAGCGCCAGGGTGGGGTTCTGTCCGACGGGGTGGAACGGGGCAAAGAAGGCGCCGAAGCGCAACGGCCAGGGAGCGGGCACGGCGATCACCGCCCCCGGGTACGAACATTGGAGCGGAGCACTGCCTGCCGACCCTCCCCCTGTGGCCTCGGGCACGTGGTAACGGCCGTTATCGGCAACCTAGCCTGCGGGGGGAGGTGTCACTGATTCGGGCCCGGACCCCGTAGACTGATCGGAGCCATCCCCCGGGGTAGATGGCGGACACCTGGGCCGTACGGCGGCGTACGCCGACTTGGGCCCAGCAGACGATGGAGACCCAACTGGACCAAACCAGCTTCGAGGCGCTCGTCGCGTCCGAGGTCGACGGGCAGATCGCGGCAGATGACCTGTCGGCGCTCGCCGCGCAGCCGCAGCGCTGGGCCGCGACCCTGCACCACATGCTCGAGGAGATCGAGGACACGCTGGCGGCAGTGGCGCGGTCGGACCGCTACGAGCGTGATCAGGCACTCGCCGACCTGTCCGACGAGCGCGCCGCGGTAGCGGCTGCACTCCGGCGGGTGACGGGCGAGGATGTCGAGCTTCCGGACCCCGCCACCCTGGGCGACGGCAACGACGTGAATCGGGCCCCGGCGGGTGAGGCGGAGGCCGAGCTGGTGCAGGCTCCCGCACTGCAGGCGTCATGGGCCCCCGGCGAGGTCGTGCTGTGGGCCGGTAACCCGTCGGCCACGCCCGCCGGGCCCGAGGACCTGCAGCGGCTGATCGACGAGGCTGGCGGCTCAGCCATCGAGTGGGAGAAGCACAAGGGCGCCGCCCTGCCCTCGGGGGACCGGGCGCCGGCCGTCTCGGCGCCGCTCACTGCTGCCCTCGGCTGGCTCGTGGGCGTGGGAGCCGGCCAGCTTGCCCTGGATGCCGGCCCCAGTGTGCGTTGGCTCGGTGAGGTCGCAGCGTGGGCCACCGACCTGGTGGCGCAGGGCCGCATGGTGCCGACCCTCCGACGCGGAGGATCAGCCACCCGCGGGCGCCAGCGCAGCGGTTCCTACGCTGTGCAATGGATCGCGGCGGTCGTCGAACGGGAGCGCATCCGCGACCTGTCGACCCGCATGCCCGGTCCGGTGCGGGCCTTCGACCCGGCCACCGGCCCCGAGCGCCTGTGCCGCACCGTGTTGAACGCCGCGGTCGATGCGGTGTGCCGCGCCGGGGCGGCCCGCCTGGTCACCGCAGCCACGCCGCCGGTGGCGCGCAGCCGCCGCGACGTGGCCGAGGCCGTGCTGGCGGGCCTGGCGGGGGAGGCGTTCGCGGCCGCCCACGGTCCCGCGACCGAGGTGGCCGACGACCTCCGCCGCTGGGCGTCGCCGGTGGTGGGCGACGGTGACGTCGGGCTGATCGTGCGCCTCGACCCCCCGGAGGCCGACGGGGGCTGGCTGCTGACCGTGGACGCCACCGGGCTCGAACGCCATCCGCTCTCGGTCGAGCAGGCGGTCACGGCGTCCGGCGCCAAGGCCCAACGGGTCGAGGCCCAGCTCCGCCGCCTGGAACGGCTCCTCCCGGCGCTCAGCCGCACCGGGCGGCGTGGTCACGTCGTCCTCGGGGTCGACGAGGCCTGGGAGCTCATGACCCGCACCGGCCGCGTCCTGCAGTCGGTCGGCTTCGAAGTCCGCGTACCCACCGCGTCGTGGACCCGGCCGTCGCCCCGCCTGCGGCTCGAGGCCGCCGGACCCGCCGGACCCGCCCGAGTCGGTCCCAACCAGCTGTCCAAGGTCCGCTGGTCGGTGTTGTTCGACGACCTCGAGCTCGACGCCGCCGCCATCGCTCGCCTCACCGCCCAGGCGCGGCCCCTCGTCCAGGCCAAGGGTCGCTGGGTCGAGCTCGACCACGCCGACCTCGAGGCGGCCGCCAAGGCGTTGGCCGAGCAGAGCGGCTCGACCGAACTGACCGGCGCCGCCATCCTGCGCCACGCCGTCGGCCTGGAGGAGGGTGCCCTCGCCGGACCCGCGATCGTGGCGGGAAGCGGCTGGGCCGTCGAGCTGGTCCGGGGCGCCAGCGACGAGCCGCCGGCGCCGCTCGGACCCCCCGACGGCTTCGTCGGCAAGCTGCGGAGCTACCAGGCGGAGGCGCGGGGCTGGCTGGCATTTCTCGATCGAGTCGGGCTCGGCGGCTGCCTGGCCATGGACATGGGCCTCGGCAAGACCCCGACGATGCTCGCCCACCTGCTGGACACCCGCGGGCAGGGCCCCGTGCTGGTGATCGCCCCGCCCGCGGTACTGGGCAACTGGGCCGCGGAGGCCAGGCGGTTCACCCCGGATCTGCGGGTACAGCTCCACCACGGCGCCGCCCGCGCCGAGGCCCACGAGGTCGCCGAGGTCGCCGGCGACGCCGACGTGGTGCTCACCACCTACGGCACGGCCGTGCGTGACGTCGACGCGCTGTCCTCCGTCGACTGGCATCGGGTGGTGCTCGACGAGGCGCAGGCCGTCAAGAATCCCGCCAGCGAGGTGGCGCGCGAGCTTCGGCGGATCCCCGCCGAGTCGCGGCTGGCGCTGACCGGCACCCCGATCGAGAACGGGCTGGGCGACCTGTGGTCGATCCTCGACTACACCAACCCCGGACTCGTGGGCCCCCGCCCTGCGTTCATCCAGCAGCTGTCGACGCCGCGCAACGGTTCCGGCGCCCCGGGCGAGGCGGCGTTGCGGGCCCTCAACGGTCTGCTGGTGTTCCGGCGCACCAAGGCCGAGCCCGAGATCGCCGCCGAGCTGCCCGACAAGATCGACGAGCTCGACCACTGCGGCATGACCGCCGAGCAGATCGGCCTCTACCAGGCTGTGCTCGACAACCTGTTGGGCGTCAACCTCGACACCGAGGACCGCCGATCCCGCACCGGTCACGTGCTCGCCGCCATCACGGCCCTCAAGCAGATCTGCGACCACCCGGCCGCGTATCTCGACGGCGACGAGGGACCCCTCGAGGGCCGGTCGGGCAAGCTCGCCCGCCTCGACGAGCTGGTCGACAACGTGTTCGCCGCCGGGGAACGCGTGCTGGTGTTCACCCACTTCGCCCGCTGGGGCGAGCGCTTGGCCGAGCATCTGACCAAGCGCACCGGCGTCCCGGTCGCCTGCTACCACGGTGGCCTGACGCGAGGCACTCGCGACCGCTTGGTGCGCGAGTTCCAGGAGGGGAAGGGCCCGGGAGCCCTGGTGCTGTCGATCAAGGCCGGCGGGTCCGGCCTCAACCTCACCGCCGCCAACCACGTCGTGCTGTACGACCGCTGGTGGAATCCGGCGGTCGAGGACCAGGCCCGCGACCGGGCCTGGCGCATTGGCCAGGTAAACACGGTCATCAGCCACCGGCTCGTGTGCCCCGGCACCGTGGACGAGCAGGTGGAGGAGGTCGTCGCGGGCAAGCGCCGCATAGCCGACCTGGTGCTTCCGGCCAGCAGCTCGGTCGGCGACCTCACGCCCGACCAGCTGCGGCAGGCGCTGGGGCTGCGTCCGGAGGCGCTGGTGGACGAGACGACCGCCGACACGCTCGCCCACGACCAAGCCGACAACACCGACAAGGAGGCTGCGGCATGAGTACCCGTCGACGCCGACGCTCCCAGAACCAGCCATCCAAGTCGCAGGCCTTCTGGGCCGACAACGGGTATCAGCCGGCTCCGAGCCCGCAGATCAGACCCACGTCGGATCCCGGCGCCCTGCCGCGCTCGCTCGGCGACCCGCCGTTGGCGCCGGCGGTGTCGCAGCACCACCTCGATGCTGTCTACGAGGAGGCGGTCCGCGCCGCGATCGCCCTAGCGGCCGCCAACGGGCTGGTCGCCGCTGACGTCGCCGACGGCGATGAGGGCTGAGCCCGCCGGCGGGTCGTGGCATTGGACCCTGCCGCAGACCTCTCAGCATTTCGGCGTTCGAACCTGACGAATCGCGGCGGCACGTTGGAACGTCGGTTCAGATGAGCCGGAGCTGGCTCGGGGTTGGCGTCGGCTTGGCCGGGGAGTCGGTGGGCGCAGGATCGCGGCCGGTGTGGTGCCGTCGGTCGGTGCGCTCGGCTGGGAGCCCGCCGCTGCGCCGCACGAGCTCGTGGATGCGGGTCTCCAGCGCCTGTTGCTCGGCCTTGGGCGCGTAGGCACGGTCGCGGTAGCGGCGGCGGTAGCTCGCCAGGAGGTGGGGATGGGTCTCGGCCAGGCGGTCGAGGAACACCTCCTGCACGCCCGGGCGCAGGTGGAGCAGCACCGAGGAGATCGACCGGGCGCCGGCGTCGACACAGGCCCGCACCACAGCCTGGAGCTGTTCGGGACCGTCGGACAGGTCGGGCAGCACGGGGGCGACGAGCACGCCGGTGGGCACTCCTGCGGCGTTCAGCTGCTCGACGGCGCGCACGCGGTGAGCCGGGTGCGGGGTGCCCGGCTCGGTGGTACGCCACACCGCCTCGTCGAGCGTGCCGATCGACAGGTTGACCCGCACGTCGGCGCGCCGGGCCGCCTCGGCCAGCAGCTCGAGGTCGCGCAGCACCAGCGTCGACTTGGTCAGAATGGAGAACGGGTTTGCATGCTCCACCAGCGCCTCGACGATGCCGCGAGTGAGCCGGTACTTGCCCTCGGCGCGCTGGTAGGGATCGGTGTTGGTGCCCATGGCGATGAGCTCCCCGGCCCACCGGCGCGGGTCGAGCTCGTGGCGCAGCCGCGACACGGCGTTGACCTTGACCACGATCCGGCGCTCGAAGTCGCGATCGGCGTCGAGGTCGAGATAGGTGTGCGTGGGCCTGGCGAAGCAGTTGTGGCTCACGACCCCGTCGGCGATGAAGTCGCCGGTGCCCGTGGTGATGTCGAACAGCGTGAGGTCGGTGTTGAGCGGTTCGATGGCCACCACCCGGCGCGGGGCTCCACCGCTGACGGCGGCGGCGGCGGGCCCATCGACTGGGTCGCCCTGACCGTCGCGCACGGGGTCGACGCCGAGCAGCGAATGGTGCCGGGTGAGATGGGGCCGTGGACCAGCGCCCAGTCCGGTGCGGGAGACGTGCTTCCAGCCTCGGTCGGTGAGGAACCGGTGGTCGCCGCTGGCGACCAGGCGGGTGTCGTCGGCCAACGTAAGCCGGTAGGCGGGCTTCACCGTGGACCAGTGGTCGACGACCGTGGTAGGGACGCAGCGTCGGCGGCCGCCGTCGCGAACTGTGCCCCAGACCGCATCGCCGGGCCGCACGTCGGCCAGCGGCCTGGTGCTGCCGTCGGCCATGAGGATGGGGGTCTCGCCGGCCAGGCAGTAGGTGCACGCGTGGCTACAGCCCCGGTAGGGGTTGATGGTGTAGCGGAAGCCGAATGGTGCCCCCGGTACCTCGTTGATGATGCGCTGGGCCCGTACGTGCAGGAACTCCATGCCGCGGAACTCGCCGCGGCCCGGCTCTCGCTCGAACACCGGCTCGTCGAACAACGCTCCCTGGGCGTGAGGCCGGTCGGCCTGGCGCCACCGCAACTCCGTCATGGCATCCGACTATAGCGAACATATGTACGTCTACGGAGCGCGATTCTCCCGCCGCACCGAGGGCAGCCGGGGGGTGGAGCCTCAGTTGGCGGGCGCCAGGGCGTCTGCCGGCGCCAGGAGATCCTGCAGCACCGCCCGCACGGCGACGAAGGGCTCGGTCGTGCGCTCGCCCTTGCCGATGACGACCGTCCCCTCGATGGCGGCGACGATGAGGGTCGCCAGGCCATGGGCCTCGGCGGGGGAGCGTCCCTCGGCCTCGAGGGCCTCCGCGAACCGGTCGATCCATCCCCGCAGGGCCCGCCCTGTGGCCGCGGCGAGGGCCTCGTGGGCGGCGGCCGCATCCAGCGCGACCGTGGCGACGGCACAACCCTCTGCGAAGTCGGTGCGGTGGAAGTGCTCGATGTAGTCGTCGAAGAACGTGGAGACGGCTTCGCTGACGGTGTCGGCCTCCTCGAGCCCGGCTTCCAGGCGCCGCATGACGCGCTCGGCGAAGTGGTCGACGGCGGCGGCCGCCAGCTCCTCCTTGCCGCCCGGGAAGTGGAAGTACATCGAGCCCTTGGGGGCCTGGGCCTCGGCCATCACCTGGTTGAGCCCGGTTGCGCCGTATCCCTGCCTGCGCAGGAGGCGGCTGGTGGTGCGGACGAGACGGTCGCGTGTGTCGGATGCCACATCACCAGCCTACATCTATGGCGACCGGTCTATTGACTATGACGACTGGTCTAGTTACGTTCGATCTATGCAGCTCCGAGCATCGAGAGCCGGAGACCTCGAGTCCTTGCGGGCCTTGATTGCCCGTTGCTCTCCCCAGACCCTGTACCGGCGGTTCCACGGAACCGGGCCGCAGGCGATCGAGCGCGAGCTCACCCGGACCGCGTCGCCGGACGACAACCACCGGTCGTGGGTCGTCGTCGACGGGGGCGAGGTGCGGGGCACGGCCACCCTGGCGCGCTCGCGTTCCGGTTCGACCGAGATGGCGGTGTTGGTGGAGGACCGGTGGTTCCGGCGGGGGATCGGCCGGGCGCTCCTCGGCGCGCTCACCGCTCACGCGGAGCACGCCGGGCTCGACACGGTCACGGCCTGGGTCCAGGCCGACAACGAACGGGCTGTGCGGTTCATCCGGGCCGTGGCTCCCCGGGCGAGCATCCACTTCGTCGGCGGTGCCGAGCTCGAGGTGCGGATTCCGGTGGGTGCGATGCCCGCTGGATCCGCGATCTCGATCCCGACGCGGGAGGCGGCGTGAAACCCCGGCGCCGGCCCGACGTGTCGGTCCTGGCCGACATTGCGCCGTTCGACCGGTACGCGCGCAGCTCCCTGGCGCCCCTCGTTCCCCACGCCGACCGCTTGCGGGTCGCAGACGGCACCGTCGTCGCACGCGAGGGCCACCGAGCGAGGCAGCTCGTCATCGTGGTGGCGGGTGTGCTGCTCGCCACCCGTGGCGGGCGTCCGGTCGGGGCGCTGGGCCCGGGCACCTGGATCGGCGCCGAGGAACTGCTCGCCGACCGGGCGCACGACTGCACGCTGGTGGCCGGGGAAGGGCTCGAGGTGCTCGTGATGAACGGGCCCGCCTATCGCTGGGCGGTCCAGACGTTGCCGGGACTGGCCGATGTGCGTGTCCTCGACTTGCGGCGGGCCGAGGCGGCGCTCGAGCGGCAGGCTACGTTCTCGGGGTGACCGAAGCGGGCGCCACCCGGGCGGATAGCACTGAGATGCGGCCCGCACAGGCCGACAAGGCGGCACGGTTCCTCTCGTTGCACAGCGGCCCGGCTCCGCTGCTCATGCCCAATCCCTGGGACCCGGGGTCGGCCAAGCTGCTCGATTCGCTCGGGTTCGAGGCACTGGCGACCACCAGCAGCGGGTTCGCCGCCACCCTGGGGCGGCTCGACGGATCCGTCAGCCGCGAGGAGGCCCTCGCGCACGCCGCTTCGATCGTGGCTGCCACGGACCGGCCCGTGTCGGCCGACCTCGAGAACTGCTTCGCCGACGACCCGGCCGGCGTCGCCGCGACGGTCCGCCTGGCGGTCGATACCGGTCTGGCCGGGTGCTCGGTCGAGGACTTCAGCCGGCGGCCCGACGCCCCGATCTACGACGCGGGCCTGGCAGCCGAGCGGGTGGCGGCTGCCATCGAGGCTGCGCATGCCGGTCCGGTCCACTTCGTGATCACGGCGCGCGCCGAGAACCACGTCCGCGGCCGCCGGGACCTGGCCGACACCATCGCCCGGCTGCAGGCCTATCAGGAGGCGGGTGCCGACGTGCTGTTCGCTCCCGGTCTGACCGACCTCGACGACGTGCGCCAAGTGGTGGCGGCGGTCGACCGGCCCGTCAATGTCCTCCCCTGGCAGGGTGGTCCAACGGTGGCCCAGCTCGGCGAGGTGGGGGTCCGGCGCATCTCGGTGGGTGGGGCCTTCGCGTTCGCCGCGCTGGGCAGCGTGGTCGAAGCAGCCCGCGAACTGCTCGAGCAGGGTACCTATGGATTTCGCGAGCGATCCCGCGTCGGCCTGACGGCGGTCAGGGAGGCGTTCGCCGACCCCGAGGGGGACCGATCATGACCGATGGCACGACCGCGACGGTGACCATCTTCGACGACCTCGAGGCCGAGCAGGAACGCCTCGAGGCGATCCTCGACGGGCTCGACGACGCCGCCTGGCGATCGCCGTCGGGCGCCGCGGGTTGGAGTGTGGCCGACGTCGTCCTGCACCTGGCGCAGACCGAGGATGCAGTCGTCTGGAGCGCCGCCGGCGGTGACAGGTCCGATAGTGCGTGGTCCGAGTCGAGCGGCGTCGACGACGCCGCCGAGCGGATGGTCCAAGCCGAGCGTGCCGAGCCCGCCGTTGTCTTCGAGCGCTGGAAGGCGGGGCGCCGGGCTGCACTGGCGGCGCTGCGTGGCGCCGACCCGCAGCAACCGATCCCGTGGGTGACCAACTCCCTCAAGCCGGCCACGCTGGCGACGACGCGGCTGGCCGAGCACTGGGCGCACGGGCTCGACATCACCGGTCCACTCGGGGCGCCGTTCCCCGACACCGATCGGCTGCGCCACATCGCCTGGCTGGCCCACGGCACGCTGCCCTACGCCTTCGCGCTCGTGGGTCAGGAGGCCCATCCCGTGTTCTGCGAACTGACCGGGCCTGCGGGCGACACGTGGCGCTACGGACCGACGGGCGCCGACTCTACGATCGCCGGTCCGGCCGCCGCCTTTTGCCGGGTCGGGGCGCAGCGGCTGGCCCCCGAGGACTCGGGCCTCGTCGCCACGGGACCCTATGGCGACGCAGCGCTGCGGGTCCTGCGCACCTACGCCGGCTGACACCGACGCCACAGGCGGTCAGAGGCTGAGCGGCTTGATCGGCGCGGCGACGAGCGCCGGGTCCGAGCGCCAATCGACGCCGGGAACGTCGATGTAGAGCTCGATCTCGTTGCCGTCGGGGTCCGCGATGTAGAGGCTGTGGGTGACCGTGTGGTCGCTGGCGCCCAGGATGGGTGTCCCGGCCTCCCGCAACCGGTCGAGTGCCTCGCGCAGCTCGTCGTCGGAGTCCCCGACCTTGAGCCCGAAGTGGTAGAGGCCCACGCGGCGGCCCTCGGGCTGCGAGGCTGCGTCGGGCCCGACCTCGATGAGCAGCAGTTCGTGATGCGTGCGCCCCGAGGGTGCCGAGAACGCCGCCACCGGGGCCCGGAGCGGGGACGACCGGTCGTCGGCGTTGGGCACGATCTGCCGCCAGCCCAGCACATCGCGGTAGAAGCGGGCGGACCGCTCCACGTCGCGCACGTAGAGGACGATGTGTCCGAGTTCCTTGATCTCCATGGAACGCCCTAGATCCCGACCGGGTGCCAGACGGTCTTGGTCTCGAGGAAGGCGAGCAGCCGCTCGAGGCCGGGGTCGGCGGCCCAGTCGGGCTCGGTGGCGTTGCCCGCCGGCGGTCGCACGACCCGCTTGAGGTTCTCGGCGGCCGCCGTCTCGAGCTCGGCCGCCAGCTCCGGGTCGTCGATGCCGCTCAGGTCGATGGCGTTGACGTCCATGTGTGAGGCGAGCCACGGGGCGATCTCGGCCGGGTGACCGGTGAGCAGGTTGACGACGCCCCCGGGGAGGTCGGACGTCGCCAGCACCTCCGCCAGCGTGATGGCCGGGAGTGGCGCCGACTCCGACGCCACGACCACGGCCGCGTTGCCGGTGACGACCACCGGCGCCATCACCGACACGAGCCCGAGAAGTGACGAGGCCGGCGGAGCGACCAGCGCCACCACTCCGGTGGGCTCGGGGACCGAGAAGTCGAAGTAGGGCCCGGCCACCGGGTTGGACGAGCCGTGCACCTGGTGGATCTTGTCGCTCCAGCCGGCGTACCAGACCCAGCGATCGATGGCGGCATCGACCGCGGCCTCGGCGTCGGCCCGTCCCAGGCCCTCGCCGGCGCCCACCTCGTCGACGAACTGCGAGCGCCGGCCCTCGAGCATCTCGGCCACCCGATAGAGCACCTGGCCCCGGTTGTAGGCGGTGGCCGCCGACCACCCCGAGAACGCCTTGCGGGCCGCGACCACTGCGTCGCGGGCGTCCTTGCGCGACGCCAGCGCGGCATTGGCGAGGAAGCGCGCTCCGTCGGCCGAGCGGATCTCGTAGGTGCGCCCGGACTCCGATCGGTGAAAGGCACCGCCGATGTACAGCTTGTACGTCTTGCGGACCTCCAGCCGGCCGTTCCGCTCAGACATCGAGGTAACCCTCGAGGCCGTGGCGGCCGCCCTCGCGGCCGTAGCCCGATTCCTTGTAGCCGCCGAACGGGCTGGTGGGATCGAACCGGTTGAACGTGTTGGCCCACACCACCCCGGCGCGCAGCCGCTGCGCCATCCACAGGATGCGGCTGCCCTTCTCGGTCCAGACGCCTGCCGACAGCCCGTAGGGGGTGTTGTTGGCCTTCTCGACGGCTTCGGCGGGGGTGCGGAACGTGAGGACCGACAGCACGGGCCCGAAGATCTCCTCGCGGGCGATGCGGTGCGACTGCGACACGCCCGTGAACACGGTGGGCGGGAACCAGAAGCCCCGCCCGGGCAGCTCGCAGGGCGGCGACCAGCGCTCGGCGCCCTCGGTCTCGCCGACCTCGGACAGGAGGCGGATCTTGGCGAGCTGCTCGGCGCTGTTGATGGCCCCGATGTCGGTGTTCTTGTCGAGCGGGTCGCCGAGCCGCAGGGTCGTGAGGCGGCGCTTCAGCCCCGCCAGCAGTTCGTCGGCCACCGACTCCTGCACCAGCAGCCGGCTGCCCGCACAGCACACGTGACCCTGGTTGAAGAAGATCCCGTTGACGATGCCCTCGATCGCCTGGTCGAGCGGGGCGTCGTCGAACACGACGTTCGCGGCCTTGCCGCCCAGCTCGAGGGTGACCTTCTTGCGGGTGCCGGCCACCGAGCGGGCGATCTGGCGCCCGACCTCGGTCGAGCCCGTGAACGCCACCTTGTCGACCCCGGGGTGTTCTACGAGCGCCCGCCCGGTGTCGCCGGCGCCGGTCAGGATGTTGACGACGCCCGGGGGCAGGTCGGCCTGCTGGCAGATGTCGGCAAACGCCAGTGCGGTCAGGGGCGTCGTCTCGGCCGGCTTGAGCACCACCGTGTTGCCGCACGCCAGCGCCGGGGCGATCTTCCACGCCAGCATCAGCAGGGGAAAGTTCCAGGGGATGACCTGGGCGGCCACCCCCAGCGCCCGGGGATCGGGGCCGAAGCCGGCGTAGTCGAGCTTGTCGGCCCAGCCGGCGTAGTAGAAGAAGTGGGCCGCCACCAGGGGCACATCGACGTCGCGGCTCTCGCGGATGGGCTTGCCGTTGTCGATCGACTCGAGCACCGCCAGCTCACGGGACCGCTCCTGCACGAGGCGGGCCAGTCGATAGAGGTACTTGCCGCGGTCGCGGCCGCTCAGTCGGGACCAGGTGCCGTCGTAGGCGGACCGGGCGGCGTCGACTGCCCGGTCGACGTCCTGGGGGCCGGCGGCCACGACCTCGGAGAGCACCTCCTCCGTGGCCGGGTTGACGGTCTTGAAGCGGGTTCCGTCGATCGGTTCGACCATCTCGCCGCCGATGTACAGGCCGTACGACGGCTGGATGTCGACGATGGAGCGGGACTCGGGTGCGGGGGCGTACTCGAAGGTTGGCATGGTCGGTGCGACCCTCAGTCGAGGGTGAAGTAGTCGGGGCCGGCGTAGTGGCCGGTGGTGAGTTTCTGGCGTTGCATGAGGAGGTCGTTGAGGAGGCTGGACGCACCGAAGCGGAACCAGTCCGGGCTGAGCCAGTCGTCGCCCGCCACCTCGTTGACCACGACCAGGTAGCGCACGGCGTCCTTGGCGGCCCGGATCCCGCCCGCGGCCTTGACCCCGACCTGTCGGCCGGTCTGATCGCGGAAGTCGCGGACCGCCTCGAGCATCACCAGCGTGACCGGGAGCGTGGCGGCGGGTGAGACCTTGCCGGTCGAGGTCTTGATGAAGTCGCCGCCCGCCAGCATGGCGAGCCATGACGCCCGGCGGACGTTGTCGTACGTGGCCAGCTCGCCCGTCTCCAGGATGACCTTGAGGTGGGCGTCACCGCTGGCCTGCTTGGTGGCGACGATCTCGTCGTACACGTCGAGGTAGCGCCCGGCGAGGAACGCGCCCCGGTCGATGACCATGTCGATCTCGTCGGCGCCGGCGGCGACTGCGGCCTTGGTGTCGGCGAGCTTCACGTCGAGCGGAGCGCGGCCGGAGGGAAATGCGGTGGCGACGGCGGCGATGTGGACACCCGATCCCTCGAGCGCCTCGACCGCTGTAGGCACCAGGTCGCCGTACAGGCAGATGGCGGCTACCGCCGGGCACGACGGATCGGTGGGGTCGGGCCGGAGTCCCTTGGCGCACAGGGCGCGCACCTTGCCGGGCGTGTCCTGGCCTTCGAGCGTGGTCAGATCGACCATCCTGATCGCCAAGTCGAGGGCGAAGGCCTTGGCCGTGGTCTTTATGGAGCGCGTGGCGAGCGCGGCGGCCCGCGCCTCGACGCCCACCTGGTCGACACCTGGAAGCCCGTGGAGGAATCGCCGCAGCGTGTCGTTGCTGGCGGTGACGTCGGCGAGGCCCGGAGGAACGGTGACGGTCACCCGTTCAGGCTACTGCCAGGTTCCCGGGGTGGTCGCCTGGGGGCCAGGCGCGCGGTGTGTGCAGGGTCCGACTGGGCACCACGGTCGGTGGCTGCGGCATGATGTCGGACCGTGCCTCGACGAGCGGCAGGATCAGATCGACCTCAGCCGGATCGTCGCCGAGAAGACCGATGATCGCCTCGTCCTGTTCGGCCGGCCGTTGGCCCCCGGCCCGAGTGACGCTCCCTACGCCTCGGCCAGCTTGGAGCGCCGGCGACCACTGGGCTTAGACCGGGTGGGGGCAGTGTCGCATCAGGTCGCTGCCTCCGTCTGGGGCAGCGCTCACTTCGTCCTGAACCCCGACGTCGAACCGGATCCCACGTCGACGACCGTCTCGGTGCTCGGCTACGAGCGGGCCTGCGC
>Ga0256867_10000141_pt1 | contig 26235 bp, 31 predicted proteins | sample RVTome_15_FD_185939 | JGI IMG/M metagenome (GOLD analysis project Ga0256867, IMG submission 185939) | Soil microbial communities from uranium-contaminated site in the Upper Colorado River Basin, Wyoming, United States - RVT150D86 (HiSeq) ... | reverse complement strand
CGGCCCACGGTCACCAGTTGGCCCTGGTACGAAGAGGCGAGCCGGGCCCCGGTCGGGTCGTCGACGTTGATCACGGCGGTGCCCACGTCGTACTGGGTGAACAGACGCTCCTTGGCGGCGCGATATGCGCTCATGTCACCGTGGAAGTCGAGGTGGTCCTGAGAGAGGTTGGTGAAGGCGGCGACGGCGAACCTGGTCCCCTCGACCCGTCCCAGGGCGAGGGCGTGCGACGAGACCTCGACTGCTACCAGTGAGACGCCCCGGTCCCGCATCTCGGCGAAGAGACGCTGCAGCTCCGACGCCTCCGGGGTGGTCAGCGTGGCCGGCAACGACACTCCCCCCACCCGGGTGTGGATGGTGCCGACCAAACCTGTCACGACCCCGGCGTCTCCGGCAATCGACTCCACATAGTGGGTCACCGTGGTCTTTCCGTTGGTCCCGGTCACCCCGATGACGTCGAGTGAGCACGACGGATCGTCGTGCACCGCCGATGCCAGGGCGCCGAGCACGGCCCGAGTGTCGTCGACCACCAACTCCGGCACGGTGGCGGCCGTGGCATGGTCGACACACACTGCCTCCGCCCCCGACTCGATCGCCGCCGACACGAATCGGTGCCCGTCGGCCCGCAATCCCCTGATGGCGACGTACATCGCCCCCGGGCCAACCGAACGGGAGTCATGGGTGACATCGGTGATGACCGGGTCTGCACCACCGAGGATCGACCCACCTATCCGTGCGGCGAGCGCGGACAGGGCCTTACCCTTGCTCGCCATCGGGGCTCACGCCAAGACGATGGAGGGCCTGTTCCATGATCTCTGAGAAGACCGGGGCTGCCGCCAACCCGCCGGTGCGGTGCTCGAAGTCGGGGGCGTCGACCACCACCGCCACCACCACCTCCGGGTCGTCGATGGGGGCGAGACCCACGAACGAGGCGCGGGTTTCCTCCGTGTAGCGCCCGTCCTCGCCGAGCTTGTTGGCGGTGCCGGTCTTGCCACCGACCCGATAGCCCTCGACCGAACCACCGTGACCGGTGCCCTTCTCGACAACCGAGGCCAGCAGCTCGCGCATCAGGAGCGCGGTCCCGGGACTGACCACTTTGCGGGTCTCCACCCCGGCCACCTCGGTCTCACCGTCGGCGTCCACCTTCGACTTCACGATGTGTGGTGTCGTCCACAGCCCGTCGTTGCCGATTGTGGCGTACGCCGCGGCCATCTGCAGCGGGGTGGCGGCCACGGAGTAGCCGATCGCCGCAGACGCCCAGCACGTCTGACAGCCCGGGTCGAAACGCAAGATGCCAGATGCCTCGGCGGTGTAGTCGATGCCGGTCACGTCTCCGAGACCGAAGGCCTCGATGTACTCCACGAGACGGTCCTCGCCGAGGGTCTCTGCGATCTTGATGGTGCCGATGTTCGATGAGCGGGTGAATATGTCCCTCACGGTCATGTCCGCGGTGTCGTGCTCGTCGAAATCTCGGTAACAGCCGTGAACGTCGTCATCTCCAGAACGACAGGCGTCCTCGAGCAGTTCCAGCTCGTCGTCCACATCGGGGATGATCGTCCCCACACCGACCTCGGCCTCCTCGAGGGCCGCGGCAACCGTGATCACCTTCTGGGTCGACCCCGGCTCGAAGATGCCACGGACGACGAAGTTGGAGAACATCCGACACCTCGCCTCGTCTTCTGCCTGATCACAGCGGGGATCGATGGTCTGTCGGATCTCGGGGTCGAAGACCGGAGCCCCCACCATGGCCAGCACCTCGCCCGTCTCCACGGAGAGCACCACCGCCCAGCACGACTCGGCCGAGGTGCGTTCCAGGGCATCGAGGCACGACTCCTGGGCCTGATACTGCAAGGGAAGGTCGATGGTGGTCACCAGGTCCATCCCGGGGATGGCAGGGACGATGTTGGTATACCCCTGGGGGATCACCCGTCCCGCCCGGTCGCGCTCGTACTCGGCATGACCGGGGACACCCCTCAACTCATCGTCGTAGACCAGCTCGAGCCCTTCCTGACCGTCACCGTCGATGTTGACGAAGCCGGTGACATGAGCGGCCACCGGGCCCGCGGGATAGATCCGGGAAGGCTCGGGGTGGGCGAACACCCCAGCCATCTCCAGACCCAGTATCTGCTCGGCGAGAACCCCGTCGACCTGGCGCTTTATATAGACGAAGTCCAGGTCACTGGTGAGACGCTCGTAGAGGGCGTCTGTGTCGACTCCGAGCAGCCCGCCCACCTGCTGAGCCACCCACAAGGGCTCGGTCACCTGGTCGGGGACGGCGAACAGGCTCTGGGACTCGACTGTCATCGCCAGCAGGTTTCGGTTGCGGTCGTAGATCTTGCCCCTTTGCGGTGCCATCTCCCGGACCACCAGACGCTGCCTGAGACCCTGCTCGGCCAGCTCGGGGGCGCGGACCACCTGGATCTCCACGAGGCGATAGCCCATGGCCAGCCAGGCGGCCACGACCACGAAGCCGATGAGCGCCATGCGCACCCTGCCCGAGTCGAGACGCGGCGCTCTAGTGACTGCCACGGGCACCGACTCTCCGGCTGGGCATCCGGAGGGGCGGGGCCCCGCACATCAACCCGGTACCAGCGCGTCCACGGGGGCTCATTGATTCGCTCCGTCTCCATCGGACTCCGCCACGACGGGGAACGGAGCGTCCAGATTCACCAGCAGCTGATTGGTCACGGTGGGGATGACGAGACCGAGCTCATCGGCCAGCGGGGCGATGCGGGCCGGGTTCTCCAGCCGAGCCACCTCGAGACGAAGTTGCTCGTTGAGGGCCGCCTGCTCGTCGATGGCTCGGTTCAGCTCGGCGAGATCGAAAGCCGACCGATCGAGACTGGTCCTGGCAAACCCGAGGCCGAGAAAGGCGACCACGGCGATGAGCACCATGATCATCCACGGCGCCACCGAAGGTCTGCGCAGCCGGTGCCCCTTCAAGACGCGAAGACGCTGATCGGTTCCCACCCGGCGTAGGGGGCGTGCGGTCATCAGGCAACCTTCTCCACTGCCCGGAGCACCGCCGACCTCGCCCTCGGGTTGGTCTCGATCTCCGCGGCGCTGGCCCGTATCGGCTTGCGGGTGAGGACACGGACTTCGGTGGTGTTGCCACAGCCGCAGACGGGGAGGTCGGGAGGGCAGGTGCAACCCTTGGCCCGACCGGCGAAGTGCTGTTTGACGATGCGATCCTCGAGGGAGTGATAGGAGATGGCGATCACCCGGCCCCCGGGACGAACCAGGTCGACCGACTTCTCGATACCGGTGGCCACCGCGTCGAGCTCGCGGTTCACCGCGATCCGCAGCGCCTGGAAGGTGCGCCGGGCAGGGTGACCCGCCCGGCGCCGGGCCGCGGGCATCGCATCGGCGATGACGGTGGACAGCGTGGCAGTGGAGTGGATGGGGCGGGCGGCGACTATGGCCCGGGCGATCCTGCGGGCCTGCGGCTCCTCGCCGTATTCGCGGATGATGCGGGCGAGGTCGTCGATGCTCCACCGGTTGACGATCTCGTCCGCGCGTAGCGGGGCGTCGGGCCCCATGCGCATGTCGAGGGGGCCCTCTCGGCGGTAGGAGAAACCGCGGGCCGCCTCGTCCAGCTGGTGTGAGGAGACCCCGAAATCGAAGAGCACGCCGGCAACAGGCTCCTCGGACAGAGAGGACACCACCGAGTCGATATCGGCGAAGTTGGCCTCGACCACGATGGCATCGAGACCAACGGCGGTGGCCACCGCTTCTGGGTCCCGGTCCATGGCTATGACGGTCACATCTTCTCCAAACTCGTCCAGCATTCGTCTCGTGTGGCCGCCACCGCCGAAGGTTGCGTCCACAACCAGTCCTGGCAGCACCGGGGCCATCAACCCGACTACTTCGTCTGCCAGAACCGGCCTGTGGTAAGCGCTCTCGCCTTCGCTCCGGTCCTGGTTCATTGCGAGCCCCCCGGGCGCTGGTACCAACTAGAGGCGGGCGGAGTCAGGGGCCTTCCAATTGGTTCCGGGGGGCTCGCAATGAGCCCAAACCGTCTCTGCTCTGTCAGTCCTCCTCTTCCAGATAGCTCTGGTCGCCCGAGGCCCGGTCCGTCACATGCCGGTCCTTGTCCCAGAGCTCGATGTGGTCGTACACACCCAGCACCGCGATCTCGGTCCCCAACTCGAGGGCGGCGAACTGACGGAGATCCGGCTTGACCAGGACCCGGCCCGACTTGTCGGGGGTCTGCAGGTCGGCACCGGCGAAGACGGTCCTCGAGAAGCGACGCCCCGTCCTGTCCTGGGGGTGGTCCATCACCTCGGCCGCCTTCTTCTCGAAATCGTCGGCGGCGAAGATGACCAACTGGCCGTCCTGACCCTTGGTGATGACACAGCCCTCTTCGAGACGACGGCGAAAACCGGAGGGCATGACCACCCTTCCCTTGCCGTCGAGGCTGTGGAAGTACTCGCCGAGGAACACTTCTGCTCTTTTCCGTTCTTCCTCACTGTCCGACCCCCTTGCATGGGGCGTGTCCGGAGGACACGAGCGCCACTATGACCCACTTCGCCCCACTTGTCAACCCTTTCAGCCCACAGTGCTCCATATCGTGGGGACAACGGGAAGGGCGAGTCGCCCCGGCCAGACTGGGGTCGACGATGAGGGTGGCCGACTCAGCTGTCTTGCGGGGAGCGACCCGCGGACGGCGGCACGGTCCTGGTCAGGCGGACTCGGCGAGCAGGTAGGGATGCCACGACGGATCGACCTGAAAACCGGTGGAGGCGTAGATCCAGGCGAAACGGCGAGGCGGCCCGGGCTTGGCTCGCAGCCGTAGCCCGCTCTCGTCGAGGCTGCGCGCACCCTTGCGCACATTGCACGATCGGCAACAGGCAACGACGTTCTCCCAGCTGTGATCTCCCCCCTTGGACCTGGGCTGAACATGGTCGAGGGACTCGGCGGGACTACCGCAGTACTGACAGGCATGGCCATCACGCCCGAAAACCGCGCGCCGGGTCACCGGGACGACCCGACGATATGGCACTTTGACATAGCGGTTGAGACGCACCACGGACGGCAGCTCGACGGCGGTCGATTCCGAGGACCAGATCTCGTCACGACCGACCACCACGGTCGCTTTGTCGCTGAGGACGAGCACGACCGCCCGTCGCTCGCTGACGACCGACAGTGGCTCGAAGCTCGCATTGAGGACAAGGGCTCGTGTCATTTCCAACAACGACCTACGTCCCAGAAGAGTAATCGGAGCCTCGTTTAGGTTGACCGACATTGCTGGGTCAGCCGGCCACCGTTCGCTCACCCGGCACACCGGCTTCCCCGAGCGCCCTGGCCACTGCGTCGGTCAGACCGTCCAGCCAGCCATGATTGATGTCGGCCACTCCCCTGGTCTCTCTCTCCCCATCTGATGCCACCACCACCAAAGTGCCGTCCTCATCGATGGTGAGGTCGACGATGGCGAGCGGCACGCGTCCGATCACCTGGCACCAGGTGTCTGCCAGACCTTGGGCGATGGAGAGCGGCTCGGCGGAAACGATGCGAAAAGACTTGACCGATGCGGTGGCCACCTCGACTCTGGCCCCCGAGCCGACCGGTGTGATCTTGACGTCCACCCCGATGCTCGCGGTCGGCCGGGCCGGTCGGCCGGCTTCGATGACCGGGTGATGATCACGTCTCAGGCCGTAGGCGGCGAGCAGCGCACGCAGCTTCTCCATCACCACCGCCTCGTCGGCATCGGGCTCGAGACGAACGTCGATGCCCCGCCCGAATCCCTCGAGGTCGATGACGACCGAAGCCACTCCTGGTATGTCTTCGAGCCGACTGGCCAGACTCGACTTCATGCCACCCGCTCCCATTTACGGATACTGCGCATCTCCCTACGCCAGGCCAGGTAGTAAACCAGGTCGTGAGCGCTCATGGTGGTTCGAGGGTCACCGTATGCGGTGTGTCGACGCCACCTCAGGTAGGGCTGAGCCATGCCGATCCCGCCGCGGCGACGCCAGCCGAGCCAGGCCCTCACCGCCTCCGGGATCAGCGTGGGACGGCGGACGATGGCGAGAATCGATCCCCTTGCGAAACCCAACCTTGCCTCCCGACGTTCTTAACCCGTGCCCGGGCAAGAGTCTAGTGCCCACATACCGGGATCATCGTTAGAGTTCTGGTTTCGAGTCATTGGAGGGTCACGGCTTGGCCGACGTAGCATCCGACGCGATCGACCTGTTCGGGAGGCGTTTCGACAACCTCGTCTCGAACGTGGAGACAGTGATCCAGGGTAAACGCGATGTCGTGGAGCTCCTGGTGCTCGCAATGGTCTCCGAAGGGCACGTCCTCATCGAAGACGTCCCCGGAGTGGGCAAGACCCAGCTGGCGAAGTCATTGGCCCGCTCCATCCAGGGTGACTTCCACCGGGTTCAGTTCACCCCGGACCTGCTCCCGTCCGACGTCACCGGGGTATCGGTCTGGGACCGCAACGCGGGCGAGTTCGAGTTCAAGCCGGGACCGATATTCGCCAACATCGTGGTGGGTGACGAGATAAACCGGGCCAGCCCGAAGACCCAGTCGGCCCTGCTCGAGGCGATGGAGGAGCGTCAGGTGACCTCTGATGGGGTCACTCGGGCCCTACAGCCTCCATTCATGGTCATCGCCACCCAGAACCCGTTGGAGCACGAGGGCACCTATCCCCTTCCCGAGGCTCAGCTGGACCGGTTCATGATGAGGGTCGTGATCGGCTATCCCAGTCGGGAGAAAGAGCTGGAGATCCTCGACACCCACGGGATCCGCTCCACCTTCCACGACCTCGAGGCGGTGGCGACACTCCAAGAGGTCCGGGAGATGGTCGACATCGCCCGGAAGGTGGCCGTGTCCACCTCGGTGAAGAACTACATCGTGGATCTGGTGGAGGGCACCCGGCTCCACCCCGACATCATGCTCGGCGCCTCGCCTCGCTCGGCCTTGTTCCTCCAACGCATCGCCCGCAGCCGTGCGGCCGCCAATGGGCGTGACTACGTGATGCCCGACGACATCAAGGACCTGGCCAGCCCGGTGCTGGTGCACCGCCTCGCCCTCCGACCCGAGGCGCACATGCGTGGTGAGACCATCAACACCATCATCGACGACGTGATGGGGCGCATCCGGGTCCCCGGCACGACCTCCCGGATCGCCACCTGATGCCGACAACGCGCGGCTGGGCTCTTCTCGGAGCCGGTCTTGCGCTCGTCCTGCTCTGGTGGCTGCTCGGCGACGAGGAGCTGCTCCTGGTCGCCGTCTTCTTCATCGTCGCCCAACTGGCCGCTCTCGCATATGTGCGTCTCCACCGACCCGAGCTGAGGATTGGGCGGCGGCTGGGGTCCACCGCCGTGCACAACGGGGACACGGTCCAGGTGACCCTCACTCTCCGCAACCCGGGACGCCGCCCCGTCCGCAACATGTCGGTGGTCGACGAGGTGGAGAGTCTGGGCGTGGCCTCTTTCGAGATCGCCAGCATCGCCCCGGGGACCGCGGCATCTGCAACCTATCGGGTGTTGTGCCGACCCCGGGGCATATATCGGGTCGGGCCATCGCGTGCCATCTCCACCGATCCGCTGGGCATGGCCGAACTGCCCGCACCGGACGGTCCCGTCGACCAACTCGTGGTCTACCCCACGGTGGAGATCCTCACCGGGTTTCCCATGGTCAGGGGTCAGGATCCATCGATGGCAGCCTCCCGTCCCGAGCACTCCCAACGTGGAGGTGAGGACTTCTACACGTTGCGCGAGTACCAGCGGGGCGACGACCTGCGACGGGTGCACTGGCCCTCGTCGGCCAAGACCGATCATCTCATGATCAGACAGCTCGAGACACCCTGGCAGTCCCGCGCCCTCGTCCTCCTCGACGTGCGCGCTTCGGTGTACGAGTCGACGGAGGCCTTTGAGACGGCGGTGTCGGGAGCGGCAACCGTGGTGACCCATCTGGTCAGATCGGGTTTCGATGCCGATCTATGGGCCGGCGACCCCCAGGCCATCGACGCCACCCGGTACTCGGCCGCCATGGAGAAGTTGGCGCTGGTCCAGCCCCTCACCGCCATCGACCTGGAGTCGGTGGCGACACATATCCGTCACAAGGGTGGAGGCGGAGCGCTGGTGATGGTGACCGGGACCGCCGACCGCAGCCTGATCTCGGTACAGCAATTGCTCAGCCGTGACTACCCCACCTCGGTTCTGCTCGGCGTTTCCAGCACCACCCCCCAGACCTTGGCCGGGTTCCACCGGCTGGGAGTGACCACCGTCACGGTGGCTCCAGGGGAGAGCTGGGCACAGGAATGGATGACCTCGATTGGAGCAGCGTGGGACGCCGCATCGGCCAGCTAGCCGGAGCCCTCGCCTTCGTCATCATGATGGGGCGTCTCGGACGTCTCCTCGAGACCGGCCCGCAATATCCGAGTTGGAATCTGATCCTGGCGGCCTCGACATTTCTCGGCGGGGTGGCCTGGTGGCTCCTCGGGCAGGTGACGTCGAACCGAAAGGCGAAGGTTGCCGTCTTCGCCGCGGCCGGGGTGCTGCTCGCCCTCAGGGTCAGCGTCCCTCAGACGCTGACCGCGGGGATCCTTCCCTCTGGGGCGACCCCCGCGGCACTGGGTGAGACCCTCGAGCTCGCCCTGCGCACGATCCGATCCGGAATCGCCCCGGTCGAGCCCTTCGTCGGCATCCTCTCCATCCTCGCCCTCGCCATGTGGGTCATCGGCGCCCTCTTCACGTGGGGCAACACCGGCGGCCCTCATGCCGCCATGTTCCTCCCCTCCCTCGTCATGTACTTCCAGTTCGCGGTCTTCGATCGGATTCCCGCAGGTCGCGGTTGGTTGGCGGTCTCCACCCTCGCTCTGACCCTATCCGTGGTGTCGATCGCCTTGGAGCGGCACGAGGAAACGGGTCGGGCCAGGGATGCCGAGGGCCGTCCCCTGCACCGGCGGTCGGTGAGTCTCGCTGCGATCATGGCCGCACTTCTCGGGGTCGCCTCCCTCGCCGCGGCCGACAACGCGTCGGGTCTCATCTCCGAGTACGGGAACGCCCCATGGCGAACCGGTGACGGCCTGGGGCCAGGACCAGGTGGCGGGGTCCGCTTCGACGGCCTGGTCGATCTTCAGCAGCGCATCCTCAACCCGAGCAACGAGCCGGTCTTCACCGCGCGATTCGCCGCCGACACGCCACCTGAGATCAATCCGTACTGGATCGTTGACACCCTGGACACCTTCGACGGCGAGGGGTGGAGCCGCGCCAATGCCGGCAACCGACGTTATGAACCGGGCCAGGCCGTGGTCGACGAGCCGAACGTCTACGGAGGCACCACCCATCAGGTGCTGCAGGCGGTCCGCATCGAGAGGCTGGACACCGTACTCGCGCCCACCGCGGGGACCCCGATCGAGATCCAGGACCCGACCGCGGACTCAGGTGCCGCCAACACGAGACGTGCCACCGAGTTCCACACGGTCGGTGGGATCTCCATCGGTGTCACCGGGGGCTTCCAGACCGACGACCAGTATCAACTGCGCACCGTGGTGACCGATCGGACCGCCGACCTGGGTGCGCTCGCCACCGACGAGACGGGCGGCCTCAGCCCGGTATTCGCCGCAGCCGCGGGAGCCGGGGTGTTTCCCTACCAGCCGAGCTCGGTCGATGACCCTCCCGCCGTCCTCCCCGACCGCGACCGGTACCTCACCATTCCCGAGGACACTCCTCCGGCCATCGGCATCCTCGCTCGAAGTGTGACCGCGGGCCGGACCACGGATTTCGAAGCGGCCTGGATGATGCAGTCGTGGTTCCGCGACGGGGGGGGAGATTTCACCTACTCCACCGAGGTGAGCACCGGTCACGACGCCCTGGTGTTGGAGGATTGGCTGACCGACGACACCTCTGTCAACTACAGGACCGGTTACTGCGAGCAGTTCGCTGCTGCCATGGGCGTTCTCGCCCGGTCGCTCCGCATCCCCAGCCGGGTGGTGTGGGGCTTCACCCCCGGTTCTGTCGACGAGACCGGGCTCATCACCGTGCGCGACACCAATGCCCACGCCTGGGTCGAGCTCTGGATCGAGCCCTACGGCTGGTACCCCTTCGACCCGACGCCTCGCGCCGAGCAGACCGGGTTCGAGCTCCAGCCCCCGAGCGTCACCGCCGGGCTCGACCCGACCGACTTCCTGGGCACACCAGAGGAGAACCCGGCGCAGTCACCGACCAATCCCGAGGGCCAGCCCCCCGAATTCATCGACGACCCGCCCCCCGAGCTCGATGCAACCGCGAACCGGGCCGCGAGGTGGTGGCTCATCGGCTTGGTGGCCCTGGTGCCGTTGCTGTTGGTGATTCCCCTGCTCAAACGGCTTCGACGACGTCGCCGGTTGACCCGGGTGAGGCACGGGGACATCACCGCGGCTTGGGACGAGATCGTCGACCGGCTCACCGACCTCGGCGTGCCCCTCCCCGAGTCACTCACCCCGATGGAACTGGCCCGAGCGACCGACCGTGCCCTCATGCCCCTGGCGATGAGCTACTCCTCCACCGTGTACGGGGGACGCACCGGTCAGGCTCGCGAGTCCGACTTGATCGGAGTGGAGTGGTGGATAGACCGGTCGTACGACGGACCCGATCGGGCACGGGCGGCGATGAGTCTGAAGTCCCTCATCAGACGTCCCTGACCCCGACGCCTTAACCGGAGGCCCGGCGCTCCTCCTCGACGTCGTCCTCGACCATGCGAAGCATGGTGAGGAACTTCTCCCGGTCGAGCTCGAACCTGCTCACGTCCTCCACGACCTCTTGGACGATCTCGTCGATGGCGACGAAGAAGGCGAGTTGGCCCTCGCGCAAGGCATCGATCAGCTCGCCCTCGTCCCGGCTGACACGAAAGATGGTCTTGCCATCGGTGACCAGCTTGATGTCGGAGAGGTGGGTGTCCATGTCCCCCTCCCGCCGCAGATAGTCCCACGCCCTTCGCACCCGCTGCAGCGACATGCCGTTGTCGAGCAGGCTGCGCACCACCCGCAATGCGACGAGATCACGAAACGAGTAGAGACGTCTCACCCCGGGTCGCCCTCCGGTGGGCTGAACGGAGGGTTTCACAAGACCCACCTTGTCCCAATATCGCAACTGGTGATGCGTGCAGTTGCTGAGCCGACAAGCCTGCTCGGCGGTGAATGCTTGCTCCACTCTGTCCTTCCAAAACTTCACCAGCGAACCGGGGCATGGCTCGCACTTGCAACCTCCGACCGGCTGCAGCCCGGGGAGACGGCCGATGGGGGCGGGAACAATAGCGACTTCTCGACCGAGCCGCAGATTGGAGTTGGAGTCCTCTACTCGGGCAGCGAGTCCTCGGGCTCCGTCGTCTCCGACCGCCAGCCGCGAATCCGGATCGCGTTCACCAGCGATGTCGCCGAGACGACGAGAAGGGCGAATCCGGCGACGGCAATCCAGGTGTAGCTCACGTAGGCGATCACGATGGTCAGCCCGACGATGACACCGAGGAGGGAGAGTCTGGCCCCGACCCGAGAGGGTCTCTCGATCTTGCGCACGGCGCGCGCCAGCTCGGGGTCTTCCTCGTAGAACTGTCTCTCGATCTCAGCGAGTATTCGCTGTTCCTTGTCATCCAACGGCATTCAGTCACCACTCTGATCGGGCCAGATGCTTGTTCGAACATTACACCCCCTGTGAAGACACTTACATCGGTCCGGGCTCTGTTGCGTCGGGCTCGGGGTTCGGCAGCAAACGGGCGGGACCGACCGCGGCTTCGCCGAATCGCTCCCTGACCTCGGCCACGGCGTCCTCGACTGCCTCCCACTCGTGATCGGAGCCGATGTCGAGCTGGGTCGGCAGGTCGGCCGGCTCGAGGGAGGACCCCCCGAGCCCGAGGAGCCGCACGGGTCTCTCGGTGGCGATGCCGGCCACCAGCTCGCCGGCGATCTTGAACAGCTGTCGGGAGCCGTCCACCGGAGAGGGCACGGTCATCGAACGGGTGATGGTGGTGAAGTCGGAGTAGCGCAGCTTGAGGGTGACCGTCCCCGCTCTCAACCCGGCTCGACGGAGACGGCCCGACAACCGTTGGGCGTGGGCGAGCAGTGCGGTCTCGATCACATCGTCGGTCTCCAAGTCGACGTCATAGGTCTCCTCCACCGAGATCGACTTCGACGAGAGGTCGGGCACGACCGGACGGGGATCGCGGCCCATCGCCAGTTCATGGAGATGGCGGCCGCTCGACGGCCCCACCGCCGCGATGAGCGCCTCGATCGGCACCTCCCCTATGTCGCCGATGGTGCTCACACCCAATCGGGCCAGCGCCGCCAGGGTCGCCGGCCCCACGCCCCACATCTCGGAAGCGGGGAGGGAATGCAGGAAGGCGAGCTGCGCCGCGGCTGGGACATGATGCAGCCCGTCGGGCTTGGCGATCTTGGAGGCCAGCTTGGCGATGAACTTGATCGAGGCGACACCGACCGAGGCGGGCAGGCCGAGCTGGGACCTGATCCGGCTTCTCACCGCCTCTCCAACGGCCACCGGCGACTCGTAATGCAGTCTCAGGCCCCCCACGTCGAGGAAGGCCTCGTCGAGACTGAGCCCTTCCACCATCGGGGTGAACGAGCGAAAGACGGCGAACACCTCGGCGGAGACGTCGCTGTAGCGCCCGTGGGCCGAAGGCACCACGATCAGGTCGGGACAGAGCCGACGCGCCGTCGAGGTCGGTTGGGCGGAGTGAACCCCGTGCAGGCGCGCCTCGTATGAGGCGCTGGCGATGACCCCGCGGGGCCCGGCGCCCCCGACCGCCACCGGTCGGCCGCGGAGGCCGGGGTCGTCGAGACGCTCGACCTCGACGAAGAAGCTGTCCATGTCGACATGGAGGATCGGCTCGTCCCACACTGTGTGACCAAGATAACGGCGCCGACCCAGGCGGCGGTTATGTGGCTGCAGTTACCCGGAGTTCGCCCGGTCAGCAGCCAAACTGGTCGTCTATGGCCGCACTGGTTCATCTCGTACACCATGCCGAAGTCGACAACCCCGACCATCTGGTGTGCGGGTCGCTACCGGGTTTCGACCTGTCACCCCACGGTTTGGAGCAGGCCCGACGGGTTGGCCGCTATCTAGGGCCCCGGCCCGTGGTGGCGATCTGGTCATCGCCACAGCAGCGGTCGTTGCGCACCGCCGAGGAGATCGCCTCACGCTCCGGTGTCCCGGTCAGGGTCCATCCCGAGCTCACCGATTGGGCTCTGACCGACCGATGGATGGGCCACCCCTGGAACATGATCTCCACCCGCTTCCCCGGAGAGATCGAGGCCTACCTGGATCACCCGGCGAGTCTCGGCTTCGTCGAGGAGCAACTCTCGGACGTCGCCGAGCGGGTGGCCTCGGTGGCCCGCGCCCTCGACCAGGAGCACCCCCACGGGGACGTGGTCATCGTCTCTCATCAGGACGCGGTGCAGGCCGCCCGTCTCCTGCTCACCGGGGCCACCCTGGCGACACTCCATGACCGACGGCCGGGACATGGGGCGGTGGTCACCCTCCGCCCGGGACCGACCTGGAGGGAGGAGACATCCTGGGAGCCGGGCGATACCCCCCGCTTTGGCGAGAGATCCGACCTGCGGGTGGTCACCACCTCGGGATCCCCGGACGGGCCCACCCCCGCCTGACCGTCCTGCGACTCAAAAGACGCGTTGAGCCCGTCTTTCTCTTCTCAGAACCGAACTGCGACAATCTCGGGGGTGAAGACCCCGCTCCTGATGGCGACGAGTCTCCTGGCCGCTCTTGTCTGGACCGCGGCCATCATCGTGGACAATGACCCCTTCCAGCCGGCCGCGTCGCTCCTGATCGGGGTGGGGCTGGTCGCGATGGCGACGGTGGCCACCGTGGGCATGATCGTGGTCGCGGGTCGCTGGGCCCGCCTCTTGGGATTTGGGGCCATCGGAGTCACCGTGGTGCTCGCCCTGGTGAGAGCGGTCGACATCATCTGGGTGCTGGGCATCGCCGCCACCGCCCTTTCCTCCGCCGCCCTCCTCTCTCCTGCCGTCGACTCATCGATCAGAAAGCTGGCATCGGCGTCGGGCCCCCCACCCCGGGCCATCATCCCTCCCCTCCTCCTGCTCGCCACCCCCGCACTCCTCGGGTTGGTGGGTGATGACTCCACGGTCTGGGCGCTTCTGGTCGTCGGATTGTCAGCCCCCTGCGTGGCTCTCCTCTACAGCCGTGTCTTTCCAGGGGGTCTGATCGGCATCCGCCTGCTCTGGCCGGTCCTGACCCTGACCCTGTCCCCGGTCCTCGGGTTCCCGACGGGGCTGGTTGCGGCGTTGCTGGCGATCGCGGTCGGGGTGACGGCATGGGGCTCGTCGGTCAAAGCGTCGTATCACCCGCCCCGCGAAGTGGGGACCACCTTCCCGGTGCCCCCGGAGTTGGCCCCGGCGGAGGTGCTCGACGCTGCCGAGATCGACGACACCGGCAAGCCGAGATGAGTCGTCTCCCCAACCCCTGGATCGCCATCCCCGCCCTGTCGATGGGTGTGCTCGCCGCCGCCCTCGGTTGGGTGGTCACCGACGTCAGTTGTCGTCAGCCGGACCCTTCGGGTGTGGTGACGCCCTGCAACGGCTGGGCTGCCCTGGTGGCGGCGCTCTCATTCATCGCGGTGACCATCGGCGTGGCCGTCCTGCTGGTCCTGGTGTTCCGCAGCCTCGCCGAGTGGCGGGAGCGGCCATAGGCCTCAGCTCAGCTTCTGATGGACCAGGTCCACCGCCTGGCCGACGGTGACGATCGACTCCGCCTCTTCGTCGGGGATCTTGACGTCGAACTCGTCCTCGAGCGCCATGAGCAGCTCGACCACCCCGAGACTGTCCACGTCGAGATCCTCCTCGAAGTGGGCGTCGTCCTTGATCTTGGACTCATCGAGGCCCAGCTCGGAAACGAGCACGCCGGTGAGACGCTCGGAGACTTCGCTCCTGTCCATTTTCTCCTTCTCCTTCGTGTTTGCTTGCGAGAACTTACAGTGCGAGACCGCCATCTACCGCGATAACCTGGCCGGTTATGTAGGAAGCCGCGTCTGATGCGAGAAAGTCGACTACTCCGGCCACCTCGTCGGGACGACCGAAGCGCCCCATGCTCACCGACCGGCGTGCCGTCTCCTTGACGGTGTCACCGAGAAGGCCGGTGAGATCGGTCTCGATGAAGCCGGGAGCCACCACATTGGCGGTGATCCCCCTGGAGCCGACCTCCTTGGAGATCGACTTGGAGAGACCGATCATCCCAGCCTTCGAGGCGGCGTAGTTGGCCTGCCCGGCATTGCCGACGATCCCGGCCACGGATGCGATCGAGATGATGCGCCCCCAACGGGCCCGGAGCATGGCGCGCATTGCCCGCTTCGTGCACAAAAACACCGAACGGAGGTTGGTCTGGATGACCTGATCGAAGTCCTCGGTGCTCATCCGGACCAGCAACTGATCCCGGGTGACACCGGCATTGTTGACCAGCACGAGTGGAGGCCCGAGGACCTCCTCGATGTCGTGGAACATCGCGGTCACCGAGCCCTCATCGCCCACGTTGGCCTTGACCGCGATGGCCTCACCGCCCGTGCCCTTGATGGTCTCGACCACCTCATCCGCAGCGTCCTGATTGCCCGCGAAGTTCACCGCGACGCGATGCCCGGATGCGGCCAGCGTGGTGGCCACGGCCCGGCCTATTCCCCTTGAGCCACCGGTGACGAGCGCGACTCTGCCCTCAGACTCTCCACTCACGAGAGCTTCTCCGGCAAGCCGAAGAAGTCGAAGTTGGGTTGGAGGAGCTCCATGGTGTCACGGTCCGGTGGCGGTAACGCAGCGTCGGACTCGCCGAGCGGTTCGATACGGGGCCCCCAGCGGTACACCGCCGAGCCCCAGGTGAGGCCACCACCGAAGGCGGCGAAGAGGACTGTCGAGCCGGGCTGGATCCGTCCCTCCTCGAGGGCTTCGGTGAGGGCGACGGGGATGGTCGCCGCCGAGGTGTTCCCGTAGGAGTGAATGTTCACGAACACTTTCGACTCGTCAAGACCCAGCCGGCGGGCAGTGGCGTCGATGATGCGCACGTTGGCCTGGTGCGGGATGAGCAGATCCACGTCGTCCAGCTCGAGCCCGGCCCGCTCAAGGGAGAGCAGAGACGACTCGCTCATCTTGGTGACCGCCCGGCGGAAAACCTCCTGGCCCTCCATCGAGACCCCGCACATCGCCGGGTCGGGGCTCTCGCGGTCGCCCATGGTGCCGTCCTTGGGCACCTGCAGGATGTGATAGACGGAGCCGTCGAGGCCGATGTCCGAGGCCAGCACCCCGTGGGGCTCCGAAGTCGGCTCGAGCACCACCGCCCCCGCCCCGTCACCGAAGAGGACACAGGTGGCCCGGTCGGTGAAGTCCATGACGTAGTGGAGCTTCTCGGCGCCGATGAGTAGCACCGTCTCGTGTGTCCCTCCCCGGATCATATTGGAACCGACCACCAGCCCGTACACGAAACCGGAGCAAGCGGCGTTGAGGTCCATCGCCGCCGCGTTCCAGGCCTTCATCTTGTTCTGGACGATGGAAGCGGTCGACGGGATGATGGAGTCGGGTGTGCAGGTGGCCACCAGGAGAAGATCCACATCCTCTGGCTTCTTGCCCGCCGCGGCCAGGGCGCGCAGACCGGCGATCGCCGCCATGTCGGAGGTCTCGACATGGCTGATCCGCCGCTCCTTGATCCCCGTCCTGGTGGTTATCCACTCGTCGGAGGTGTCGACCAGCTGTTCGAGGTCGTGGTTGGACAGCACATTGGGGGGCATGCACTTGCCCCAGCCGGTGATCTCTGAATTCTGCATCGGGAGCTCCTCGGTCATGCCATCGTAACGAGGGCCTCGGCGGCGTCGCGGATGTCTGCTGACTCCGATACGACATGGACGGTGGCGCCTTCGACGGTTCTTCTCGCCATTCCGGCGGTGACTTCACCCGGGCCGACATGGACGAAGGTCCCTATGCCCGAGGATTCCATGTCGGTGAGACACTGCTGGAACCGCACCGGTGAGGTCATCTGAGAGCGCAGAGTCTGCGCGATCTCCCGGGTCCGGTGAGGTCTGGCGGTGGTGTTCGACCAGACAGGGAACCCCGGGTCGGAGAAGGAGACCGAAGAGAGCGCCTCGCCCAATTCCTCGGCCGCGGGCTCCATGAAACTGGAGTGGAAGGCGCCTGCGACCTTCAACGGGATGGCGCGTCTCACACCGAGGTCCCGGGCGTGCTCGGTCACCCAGGCGATGTCCGCACTCGACCCGGCCACCACCACCTGGCCGGGGTCATTGATGTTGGCCACCTGAAGCTGGCCTCCCTCGGCTCGTCTCGTTGCGGCCACCTCCTCGGCCAGGGCGTGGTCGGCTCCAACCAATGCCGCCATCCCCGAACCGACTCGATCAGCGGCGCGCGCCATCGCCTCCCCCCGTCTCGCCACCACCGCGAGGGCGTCGAAGAACGAGATGGCGCCGGCGGCGCACAGCGCGGTGTACTCCCCAAGTGAATGGCCGGCGGCTCCCGACACCGGCCCGTCGCAGGCCATTCGGAATTCCTCCCACAGGGCATAGGAGACTGCGAAGAGGGCAGGTTGAGCGTGTTCGGTGCGGGTCAACCGATCCTCGGGGCCCTCGACACAGACGTCGCGCAGCGACCAGCCCAGCACATCGTCGGCGCTGTCGCCGAGCAGGTCGGGGCGAGTGTCGAACAGGTCGGCGCCCATCCCGACGAATTGGCTGCCCTGGCCAGGGAAGAGGACGGCGAAACTCATCGATCGGGTTTGACCAGCGGCGCCCGACCAGAGTTACCCAAGGGCTGCGAGCAGCCGATCGACATCGGCTTGGTCGACATCGCGATGGGTGACGATCCTCCAGCGGCCCTGCACCGGCGGGTTTACCTTGATGTTGGCGGACCGGAACCGATTCTCCATCTCGTCCCAGCCCTCCCCGATCTCACCGAAATCGACCAGGACCAGATTGGTGTGGACGTTGGCAGGGTCCAACGAGCCGGGGAATCTCTCCGCAAGACCTACAGCGAGCTTCTGGGCGAGGACGTGGTCTTCGACGAGACGTGCCCGATCGGCCAGCCCCACCCTCGCCGCCGCCGCGATGACCCCGGCCTGACGCATGCCGCCGCCGAACCTCCTGCGCAGATAGCGGACCTCGGCCATGACGTCGCCCGGCCCGCAGATGATCGAGCCGATGGGAGCACCGAGGCCCTTGGAGAAACAGAACTGGACGGTGTCGGCCATCGCTGCCCAGGCCGGCCCGTCGATATCGGTGGCAGCCACCGCGTTCCAGATGCGGGCCCCGTCGATGTGGATACTGAGGCCGTGGCTCCGCGCCCGGGCGGACGTCGTCTCCATGAGCTCGAAGGGGATCACCCGGCCTCCGGAGAGGTTGTGGGTGTTCTCCCAGGTGAGGAGGCTGATGCGGGGGAAGTACCCGCTGAGCTCCATGGCGTGGTCCACGTCCTCGGGGTAGATCTGGCCGCCCTCCCGGTCCACGGTCCGGAACCCCACCCCGGAGAGCGCCTGGGCGGCGCCGCCTTCGATCGAGCGGAGATGACTGGCCGCGTTCGCCAGCACCTCTTCCCCGGGGGTGGTGTGATACATGATCGCCAGCTGGTTGCCCATGGTCCCTGTGGGGACGAGGACGGCCGCTTCCTTGCCCACGGCCGCTGCCGACTCCTCCTCCAACCGGTTCACGGTGGGATCGTCGTGGTAAACGTCGTCGCCGAGCGGTGCCGACACCATGGAGTCGAGCATGGCCTTGGTGGGACGGGTAACAGTGTCAGAGCGGAAATCGGCGAGACCGTCGGGAAAAGCCATGACCGAATGGTAGAACCGCTACAGACGGTCGAGGGACTCGGCGATGCGCCCGGTGGCGGTCTCGATGCGATCGCCCTCGTCGACCAGGGCGAAGCGCACGAAACCCTCCCCTGATGGGCCAAAGCCGATGCCGGGGCTCACCGCCACCCCCGCCCGCTCGAGGAGGTGGATCGAGAACTCGAGCGAGCCCATTTCGGAGTAGGGCCCGGGCACCTCAGCCCAGACGAACATCGTCCCCAGGGGACGGTTGACCTTCCAGCCCCCGCCGCTGAGCCCGTCGACGAGGAGGTCACGTCTCGCCCGATAGGTCTCACAGACCTGGGCGACGAAGTCGTCGCCGGTCTCCAATGCCCTGGCGGCGGCGAGCTGGATCGGTTGGAAGGTCCCGTAGTCCAAATAGGACTTGAGCTTGGCCAGGGCAGCGACGATCTCCGCGTTCCCCGAGCAGAACCCAACCCGCCATCCGGCCATCGAGTGCCCTTTGGTCAGCGAGTAGAGCTCGATCGCCACCTCGGACGCCCCCGGCACCTCGAGGATTGAAGGCGGGGTGTAGCCGTCGAAGCCGATGTCGGCGTAGGCGAAGTCGTGGACCAGCACCACTTCGTTGTCGTGGGCAAAGGAGACGAGACGCTCGAAGAAGCCGAGGTCTACCGTCTTGGTGGTGGGGTTGTGAGGGAAGCTGACCACGATCACCCGTGGTCTCGGCCAGGAGTTGTTGAACATGCGGTTGACCACCTCGAAGTAGTCCTCCTCCGACGAGATGGGAGCGCGCCGCACCTCGGCGCCGGCGATGATCGGCGCATATATGTGAATCGGGTAGGAAGGCTCTGGCACGATGGCGACGTCCCCCGGCTGGAGCAGAACCCAGAGCAAGTGGGAGAGACCCTCCTTGGCCCCGATGGTGGCTATCACCTCGGTCTCGGGGTCGAGCTCGACGCCGAAACGTCTCCGGTATCGGCCGGCCAGGGCGACCCTGAGATCCTCCACCCCGCGGGACACCGAGTAGCGGTGGTTCCGGGTGTGCCGCACCTCTTCGATGAGGGTCTCCACCGCCTGTCGAGGTGAGGCCAGATCCGGGTTCCCGAAGCCGAGGTCGATCACGTCGCTCCCGGCCGCGATCACCTCGGCCTTGCGCCGGTTCACCTCGGCGAATGCGTAGGGCGGGAGCGAGCCAATCCTTCGAAAGTCCATGGGCACGCTCAAGGTAGAGCGGACGGGAGCCCCCGGCGCGGCATTGGGCCGGTCAGCCGCTGAGGCGGTCGATTATCTGGCCGAGCCTCTTCGGCATGACGTTCCGGGACAACCCGACGACATCACGGACCAGCGAGAGGAGGTCGCCCGGCCCGTCCCACAACTCATCGACGACATCGGGCCCGGCCCGCTGGATCAGGGAATCGATGGCGAACATGACGATCAGGACGTCATCGGCCCACCCCACGATGGGGATCAGCTCGGGGATCAGGTCGATGGGGCTGGCGACGTAGGCCGCGGCCAGCCCGAGTGTGATCTTGGCCCGTCGGGGGACCCGGGGGTCTTTGAGCAGTCGGGCGATCAACTTGACGATGTTGGGCATCATCATCACCGCGTCGGTGACCAACTGTCGGGCCTGGATGCTGGTCCCGTCGGGGGGCAGGACTTCGTCCGGTCTCACCCGGTTCAGCTCTTCGCTCACTCGATTTCGATCCTCTGTCGTCGGTCGGAGTCGGCCTCATCATGGTCGCCCCGGTCGCCAATGCCGCCGATCTCCTCTATCACGGCTTCGACGGCCTTCAGCCCCTCGATGGCGGCCTGGATCATGTGGAAGGCGACCCGGCGACCGGCGCGTCCCAGCGCCGCCATGGTCGGTGACGGGTCGGTCATCTCCCCGCTCCCTTGTTCCCGAACGAGACCTGGAGCGTTCCACCCTCGAGACGGGCTTTGGTGACCTCCCTCCGGAGGAGGGCGTCGGGGAGCAGAAACGAACGCCGGTACGAGCCCAACTGGACATACAGCTCATGACCATGACGGAACACCTCGAGCTCGGTCCTGTCGAAGAACGGGACGTCGAGCTCCATCGAGACCGTGTCCCCAATCTCGACCACCCGAAAGGGGCTGGTCGCGTGGAAGTCCCCGATCGCATCTTTCTCGCCGTACAACTCACCGGCCATGAGCCGGAGCCGCTCCACCCCCACCATCTCGTCGTCGAACAGCCGCAGGCGGAGTCTCGGCACATCGGCGAACGCATCGTCGATGGAATCGAGATGGCCCTTCTGTATCGCTCGCCAACGCTCGAAGTAGGGGTCCTCGACGAGATCGGGGAGCACGCGGTTTACGATCACGCCGTCGACCCCGTATCCGAACAGACCGAGATAGCTGTAGGTGCGCCGGGCCTCGTCGATGACCATCTTCTCGGGGTTGACCACCAATCGCGCAGAGGTGATCTCGGGTTGTGACATCAGCTCCTTCACACCTTCGACGCTGTCGAAAACCGACTGGGCGGCAGTGAACACCTCGTCCTCGGGGATGGGCAGGCTGGTGAGTCGGTTGAGGAGAGGGCGGGCGGCCTTCATGAGACGGCGCTCGGTGGGGAGCACCTTCTCGAAATACCAGGAGAGGACCTCGGGGAGTGACAGAAGACGCAGGGTCTCCGCGGTCGGGGCACAGTCGACCACCAGCACGTCGTATCTCCCGGACCGGGCATGACGATTCACCTCGAGGAGAGCGAAGAGCTCGTCCATGCCGGGGAACACCAGAAACTCCTCGGCCTCGATCCCGGCTGCTCCACCCCAGTCGAGAACCTCGATCAGTTGTTGGCGAATCGAGCCCCAGTAGAGATCAAGCTGACGCTGGGTGTCGATCTGTTGACCCTCGAGACGATCGACGATCTTCGTCGGCTGACTTCCGAGATCGATGGTCAGTGCATCAGAGAGCGAATGGGCCGGGTCCGTCGACGTCACCAGGGTGCGATGACCGGCATCGGCTGCGGCCAGAGCCGTGGCCGCGGCAACCGTCGTCTTCCCAACTCCCCCCTTGCCGGTGACGAGGACGATCCTCATGGTCAGCCGCCTGTGGCGACCCGCTTTCGCAGCCCGCGCAGCGCGGTGGAGACGATTTGCTTCTCGGCCTGGCGCTTGATGAACCCGGGGATGATGAAGTTGGGCTCCACGGTCAGCGAGTACACCACCTCGGTGGCGTCTCCGTCGGCAGGATCGAACTGATAGGAGCCCTCGAGCATCTTCAAATCGTCGCTCTCCTCGGCCACCCAGCTGAGCACCTTGGGGCGGTCGTGGTGGTATCGGAGGACGTACTCGATCTCCTTGACGAACCCCTCGAGGACGAACCTGGCGCGGTCGACGCGACCCTCCGGGTCGACCTCGAGCACCTCGACCTCCTTTACTCCGCTGGCCCACTCGGGGTACGAGGCGACGTCGGCGGCGGCGTCATACAGCTCTTCGGCGGTGGCGTCGATCTCGAGTGTGGAGAAGGTTCTCTCAGCCATGTGAGAGGGCGAACATTAGCCAACGGACCCGATATGAACGATTGCGCCCTCCAGGCGGAGATACCGGCCGGTCGCCCTGAAATACCCGGCATTGACACAGCGGGTGCGCCCCACCCGCCAGGTCGACGCCTGGGGTTGGTGGACGTCACCGAATAGGTGATAGAGCGGCTGGTTCTCGACGAGATAGTCGCGGATGGGATCCGAGCCCCGTTCCTCCCGACCGGTCACCACATCACGTCTCAGCGCCGGCACCGCCGGTGGCACATGGGTGCAGAGCACGTCCACCCCCCGGATCGCGGTCAACATCTCCCGCATCTCCTCGTCGGAGACCTCACCTTCGGCACCGATGGGGGTGGGCACCCCTCCTCCGACGAACCCGATGGTGAGACCACCCCGCTCGACCACCTCGCCATGCACATAGCGAAAGCTCTCGGGGAGCACCGACCGGAGAGTGTCCGGCCGGTCGACGTTGCCGTGGATGACCAGACCGTGACCGGAGGAGAGGGCATCGGCGGCCCGGCGGTATTGGACGGCGAGCTCCTCGCCGATCCTCTCTCTCAGGTCTCCGCCCGACGTGACCGCCTGCTCGGTCCACAACGAGCGCATCCGGCCGTAGTCACCCTCCGCCCTCGCCGCCGAGGTCCGGTTGGCGAAGTCGAGACCGAGCACCTCGGCGACCGCCCCGTAACCCGTCCGATAGTCGGTGAGGTTGACCAGATCCCCCAGGATCACGATCTCCTCCCCCATCTCGACGAGGCGTCGCAAAGCCTCCGGAGCATCGTGGACATCGGAGACGAACAGCATCAAGTCTCTGTCTGCCCGACCGAGTAGCGAACCCACAGCCCCGAGACGATGGCGGCGCCGATGGCGATCAGCAACGACACCTGCCAGCTGAGGTCGAGCGGGGAGAACTCCGCCGACATCCCGCCCATGCCGAAGCCGATGACCGCCCCGACCACCAGCTTCCCGACGGGGCCGATCCTCACCCCCGGATCCCGGTCCGCACGGCCCAGGTTCTCGGCGAGGGCGCCACCCAGGATGATCACCAACAGTGCGATGAAGCCGAGCACCAGGGCAATGGAATAGACCTTGATCATCGGCGGGCAGGGTAACGCCGGCCCGAACAAGCTCCTAAGAGACCCGGCGCTCCGCCGGGACCAGCCGCAACCTGGGGACGAGGCCCTCTTCGGCCAGGTTGGCGATGGCCTCGGCCTGGTTGTCACTCAGGTCGATGGGACCGCCACCCAGCAGGTAGTTGACGACGCAGTCGTCGCAAGCACTGGTGTCCCGCATCGCACATTGTTCGCAATCGATCAGCATCTCGACCTCCTGATGGGCAAGGTAGGTCGAGCCTGGGACAGATTTCGCGTGCTTGAGCCGTGGCCGGTGCAACCGGCGCCGTCGGCGCCCGTCAGCCGACCTGATCGAGGAAGGTGAGCACCGCGCTCAGATAACCCTCGAGGTCGGTGTTGAACGAGTCGACGTGGCCGGCTCCTTCCACCTGGACCAGTTGCACCAGGTCGGGTTGCGCCTCCGCCAGGGCAATGCTCTGCGCGATCGGAATCGAGTCGTCTTCGACCCCGTGTATGGCGAGCACCGGCACCCGCAGCGAGCGCTCCGCCTTGTCTATGTAGTCGAGCGACTTCCAGTTGACGTCGATGCGCAGTGAGGTGAAGAACTTCGCCACCCACGAGATGGTTGGGGGGACATTGATCGGGAGGACGGGAAGCTTCTCGGTGCTCCCCCGGTAGTCGACGGTGGAACCGAGGTCGATGTTGGCCGAGTCGAGGATCAGCCCCCCGAGATCGTCGAAATTGTGCCGGAACACGTAAGACAAGGCATGGGACGCCCCGCTGCCGTAGCCGGCAAGGACGATCTCGAGGGCACCGTTGGCCCGGGCGTACTCCACCGCACCGCTCAGGTCCTCCCATTCGGTGGCCCCGTAGTGAAAGTAGCCGGAAGGGTCAGGGGGTTGGTTCTCGTCGTTGCGAAAGGTGATCGCCAGCTGTGGGTAGCCCGCTCCCTGTAAGGGCGCGAAGAGCACTTCCGGCTCGGCGGGAGTGGCGTTGAGACCATGGACGTGGATCACCCATGTCGTCCCTGAGGCGGGGAGGTGCCAGGCGTCCATCTCCCCCAACCCGGACTCATAGACGACCTCGATCAACTCGAAGTCGCCGTCGGGGATGACGATGGGGTCGGGGTCCGGGGTGAAGTCATCGTCGATGATCCGGCTGGAGTAGTGCCAGCCCCCGCCGACATGGACTACGAGGATCAGTGTGATCAGCCCCCAGAAGATCCCCCGAAACACGCTACGCGAAGACATCGTCGGCGATTCTGGTCGATATCAGGCGCCAGGCAATGACAAACCACCGACGAGATGCTCGTCGTGGTCGGTCACCGGGATGGGGTCGGACCCGAAGGTCGGCTCCAGCTCCCATGCCTGGACCATGGTCTCGTCGAGCCGCACCGAGATGGCCTCCTCCATCACCGAGGCCACCGGGTCGGCCCCGGCCTTCATCAGACCCTCACGTCGCACCAGACCGACCAGTCGCCCCTCGTCGGCCACGGCCAGGGTGTTCTCGGCGTGGATTCTGAGGGTGTCGTCGGCGTGCCGCAACGGTGCCACATAGACCGGCTCACCCATGAACCGGAAGACACGATCGGGTGCGCTGCGGACCACGACCGCGCCTGCCTGGGCCGTGCGGCGAAGACGGGCGCCAGGCCCGGTCCGAAAGCGATTGAGCCAAGAACCGCCCGGGGCACCCAATACCAGCAAGGTTCCTTCGTCGAGGTCGTCGACCAGCTCGGATATGCCGTCGACCACCACCACCCTGCGCCCGATGCCCGGGAGATGAGCGCCTACCTGATCGAGGATCTCCTCGGCGGAGCCGATCGCGTCCTCGGCCGAGGCCGCGGAGAGCATCTCGGCCGCCACGCCCAGATTCGAACCGAGCACGGCGGCGGTCTCTGCCGCCAGCACCGAGTGGGGGCCACCGGCGACGGTGGCGACGACCTTGCGCACCCGATCGGGCTCGAAATCGATGGGCACCGCCACGTTGACCAGGTCGAAGCCGGAGGGAAGCTTTTTGGCCACGAGCACGTCGGCGCGTTCGTTGATGCAGCCGTCGGCGAGGTCTCCCTGGACACGATCGGCCCGCTCCCCGGCCAGCAGCTCGGCCAGCTCGTTACATCCCTTGCCCCGAGTCCAGACGACCTTGAGACGCTCATCCCCTGAGGACAGGGGGGTCACGACGATGCCCGCCCGTGGTCTCGTCCTGGTGTCACAACCACGAATCTCACTGTAGACATCAACTCCTGCTTTCGTTGCCCGCTTCGACCCACATTCGCATGAGGCGATGACAGAATCGGTGCATGGAGTTCTCCGATGTCCTCGCTCGTCGCCGGATGGTCCGCAATTACACCGCCGAGCCGGTGGATCCGGCCGCCCTCGACCGGATCGCGGCGGCGGCGTTGCGCGCTCCCTCCGCGGGCAACAGCCAGGCGATCGGAGTGGTGGTGGTGACCAACGAGAAGATGAAACGGGATATCGCCGACATCGCCGACGAGCCCGCGTACGTAGAGGCAGGTTTCGACCCCTGGATCTCGAAAGCGCCCGCCCATATCGTCATCTCGGTCAGCGAGAAGGTGTATCGCGACCGATACTCGGAGCCGGACAAGCTGGGGCCGGACGGTGAGGAGCCGGATTGGCCGGTCCCCTACTGGTGGGTGGACGCCGGGGCCTCGACGATGGCCGTCCTGCTGGCGGCGGTGAACGAGGGGCTCGGCGCCGGATTCCTGGGGGTCCACTCCGTGCCCGAGCTGGCCAAGCTGCTGGGCATCCCCGAGCACTTCCAACCGATCGGGGTGGTGACCGTCGGCCATGCCGCACCCGATCGCCGCTCGGGCAGTCTCGATCGGCCCAAGAAGACCGCCCGGGATGTGATCTTCGCCAATTCCTGGGGTTAGTCCCCT